>Ga0210012_1000286_pt1 | contig 63276 bp, 77 predicted proteins | sample CryGeymeta201504_FD_183974 | JGI IMG/M metagenome (GOLD analysis project Ga0210012, IMG submission 183974) | Groundwater microbial communities from Crystal Geyser aquifers in Utah, USA - Crystal Geyser metaG 2015-04 (SPAdes) (version 2) | ecosystem: Environmental > Aquatic > Deep subsurface >... | reverse complement strand
ATCAGCACTTTGCCAATTAATTTCCCAATGTCCATTGAAAAAATGTTGACGAATATAATAATTAGCACAATTATAAATAGCCTTTGTTAAGAAACAAGCCGATTTATATTTTGAATAATCCGAATGACTTTTTTTTATTAATATTTTTTCAGTGCGTAATGCCATAGTTTTCCTAAAAGTAGACTTCAATTATCACTTTTTTTATGCAAGAAGTCAATAAGTATTAGAAAACAAAATTGGGCTACCAAAAAGAAAGCGAAATTCACCTCCCCCAAAACTGCTACGCAGCTATGGACGGAGTGCTCTTTCTCAATATCGATAGATGAGTATATTGAGGTTTTAAAGAAATCAGAACATTCAGAGTATAGTTCAGCGAGTTCACACTTCCATAATATGGTTACTACTAACAACTATATTGAGCATATTGAAAAATTTCCACTAAGAGCAGAATACAAATTTGCAGCCAGCAAGGAGGCACTAGAAGAGTTCGGCTTTAACGATAGAATTAGTCAAGCTATTGAAAAAGAAGGAATAGACAATACTTATAATTTAAAGCTAAAATACAAACCTTAACTTTTATTAAAAAAAGCATCAAAATGATGCTTTTTTAATTATTACACATTAATTATCTTCATCGTAACTGCTTTCTTTTTACTATCTTCCTCTTTAAAGTTAAATAAATCACTTTCACCAACAACCTTTTTTTCACACAACTTCAATAAGTCTTTTTTTAGTCCCTTATTTTCAACTTTGGCTAAAATATTCATTAAATCCTTGTTATTCCTTACGTCCTCATCATTAAATGCAGCAACCATAGAAGTCAATTCTTTTGCCTCATAATCCAGTGACATTCTTTTTTGATTTGCCATACGACCTACCGATATATTGTTTTTCTTCATCAAGGATTTCAAATCTTTTATTTTTTTCATTGAAAATTCCAGTGGATTTTTTTTATCAAAAAGAGTCATAATGTTTCCTGCACTTTTAATTTGAATTTTTCTTACTATGTAATCAAAAGTATTTATAAAAATAAAATATTGCCCTATTAAAGGAAGTATATTTTTTGTTAAATCCATAAAGTTATAGACAAGTATTGAGTAAAAAAACAATCCCATCAACTGAACAATTAGCATATTAGGATAGCCGTTTGTATTATTTATATCTTCAATTTCATCTAAAATACCATTTATTAATGGAACAGAATTAACTATTCTTACTTTCTTCTCCACTCTTTTATTAACTTTATTTATCACCTCTAGATCCTTATTTTTTAATTGATTGCACTACATTAACTCCAACGGCCTCAAGTTGCAAAATTGCTTCTTTTGTTAGATTAACATCAACAGTTTTTAAAAAAGCCTCAATTAATTCAATATTAACTTTTGTAAGATCTTTTCCATAATTACCGCACAAAAAAACAACCCGTAAATCGGTGTAAGATTTTTTCATTTTTTCTTCTATTTCAGCAAAAACAACATCGTAATCTTCACTATTTAATTCAATAGAAAAGTCCATTCTTGACATAAGAAATCTTATTTCATCCTCATATACAGCAGTTGTTGATTTTAAAAACTTATCTGCTTTTTTACCTAGATTTAAATCTTTGGTATCAAAATTATAGTCATTATTTATTATATTAAAAATCAAATATATATAATAGCAAAAAAATACTATAAACACAACAAATATAACAAATATAGAATCAATAAAATTATTTAATGCAGAGCTTACAAGAAACAAAAGTGTATAGAATATAGGAAGTAAATACTTGTGTTCATTAAAATCATTTCTTTTTATAAATTTTGGCAATGTATAGCTTAAAAAATTCATATATTCTCCTTTAAAATTCTTCATATAATATCACATATATTTTTAAAAGACAATAGGATTAAAAATATGCCATCAAAAATTTTAATCCATTAATTTAATTATATTGCTTATTCCTAGTATGATTTACAATAGTTTGACTTATTAATATTAAAAACATATAATAACTATAAAGAATATCAATTAAAAGGAACAAAGATGAAGAAAGTAATGTATATACATGGTGCATTCAGTGCATTTAAAGTGGATTCGCCAAAAGTAGTTGCCTTATCAAAAAGATTTGAAGTTTGTGGAATCAATTATGATATGGAAAAACCATACAAAGAGAATGTAAGAATCTTAATAGATTTCGCAACAAAAGAATGCGTTGATTTCATAGTGGGGACTTCACTAGGCGGTCTATATGCAGCGGAGGTATCTTTATCTATGGGTATTGCTGGTATCTTAATCAATCCTTCGGTAGAACCTTATGATACATTACCTAGATATATAGGAGAACACACAAACTTTGTTACAGGTGATAAGATATCTTTTACAAAAGAATTAGCTGAAAGTTTTCCTAAAAACATTAGGTTGCACTCACACCATCTGACATTTCTTGGCATGAAAGATGAACTAATTGATGCAGAAAAAACAAAACAAATCGTGCTGAAAAATAATTGTGAATACGTAGCTGATGAAAATGCAGATCATAGATGGGAGCTTTTTGATTTTAATGAAAAGATTGAAAACTTTATATCCAATAAACAACGCACATATAGAACTAACCGCAATGATTCAGTGGAAAATACGATGAAATGATTAAGTAAAAAAACTAAATAAAAATAATAAAGCCTTATTTAATAAGGCTTTTTAACTAAGTAATTAGTTATTAATTTTTATTTTCTTTCACCTCAATTAAATTAAACTTCTTTAAATATTACGATAAAGTGATAAGATTTCTTCATCACTATTTTCTGGGTATTTATTTATATTTTGATTCAATAAATCTGTTTCTTTTTTAAATTGTTTGACAGTTTTTGGAATATCAATATACCTATTCCTTTTACCTTCAAAGAAATATTCAATCCATAATTGGCAATCACTATCCATCCATTCTAGTCCCCATTCATTATCTAATTTAATAACACAAGTGTATTCATTAATTAATGGGTGTTTATATAAACCAAAGTATTCAGACTCATCTGTTTTACAGAACCAATGTGTTTTATTTAACACTTGGTGAATAAGAAAATGATCCTTATCGTTAATATCTAAGCCATATTCAACAAAATCTTTATTAAATTTCTCCACTTGTTTTTTATTGTTAATTAATTCAAAACCTAATTTATCAAAATGTTTAATAATTAAATTTCGGTATTCCTCTGATTTAATAATATTTTCTAATTTTCTCATTTTTCACTCCTTAATTAATTATAGATGCAAAGTTCTAAATTTCTTTTGTATATTGGGATAAATGCGTTTATCGCCTTTAAATCTTTTGAATTAATAAAATGATAAGACATATCTCTAATTGTCGCAATCCTCAAATCTTCAGAATCAACATTCGCAAAATATATTAAAAGAAAGTAAGGATTAGAAAAAATAACAATGCAGACAATAATGAATTTAAAATAAAATAAATAAAATAATAATCAAAAGATTTAGAGTAATTAAAAGTTGGCTTATTTACAAGTAATTTTAATAATATTACTGATAACCCACAAAAGGTTATAAATCCTAATATATCAATCGGAATAAAATATAAATACTTGTCATTTGGAAATAAGTAAACGCCCAAGAAAAAAGGAAACATTATTGATTGCATTCCATAAGACCTCAATAATGTTATTGGCTCTTTTTTTAACTTCATAGTATAGAAAAGCGTAATACCAGACAATATAAATAAAGGCACTCCTAACTTAAAAAATAAAATAGAAATAATTTCATATAAAAACTCAACTTCTTCATCAACTAAATATAAAAACAATTCTAAAAACATATATAATCCTTTCTTTTTGTTATTTTACAATATTATAAACTAACAACTATAAATATAAATTACACCATTAACATAATATGTAAATAACAGTACCGCCTCAAAGCCCTCTAAATCAACCAACCAACTTAATTCATAGTTATTAATCTTACTATTATTAACCATTTTTTTGCTTCATTTTGTTAACAACTATTTATTATAAGTATCTTAAAATCCTTTAACAAAGCAAATATTTTAAATATTTATTGCAAATGAGTACTATCTCGAACCTTTTATTCAGATAATTTTTTTAGATGCTATTTCTGATTTCAAACAGTGCATTTGAAGATCAAAATTTTGGTTTTATTTTTACAATAAGACAATTTACAAATATAATGCATAAACCAAATGTGCCAGTAAAAAGAGTTGCAATGTGTTGGATTAATAATACAGGTATTTTTCCGATATCTAAAAAAGAGACAACAGAAGCACATATGACTTGTGCAGAAACGGGAATAAAATTGAAAAAAGAGCAAGGTGTTCAATTTTTAGGTTTTAAAAAAATGATGGGATGTCTAAATATATCAGGTTAACTTACTTTCCTGTTCAGTTAAGTTTCTCCAACCAAATATCAAACAAGAAAAAATCCTTATGTTATAAGGATTTTAAATATTCTAACTTTCTAAATAAGTAAGAATACTATAATTTTTAATCATAATTTAAATTGAAGTATTTAATAATATTAAGTGCTCTACTTTTTGGATTTCTTTATTGACTTCATTAGTTTCTTTTGATATAGTTTTTAAAAATAACAAGCAAAAATAACTCTATAGGATTAAATATATGCACACAATAATTATCAAACATGATGGACAAGGTTTATTTAAAGCAATAGGAACAAATGGAGATCCTATTAATATTATTTTAATTGAAGATGATCATATGGATGAAGCCAACATAAAAGTTGGCAATGACTCAAATCTTATAGGACAAAACATAATAGTTGAAAGTAAACCAGAGTTAGTAAATTTAGCAATACAATCTTTTAAACCATCTAATTAAAACTTCAAATTTAAAAATAACTATAAAGCAGCGCAAAAAAAGAAGTAAGGATATCTGCCATGTAATATTAATAAATAAAAGGTCATAAATAAAATGAGCTACCTACCAATATTAGAAGAGAAAAAAATAAGTCCGTTTGGAGAAAAAGTCAAGATCAATTTTGATACATATTCAGAAGATTTAAATGATGATAGTGGAAGTATTTATTGTTTTATTAATGTTTTTTTTGAAGGAAAATCTATTGAATATTCTTTTAGCATTCCAAACAAAGGATATTCAGAGTTATGGTATGAAAAATTTGAAAATGCTTTTTTATATAATAAAGATTTTAGAGAGCAATTTAAAAGCGGGAATGATTCAGTTGATTTTGAAGTAACACCTAAAATACCAGAGCCAAATGAACTTCAAAAGAAAGATAATTCCATAAACCTACAAAACAAAATAAATAAAATCAATAAAAAAGGCGGCAAATTTAAAGACTTCTTAAGCTTAAAATCAGGAAGAGACAAATATTCTTCATTTAAAAAAGAACAAATTTTTAATATGTTAAATGATGATGTTTTAAATAATCAAGAGATAAAAGACCTTGAAGAAAAAGAGCAATTAAAAGTATATCGATGGATTTTAAGAGGTCTTAATCTTGAAAATTCTATAAAGAAAATAAAAGTTGATTTGGAAGTTGGCAATAATTTTAGAAAAACATAATTAAATTTATCAATATGATTAAATAAATACTCTATAAGTAAGGAGATTTAAATTGGAATTCACCCACAAACTAAATACATATATGATTCAAAGAGGAAGTTTTGTAAATAAACATTGTCTTTTTTTATTATTTATCATAATTATATGTATGATAGGATACGAATATATAGAGGGAATTGAATTAGAAGGAATATTTAAAATATTATTTGGTGATAAGTTAGAGGGCAAGTTTCATAAAAAAATATTATATATACTGCCTTTATCCTTCTTTCCCTCATTCTGTTCAATAATAAATGATTATAAGAAGCAAATGCACTAAATATAATTTAATATATACTCGAACTATAAAAACCTACTTTGTTTGAATTCGTCAATTTATTCATAAATTGCTTGATATATATATTATTTAATGTAGAATAACATTGGACATAAATTAAATAAAAAAGGATCTTAAAATGACAATCAAAAATATAGTAATAGCAATATAACGGGTTGTGCAGCTAACAAAGAATGGGAAACTTCTGGTGGTAGTAAGGTCAATGGCATAGTTAAGCTATCCTATGAGTATGGAATGTTTGATAGTCATCAACTTGATAACAAAAAAAGTCTTGAAAAAGCAATTGAAACCTGTTGGGTTTGGGGATATAATAGTGCAGAAGCTTTTGATTTTACTAGCACTAGATGTCAGTCAACAAATTTTAAAGGTGATTGTAATAGCACAATGGTAACTAAAGAATTTCAATGTATTAATTAAGGCACTTCTATATACTGAACCAACTTATGTATTGATTTTAGCTATAAAACAACTCTTATAATAAAGATTTTAGAGAGCAATTTAAAAACGAGAATGATTCAGTTAATTTTGAAGTAATACCTTAAATACCAGCGCCAAACGAACTTTAAAAGAAAGACAATTCCATAAATCTACAAAACAAAATAAATAAAAAAGTCGGCAAATTCAAATATCTTCTAAACTTAAAGTCAGGGAAAGATAAATATTTTTCATTTTAAAAAGAACAGATTTTTGATATTTATAGTAATTAATTATAGTCATTTCGATCTAATCGAGTATCATAACTATTACTTATCTAAAGTTAATTTTTGTGAATTTTACAACACATTTAACGCAAAAAAATCAAAAACTATTACATTAAACAACATTCGTAAAATATATTTCTTTGACTCATAACCTATAAATTATTAAGACAATATATTGGTTTGTAAAAAAAACAAAGTAACAATTATTAAAAACAGTAATGAATTTAAAACAAAATAAATGGAATAATATTCAAAAGATTTAGAGTAATTAAAATCTGGCTTATTTACAAGTAACTTTAATAATACTATTGATAATCCAAAAAATATTATAAGTCCCAATATATCAGTTGAGATGAAATATAAGTATATATTATTTGGAAATAAGTAAATACCCAAGAAGAAAGGAAGCATTACTAATTGCATTAAATATGACTTTAATAATGTTATTGGCTCTTTTTTAAACTTCATAGTATAGAAAAGTATAATACCAGGAAATATAAATAAAGGTATTCCTAATTTAAAAAATAAAATAGAAATAATTTCATATAAAGATTCCGTTTCCTCACCAATTAAGTATGAAAACAATTCTCGAAACATATATAATCCTTTCTTTTTTTATTGTTTTACAATATTATAAACCAATAAGCATAAGCATAATCATAAGCATAACACCACTAATACAATATATCAATACCTTAAATATCAACTAACGAATTAAGGCATAGTTATTAACTTTACTTTTATATTGCTTAAATCTGTCGGCATTGACGGGATTCGAACCCGCGAACTTCTGCGTGACAGGCAGAAATTCTAACCAACTGAACTACAATACCATTTTAAATTTGGTGCAACAGACTGGACTTGAACTATTATGTAAACTACCTAAATTTAAAGTAATAAAAAAGCCTTATATAACAAGGCTTTTAAATATCATAAATTTTAAAATAAATGAGAATACTATAATTTTAATAACAATCTAAATTCAAGTATTTAATAATATCAAGTGTTCGACTTTTTTTGTTGTGACTGTGAGATTTTACAGTAAGTTTTTTATTCTTTAAATCGCATAATAAAATTATATTATCTTTATCTTTATTGTCTGTAATAAGAATTGTGTTTTCTATAAGAAACTTTAAATTACATTCATATAAAAAATGCTCTTTCATTAATTCAAAAGCATTTCCATTACCTAATTTATCAATGTAATTATCAAATAAATAATGTTTTTCATTTAGAAAGTATTTTTTTTTGTTTAAAATATGGTCAAATCTTATAAAAGAAAGGAAGTTTTCTTGAAAACTACCTTTTAAACTGCTATTTTCTAAAAGAAAAAAGACAAGATCAAGTAAAGTAATTAATCCATCAGTTTCTTTATATCTTTTATTCATACTTACAAAATTATATATATATTCTTTAAACTCTTCATTTTTCAGTTCTATATAATAATTGTGAGAATCTAAATCAAGCAAGACGTTATCTTCTTTATTTTTATTCATAATAGCTGTTGAAACAAGATAACTACTAATATAACATCTGAGTAGAGGTAAATTATAGTTTTCTTTCTTACTTGTTAACAAACCGTGAAGAAAAATCATATCAATCTCAGTATTTTCATCACGGGTTGTTGTATGCAGGTTAATATAACCATCTTTATTGTAGTCATTTTGAAGCACTTCTTGTCGAAGTTCATGATAATGTCGATAACCAAAAAGTATAGATATATGATTAAGTACATCACTTAATTTATGGTTTTTATTTGTTTTTTTTATAAATTTGGCTGTTTTCTTTACAGCAAGATCCATTTTATCAAAAATAATCTTATTTTTCATATTTTAATTCCTTAAATTATTATTTGAGTCTCCAAGAAAGTCGAAAATTAAAATATATTATGCTACTTTTTTTATTAATTTATTAATATGTTTGCATTGCTTACCACGATTAAATGTCTTGGATGGTATGGGAACATTACTCCATTGAGTAAATAATACATTTCAATTGATAAAAAGTCAATAGTTTTGATTAAATATGGAGTAATCGGGTAGTATTGAAGTACCATCCACGGAGATAACCTGCTGCTCTACCAATTCGAGCTACAATTCCATAATTTGGTGCAAATGAGTGGAGTCAAATACTTATTTAAACCACTAAAGGGATTAATAAGAAAGAACCCTTTGTGGCAAAGGGTTCTAAATATTCTAAGGCTTATATTTTTATAGAATGTTATGTTTTATTATCATAAAAATATTTATATTCTTTTAGATCTGCGTCAATATTATTTAGATCTTCAATTGTTTTAAAGTTTTTTATTTTTTTATTGGTTTCATTTAAGATGTATTCTAAATACAACAGTCCAGCAATTTCTTTAAGCACCAATTAAAGAAATGTTAAAATAATAATAAATAAAGCTTACTAAATATTTAATAAACATTTTTATATTATTACCAGATAACTATTTAAAACCCTCTTTAAATAGAATTTCTTTTACAACTAATTTTATTTTGTTTATATTATTTTTCACTTGAATGCCTTATTTTATAATTCACAAATCAAAACAGGTCTAACACCTGCATACGGTTCAACAACTTTATCATCTTTTATTTTAAGCTGGTTTTCAAAATTCTTTAACAACTTCTCAAACTTATCTTTGTAGTCAACTTAATCTACTTCACTTTCCGACTTCTCACCATTTCCCAATCTTTCAATCACATTTTTTAAGCCTACGATTTGGTTCTTTAAGTTAGCGCTATCCAACTTTAACAAACGAGTTTTATTATACAAATAACTCGTTTTATTTTTCTTTCCTTTCTTCACACACTTCTGCATAAACCTTGTTCTTGTTAATCGTAGTGAAATGTAAACCAGCCTCACTCGATACAAGCCTCACAACCTTAGATAAAGTAACCTTATCTATCTTATTAGGTAACTTCTCTAATGCCTCCTTTATATTCTTCGTATTTTCATTCACTTTTAAATCTTGTAAGTAACTGAAAATTCCTATTCAAGAGATCTTTCGCATTAAGTACCATCTTTATTTAATTGATATATCAAGTTCTCTTTAGTGTGTACTACCTTAAGCATAATAGGGATAAACAAGAATGAAATCATCACGCTAGCAAGAAGTGTAGTTATATAGATGATAATAATTCCTATGTAAAATCCATCTTTTCCCACTAAAAAACTAAGGAGGGTCGCAATAATCAATCCTATAAATATTGCATAGAACAGGAATTTTTTTGCAAATCCAATCACCACTTTTTCTGCTGCAATAAAATCTTTCTTTGAGATACTTATTTCTTTAGACATATTTATTCCCCTTTTTTGATAATAGGAAGGATCGTTATCTTCCCATTCGTAGCTTTTTAAAATATTTGCTCCTTGGTTGCCCTATACGTTGCCTGAACAGGAAATTAATTAACAATCAGGTATGCATTTACATTCAATGTGACAAAAAGCATTATTATATAGGTTTCTAAATATTCTGATTTTTTAAAATAAGTGAGAGTATCAACGAACAATTAAGCATAAGTAACTTATTTAAGAATATTTTTCTTTTTCTTTAAAAGTTACATAAAATTCTCTTCGTCTATCTTCAAATCCATAAAGAATTCTTAAAGAAGCTTCCCCATAATAACCATTAGATCCAGAATTAGTCATATTTTTGAAATCTAACATAATCAAATATGACTCATTATTTTTTGTTTTTTTATCTGAACGAAAATAAATTGAAAAATCTTCAAGAGGATTATGAATCGAAAAATTATATTTTTTAAATAGTCTATCTAATACAACTTCTAGCTTATCAATAAGATATGTCTTGTCAGGATCACAACTATTCTTTTTAATGCTCTTTAAATTAAGCATAATTTGACTTACATTATCGACTTGTCTAGACTGCTTTACAATCTTATTTAAATCTTCAACAGTTCCTTGATACCCATCTTCTCTTATTATGTCAAATATATATTCTATACCATTTTTTCTCATATTAAAAACCCTTCGCCTTTTTTAATCTGTTATAGTTATAGCATATTTATTTAATTTAAACAATATTTAATATAATTAATATTATTTTTGTTGCCTAATTAAATCATAATCAAATATTATAACCAGCGTCCCTTTATGAATAAGATTATAAATATCAGAGTGAACTTTATCAGCTTCTTCGTGTATTAAGCTTTTATCCAAATCTCTTAAAACAATTCTTAAAAGAATATTTTTTTGAGACTTATTCATTCCTAGTCTATCTATTGCAACTTTTGGTAATTCTTCATAGCTTGTTTCAGTTACAATACTTATGCTTTCAATAATATTCTCAACGTCTTGTGGAACATGATTTAAAATAATTTCAGTCAACTCTTCTTCATTAAGATCTTTATTAACAGCAATTGAAAGATCACGTTTAATTGAAGGTTGATTAGATACTTTTTTGTATTTATTAAGGTTTTTCATTTGAGATTTAATTTCTTCTTTTTGAGAATAAAGAATTCTAATGTCGTCAATTTCTTTAATAATCATCACAAGTCTTTCCAAACCTAAACCAAGAGCTAAACCTGAATATTCTTTTAATCCATTATTTTCTAATAATTGTTTTGAAAGCAATCCGCACTCTAACAGTTCCAACCATTGATTATTGTGATAAATTTCAATTTCAATAACTGTTCTTTTTTGACAATATTATTTTCTTTTGATATCGCTTGAAAAAGATCAAGTAAAGTAGCTTTATAGAACTAAATATATGAACATAATAACTCATTTACAATGTAAGTGTACTTATAAAAATAAAAAATCTATTTTGGTTTTATATTTCTTTTACTATTTTTTATTGTTTTATTTATATTATCTTCGTCAAGATCTGTTTTATTTAAATTTTTAGAAAATAATTCGCATGATAAAATATTATCTTCGTTCAGTATAACAACCATGTCATTATCAATAAATCCCTTTACTACAATAGCTTCCTTCCCTAACCTTCTAGCTTCATGTATTAAATCTGATACCCTCAGATCAAATATATCTATTGGATTATAATATTTTTTTGTTGGATAATTTTCATCTTCAAATCTTTCGTCTATATATGGTAATTCAACTATTAATGAGTTTTTGGTATTGAGATAAACTTCTTTAATTATTGAACCATACCCTCCTGCAATATCTCTTTTTTTAGTAAAACAAGATCCATGAATATTTAAAGCGTCAGTAAAATTTTCTCCTGCTCTATTCAAATCAAATTCAGAGAAATTAGCAGATGTTCCATGATAATAAATAGTATCAATATCAAATCCTCTTTCAATTAAAATATCTTTTTCTTTTATGTGTTTAGTCGGAATTTCTTGATATTTATTTGATGTTTCACTATTCAATAATATTTTATTAAAAAGTTTTTCTATAAAACCTTTGAATTCAATTTTAATTATAGAATTCTCTTGAATATAGATTTCATTATCTAAAAATATTTTATTTAAATTATTTTCAATATTTTTTACAAATTCATAATCATGTCTATGAATATCATTTAGACTTAAAGTATTTATATTTTTTGTTTTTAATTCTTCTCTTTTTAATTGCACTTTTTTTTCAATTTGTTCTAATAATGATATTATTTTTTTATTTTCTAATAATGATATTATTTTTTCTTGCTCTGATTCACTTCTATTTAATGAGCTTTTCTTCCCTGATATATCCATTTTCATCCTTTAAATTTTATTTAATAATAATAATAATAATAATAATAATAATAATAATAATATTATATCATAAAAACATTATTTAACTTGAATCTAAAAAAATATTTAAATCTAAATGAGTAAGCTTTCGTACTGCTTTAACTCTCTATTCTTTAATATTATATTTAGATATTAACTTGTTTTTACAATCTTTTAAATAATTCCTTAATTCTCTTTTAGATTTTATATTTTTTCGTCAATAAGTTCTATTTGGTATTTATATAATTCATCTGTAAATATTGTCAAGCTTGTTTTTTCTAAACAATTGATTTAAAAGCAACATAAGAGGGATTATGTATATTTACCTACAAATATTGCTAATATATAATTAAATATTATAACCAGAATCCCCTTTATGTATAAGGCTGTAGATATCAGAATGGATTTTATCAACTTCTTCATGTATTAAGCTTTTATCTAAATCTCTTAAAACAATTCTTAAAAGAACATTTTTTTGATTTTCATTCATTCCTAGTCTTTCTATTGCAACTTCTGGCAATTTTTCATAATTTGTTTCAGTAACAATACTCATACTTTCAATAATATTCTCAACGCCTTGTGAAACATGATTTAAAATAATTTCAGTTAACTCCTCTTCATTAATATTTTTATCAATTGCAATTGAAAGATCACGTTTAATTGAAGGTTGATTAGATACTTTTTTGTATTTATTAAGGTTTTTCATTTGAGATTTAATTTCTTCTTTTTGAGAATAAAGAATTCTAATGTCGTCAATGTCTTTAATAATCATCACAAGTCTTTCTAAACCTAAACCAAGAGCTAAACCTGAATATTCTTTTAATCCATTATTCTCTAATAATTGTTTTGAAATCAATCCGCACTCTAACAGTTCCAACCATTGATTATTGTGATAAATTTCAATTTCAATACCATCATCAGTATAATGATGTGATGTTTCATTATATCGCCATTTAATTTTTTTCTTTTTATGTTTTTCAATGACTGAAATAATTAAAGAAACTAATTTCAATAAATCTTCTCGTGTTTTTTGTTTTTCTGTTAAATGCCATATATCCATTTGATGTGGCTCTCCAACATGTGTTTTATCTCTAACATCTCTTCGATAAACAACTCCCGAACACATCCATAGTTTATCTTCGTCTTTCTGGTATGATTTTAAAAGTGGGGGAATTGTTGAAGTCATATGAGTTCTCAACATTGTGTCCTCGCTAAGATATTTAGTGTATCGAGCGCCTAACGTAACTTCATTAGCATTATATCCTAATGATGCATAATTATCTTCCATTGAAACGATTGCGTTACCTCTATGCATTTTAGGGATAATGCCATAATGCTTGTTTAAAGTATCTTTAATGTCATTTTCGATTAAAGATATACAATGATCTGACTCCTGAGTTAGATCTCGTTTATTTAATAATGTGTTAAGATCTTCTTTTGTTAAATACATGGTATTCTCCTAATAATTTAAAGTAATGGTTTTATTAATTAAAATTAGGAGAGTTATTTCTCCTAATTAAGTAATTTTTGTAAATCGAGGTTTCATTTTTTTATTCCTATTTTAAAGTTGGTGCAAACGGCTGGAATCGAACCAACGACACGGAGTTTTTCGACTCCTGCTCTACCTACTGAGCTACAATTTGCATAATTTGGCAGCACCAACGGGATTCGAACCCGCAACCTTCTGCGTGACAGGCAGAAATTCTAACCAATTGAACTATGGCGCTATTATTCTAAATTTGGTGGAACCACTGTGATTTGAACACAGATCTGAAGATTTTCAGTCCCCTGCTTGTACCTAATAAGCTATAGTTCCAATTTGGCGATAACAACGGGGATCGAACCCGCATTCTCCAGCGTGACAGGCTGGTTGACTTTCCACTTCTCACATATTATCAATTTTTTATACTACTTAAATATGGCGGCATTGACGGGATTCGAACCCGCGACCTTCTGCGTGACAGGCAGAAATTCTAACCAACTGAACTACAATACCATTTTAAATTTGGTGCAGATAACTGGAATTGAACCAGTGACACAAGCATTTTCAGTGCTTTGCTCTACCGACTGAGCTATATCTGCAAATTTGGTGCAACAGACTGGACTTGAACCAGTGACCATTGGATTTTCAATCCAACACTCTACCAACTGAGTTACTATTGCAATTTGGCGATAACAACGGGGATCGAACCCGCATTCTCCAGCGTGACAGGCTGGTTGACTTTCCACTTCTCACATATTATCAATTTTTTATACTACTTAAATCTGGCGGCATTGACGGGATTCGAACCCGCGACCTTCTGCGTGACAGGCAGAAATTCTAACCAACTGAACTACAATACCATTTTAAATTTGGTGGAACCGCTGTGATTTGAACACAGATCTGAGGATTTTCAGTCCACTGCTTTTACCTAATAAGCTACAGTTCCAATTTGGCGATAACAACGGGGATCGAACCCGCATTCTCCAGCGTGACAGGCTGGTTGACTTTCCACTTCTCACATATTATCATTTTCTTTATACTACTTAAATCTGGCGGCATTGACGGGACTCGAACCCGCGACCTTCTGCGTGACAGGCAGAAATTCTAACCAACTGAACTACAATACCATTTTAAATTTGTTTAGTGACGTTAATAAAAAAGCCCTCTAAAAATTACCTTAGAGGGCTTCATAAAGAATGCTCAAAGGTTTTTACGCTAACCTTTGATATGAAGGTTAGTGTTTATGTGTCGTTAAAATCTCGAAAATCTATAAATGTATTCATTTTAGTATTCCTTATTAATTAGTTTGTGTGTTCGTTATGTATTTCATTGTGTCACGTTTAATTTTATTTGTCAAGCTATTTTTTAATATTTTTTTTAATCTTTTCAATCACTTACTTATAAATATGCTAATCCAAAATGCTAATTAATAGCAAATAAAAAACCTCTAAAACGGTTGCCTTAGAGGTTTTAAAAAGAAAAACTCAAAGGCTATTACTAACCTTTGGAATAGGTTAGAGTTTAGGTATCGCTAAAATCGTTAAAGTCTATAAAGTTTTTCATGTTGTATTCCTTGTTAATTAGTTTGTGTGTTCTTTATGTATTTCATTGTGTCACGTTTAATTTTGTTTGTCAAGCTATTTTTAAAAAAATATTTAATTAAATCAATATCTTATAGAATAAATGCTACCTAGCCCTCATTAATAAAAATGCATAAAAAAACTCTTGAAGTGTTAGCTCCAAGAGTGTTAATTATACTTACATTAAACTTCTCTTAGGAGCATAGGCTGCCCCTCCGAAAAGGTTTTAGCCTAGATCAGAAATCGAAATCATCAAAAAAGTTTAAAGTTTGTAAGGTATTCATTTTTTTATTCCTATTAACGTAATTTTATTATTAAAAATTTTATCACTTAAAACAATTGTTGTCAACAAATATTATTTTTAATTTCTATTTTCTTTTCCTTAACACTTTCATCGATAGTTAGCGAGTCTTTTTCTAAACTAGCAGAGGTATTAAATGATATTTTTTCGTTGTCTGCAAGATTATATTTAGATAATTTAGTGATCAATGGCTGGAAATGCTCAAATAAATAACAATTTAAATCTCTAGCGCCATAATCACTATTACAAGCTTTAAGAGATATACTGTGGATAAAATCATCAGAGTATGAGGTTTTAACCCCTAATGTTTCCATTATACTTGTGTAATATGCCAAATAACCAGATTCAGATTTTGTTAAAATATTTTTATAATCCTCAACAGTCAGATCACGAGTGCTATAAACACTAGTGATCCTTCCAGCTAGCTCTGGGACTATACCGAATTTAACTATATCATCTTTTGATAAAATTATATTTTGTTTTTTTGACTTTGTAACACTTCCACCAAAGCCAATATCATTATTGATAATGAACCCACGGTAAGAGCCTGAGAACAAAAATTGCATATTTTCAGTAGTAAGGACTTCTCCATCTTCTAAATCAAAATCAATACTCATTTTGTCTTTTTTTAAAGTAGATAAATCTTCGCCTTCTATAAAAGTAAGCAATCTATGTTGCTTTGATATATTGTAAGCAAGCTGTTGTTCATTTCCGTGTTGAGACTTATCAAATTCATCAATATAAATAATACTATATTTAAAGTTTTTAGATTCAATATGAGGTTCTAAAAAAGAATAAATATCATTACCGACCCAACCATCAGGGGTAAATGATTCCATAGATAAAGATATAAAAGGCACATCAATTAATCGAGACATCGTTTTTGCAATAAGTGTTTTTCCTGTGCCTGTACTGCCCGTAATAAGAGGTATCACACTTTTATTGCTTTTAAATTTTTTATGAATTTTTAATTGATGTATATAGAAAATAACAGCCATTTTTTCAACCAAATCATCCTGCCCCATTACTTCTTTTTTTGTAAGATCAATCAACTCTTGAACAGAGTAAATTAACGGCTTAGTAATTGCGCTAACTTTTTCCACAACATCATTTTTCATAACTTCCTTCACAATATTAGGTTGATTATTTTCGTCAAATTCAAATTCTTCAAAACTCTCTAAATCAATAAGCTCTTTTGCTAATAAATCTTTTTGTTCTTGAATAATTTTCATCTCTATATCTTCTGATGATACATTATCAAAAAAATATGACTTACAATTATTACAAGGTGTAATTGAGGAAAAAAAACTTAAGTCAAATTGTGCTTGATAATTATTTTCACTAAATAATGGCAAATCTTTTAGGCTTGATTTTGAATATTCTTGAAATTTATTTAATCTAATTTTTAGATAAAAATCATTAAAAATATTATTTCTTTCACGCTCAGTTATCATAAAAGGAAATTCGTTAATATATTTTTGAATTTCTTTTGATTCTAGTTTGTTATTGTGGCGAAATTGGCAACACATGCGCTCTGGAATTAATTGGTCTTTTTGTTCTTTTACTAAATTTATACTATTCATATTTTTATATTCCCTCTCTCAATACTTATTAATTAACAATAAGAGTATAAGAAAAAAAATATAAGTCAATATTAAGCATTTATTTAATTAACTAATCATTTTTGATTAATCCAAAGTATTGACTTTTCTAAATACAAATATATATTTACTGTAAAACAATACAATAAAATAAAAAGGAGATTTCATGGAATTATTAATAGGTATAGTCACAAATCCAATATTTTTGTTCAGTATTTTTATTGGACTAGTACTGCATAAAGGAATTAAATTTGTCCCTCAAAAAAAACAACTATGCGCAATGCAATAGGTGTGCTATGGAGCTGGATGATTGTTTTCAACAAAGAGATTTAATTAACTCTAAGATTTTAATTGCTATGGAAGAAGCAACATCAGCTTGGGGCGTTAAAGTTACTAGATGTCAATCACCCACACCTAAAGGAATGGGCTTGAAAAAGTCAACAAATTAAGGTGAGATCGTAAGATTATGGTTGACCCGACTCAGTGTTTGCATTTTTGCATTCACTACGTTAAGTAAGAATATATAGTGAGTTCGGAATACTACTCCAGTTCCACAAACTCAGGATCTACGTTAAACAGTGACTTTTGGGTAAGAAGCAGTGCGTAGTTCAATAAACCTTATTTAACATTGTCTAGGAGTATTTTACCCTCGTAAGAGGTGTCCCGTTATGGGAAAATTTAACAAAAAGGAATAATATGCAGCGAGTGTTAGTGTTAGACAAACATAAAAATCCATTAATGCCATGCACACCCGCAAGGGCAAGGATATTATTGTCTCAACATAAAGCTGCAGTGTTTAAGATCTATCCATTTACACTTATTTTGAAAAACAAAACCCAACATAACACTCAACCAATACAAGTTAAAATAGATCAAGGTTCCAAAAATACAGGCATTGCACTGGTTGCTGAGTTTAAGCAAGGTAAAACGGTGATATTTGCTGCTAACTTACAACATAAAGGCCATGCCATTTCTGAAAAACTGGCTAGCCGTGCTGCCTCGCGTAGATCAAGACGCAGTAGAAAAACTCGATATCGAAAACCGAAATGGACTAATGCTATGTCTAAAAAGCAATTGGTGCATATTAATCAACGTCCAAAAGGATGGTTTCCTCCATCTGTTACTTCAAGAGTGGATAATGTAACGAATTTAGTGAATAAGTTAACAAGATTAACACCTATTAGTGCTATTGCCGTTGAAAATGTGCGTTTTGACACTCAATTAATGGAAAATAAAAGCATAAGTGGGATCGAATATCAACAAGGTACATTGTTTGAAAAAGAAGTAAAAGAATATTTATTGCATTTATTCCATTATAAATGTGCCTATTGTAATGGATTAAGTAAAGATCCTATTTTGGAAAAAGAGCATATTATTCCTAGATCTAAAAAAGGTTCAAACAGAATAGATAATTTATCCTTGGCATGTCATACTTGCAATCAAGCTAAAAATAATTTGTTGCCACAAGAATGGTTAATGGTGCTTAAAAAATCAACGTCAAAAATTAATAAAGAGCGAGTAAAACGCTTTACCCATATCATTAAGGGCATTAAACCGTCATTGCGTGATGCGGCAGTCATGAACGCCATTCGTTATAAATTAGTAGACGCATTAAGGGTATTTAATTTACCGATTGAATTAGGCAGTGGTGGGTTAACCAAATTCAATAGAACCAATCAACAATTACCCAAAGATCATTGGATCGATGCAGCGTGTATTGGACAAAGCGGCAATAATATTATTATCCCTAAAAATCTAATACCCATTAATATTAAGGCCGTTGGGCGTGGTTCAAGGCAAATGTGCTTGATGAATAAATTTGGTTTTCCACGAACAAAGCCGAAGAAGAAAGGGCATTGCTTTAATTTTAAAACAGGTGATCTCATTAAGGCTATAGTCACTAAGGGTAAAAAGGAAGGAACGTATATTGGTAGATTAGCGGTAAGAACAAGTGGTAATTTCAATATATCAACAAAAAATGGCATAGTGCAAGGTATTAACTACCGTTATTGTCGATTGCTTCAAAAAAACGATGGCTATCATTATAGCAATCATATAAATCAATTAATTAACTAAAGGAGAGTGGTAAGGCAATTCCTCTCCCACCTAAAGGATGGAGTATCCTTGCCCTAAAAACTGGTGAAAAAGAATCTCGAATATTGGATGCTGAGGCTGAAAGGCAAGAGCAGGTTTTATCAGCAGAAGGTCAGAAAGAATCACAAATATTAATGGCAGAAGGTGAAGCAAAAGCAATCATCATGGTTTCAGAGGCAAAAGCTACAGCACTTGAGGTTATTGGCAAGCAAGCAACTACCGAAGGTGGCAAGGCTGCTGTTAGCTTTGAATTGGCACGAAATGCTATTGAGGCTCATAAGGCGATTGCCAAAGAAGGAACAGTAATCCTTTCAGACGGTAAAACAGGCGACAACATATCAACAACAGTTGCGCAGGCGATATCTGTATCTAATGCCATAAATAGTAAGTAAAGAGGTGTTTATGGGTATAATTAATATGTTTTTTATAATAGGTCTTGCACTATTAGTCGCTGACTTATTACTATTAAATGTTAATGCTTTTGTATTTATTGGTGTAGGTATGATTTTATCTTCAATGTCTCATACATTAGGGCTTGAAATACCAAGCCTTGATATTGTAATCAGCTTAACAGGCGTATCAATCGCCTCAACAATCATTGTAACAGTGTTGTTTTGGAAAAAAATAAAAGAATTTCAAAACCCTACTAAAAAAAGAGACACAAGCAGTGACTTAATTGATAAGGTTGTTGTTGTTGAAGATGAAATATCAGCTTCAAATAAAGGCGCAATAAGATACTCTGGGATTGCTTGGTCGGCAGAATTAGACTTAGAATCTTGTGATCAGAAAATCGTCTTTAATAAAGGTGATAAGGTAACTATAGTTAGAATAGAAGGGACAACCCTTTTTGTAAAGTAAGTCAATATTTACTAATTAAAACCATTTTCCTGACGTCAGGAAAATGGTTTTTTATATAATAAATACCATCTCGTTTAGATCAACGACATGGTACAACAAAGAATTTAATTGTAATATTTTTTTTAGCCTAAAATAAGATTGTTTACTGCATATTCTTATTATTTTTTAGCTGATATTTAAATATCGGCTTTTTAATTTCAAGTATACCAAAAAAAATGTTTTTCATTATTTTTTCAAAATACTATATAATGCAATTTTTAATAATTTTAAGTGATTAAAAATCCTCTATTTTTATAATTACTAATTTTGGATCATTTAAAAAATATAATGACTTATACGCCTCAATTAAAAATTCTTCCAAAACTTCATCAACTTCTTTTAGAAAATAATTTTGCACGTCCTTATTTCTATCAAAAACAACAAACTCCCTATTATACTTAACTGTATTTACCCATATTTCGCAATCATCACTTCTTAGTGTTAAAAATCTATTACCTACATTATAAGCTTCAATAAGTATTATATTATATTTACCTAGTCTAAAATATTTATGACCTTTCATATCTATATATATACACTTTCTTTCTTTTGCACACAATTTTAATGTAAATTTTTCAATCTCTATTAATTTATCAATAAAGTTTTTTTGCGTTATTTCTACTGGCATTTTTTACTCCATTTGGATTAAAATTATAGCAACTTTTAAGCATTTTTAGTTATTAAATCTAATTATCATTTTACCTAAGTTTATCAAAAAAAGCAATTAAAAATAAATTCATTATTCAAATTCAACAAACACTATCTCTTTTATATCAACAATAATGCATAAAAAATAGAGTTAATTATAAAGTTTTTTTCTTCTAAAACAAGGATGTCTGCAGCGCATTATTTCTCACTTAAAAATTAAGTATAATTTAATTTTTAATAAAAGCGAAATAACTATATTTCGCTTTTATTAAATTTACTTCCGATTATTACTCAACTAATGTCGCGGGATCTAATTTCGTAAATGTGCTTCTATTGGTTGTATCACCTAGCCCTAATTGACCAGAATTGTTATAACCCACTGAATAAAGTTCACCGTCTTTTATCGCATAACCATAATAACCACCAGAAACAATATCTATTATACCACTCATTCCACTCACTATCCCCCAAGTGGATTGGTTAGTCGTTCCCGCCCTACCTAATTGACCAAAGCCATTATTACCCACTGAATAAAACTCACCGCCTTTTATCGCATAGCCATGATATACACCACCTTTAATAGTTGTTATACCACTCATCCCATTCACTAGCCCCCAAGTGAATTGCTTAGTCGTTCCAGCCCTACCCAACTGCCCTGAATTATTAAAACCCACTGAATAAAGCTCACCGCCTTTTATTGCATATCCATGAGAACCGCCAGCAGCAACTTCTGTTACACCACTCATCCCAATCACTATCCCCCAAGTAGATTGATGAGTTTCTCCTGATCTACCTAATTGCCCGTAAGCATTATAACCCACTGAATAAAGCTCACCGTCTTTTATTGCATATCCATGATTACTACCAGCTACAATCTTAGTTACACCACTCATCCCAATCACTACCCCCCAAGTGGATTGATTAGTCGTTCCCGCCCGACCTAATTGACCAAGGCCATTATTACCCACTGAATAAAGTTCACCGCCTTTTATTGCATATCCATGAGAACCGCCAGCTACAATCTTAGTTACACCACTCATCCCAATCACTACCCCCCAAGTGGATTGATTAGTCGTTCCCGCCCGACCTAATTGACCAGAACGATTATAGCCCACTGAATAAAGTTCACCGCCTTTTATTGCATATCCGTGAGAATCGCCAACATAAATATTAGTTACACCACTCATTCCACTTACTATACCCCAAGTGGATTGGTCAGTTGTTCCCGCCCTACCTAATTGACCATAACCATTATAACCCACTGAATAAAGCTCACCGTCTTTTATTGCGTAACAATGAAAACCACCACACTCAATTTTAGAAAACCCAAAATTATTGGTATTTTCTGGCAATGCTGGCTCAACTAACTCTTCACTACTTACTAACACTGAATTAACTATTGCGTAATTATCTATCTTTGACATATAAGTGCTTTCTGCATTTATTACATTTGAACTAAACAGCATGGTTAGTGCCGTTATTTGGGTTAAAATTTTCTTCATTTTTTATGCCTTTTTTATCATTAATATTGTTGATATAATATTATAATATCACTCTGTTCTTATTTTTCAATAAATAGTATTGATAATAAAAAATTTCGAATAAGTTAATAAATATTTTTTTTATGATATAATATTAATATTAGCATGAATTTATTGGAGATAAAAAAATGGCATATAAAAAGAAAACTCAAAAATTTTTAACAAAAGAAGAAAAAAACGATATGATCTCTAGTTATCAAGATCAAATTGACGAGCATTTCCTTTCTATTGTAGACAAAGTAGCTAACTATTTTACAGAGGATAATGAGAAAGGCATCCCAATTTGGGAATCCAATGCTTTTGCTAACCCATTTAGAAACCCAGAATCAGGCACTCATTATAATTTTGAAAACAATATATTATTATGGTTTGCCTCAAAAACAGAGAACTACAACGATAAGAGATTCATTACAGCCAAGCAAGGATTTAGTGAAGGTCTTTCTATGGAAAAAGGCACAAAAGGACACTATATTGTTCAAAGATTTGGCATGCCAATGTTTCCACTACTAAAGAAAGATGACTCTGGGAAACCAATGACTGATCAAAAAACAGGGAAACCCGTGCCAGAAAGAGATGAAAATGGAAAAATTAAGTATATGTACAAGAGAGTTTCTAAACTTGTCAAGGTTTTTAATCTTGAGCAGTTTACGGGTGATCTACCTAAAAAATGGCAAATGGAAGAGAAAAAAGAATTATCAAACGAAGCTGAATTAGTTGCATTTAAAAATGCATTAGAAAGTAGCTCAGAAGTTAACATTAGAAGAACAAATGAAGGTAAAAACTATTATCTACCTATGGCAGATGAAATTGTTCTCGCAAATTCAGAATTATTTAGAAGTACATTAAATGAAATTTCAACAATGACACATGAAATGGCACATTCAACAGGGCATAAAGATAGACTTGACAGACCTTCACTATATAGATATAACGAGAAAGAATCATTCAGAGGATTTGAAGAGCTTGTTGCTAACTTCTCTGCAAGAGCCATGACTGACAAATTTGGTCTAAGTAAAAATGAAATGTCCCAAACTTACAGCGACAATCATGATGCATATGATGCAGGTTGGATGAGATGTGTTCTTGCTGAAAACCCTATGTTAATTTTTGAGGCGACAAAACAAGCAGAGTTAGCTTATCGAAAAATATTAAAACCATTAGAGGAAAAAATTAAATTAGATCCTATTTTAGGTGAGAAGTTTTTTCCAAAAGAAAGCGAGGTTACTGACTTCTTAACTAATAAGGAAAACGCTTTAAAAGAAAAAAGCAAAAAACAATATAAACCAAAAATAAAATCTTGATTTATGATGAAATATTTGATATAATAAGTAGATCTACATTATAGGAGAGCACAATGGACAATAAATTAACCGAAAAAGAAGTAAATGATCTTGAAGATGATTTAACACAAAATGAAGAATTAAATAGTCAATTAGAAACTGAAATCCTCAACATTGAGGATATACCAGAAGATCAGATATTAGACTAATTAAGTTAAATATTAAAAAAGTCGATTTAAATATCGACTTTTTTATCATTATTTTTTGAAAAAATACCTAATAACAGATGCATTTACTTTCTTATTCACCTTTACGATAAATGCAATTATTGAAAGAAAAACAAAAAATAATGTTACCATAAGAAGAAAAAAATCTTCTGGTTTGTTTAGCAAATATATTGTTGCTGTTAGGCAACCTAACGTTATTAAGTGTTTACAAATAACATCAATTCTAAATCTAATATCTTTCCTATAAGTATAACCCATTTTTTAAATCCTTATGTAATAAATCAATCTACCTTAACTTTAATGGTTTTCATCCAATCAGGCGTCACTACTGTTGGTAATTTAATTGTAAAAATCCCCGCAAATACTATTGCTAATATTATACCAATACACTGATTAAAGTAAAGCATATTTTTATATATAAAATCAGCAGACGTTTCACCTTGCATATTAGGTAAGTACATAGGTGACAATATAAGAAGAAGTAAACCAACTAATGTTGTCATTAGAAATAGTGGAGACCATTTAAATTCAACACTTCCTTCCATTTCTTTTTCAAGTAACTTCTTTGCTTTCTTATTATCCCTAATTGTCTCTTTTTGCAGAATCTTCTTCATTCTTTCAGAAAATTCACAGTTTGTAAATCCTAATATAAAATAACCAATTAAACTACCCAAAGCGGCATAATGATAGTAATCCTGATTTAAAATTAGACCTGCAAGTAAAAGCAGGAATGACGATAGACCTAAGAATAACGTAGAGAAATATATCCCTAGATATTGTGCCAATTTTACAGATTTTATGTTTGTGTATTTATTCATCATAATTTTTCCTTAATTAACTATTCTATTTTTAAAATACTTGCTCTAATCTATATCAATATTTTCTGGCTTATTGTTAACTCTCACTTCTTCCATTATTACACACACTTTATCATCCTTCTTCATATTTTCTTCATCATTTTTTTTATTAAAAAAACTTAAAATAAAAGGAATTACTGCCATTGAAGATATAAGCATTACCGACACCAAAACAACAAAAGGGAAAATAAGTAAAGAGGATTTTAAAAAATCCAAAAATGGTTTTCCTCCAAAAATCATCGACCCAAATGTTAGGAAACCAGTTATTAAAAATATAACCATTCCGACTATTTCTTCGCCTCTTTTTTTATAAAAATTCCCCATAATACCCTCATTAATTATTACTTCCAATTATTTACCTACACAAATATATCATGAAAATTTAAAAATCAATCTTATTAAATATTTTTAATCAACATTCTGAGATAACAGTCGGTGTTTTTTTATCATCACCGCCATTAGCCAACACGTCATATCCTTCATCAATAGTTTTTCTAGGGAAACTTTCCCATCCATCACACTCTTCGGCAGTGGCAATTATATTACGAAGCGCATTTTCTAATTCTTTAATTCGTTCATTTTTCTCTGCAATTTCTTCTGACATATCTTTATTAAATGATTCAGACATGGAGTCAGGATAGTTAACACATCCCTCTACATGATTAATTGAACCGCACGTAAAATAGTTACAACCTATATCGCAATCTTTCATAATTTTCTCCATTTTTTTTGATACATAATTATATTAAATAAAGTTAAGTCAAAAACATTACGTATTTAAAATTTAATGATTTTAACAATCTCGTAAATATTAAGTGCGTCATCAATTCCACGATGTTGAGTACCTACAAAATCAGATCCTAAAGTTCTAAGTGTTTTTGTAATACTAGACGCTTTCATGCCTGTTTTATTTTTTACAATGTCTTTGTAATTAATGCTCTTTCCTAACATCGGATTTTTAATTCCTTTTAATTTAGCTTCTCGACTTAACTGACGATAATCAAAACCTCCCCAAGAAACAAATGTATGCTCTCCATGCTGCTTACAAAAATTATAAAGCAACACCAATGCTTCTTCAAGCACAATAGCATCATCTACATCAGACTGTCTAATAGTTGTTAGTTTCTTACAGAAATCAGTAAGAACTGGAATATTGGTTGGTTTTACGAATTGAGAGAATTCTCCAATTTTTTCTAATTTATCGTTAACTAAAACAGCACCGATTTCAATTGTTTCCATCTTAGAACGATCAAAATCATCATTGTCGTCACAACTGCACTCTATATCAATTATTAAGTAATTCATTTTTTATTTTTTTCCTTTTTATTTTATTTTATTTTATTTTATTTTATTTTATTTTATTTTATTTTATTTTATTTTATTTTATTTTATTTTATTTTATTTTATTTTGCCCAATAATAGCATACTTCATTTTTTTTTACAACATTTAATGCATTTAATTATTGCTTATTAATTTAAATACTGTATTATAATTTTAGGAATGTGAGCGGGAATCCTCGGTAATTAATTGCCGAGATGAAAGAGAACGAACTTAGTATCAACATTTCCCTACTATTTATTTTTATTGACTTTTACTATAAAAAGAGTATGGTATCTGTATGAAAAATTTAAAACATAGTCGAACTTGCGTTTTCAATGTTTGTTATCATATCGTTTGGTCAACAAAATATAGAAAGCAAGTTTTAGTTGACGATATTGAGATAACACTAAAAAACATCTTAAATGAAATATCAGAATCAAAAGGTTTTGTTATTAAATCAATGGAGGTTATGCCTGATCACGCCCATGTTTTTGTTGAGTCTACTCCCAAAATAGCACTAACATATATTTATAAAATGCTTAAAGGTATTTCTGCGAGAAAACTATTCATTATATACACTGACTTAAAACATGTCTTATGGAATGGTTATTTATGGAATTCCTCAACCTACATTGAAAGTGTAGGGAATATTTCAGAAAGTAGCATATTGAAATATATTGAGGATCAAAAAAAATCATGATATTAACTAAAAAAATAAAATTAAATATAAAAAAAGGATCTCTTGATAAGCTTTGGGAAGTTTCAAATCTTTGTACTGAATTATGGAATGTTGCACTTGAGCAACGAAGATATAGATCATCTTTTGGAAAAGTTAATATTTATTCTCAAAAAAGGGAATTACCTTTAATAAAAAAAGAGTTTAATGAGTTCAAAATACCATCATCGCAAGTTTTACAAAATGTTTTATTCTCTCTAGATAGGGGTTATAAAATGTTTTTTACTAAATTAAAAAAAGGCGATAGAGATGTTAATCCTCCCAAATTTAAAAGTAGAAAATACTTTTTTACTCAAGAGTATTCTCAACCTAATTCTTCATTTGTCATTGAAAACAATCAACTGAAACTCGCTTTTGGTAAAAATAAAAAAGAGTGGATAATTATTGATTTAAAAGGTGAAGTATTACCTGAAAGTGCCAAAACTATTGATTTAAGTTATGATAATGTCAGTAAGGTTTTTTATGCTTCTGTGACTTATGAAATAAAAGACGTTATCATTAAAAAGAAAGGGAGTGAAATATATTTTGACCCAGGTTGTAAAACCTCACTCGTTGGATTAAAAAACAATGGTCAGTTTTTTGAATATGATATGAACCCATTAAGAAAAATAAATTTTGACACTTATAAATTAATTGATAAATTATGTTCCAAAAAAGATAAAAAGGTTAAAAACTCAAATGCTTGGAGAAGATTAAATAAAAGAATTAAAAAGCTTTGGCAAAAAATAAAGACAAGAACAAAAACATATTTACATACACTTGCCAATAAAATATTGGGAGATCACAAAGATGTTAAATCTTTTAAAATTGGCGATTGGACAAGTCAAAAAACGGTTTCAAAAGATGAACATGGATTTATAAATAAAAGAATAAATAGAGCAGTTCAAAACAATAATCCACTCGAAATACTCATTGGATATTTGTCCTATAAAGCAAAAATGAAAGGGCAAATTGTGGAAAGATTCGATGAGCGTGGAACAACAAGAACTTGCTCAAAATGTGATAAAAAACATGAGGATGGTTTAAATCCATCAATAAGAGTTTTTAAGTGCATTGATGATAAATGTGGGTTTACATACTCAAGAGATCATCAAAGTTGCTTAAATTTTTATAAAAAGTTTAACTCAGCGAAGTGGCTTCGCCTTTTGGGTAAATTACCTAAAAGTAGTATAAAAGTGTCATTAAAAGCACTTTCATTCAAACCTCAAGTTGAAGAAATTCAACTTTCATCCTAAAAACAGGAAGCTCGGTAATTTATTGCCGAGAGGAAGTCACGTAGCTTGTAATGCCTTCGTCTCACTTTGAAAAGTTATTGACATACAATATGTAACTAAAAACATAAATAATAATTGACTTTATATTTGTTCAACTAATTGTTAGTGAGAAACTTTTTAAGAACTTAATTAAAAAAAGGATATTATCATGGAAAAAAAATCTACTTCAGACTTATACAAACAGGTTTTCAAAAAAAAAGCAAAATTCATAAAGAAAAATAATCTTTTCAACTTTGAAAAAAAATCATTAAATGAGATATATGAATTTTTATCATTTATTAATGGTTTTAATAATTACAAAGAATTTATAAAATCCCTCAAAAATATTAATGATCCAAGATTAGATTTTCTCGATTATAAATATAAGGCTAATATAGATAGGCAAGTAACATTGATTTTTCAGTGGATTATTAAAAATAATATTAATGACGAAGAATCGATTTCCAAAGAATTTAAAAATAACCCTGCGATTCATGGTTTTATAACACGCAACCTCTATAGAAATTTATTAATACTAGATGGTGACTCCAAGACTAATTCAATGTATAGAAAATTTAATTTTAAAAAAATAACAAATCTTACACAAAGCATTCCTGTATTAATTACAATGACAGATTTAAATAATTTATTTAGCAATAAATTAATATCAAGAATCATTAAAACAAAAAAAGACTCAAATACAAAGATATTTAATCTTACAAATATTGATTATAACTTTGGTAAAACTAATTACACTTATTTTAAGACACCCGATATTAACTTATTATATGACTACTGCACATCAAAACTATCAGATCGACATTCTGATAAACAACCTGCAATTAAAGCAAATGAAAAAGAAAACATTTTTATTATACTAGACAATGAGTTTTCAGATGAATTTAAAACTTTATCTACAATCCTTACACAAAGTCGAACATTATTTAATGTATTCATCTTTAACTCTCTATCTGGCATTAAAGATAATGACACTAGCACATACAAAAGAATTATTGGTAATACAGAAAAAATGATAGTGATATCAAGTCCCGAAGAACACCATTTAGAAGACATTATATTGTTGCCACAATATAATTTTCTAAAAGACAAAATAAGGGAGTTACCAATAGGTGCAATTTTAACAACCATTAGACAGCCTTACTCAGTTCCATCAATATCTATATATGAGAGCTATGATCTATAAGTTGCAAATAACTTTTTATAAAAACCATATTAATTAAGCATTATTAATATGGTTTTTTACTTTATTTCTTTTTTTTTGTATGATACTTTATTAATAATGTAGAGTGCATAAAAAGGAGAAATTATGATAAAAACAAAAGAAGATTTAATTCATTTAATTTTAGAAAACCCAGAAAATTATATAGAAGATATGCTTCCCAAACCAAGCCTAGAAAAAGACATCTATTTGGCATCAAGGATTTTGAAATTACAATGGGATAGACCATTTGCTGACTACTCTGAAACTCAACGAGTTCGCAGTAAAATTAATAGAGAATTTAAGTTATTAGATAAGAAGGAAAAATCTAAGCTCAATAGCTTCATTACCACTATTATAGGTCAGGGATTACCTAAAAATACATTTTTCTCTAATGCAGACTTTGAGTTTGATTTTAAGAAAAATAAATTCGATTTAACCTTAGATGATCAAGACTTTAAAGGCAAAGTGTTTTGCTTAGGCACCGATGAGCATTATGACTACTATGTCATTAGTCCTGAATTTAACGGTATAAGAAAAGTATTTCATGATCAAGGAAGCATTGAGGATATCGATTTTAATAATGTCAATGAGTTCGCGAAAACAGTGATAAAGTTTGCGTTAATCGAAGGCTCACTTAATAAAGGTCTTCTTGAAAAATCTGATGTAGAATTGCTTGTTAGTAATATTACAAATATTGAATTACAAAGATTAGTACAAGAGCTAATATTAAATTAAGTTAAGGCTGATCTTTTTAAAAATACAATATTTGTGAATAACCCTTGCGCAACATACATTATTGTTGCGTTAAAACTGACTTATATTTCTTTGTATTATCTGCTTAGTAAAATACTTCTTATTGTTTTCTCTTAATTCTTCGGCATGATTAATATAGCCTATACACATATTATCTATCCAATTTTTTATTAACACCATATTTAAACTCAAACAATTAGTTAAGTTAATGTCCATTTTAATTATGTAATCACATTCTCCATTAAGAAACCTTAAATTAATTATTTTTTTTACAAAATTATTAAATAGTTTTCCTTTATCACTTTCATCCAATAAATTATAATCACATCCATTAGGAACAAAATCATTCATTAATAATTTAATTATAAGATGACTACCTTTTTCTTTCCCATAGTTACCGACCATAAAGATTTTATTGTTTATTGTTTTATTTTTTATGGAAAATAAATTTAATCCTTGTTCTTTTTCTTTTCCTTCTATTTTTTTGTTATTATTTAAAATATAATAATTAGCAATATTATATAATGAATTATTTTGAATAACTTCTTCCTTTAATTTTAAAACAGTAGGTAATAATAGCTCAGATATATAACCTTCAGCATTAATTACAACGCTAATACCTTCAATAATATCATTAATATCTCCATTGTTTTTTACGAAAAAAGTTAGCACCTCCTTGTCAAAATCCCCTTTAGCGCAAATCTCATCTATATATTTTAAATAAATTTCTTTTCTATCACTCATATTTCCCTCTCTTATTTAGCTTAATATTAAAAGCATCATTATTACGTTAAAACTGATTTATATTTCTTTGTATTATCTGCTTATTAAAATACTTTTTATTAAATTCTTTTAACTCTTCAACCTTACTTACATAATTACTAAACTCCTTATCTATCCAACTTTTAATCAAAGCCATATTTAAAACTATACAATCAGTAAAAACAATATTTATTACAATTAAACAATCATAACTACCATCACTATATTCAATATCAACTAACTCTTTAACAAAACTACCAAATAATTTCTTCTTATCAGAATTTTCCAATAACTGGTAATTACAATTATCAGGAATGACATCTTCTGCGAAGCTCTCAATTACAAGAAAACTTCCATATTTCGAATTACCATTATTTTTTATATTTTCTACAAAAGTGTTTCTTATACAAGCTTTTCTTATACAATAATTTTTTAATTTATAATAATTTTTTTTACGCCCTACTGATTCCACATTATTTAAAACACAATAATTGGCAATATTATACAACACATTATCACTAACAACATCTTTTCTTAATTTTAAGATATTAAGTAATACTAAGTCGCATACTTCATCCAACTCATCAGTTAATACTTCAATGCCTTCAATAATATCTTCAATATTTCCATTATTTTCTATAAAAAAAGTCAATACTTTTTTATCTAAATCTACTTTTGAACAAATATTGTTTATATATTTTAAATAAACTTCTTTTCTCTTACTCATATTTCTTCCTTTTTAGCTTTCAAATTAAAAATACCACTCTTAATTAAAAATGCTCTACGTTTCTTTCTATTATTTGCTTAGTAAAATATCTTTTATTATATTTTTTTAAATTATTGATTTTATTTATATAATCTAAGCATACATTGTATATGCTATTTTTCATCAACACCATATTTAAATTTAAACAATCAGTAAGATTAATGTCAATTTTTACTACATAATCATAATCACCTTCATCAAAATCTAAATCTATTAATTTATCAACAAAATTATTAAACAATTCTTCTTCAATGTCATTATCCAACAATTCATAATTACAGTTATCAGGAATAATATCATTCATTAAGAACTCAATCACAAGATAACTTCCATTTTCTGGATTATAACTATTTCTTATTATTACGGATTTATCAAATAATTTATTATTTATAAAGAATGGATTTAATTTGTAATTATTATTTTGGCGTTCCACTGATTTAGCATTATTTAAAACGCAATAATTCGAAATATTATACAGTAAATTATTACTAATAGCACTCTTTTTTAGATTCAATACATTGGATATTTCTATTTTACAAACTTCATTCTCACTATCAACCAAAACCTCAATTCCCTCAATAATATCTTCAATGTTTCCATTGTTTTTTACGAAAAAAGTTAGCACCTCCTTGTCAAAATCCCCTTTAGCGCAAATCTCATCTATATATTTTAAATAAATTTCTTTTCTATCACTCATATTTCCCTCTCTTATTTAGCTTAATATTAAAAGCATCATTATTACGTTAAAACTGATTTATATTTCTTTGTATTATCTGCTGAGTAAAATATTTTTCACTATATTTTTTAAACCAATCGACCTTATTAACATAATCTATACAGACATTATCTATCCATTTTTTTATTAATAGCATATTTGAATTCAAACAATTGGTAAAGTCAATATTTATATCAATTGCATAGTTGTAATACCCATCAAAAAAACCTGTATTCGGGAAGAATTCAATAAAATCAATAAATAGACTTTTTTCATTATTACTATCTAATAATCGATAATCACACTTATTAGGAACTATATCATTTATTGAAATCTCAATTATAAGATAACTTCCATTTTCTGGATTATAATCATTATTTATAAGAACTTTATTATTAAATAACTTATTTTTTACAAGGGAAATATTTAACTCATGCTTATTATTTTGACACCCAACTTTTTTTGCATTATTTAAAATGCAGTAATTAGCAATATTATATAACGAATTATTACTAATAGCGTCTTTCTTAACCGTTAATACATCAGATAATATTAATTTATAAGCTTCTCCTTCACTATCAATTAAAACCTCAACTCCCTCAATAATATCTTCAATTGTACCATTATTTTTGATAAAAAAACTCAACACTTCCTTATTAAAGTCACCTTTATCGCAAATGCAATCTATATACTCCAAATAAATATATTTTCTACCTTCCATCTTAATCTCACTTATTTTTTATATTAAAATTATTGTTATTGCGTTAAAAGTCATTTACATTTCTTTGTATTATCTGCTTAGTAAAATACTTTTTGTTATATTCCTTTAACTCATCAGCTTTATTAATATAGCCTATACAAAGGTTATCTATCCAGTTTTTTATTAACAGCATATTTGAATTCAAGCAATTTGTAAGGCTAATATTTACGTCAACTACATAGTTATAAGATCCATCAAAAAAATCGGCATTCGGCATGCTTTCAATAAAATCATTAAATATTTTGTCTTCACTATCACTATCTAATAACCGACAATCACACTTATCAGGTGTGATATCATTTATTGAAAATTCAATTATAAAATAACTTCCATTTTCTGGATCATAACTATTTCGAATAAAGGTGTTATTGTTAAATATTTTATTTTTTATCAAAAACGGGACTAATTTATATTTATTACTTTTATTATTTATTAGTTCTGCATTATTTAAAACACAATAACTAGCAATATTATACAATAAGTTATTACAAACAATATCCTTTTTTAATGTCAAGCTAGTGGGCATGGACAGTTCACATATTTCACCATTACCTTCAATTAACACTTCAATACCTTGAATAATATCCTCAATTCTTCCATTATTTTCTATAAAAAAAGTCAATATTTCCTTACTAAAGTCCCCTCTAGAGCAAATCTCATCTATATATTTTAGATAAACTTTTCTTCTATCACTCATCTTAATCTCGCTTATTTTTTATATTAAAATTATTATTATTGCGTTAAAAGTCATTTATATTTCTTTGCATTATCTGATTAGTAAAATATTTTTCATTATATTTTTTTAACCAATCGACCCTATTAACATAATCTATACAGACATTATCTATCCATTTTTTTATTAATAGCATATTTGAATTCAAACAATTGGTAAAGTCAATATTTATATCAATTATATAGTTGTAATACCCATCAAAAAAATCTATATTCGGAAAGAATTCAATAAAATCAATAAATAGACTTTTTCCATTCTTACTATCTAATAACCGATAATCACACTTATTAGGAGCTATATCATTTATTGAAAATTCAATTATAAGATCACTTCCATTCTCTTGATTATAACTGTTTCGAATAAAGGCGCTATTACTAAATATTTTATTTTTTATCAAGAATGGGACTAACTTATACTTATTACTTTTGCCACTAATTAGCTCTGCATTATTTAAAACGCAATAGCTAGCAATATTGTACAATAAATTATTAAAAACAACATCCTTTTTTAATTCCAATCTATTGGATATGGATAATTCATAAATTTCACCATTACCATCAATTAAAATTTCAATACCTTGAATAATATCCTCAATTTTCCCATTATTTTCTATAAAAAAAGTCAACACTTCCTTACTAAAGTCCCCTTTAGAGCAGACTTCATCTATATATTCCAGATAAACTTTTCTTCTATCACTCATCTCAATCCTTATTAGTCATTTTTCACATACATTTTTCTTTCAATAAACACATTATTGTAACAAAAAAAATAGCAAAAAGTCAATTCTTGCCATCAATAATTGTAAAAATATTTGCTTTTCAATAATTTAGATACCATTAAAAATTAGGTTAAAAAAATGAAGCAAATCCAATAAACCATAGCCTGTTCCTTATTGGCTACCAAAATACGACAATATCACGTTATATTGTCCCAAAAACTCCTTTCTTTTTTCTAATGCAGGTTTTTGCTTTAAATTTTCTATAATTTTAGCTGATTTCCCATTTTCTTCATCTTTTTTAATTTTTTTCGACAAATCTTTATCTTTTTTCTCATTTATTTGCTTTTGCTTTTCCTCTATCTCTTTTCTTGTTATTTTTCCTTTTTTATCTCCACTCATATAATTCTTAATTGCTTCTTTATTTACATACTCTTTTTTGTAAATCTTCATTAAGGATGTTGGTAATACTTTCTTTTTATTTAAATTTTGATAAATATACATACAAATATATTTATCATATTTATAGCCACTATTTTTAAGATCGTTAATTAAATCGATTGTTAATATCTCAAATTTCTTATATTCTATATTCATTGATGTTAATTCATCAAAAATTTTAACAACTCTACTTTCCACTTTCTTTAAAACCTTATTATAAACGTTCTCTCTTAAATAATCTTGAATTATTGCTTGACAAGCTTCTAGGTCTTCTGTTCGTATAAATACAGACGGCAATGTATAAGAAAGCAAGCTTGCAGAGTGACGTACACAAACTACGGCATTATGTTCTCTAACTTCTTTTTCATTTTTTTTCTTAGTTATTTTTTTAGCCTCAACTAGATTAATAAATATGTCTTTTTCGAAAAATTCTTTTTTAATTTTGTAATTATTAAAAAAGAACTCTACATTGATTGATTCCTTATTTGGCAAATTGTGAAGATTGGTTATTTGATACATGAAATTATCCCTCCAATAAATATGATACAATAATAACAAAAAAAAATATTGAAGTCAAATTTTGATTTTAAGTGCTTTATTTTTAAAGTTCCTCCAATATTATTTCATGAATATTTGGAATTTTCGTTCCATTTTCATCTTGCTCATTATATAAAAATAATTTACCATCCTCATATAATCTAAAATATGTAGCGGCACTGTCAAAAGATATGCTACCACTACACTCATCTTTGCTACATGACGCACCAAGAGAAAATTTTGACTGTCTACAAGTATAACTACTTTCACAGTCTTTAAAAACTATTTTTTTTAACTTATTACCATCCTCTAAAACAAAAAAATCAAAACTATTAATTCTCTTTAATCTCAAATCAACTCTTACATTTTCAAACTCAATAGGCTTAATGTACTGAAAAAAAGCATAATTTTGAATATATCTTTCTTCGTCAAAATAATCATCTGGTAATCTAGAATAGTATCCTGGATAGTCTGAGCTTGGGTTATTATTTCTCATCTCAATTGCATAGTTCGGCAATGATACATCTAATGTTTGTTTAATAAATTCATTTTCAAACCTATCAATTTGATGCTTATAATCTAAATACACTTCTTTTTTTTCAAGATTAACATATGACTGGTCTTCTATTTTATATAACCTTCCATTTTTTTCCTCATACTCTAATTCATGAATATTTGGAATATTTTTTCCTTCTTTATCTTGCTTATTATATATAAATAATTTACCGTCTTCATATAGCCTAAAATATGTAGCGGTATTGTCATAAGATACATAACCATTACATTCATCTTCTCCACATGACGCACTAAGAGAAAATTTTGACTGTCTACAAGTATGACTACCTTTACAGTCTTTAAAAACTATTTTTTTTAATTTATTACCATTCTCTAAAACAAAAAACTCAAAACTATTAAGTCTCTCTATTATCAAATTTTCAATTACACTTTCAAATTCAATAGGCTTAATATATTGGAAAAATGCATAATTTTGTATATATCTTTCTTCGTCAAAATATCCTTCTGGTATTCCTTGCATATTTTTATATTCTTCTATTCTCCCCTTCATATGCTCTAGGATATAATTAGGTAGTGATACGTCTAATGTTTGTTTAATAAATTCATTTTCAAACCTATCAATTTGATGTTTATAATCTAAATACACTTCTTTTTTTTCAAGATTAACATATGATTGATCTTCAATTTTATACAACTCTTCAACATTAACCCTAACAATACCTTTACCATTAGGATTCTGCACCCACTTAATAAACTCAACTTTATCATCTTTCATAGCAAAATAAGTCACTGCACAAAATAATCCAATAGCTATTATTAAAATTATTATTAATATTTTTTTTATTATATTCAATTTTTAACCCTCTTTTTTTATTATATGAATATTTGGTATATCATTTCCGCTTTTATCTTGCTCATTATATAAAAATAGTTTTCCGTCTTCATATAATCTAAAATATGTAATCCAAGTACACTTCTTTTTTTTCAAGATTAACATATAACTGATCTTCAATTTTATATAACCTTCCATTTTCTGACTCATACTTTAATTCCTCAATATTAGCACTAACAAGACCATGACTACCATTTTTCTCAGTTGGTTTATTATTTTTTATTGATGCAATTCTCTGATTTATTAAACCTTGATTATTGTTAGTTTTAGATCCATTAATTACATTATTTTCTATTTTAGATGTTTGTTGTTGCGATTTTTCAATTGACTCATGCACCACCTCACTAAACTCAATTTTATCGTCTTTCATAGCAAAATAAGTTACTGCACATAATAATCCGACAGCAATTATTGATAGTGACATTAATTTTTTATTCATTTTTTTATCCTCTTTAATTTAGATTTAGCCTAATATTTCAATATAGCACAATATGTTAAAAAATAATTACAAACCAGTCTTTACAAAATAAATATTCTTTATATAATATAATGTTTTTATTTAATTTTTTTTGCACTATAATGAAAAACTATTTATTTATTAACATTTTTTGACTTAAAAAAAAGAAACAACTAAAATTCCTTTTAAATCCTGTTATATCAAAGTCATTAATTAACAGTTTTCACCTTTAAGATCAGCAGTTATAAGTTCTGAACTCTTTTGAATGGACACCTTATAATTATCATGCTCTCTAAATTAGATTTCTCTATTTTATTTTCAATAATAAATCAATAAAATCTTGATAGTATTCTCCTTTAAGATATCTATTAACGACTTCATTAAAATCTAATGCAATGAAGTGAATTAAATATTATTTTTCACAGTTCTCTCTCTATTTTTGGCATAAAAATAAAAAAGCCACCTTATTATAAAGGCGGCTATCTAACAGACTACTCACAAGAACTCTAATCCTCGATGATATACTCACCAGACAATAACTTTTCTGAAAGCCATTCGAATTCTTTGGTTTCTTTTTTGAAGATTACTTCTATTTTTTTTCTTTTTCTAAATTTTTTTAATTCCTATAACTTATTTTTAATTAACTTTTTTAGTGGTAGTTGAGATTTTATGGAAGTTTTCAAGCTATTTTATAATCTCACAACAATAAAATAAAAAACAAAAAAAAATAATAAGAACGCAACATTATTAAAGCGTGATAATTTAATAAAAATAAAATCAAAAGACATTATACAAATAATTAATTCAAAACCCAATAGTAATAATATTCTTAACAACAGCGACAATAGTAAAGGTCATTTCACAGTCAAACTACAATTGTAATATCAGACACAGCAAATATCACGAACACAAATGATTACTCTTAGGTATCACAAATAATAATGAATATAATGAATATAATGAATATAATGAGACAGTCTTAGATGGACTACAAATATATCACAATCCATTTGCTGAAAAACCTCTTCCAAAAGGAATTTTCGACAAATATGAAATAACTCATATCTATTATGATTTAATACTAAGAAGAATAGATAATCAATAAAAAAATTATACAATTATTTCAAGGAATCCATTGATATAAAATAACATATAAAGATTTTGCTAAGATTGCAAACTCTTTTTACTTCGATATTTATTTTGTTAAATTGTTAAATCATTTTTTTTTGAGGTGGGAGCTTCAAAACAATCTTCCACTTATTTTTTTATATTAAAATAAATGGCATTTAAACTCTTTTTAATACTTGATATTCTTGCGTCAACTTAACTCTATTATTTACATATTTTTATAAATCTATATTTATAAGTTGACAATCAAAATATATATCATATAATACATTATATGAAAGTAATTTCATTTTCTAAGGGGTATATTAATTCTCCTTGAATACTACTTTTTGAGTTAAAGGGTCCAACTTTAATTCAAAAAAAAGTATTTAAATATTCATACACAAGAAAGGAGGTCTTCATGAATGAAATTGATTTAATTTATAAACTGTTATCAATTATATACCACAGTTTATCTATTTTACTTACTATTTTTAAAAAATACAAGTAATTAGGTATATATAAAACTTAAAGACTTCAACATTATGTTGTTGTCTTTTTCTATATATATACCTAATATAGCACTTGAAAAACAAAATGCAATAGCAACGGCCAAAATTTTTAATAAAATGCAATAGCAACGGCCAAAATTTTTAATCAAAATACATTAATAATGGCATATTTTTCTAAAATTTAAAATTTTTACACATTTTATTTTATTTAAGGTCAATAAAAACTCATATACTAGCAAACTTCCCAAATTAAATAATTATACCTATTTTTATCTTTATGCATTTCTATCTTTATGCATTTAACACCAATCATATATAAAAAAAACTCTACACTAATGTCGAAACCCTATTGTTTTTATTTTTTTTCATGCTTAAATACAACTATTACATTTTATTTATATTAAATTAGACGGCAACGTAGAAAAAATACTCATATTTAAATAATACATTAAAGGGGAACTTTATGACCAAACAAAACAATAGCACACTAATAAATAATTACGCCAACGAAATCTGGAAAACAGCCGACATTCTAAGAGGTGTAGGCGTTAAGCAGAGTGAGTGGCCGTCATATATGATGCCTTTCCTTGCGTTGCTTATGATTGAATCTAGAATTTTAAAAGCAATTAAAGAATTGGAGTCGGAGGGTGTTGCAAGAGGAGATCTTAAAGATCTACTTAAAGATGAAGGGTTTGGATATAATGATGTCATTATTAATCAAAACCATACACTTAGAGATATTTTTTCAAATGACTCAACATATCAAGGCGACTTTGAAACATATTTAAGATCATTTGATCCAGAAACTAAAATACTTTTAGGATGTGAACATAATGATAAAGATAACTACCTAGACTTAAACGGTTGGAATAAAAAACTACGCTTCAAGGATATTGATTATGATTATATTAAGGCTTGGTCTTTAATTGACTTAACAGAATTAGATAACCATGAAATTACAGATATGGAAGAGCACATTAAGCGTAAGTGGGCTGATATTTCTGCGGATACTTCTGGAGAACAATATACTCCAAGTGATATATTTGACTTAATTTCAGATCTTGGCGTTGAATATATTAAAGGAATGTACACTAAGGAACGCGCTGTATTTAGTTTATATGATATGACTTGTGGTGGAGGCAACATGCTTTTTGGAGTTGAAGATAATATTAAAAACACACTTGGTGATTTAATATCTACTGAAACGCATGGGCAGGAAATTAATACGTCCCTTTATGCACTTGCTAAAATTGAAAGTCGTTTTAGAAAAAAATCTTATATTTCTATGGGAAATACATTGACTGATCCTAAAGTTAAAGAAGGCTCTATCGATTTAGGTATAGCTAATCCACCATACGGAGTTGATTGGAAACAAGTTAAAAACAAAGTAGAGGAAAATCAAACTGGGCAATACAAAAATTACCCATCAACAAGTGACGGACAGCTTCTTTTTGTTCAACATAAATTACATAGTCTAAAAGATGATGGTAAAGCCATTATTGTCCTTAATGGTTCTCCTTTATTTTCAGGTGACGCAGGCTCTGGGGAATCAGAGATCCGTAAGTACATTTTTGAAAATGATTATCTTGAGGCGCTAATTCAATTACCTAACAATGAATTCTTCAACACAGGCATAACCACATACCTATGGATGTTAAATAAAGATAAACCAACAGAAAGAAAAAATAAGATTATTTTAATTAATGCAAATAATATGTTTATTAAGTTAAAGAAAAATAAAGGCAGTAAAAATTGTGAAATTGATGAGCCTAATAGAAAGAAAATTGTTGATATGTTTTTAAATTGTGATCTTAATAATAATGACAATAATAATGAAAACTGCAAAGTTTTAAATGTTGCTGATTTCTATTATAATAAAGTAAACATTCAGCTAACTAATGTTGATGTAAATGATAAATCATTTGAAGACAGCCTTGATGTTAATAGTAAGGGTGTTAGATCAAAAACATTAAAAATAACCAATGTTAAAGATATCTTATTTAGTGATGAAAAATATACATTATGTACACCTAATACAGACTTGCAAACATTTTGTAAGGAACAAGTTCAGCCATATTTAAATCAAATTGAGTTAAAAAATATAAAAATACTCACAGAAGATGGAATTCAATATCATTTTGACGAAGAAAAAGAAACAATTGTTTTAACAAATGGAGAAAAAATAGAAGATCTTGGCTGTGGTGTTATTGAAGTTAAGGCATCTTATAAAAAAGCAACTACTAAAAATGAAGAATTTATTGATGTTACTGTTGAAATAAAACCACATTACGAAAAAGATAATGAAATCATACCTTATTCTTTTAATGAAACAGAAAATGAAAATAATATTCAAGAGTTTATGGATAAGTGGGTTGAGCGTCCTTATGAAATATTAGGTAACACAGTTGGAGCTGAAGTTAACTTTAATAAAGTTTTCTATAAGCCTGAAGTTTTACGTCCACTTGAAGATATTAAAAGTGATTTATTAGCTTCACATGATAAGCTATCTAAACTTATGCATGAGGTTTTTAATGAAGAATAAATACGAAATATACAAAAAAACTGATTTTGATTGGATTGGTTATATTCCTAGTGATTGGGATGTATCAAAAATAAAAAAAGAATCAATAAAAAATCAAAGAGGTAATACTCCAAAATATGAAGAAAATGATGATATAAAAATATACCCAATTTTAAATCAAGCATGCGTATATAATAAATATATAAAATTTGAAAAACAAAAGTTTAACACTGTACCTCCAAAAGGATTGAAGGGGAATTTACAATTGAATGATATTTTATTATGCTCTACTGGTGGTGGAACGGCTGGTAGAATTGGATTTTGGAATTATTCCTTTGATAATTATATTGTAGATAGTCATCTAACGATAATTAGAATGGATAAAAATATATATAGCAAATATTATTACTATTTATTACTTAGTAGCAAGTTTAAAGATCAAATTTATGCCTGTATAAACGGTGCAACAAATCAAGAGGAACTTTCTAATGTAAGACTTAATGAAATGCCAATAATAAAACCAAGTTTAATGGAACAAACAGCAATAGCCAATTACCTTGATAAAAAAACGTCTTCAATTGAGGACTCAATAGAAACCTTAAAATCTCAAAAAGAACGCTTAATAGAGCAAAAAAAAGCAATTATTCACAAGGCTGTGACGAAAGGTTTGGACGATAGTGTTGAAATGAAGGATAGTGGTGTTTATTTACTTAAAGAATATCCATTAGATTGGAACATCGGAAATTTAAAAGAGTTTTTTAAATTTTCTATGGGCAACACTATTTTAAAGGAAGATTTAAATACTACAAAAAAAGGTTATCCTGTTTATTCTGCTACTGAAAAAGATAAGTTTTTTGGGTATGTTAATGAAATTAATTTAACATTAAACAAAAATGATATAGTTATACCTGCACGTGGGAACTCAATTGGATACGTTAAAATTGTAAAACAAAAATCTACAACAACACAAACTACTATTGCTGGTATTTCTAAAAATAAAATTAACACTTTTTTTGCATACTATTATTTAACAGGGTTAAAAGAACTTATTTTTGTTTATGATAATACAGCTATCCCACAGTATACAGTTCAAGACGCAAATAATATTAAAATTGTTTTTCCTGAACTTATTGAACAAAATAATATAGTTAAATATTTAGATAAAAAAACTTCTAAAATAGATGAAGCAGTTAGTGAAGTTGATAAACAAATAGGCTTACTTAATGAGTATAAGAAAACTTTAATTAATGATGTTGTTACTGGCAAAGTTAAGGTTGTTTAATAATGTTAAAAGTATTGCTTAAAAATATATTAAAAGTAAATAAAGGAAAATACATATCTGAAACTTTTTTAGAAAAAGAACAAGGCATGTCTCCTTTAATCACCGTTCCTTATTTAAGAAATGGTATTACTTCTTCTTATGTTAAAAATAGTAATATTTTAAAAAATAATGAAATAGTAATTATTTCAGACGGTGCTAATTCAGGTGAAATATTTAAATCGGTTGAAGGCGTTTTATCTTCAACTTTATGGCATTTAGAAGTTAATCCTGAATTTAATAAAGATTTATTCTTTTATCAATTAAAATCAAAAGAACACAAAATCAAGTCTTTAAATAATAATGTATTTATAAATCATTTAAAGCAAGAAGATATTAATTATTTAAAATTCAATAATTATTCAAAAGAAGAATCTTTGAAAATTGTTAATGAATTAAATAATAAATTTAATTCTATTGATAGTTTGTTATCAATATTATCTAAAAAAGAAGAAAACTTAAACGAATATTTAAATAAATATATTAAAAGAAAATTTGAAAATAATTGTAAAAGAAAAAGAATAAAAGATCTTTTCTCTGTCAAGACTGGCGCTACTCCTCTAAAAAGAACCAAAGCTGATTTAAAATATATACCTTTGATTTCTGCAAAAGATATTTTAGTTAAAAATATAAACAATATTGGCTCTGACTTTATTTCAGCAAATGAAGTTTTTACTAATAATTTGCATAAAGTAAATAAAAATACATTGTTAATGTCAATAGTTGGTCACAATACGGGTAGAGTATGTATAGCGAAAGAGAGTTTATGCCATACACAATCTGTCATTAGTTTGTCTGCTAATAAAGAAGTTAATGAGGTCGCTTATTACTATTTCAATTATGTTAAAAACGACTGGACAGAAGAAAGAAAGGGGACAAGCATTTTGTCAATTAATTCAACAAAAGTTAAAAATGAATTTTTTTATATTCCCAAAAATATAACAATTTTTTTAGAAACTGTTAAAAAAAAAGAAGAACAAATAGTGAGTGCAATAAATGAAATAAAAGAACAAAAGAAATACTTGATTGAATTCAAAAAATCATTAATAAAAGATTTATAAGGAGATTTTACATGGCTATAGAATATGACTTACAACAGGAACTTATACACTATTTTACAACAAGTGAGAAAATTGATGGATTAGGTTACAAAAAAGAACCTAATGGTAATGTTTCTGACTCATTATTTCTTGTTAAAGATTTAAAAAACATTATAACCAGTGGACACAATAAATACAATTATAATAATGTCCTCCAAAATGAATTTAATGGTAATCAAGATTTATTCTGGTATGACTTTTTTATTGAACTTGAAGATTATATTCAAAATAAAAAAATGGTATCAATATTACTTAATCAAGAAAGAGGTTTTTTATTTAAAAACAAAGAATTTACATTATACTTTAAATTAGGTGCGTTATTAGATGATGTAAATAAAAATATATATTCAATTGTTGAAGAATTAGATATTAAGTCAATAGAAAAAACAATTACAAGAAGAGTTGACTTAGCTTTTTTTATTAATGGCATCCCCGTTTCTTATTGTGAATTAAAGCATAATATGACAAATCAAAATGCTAATAATGGGCGTGACAAAGTAATTACCAATTATAAGGAATTCATAAAAGATTATAAGGTCAATCATGAGGAAGATATTTCAAATTTAGAGCACAGTAAAAATACAAAAATATTCCACAAAACCATTCATATTACTGCAAGCGATGGGATTGATACATACGTAATAAGAAATCTGAGAGATCACCAGTCAAGAATTTGCCAATTTATTAAAAGCAATAACTCATCTGATGAAGATATTAGAAATAGAATTAAAGATGATTTTAAAATTTACCCTTCTAATGAAAAAGATGGTTATGATAGAATGAAAGAAACGTTTAAAAACTTATATTCTAAAGAAAACTTAGATAAAGAAATTACAATTTATAATTACATAAAACAAGAAAAAACACAATCCTTTTTAATATCACCTAGACCCAAACAAAAACATGGCGTAGATAGAATTATTGAAGATATAAAGGATTTAAATAAAAATTCCCATATAAAAAACTATTCTTTAAAAAAGTTTGAAGAAGAAATTAAAAAAATATCCCATTACAGCAATCTCGAACAATCTAGGATCGATAAAATAGTGGAAGATCAGAAAAAACACTTATTTACATTAAATTTCGACTCTTATGTTTGCCAATACTCTGCTGGCTTTGGTAAAACAAATATTATGGCTTGGATTGCATTACAATTAAAAAACTTATTAAGTAGAGATTACATACAAGATCAAAATTTTATCAATTCCAATCAACACCTATATAAAAAAATAATGATAGTTACTGATAGATTAGATTTAATAAAGCAATTTATTGGAACATTAAAAAATATGAATATAAAAAACAGTTTATATTCTTGTGTTGGTGACTATAAAAATGGTAGAAAACAAACATTAGTTGACTTATTAAGTAATGACGACATTAGAATATGCATTGTTAACATTCAAAAGTTTAATGACATTCTTGAAGGTAAATTCTCAAAAATAGAAAAAGAAAAACTACAATCTTCAAAAATCGCTTTTATTATTGATGAAGTGCATAGAACTCAAACGGGTAAACTAAATGAACAAATGTTAGACTTATTCTCTTCTGTTGCTACTGGTCTTAATAATGGCATTGAAAGTCCACACAGAAACTTACTCATTGGCTTAACTGCAACTCCAACAGATGCTATATTAAATCGTTATGGCAGCGTTTCTGGCGTTACAGCAGACGGTATCATACAAAGATCACCTTTTGATACCTTTACGATGTTAGAAGCTATCAAGGAGGGATTTGTTTTAGACCCAACAAAACATATATATCCTTTAAGAACAATTATACAGTATGATGAAGTAAAATACGAAGAAGGCACACATAGATTATTATCAAGAGATGAAATATATAATTTAAAAGAAGTTATTGATAAAAAAGTCTTTTTTATGTTAGATATTTTGAGAAAGAATACATTTAATCAAATAAAAAATACAGCTTCAAGTATGTTAGTATCAAATTCCATTAAAAGTGCCCTAAAGTATAGAGACTCATTAATAAAACATGGTTTCCCAGCAGAAAAATTACATATAGTTTACAGCGTATCTTCAAGTGATCAAAAAAATCCTAAATTAGAGGACATAAATTATTTAAAACCACAAAAAAATAAAAAATACATTGATTTACTAATCAATAATTTTAAAACCACACCCAATAATTTAATTATAGTTGTTGATATGTTAACTACAGGCTTTGATGCACCAAGACTTCACACATTATTTTTAGATAAAGATATTTCAGGAGTTAATGCTGTTCAAACATTAAGTAGAGTTAATAGAACTACTAAGAATAAAAACAACTGCTTAGTTATAGATATGTCAATAGAAAACAAAAACAGTAAATATACTATCCCAGAAGCGTTTGAAAAATATGAAGGAATGACTTATTCAAGCCTAAATATTGAAGATGTATTAAAAAGCTTAGACTCATTGGAAACGAAATTAAGAAAAAGCGATATATATATAAAATATTTTCATATCCATAAAAAAACTGACATCATCCAAGATTTAAACTTAATTACAGAATTTAAAGATAAAACTCTTATTGAAAAAACATTAAGATTTTTAGAAAATGCTGCTGAATATTGCTATCAAGTAAATGAGTTTATTGGCGTAGTAAAGGGAGTTGAAAAATATAATCGCGCTGAGTGGTTTGAGTTTTTCCGCAAGTTACGTATTTTAATTAAGCAAAGAGGTAGCCAAATTTTAAAACCTCTAGATTTTATTGTTGAAGAAGTTGGTATTTCGTCTGATATCAAGCAAGAAATAGACGATATTTTTTCTTCTGGAAATACAAAACAAAGCAAAACACCAACGACATTATCTGATTACTTGAAAATGATAAAAAAAGAAAATGATAGAAATTTTGAATTAAAAGACAAAATGGAAGAATTCAATAAAGGCATTGATTTTTTATTAGAGGAAGTGACTCTAGATCCAGATTTAATGAATCATATTAATTCAATTAATAGTGGAACCACTAATTATGAAGATACAAAATCTGACTTCAAGAAAAAAATAAACACAATAAGAATTAGAAATAAAAGCAAAATAGAAGTTTTCTCAGAAGAAATTTTTTATAAATATATAGAGGATTTTGGTGATAAAATTTTTGATGATTTTATAAAAGATGACTTATAAATAAGTATAACTATAAAATTAATAAATTTAATTTTATATCAATAGTGAATATTTTGAGGGCTTTTATTATATATATTATTTTCAAAAAAAATGATAACTTAGAGCCATCTGTTAAAATTTTTTATTTATTGGAATTTCTTTCTTATCCATATAATTAAAAAACACGGCTACTTAAATTTATAAATCAATGCTTTATCTAACGCAGCTAGCTCTTTTTTTATCTTAACCTTCTTTATTATTATTTTTGTTAATTCAAAATTAATATCTTTTATTTTTACGTTATCTTTTGTAAGCTCTCTCTTTTTTCTTAAATTCAATTCCTGTTCTCTAATTGTCGCCAACTCTTCATATAAAAAATATACCCTACTTTTCTTCTCTACTTTATCTATATCCAACTTTCTATCATTTAATATTTTTTTTAAATATTTCTTAGATGTATGTAATGGGTAGATATTTTCAATAAAATAAATAATGTCATTAATTTCCTCTATATGTTTTTTTTCTAAATTCTCATTATTTTTATAATTAAATATTTTATGCAAAAAATCGTCCTCATTATACACTATCTCCCTCAATAAATTTAATATATTTACTTCATTTTCGTTACTTATCACTACATCTTTTATATATTTCTCATTTTTTATTTTTAATAAAAATAGTATTTTATAATATGCAATAATTTGATTTTCCGAATAAATATTTTCGCTAGACTTAAATAATTTATTTATTAATATCTTCAGATTTCTATAACTTTTTAAATTACATACAATATATGGCTTAAGAGAATTTATTAAGTCAATATCATGAGAGGTAATTTCTTTTTTATTTATTTTTTCAATAAATATATCTAGGTAATAAAATACTCTATTATTTGAAATATTTTCTTTTTCTACATTTACTTTATCCAATGATTTATTTTTATTAAAATTTAACAAAAAAAAGATTAAATTTTTCTTTACTTTTAAAACAAATATAACTAAAATTCTCACAATATAAATGCTTAGAGCCATTGTTATAAAATAATAATCAATAATATAACCACTACGGAATAAGATAAGGCCAGTTATAATAATGAAAAAAAACAATATCATATTATTTATAATATTAAACTTTTCACTACATTCTAACCCAGTAATTATCTTCACTTCCTTTAACATTAATATTTTAAATATCTTAAAAGAAAAGATAATATGAATCCCAAAAGTAAGTAAGAATAAGGCTTTAAAACTCAATATCTTCTCAAAATAAAGCCCCCAATTAGACATATATGAGATTGTCAAATCAATGACAAGCAACAAAGCATAAGCATTAGATTGTTTAAAATAGTACTCAAAAATAGTTAATCCAATTACTGCAAGCATAATAAAAATATAAGGATATACATTTAAACTCACAGTCTCCTTATCGAACTTGAACAAAGAGATTAATAATGATAAAAATGTCATTACAAAACCAATTACAGAAATTATTTCCATAAATAATGGCGTGGTATCAAAACTATAAGCAATACCATTTATTACACTTAATGGATTTATATTTATTGAAATTACACAAGGCAAAATCATATATATTGTTAGGAAAATTATATTATTTCTAATAAAATTTTTATAATTAACTTTTTCTTCCAAAAAAAACCCTTATCTAGTATGAATTATAAACAAATCTAGAGTATAATTTTATCACCCTTATTTCTTTTACCTTACTATAAAGCTAAATAAAAATAATATAAATTACACTTATTTCGATCTTAATAATAGCTTTTTCTTTTCAACTTCATATTCTTCTTTTGTTAAAATATCATCATTCAATAATTTTTTTATTTTTATCAATTCGTCATACTTACTATCACTTTTTGATCCTAATTTTGAATATCCGTTATCAATACATGTGAAAATTATTTCAATTCTTGGGAAATTACCCAATATATATGGCGGCTTGGCGGTATGTTCTGATATTGTTAGCATTTTCTTACCTTCCTTATTACAAAAAGTACTTGCTCGACCCTCAGCAGTAGCGCGAATACCTGATGTGCCAGAAAAACTTGACGAAGCTTGGTGAAAAATTCTGTATCTCTCTCCTTCTACATCTTCATTTATTCTGTAAAATTCTCGCCCCTCATAAACTGCACCTTTAAAGTGTGATTCACTTTCACTTTCTTTCTCTATTGGTGACATTGAAGAACATCCTGTTAAAAATATTGTTAATAATATTAAGTATTTGATAATAAATCTCCCTTGCATTGTTTTATTAAAAAATATCATTAATTACTCAAAAGTCAAATTCTCCTTTTATTTCTGTGTTACTATCCAGAATTAATATAATCTTTCCAAGTTAACATCCCTTATTACTAATGCTTCATATATTTAATAATTTAAATTCAATTAAGAATTAATTAATATTAATATAAGGAATATTACAATGGAAATAAATATAAGTGCTGACTATGGGTTCCATTGGTAAAATAAGTGCGAGTGAACCTCATAAAGTGTGGGATAAACATAAAGAAGAAGTCAGTTCATTAGCTACCAAATATGGACTGGAAACCTCGTTAAAGGCAATAGATCAGGGAAATGAAGGTTACTATTTAGTAGTGGTAAGTTCAGAAACACCTTCTGAGATGATTTATCAAGAATCAATATTTTCCATTGACTTAAGTGTTGAAGAAGATCTTGACTTTGATGATAAATTTAAATCATTTTTGAATGAATTTTGGAATAAAGAATCTTTATCTAACATAAATGATGTTAATTTTACTCAACCTAGTAAACTACTATTTACGTAAATACTATATTTAAAAACTTCCTTAAATATAGTATTGCAAAAACCATCCAACAAAAGATGGTTTTTATCAATAAATTAACTATTAAAACCTATAAAATATTTTCGATTATTTCAGTCTTACTATCCAGCGTTACTATTATCTTATTTTGATATTCAGGATTATAAACTGTGGTTATTTTTTCACTTACACTTATATCTAAATTATAACTGTTTTTATCGCCTTTTACAACTTCAAAACTTAATATACCACTTTCTATATCACTATTTTTAACTTCAAAAATTTTTTTGTCCGATTTCACCATCTTCATTTTTTACAGATAATGAGTATTTGTATCCTCCTTGCAACATTATCCTATTGATTGAGTTAAACCTTCTGAGATTATTTATCAGGGATCGATACAAGATATTAAATAAAAAAGGTAAATAGTTATTCCTATTTACCTTAAAAATAAAATGATTCACAAATTATTTAAAATATTTTGTTTTGATATATGAAATAAATATAGTAGAAGTAAGTAATAAATATAAAGAAAGAAATAAATACGCTTCTACATCTCCTTCCATAATATTTTTACTTAAAATCATTATAACTGGAGTTACTAATAAACAGCCAATAATACCTAAACAGAAAACAAAGATCTTATGCTCTACTTCATTTAAAATAGTTTTAAAAAATGGTTTCGGATTTAAGTAATAATCGATTGTTGTCAATGATAAAAAAATAAATAATATACACCAAGAAAATGCCAATAAATGAAACATATGTATTTGTCCTTAAAGTTGATTTTTGTTTAAAATTATAACTATAAATATTTCCTTTGTCAACAGAAATTAAAAATAATTGAAAAATCGAACATTTAGTGAGATTGTCTTATTATTCAATATGGTAATAATTTAAAATATTATTGTTTTCGGTATTTTTCTAAAAGAATCTGAAAAAAATCAACAAAATAACTATTAAAACCTATAAAATGTTTTCGATTATTTCAGTCTTACTATCCAGCGTTATTATTATCTTATTTTGATATTCAGGATTATAAACTTTGGTTATTTTATCGCTTACACTTATATCTGAATTATAGTTGTTTTTATCGCCTTTTACAACTTCAAAACTTAATATACCACTTTCTATATCACTATTTTTAACTTCAAAAATTTTTTGTCCGATTTCACCATCTTCATTCTTTACAGATAATGAGTATTTGTATCCGTCATGCAACATTACTCTATTGATTGACTTAAACCCTTCACTCTCTTTTTCTAATTGATAATTTGGCGCTGAAAGCGTCATTACCCCTAATACAAATATTACAGAACCTGATATTATACCTAATATCATCCCAACTAATCTAAACATATTTTTACCCTTTTTAATTAATTATTTTTGAAAATTCAAGCTAAAATAAATATTACCACACAACCTTATTAAGTCAATACATTCCATTTAATATAAAAAATAGCCTATTTTTTTGACTATTTCAGTAATTATTCATTGACTTACTTCTTATTTTTCTTTAAAATAGTAGCTTAAATAATTAAGGAATCCACTTATGATTGACTTTGATAATATAAATAATGATTTCTTGGAATACAAAAAAGTAGCCAAACAGATGATTTCTTTAAACAATATTAATTCCCTTATATCAATCTTATTTTCTCTTACTATAAGTCCATTTTTATTAATTTTTATCTCTTATTTTACGGATTTTCATTTCGAAGGAATAATGCATTTTACATTATCTGATTTAATTACTTTATCTATCATTATTCCTACTGTTTTCTTTTTATCTGAATTTTTACCTACTTTAACAAAAACATTTGATTTATTATCATTTTATAACAAAAAAGCACTACAAGAATTATCTAACTTTGGTTTTAATATTTACTATATTAATAAATTAGGATGCCTTAAAAACAAAGATATTATTGACCTTACTAATTCTTTTATAAATTTACCAAAATCCTCCCAGAACTTACTTAATAGTAAACAATATTTGTTTTTTAATAAACGTGTTAAAGAAAAAAGCTTGCACCATCATTTTGAATTTTTTAAAAACTCAATATTAGACAAAAAAATAACCCTTCTGGATATAGAATATGCACACCAGTATTGCAGTAATAATAAAGATTCATTAATTTCAGAAAAATATATTTTCCACTTAATTGAATCTTACTTAAAGAGCATATCTATAGAAGATACCATTAAAAATAAATTTAAAATTCTTCATTTAATTAAAACATCGATTAAAGACACTTTGTGTATTGATGAACTTCTTTCGCGTATAGAATATAATACAAATAATAGGCCAACAAGAAAAAAAAATATTGATCAAAAAATAAAGCGAACTAAATTAAAAACAAATTTGATAATAAAATCAATTTAGGAGTGTGAACGGGAATCCTCGGTAATTAATTGCTGAGAGGAAGTCAGCGAATTACTTTATTAAATAAGGAATATTTATATGCCAAAAGACCACATTGATTTACTTATTGAAAATAAAATTTCAGGTAATGGGTTTGTTAAAAATATAACATCTCATTTATCTCATTATGAAATATTAAATATACTTAATGACAAAGAATATTGCCTTAAATTCCTTATACAATCATTAGACGCAACTAATAAAAATGCAACTTGGAAAGAACTCGCCAAAGTATTTATTGAACAAATTGTAGAAGATTTATTTAAAATATATTCACAAAATCTTAAAATTAGTATCGATTTTATTTTTAACTTATTTGCCCTTACAAGCCAAATTACTTTATACGACTATTTACATAAAATAGATATAAATCATAAAAACGAATATCTAGAAAATTTATTAAATTCTGATTTTAAGGAGCCATTTAATTCTTTATCGGTACAAAGAAATCACTATATATCAATACAATTTCATAACCTATATGTTTTAACAAATAAAAATAATAATCAACAAAATCATGCAAATTCAATAGAACAGTATATCTTAATGCATCAGCTAGAAAGTAAAGTTACTCATTTTTAAAATAACAAAAAATAATATTCAACAATATCATTGTAAAAATTTTTCAATAAACACAAGATTGATAATTTTTTCCCATATATTTGACTTCTCTTTCCATTAAGATACTCTGTAATTAAAATTCAATTTAAAATTATTAAATATAAGGAGTATATATATATATGGAGTTTTTCTCTATGGTAGCAGGCATAATACTTGTGCCTTTAATTATAATAGCAAGTATCATTGTAGAAACAGTTGAGGCACCATTCTTCTCAAAAGAAACAGTAATCATAAATCAAGACACCATTATTATTGATAAAAACGCTTACTCTTTTAGGGAATCTGAAGGAGAGGTATTTTGTTGGGTATTTCAAGATGAATCAAGTAAAACTCATGATAAATATGACATTAAAAAGAATGATGAGTTACACATTTTGGACAATGATTATAAGTCCAGTGGAATATCTCTTAACTTCGATGAAAAAATAACCTTAACTCATAATGGAAATGAGTTTACAATTATGTTAATGTCTGATGGCCTTGATTTATCGATTTCAGAAAAAATAAATTTACTTAATAATTGTGAACATATTTAATTTTAATACATTACCTTGCTTTATTATAAACCTTACCGATAAAAAAAGGCACATAAGTGCCTTTTTTCTTTTGCTAACTTTTAATCAATCTTTGGATCTTCTCCGTTAAACACAACCTCATTACGGTTAATCACTTTTAGGAAGTTAGGCATATCAATTATCACCATCTTTCCACGAGTTACAACACCGCCTTCTGGACGTTTATCTTCTGGAATTTTAGCAAGTTGCTCAACACTAAGATTGACTTGCACACGCTCCTTACGAACATATGTTCCTTGCTTTTCATTTGAAGAAAAATTATTCCAATTAATACCTTTTTCTGTAAGCAGCTTAAACTGCATCTGCTTACCATCCAGACCTTGAAGTTCTTTGTGAGAAAACTCATTTTGAGCCACCATAGAAATTGAATTCTTTGAGGCATCTTGAGTTCTCCACACTAAATTATTAACTGCTTCTGTTTGACTAGGAACAGGAAATACACGAGCATCAAAAGAAGGCAAAGGTTTATTTTCTCCAATTTTTTCTGGAAAACGTTTTTGCATTTCTAAAAGAAATTTAACTGAAGCCATTGACGCGAAGTTTGAAGCGATTTTTTGAACTCTACCTTCAAATAAAATGGCACCTTTCTGAACATTTTCTGAATATAAAACAAGTGTAATTTCATCTGATTGAGTATAGCCTATTTTTGCATTAGTTTGCTCTACAAGATATTTAGTGACTTCAATCATTGCTTGGCGAAAATCATCGTCAAATGGAACCTTCATCCCTTTGGTGAATTTAGAAAATCCACGGCCATCAAGACGAACAATAATAGGTAAACGAGGGATAATACGTGATTCGGTAGAAGCTTCGTATTGTTTCATACGATCTCCAAGATCGGTTTTGTCCATAGTGGACTCCTTATATTTAGTTTAGTTTAAGCAATATTATTACTTGTTTAAGTAAAATGGCAGATATTATCCAACCATCAAGGCTAATATATACATATTGTTCGATAAATGCAAGCAATAAATCATTTATTTACGAAATTAGTATAAAAAATTGGATAAATAATTTAATATTTATCCAATTTTTCTTACTTTAACTTCATTTTACTTTTTGGAGATTCTTTAGGCTTAACATCTAACACTCTTTTGTTGTATGCATTTTCCGAAATCTCTAAATTATTTGATACCCTTAATGAGTAATCTAATAACGTGCTTGCAACCTTATTATCTCTACCGAAAGAAACAAACTTATTAACGTCAGCCTTATTATCTTCATTTATTGATATCGTTAATAAAGGACTCTTACTTTCCTTAAACATTGTTTCAACATGAGTTACGGTACACCAAAAATGATCTTTTACTTTCTTAAATTCAAAACTCATTAATAGTTGGTCGCCTTCTTTTATTTTTTCAATTTCTGGCACACCTCTTGATCTTATTTTTTGCACATCATTAATTAGCACGTCTTTTCTTTTGGCATTTTTCAATATTTCTATTTTTTCCTTAAATTCATCATTGAATGCACAATCTCTTCTCTCAACTGATGTCAAGTAATCTTTTGACACTAACTTCTCTATCACCTGAATATCTTTTCCACTAAAAAAATCATTAGATACTAATGCTGCTATTTTCTCTGACCATTTAGCGCCCGTTATATAGTGCCTTACCTCTGCAACATTCATTTTTTGATCGTTCAATAACATATCAAGAGCAACAATATCATCTGCTTCCAACACACTCAATACTTTCATCACTGTTACTGGTTTATTTGCTTTATTATCTAAAAAGTCCTTTACATCATTACTCATATTTATTCCTTTTCTTTACATTGGTTTATTATTTTTATTTTTATTTTTATTTTTCAATAAATCTTCTAGACTCAATTCTTCTCTATCTGTAATTAAAGAATATATTTTTGCAATCTCAATTGAATCTTTAATATCATCTATTACTAAATGACTAACATTACTTTTTAACTCCCTCACCTTATTGGCAAGATCTGGATATTTTACTTTATAAAAATTATGCAAAGAAGTAACATCGATATGTTGGTGCGTAAATTTAGCTGATAGTTTTTCCATTTGTTGAGATATAAAATCGTGATCAAAATGAATACTGCTTCCAGCCATAGGTGTTTTTTCTGAAAAACCATTTTTACTTAAAAATGACAAGCACTCAGCTTCAACGCGCTCGATTGACTTATCTGATTCTAATGAACGCTTCATTAGCCCAGTTTTACCATGCTGCTCAATACACCACTCATTCATATTTTTAAGTGCCAATCTTGACTGCCTTATTTCTGATTGGTATTGGTCTATTATGTTTAAATTATTGTCTGTAATTATTATTCCAATCTCCAAAATTGGATAATATTGAGAGCCTGATATAGATTCTATTTTTTTTCCATTAGGCATTAAAATAGGCTCTGGAAGTTTAATTTTTGCACTATTAAAGCCACCCGTTTCCAGATCTATCCACACTATATTATTTGTCATTATTCTCTCCATTATTTCTTACATTTTAACATAATTTTAATGGACTTGCAATAATTACAAATTTTTAACTCTTTTTTTAATTCTAATTAAGCACTTTTTTTGATCTTTTATTATTTTTAAAAATTAATAATAAAAAAAACTTATACAAGAATAATGCAAATAATGAACTTATTATTATTGATTTAACAGAAGTTATATTTGTTATTATTGCTCTATATTTTTTCAAGACAACATCTGTTTCCATTACTATTTCATTTCTCATTTTAAGCATTATTTCTTCAGCATTATCAGGCAAAGTCACAATTAGATTTTGTGATTCAGCATATTTCTTAGAATATATTGAGCTTAGATCATTTCTCTTAAATGTATATTTAAGTTGCTTTTTTACAATTTTCTCATCATGATTTAAAAAATCTTCAAAATTAATATATAGTTTTGCAAAAAAAGTATTTTCTTTTAAAAACAATCTATCACTTTCCAAGGACTTATTTTTTAAAATTTCCTTATTAACATATTTACAATTATCAAACAAATAATCTTCATCTTTTAATCCAGAACAACTAACAGGAGAAATAAGTTCTTCCATTAGCTGAACATTTGACTCATTCTTTAGTCTCAACATATTGTAAGACGCTCCATAAGCCAAAATGGTAGTAACTGCGGTTATTACTAAAAATTGAATTAATGTTGTCTTTAAATCATTTATTTTTAAAAAAACCATAAAATATTTCCTCAATGTTATTTTTTATCAAATAAGCATACCATGTTAAAATTAGTTAGCAATAAGAAGTAATTTATTTATTTTTAGCATTATAACGCTTAATCAACAACTCTCTTTTTTCCATTGTGCATTCTTTTAATCGCTCATCTACTTTTAAAAATTTACCAGAATCTACGTCATATATTGAATATTTCAATATATCTTCAATATTGTAAAGAATTATATACTCTTTTAACTCTTCTGAGTGCTCTGGATATTTTAGCATTCCAGCCATAACATGTTGATTAAATGGCTCCAGTAGTTTTTTAAATTCATTACTCAATCCCCTATACATCAACACATCTCTTTCTCCACTCATAACCAGCTTATCAATCCTTATAGCCAATGGCCTTATCTTAATATGATATTCTGGCAACAAAACGTCTATAATCTCAGCTTTAACCTTTTTCAATAGGCTTTCTTTCTTAATAAACATAACTTATTCCTTTTTAATTTTAATTAATTTTCAAATTTGATTTTGAAAGCTTAAAATAATAGTCCAGCAATAATTGAAAATAAGATCGCTGAAGAAACATTATCATTATCTATAATTCTAGCTCTCACTACTCCGCTATTTGCAAAAAACAGTAGCAACATTAATAATTTATATCCAAGTAATACAATAACTGTATTTATTAAGATTTTTTTACTTGATATTAGATCTTCCAACATCATACGAATATTTAAAATAAGTTCTTGGGATTCAGTATTTATTTTACTTAATAATTCTTTTCTCTTATCAGTATTATTGATTGACATTTTTTTTAACAAACCATGCTCTTTATTGAAATTTATTGTGGCATTCAATTTTACATCTACCAATTTAAATAAATACTCATATTGTAACATTGAGATCTTTGCATAGTGATCAAAAAAATCAGAAAAATAAATATATGATTTATTAAAATGAGCATTCTTTTCTAAGTAGTCTCTATATGGATATAAATCTTTATCTTCCAATATTTTCTTATTAACATATTCACATCTTTCTACTGAATTCTCCTTATCTAAATCTAACAAAGAGCAGTCTTTAATTGAAATAAACGTATTTGCTCTTTCAGTATTTAATTTGTCTGTCATAGCAATTATTCCAAAAGCTATGCTGTACGCCAATATTGATGTCACAATAAATGTCGCTACAAATTGTATTAGCACTTTCTTTAAATCCAGCAACTTATATACTTCCATGTTTACCTCTTTATTTTTATTAAAATTAATTATATGTCTTATTTTTCTAAAGTCAACATATGTATTTTTTTTCATAACTAATATATAGGATATTCCATTTAATTATTTTGACGATATGAAGAAACCTAATACATTTAATGCTCACCAAAAATAGAAAAAGGAAGCCCCTTGATTTATCTATGGGGAGGAATTTTTCTATTAATATAAAAAATCAACTTCCCTATTGATTATTTTAATAATATCTGTATAATTATGTTATGATGAAAAAACTAACTCAATATAAAAACAATAATAACATTACCTATTCCTGTTACATATTGCTTGATTACGCAAAAGAACACAATAAGCAAACTGAGTTAAAAACTCGACTACAAAAAGCATATTTTACTGAAAAGAAAAATATAGGCCAAATTGATATATTATACCAAGAACTTAATGGAGTTGGGTTAAATGCAGATGAAGGAATAAAAAGACTTGACGATCCTGTTTTTATTTCTCGTATTCAAAATGAAGAACAATATTGAAAGGACAATGGGGGGTCATGCTATCCCAACTATGGTATTTGATGACATTGTTGCAAGACAAGGTGCGCTACCTGTTGAAGTTTATAAAAAAATATTACTTGATTTAATCAAGTACAGAGAAGAGCAAAAGTTAAAAGGCTAATTTTTAGCACTACATTACCTTTTATTTCTTAATTTATTTTTTTTAATTGGTATTATTTGCTTTGTATCCAATGGAACTATTGATAAATGAGTGTTATATTCTTCTGAGTGACCAGCAGCCTCATTTACTATTATTGAATCGTAATTAATCGTTTTATTAAGCATGACTTCAACAGCAAGAAATGCCCAGAAGTTGTCTGCATCTTTTTCACTTATATGCTCACCTTTGTTAATTCTTTTTGCTGATACACCCAATTCATTACTTAAAAAACAATCATTATAGTACTCTCTAGCTTCTTCATCAGTTGCTGTATCAAATGGTGATTTAACCACTATATTATAAGCATAAACATAAACATAATCACCATAACCTTCTGCATAATTTTTATCACTTGTAAAAAAGGACGGCATTATTTCGCTAAATTTATGCACCTTATTTTCGTTTCCATGATAAAAAATGGTATTAGAATTGAATTCTTCAAGAAGGTATTGTTTTGATAAACCTCTATTGAATTTATTTTCTAAAAATTGGTTTATTGAATTTTCACTAAGATCATGTTCCATATCACTTATACCTTTATTTTTTTTATATTTATATTTTATCATATATTTACTTTTCTTTAAATATATTTTCTTTGTTTTTTTATTATATTTGCTATAATGTAATTATTATTCTGAAAAAAGGAAAAAATATGGATATAATAGAAGAATCAAAAGCGGCATTAAAGGAGATCCACGAGTTCTTTAAGGCAAATATCGAAAATGGAACATTAGTTAATGAAGGTTTTAATGACGGACTTAGCAAGCAATATACATTTATGGATTTATCAGTAGTTGTTTCTTTAAATCCAGAAACAGGTAAAGCAGAGCAACACACTTATTATGGAGTAGGAGAAAATGAAAGCTTTGCAGAAGTATTCCCTGACAACTCCACTAATTTAGATAATGAATTTAATGACGAGATTGACAAAGTTATGCAAATGCATTTTGATTTCCGCAATAATTTAAGAATTCATAATCAAGCAGCAAAAAAAAGTACGACAAGTAAACTTAGGCGTTAATCCATTTTACACAAAATATTCTTAAAAAATCGATTTCTAAATCGATTTTTTTTCTAAAATCTAAAATAATAATTAGCTTGCATAATATTATTTATCTTGATATAGTTATTTTTTAATTAAGAAACTAACTTTACAGAATGCCTCACCAAAAATAGAAAAAGGAAGCCCCTTGATTTATCTATGGGGAGGAATTTTTCTATTAATATAAAAAATCAACTTCCCTATTGATTATTTTAATAATATCTGTATAATTATGTTATGATGAAAAAACTAACTCAATATAAAAACAATAATAACATTACCTATTCCTGTTACTACCACATAATATGGTGTACAAAGTATAGGCGTGATTTATTAAAAAATGGTGCTGATACTGATCTTATTAGTATTATACGAGGGGTTGCTAAAGAATTTAATGTTGAAGTAACTGAAATTGAAGTTATGCCTGATCATGTGCATATTCTTGCTAGCATCGACCCTCAATTGGGTGTTCATAAGTTTGTAAAAACTTCAAAAGGCCGAAGTTCAAGACTATTAAGAATGAAATACAAAGAACTTAGATCTCGCGTCCCTACTTTATGTACAAATAGTTATTTTGTTTCAACCGTTGGTGGCGTTACACTCGATGTTGTTAAAAAATACATAGAAGATCAGAAAAATGTCTAATTTCTCATCGCTAAAAAAACTTTATCAATTAAGCATTAATAGTTTGCTCATTAAACACAATAATATTATTGGCTTTAGTGACTTCAATACCATTTTAACGCAATACAAAACAGCTAAAAGACACGCTAAAAAAGATTTTTCTATTTTTAAAGATCATAATGGCTTATCAAAACAAGATATTAAAGATATGTTGGTGACACTAAATAAAGCCAATCATTTTAATATAGCCACAACGACCATTAATCAACTGTCTTCAAGAATAACGCAGATCTATACGTATTATGCCCTTCAACAACATACTGCTTGGACTACTTGTTTTAGGAATATGCCTGAAAAAAGAATAAGAAAAAAGATCTCAACACCTTCCTTTATTCATGAGTTTAAATTAAGTCTGAGTGATCATTCAAGGCGAAAATATAATATAAAATTTAAAGCCTTACAAGAATTATACAACACTATTTTAGGTGAAATACTTAAGCGACACAAGGCTATGCTTGCAGATCTACGTCATCACGAAGCCATTGTGTTACATAGATCGGATAACACCAAGAAAGAAGCAAAATTACTCTTTTCTAAATTACAAAATGCTTATGGATTATCAAAAAATGATCTCCAAAAATTTGCCAAATTAACAAAAAATAATTGTTATATGAAAGACCATCTTGATAGTGATTCTATTCAAGTTTTATCGGATAGAGTGTTTGACACGTATATGCGTTCTTGTTGTAAACAAGGTGGAACCCCTCGTTTTAAATCTTGGAAAAATGGCATAAAATCCATTCAAGGTAAACAAAATGTTTGCTTATCTCTTAAAAAAGATATTTTTTCTTGGGCTGGTATTAAGTCAAGGATAGTACTTGACCGTCATGATAAATATGGTGTTCAAGAACATGCTTTAACCTCAAGAATTAAATATTGCCGCATTGTTCGAAGGTATATTAAAGGAAAAGCGCATTTTTATTGCCAGTTAATTTTGGAAGGCACACCTAAAATAAAATCTAATCAATTGATTGGCAAAGGCCAAAACGGTATTGACATTGGTGTATCAACCGTGGCCTCAGTTGGTAAAGAAAAAGCGTTACTTGCCCCTTTTTGTCAAGAATTAAATGACATTGAAGCTGAATTAATTATTTTACAACGAAAAATATCTATGTCATTGCGAGAAGAAAATAAAGCTAATTTTGAATTTGATCATTTTGTTAAAATTGATAAATATTTTAAAAGAAAAAAAGGCAAAAGCATTAAAGGAAAAAGAGTGTGGGTTAAATCTCATCATCTTCTTGAATTAGAAAGTGAATTAAAAGAATTACATCGAAAACAAGCCAATAAACGCCAATATTTACATAATGTTTTAGCAAATAAAGTGATTGAAAATGGAAACAATATCATTATAGAAGCTAATCCTTATAAAGCTTGGCAAAAAGGGTTGTTTGGTAAAACAATAGGTAAAAAAGCGCCAAGTAATTTTGTACAAACGTTAAAACGTAAAGCTTTAAAAGCTGACGGAACGTTTGAAGCAGTATCAACTTGGACAACAAAATTTTCTCAATATTGTCATGTGTGCGATGGTCATCACAAAAAACCATTGTCACAACGCACACACGCTTGTGGAGAAAACGACATTATGCAGCGTGATTTATATTCAGCCGCATTAATGTCTCATTATAATACTCAGAACAAAAAGGTTGATAGGAACGCCATGTTAACTCATTGGCAAGGAATAGAAACAATCCTTAATGGAGCGCTATCAACATTAATAAAATCTCAAAACTTAGGTAAAATACCAACGTGCTTGATCTCAAAAGAGATTGAGAAGAGAGATTTGCTCTAAATAGTACACTGGGCTTATCATTAAATTTGGTTGTATTTTTTTCAGTGCTTCCAAAAGATGATGAGTCAAAGAACCCCCTTGCTTTAGCTATGGGGAGTTTCAGTTAATATCAAGGACGAATGGATAATCAATATTAAGGCGGCTGGTCGAGCCGTCACTGCCTATGGAGTAGGGTAAAGTTGGACGACAGTTCAGTATAATCCAAGGAAGCAGAAAATCCAATAGAGTGTTCTAGTGAAAACTTAGTTATTCAGGGCGGGTAGAGTCACCACACATGTACATAACCACACCCTAAAGGATGTGGCTTCTTATTGAAGCCAAATTCTTAGGATTCAAGTTGCTTCGGCTTCTTGTGGTTATTTTAATCCCACTTTTTAGTTGAAAAACTAAAATATGATATGAGTATTACCTACAAATTTTTCCAGTTTGTAGCACTATTAATCTTATATCAAGGGTAGGAGAAAATAACAACCTTCGGGTTGATTTAACGTAAATAAGAGGATGATAATGCAAAAAAGCAAAAGTAATGATAAGCAATATTACGTTTATGTCCAAGACATAGATGGAATTCCGCTTATGCCTACCAAGCGTTTTCGCAAAGTGAGACTTTTATTGAAAAAAGGTGAGGCTAAAGTCGTTTCTTACGATCCGTTCACCATTAAAATGCTTTATAACGTAGGAAAGGAAGTTCAGACGCTTAATTTGGGTATTGATACTTGCTAAAATTTGAGTACTAAATGATAAAAAAATACTTTTCAATATATATAGGTAAATTATGCTTTTAAACTTTATACATAATGGTCAGAAAAAATCCGAAATATCCCACCATTCTCTTTCACTTTATGTTAAGGATTTTCAGAAACGCATTGCAATCATTAATTTCATAAAAAATATTAATTTTTATTTATTTACTATTATACTCTTAATATTACTAAAAACAATATACCTTTTTACAACTTCATCATTCTATACCAAACCCTACATAATAGCTCTTTGCTTACTTTACTTATTTTTTGCTTTTCTTCAATTCAGGATCTCAATAATGGAATATTCCAGTTACTTATCTTTCTATCGATATTGAGAAAGAGCACTCCGTCCATAGCTGCGTAGCAGTTTGGGGGGAGGTGAATTTCGCTTTCTTTTTGGTAGCCCAATTTTGTTTTCCAATACTTATTGACTTCTTGCATAAAAAAA
>Ga0210012_1000271_pt1 | contig 64999 bp, 60 predicted proteins | sample CryGeymeta201504_FD_183974 | JGI IMG/M metagenome (GOLD analysis project Ga0210012, IMG submission 183974) | Groundwater microbial communities from Crystal Geyser aquifers in Utah, USA - Crystal Geyser metaG 2015-04 (SPAdes) (version 2) | ecosystem: Environmental > Aquatic > Deep subsurface >... | reverse complement strand
TTTTGTTCGGCGGTGTAATGTTTTTTCATGCGCTTAATTTACACCTTAAATCGACTCCTTTTTTTGTCTAAATTTAGTTTACCACTTCATCAATACGTCTCATCTCATCTCATCTCATCTCATCTCTTCTCTTCTTGTCCTTACTTGTTTCCTTGTCTACTTCTTTACTTCTTTTCTGCCAGGCCGACCGCTTCTTCAAAAATCTTCAGGCCCTGGTTAATTTCGTCTTTGCTGATGGAGAGTGGTGGGGCGATGCGGATGACCGACCGCGAGCAGCCCAGCAAAAGCAGGCCGCGCTCGAAGGCGCGGTGGACGACCGCGTCGCGCAGGGCGGCGGCGGGTTCCTTGGTTTCGCGGTCGGTCACAAATTCCACGCCAATCATCAGTCCGAGGCCGCGCACTTCGCCGATGGAGGGGTGGCGGGCGGCGATTTCGCGCAGCGCGTCCAGCGCGTACTGGCCGACTTCGGCGGCGTTTTTCAGGTATTCGCGTTCCAGTAGTTCGATGGTTTTGAGCGCCGCGGCGCAGGCCAGCGGGTTGCCGCCGTAGGTGTTGCCGTGTGAGCCGCGCTCCCAGGTCATCACCGATTTGCGTGCCACGCAGGCGCCCAGTGGCATGCCGGATGCGATTCCTTTGGCGGTGGTGAAAATATCGGGTTCGACGCCAAAGTTTTCGATGGCCCACCATTTGCCGGTGCGCCCCATGCCGCTTTGCACCTCGTCCGCAATTAGCAGAATGCCATATTTGTCGCACAGCGCGCGCAGGGCCGGGAAAAAGCCCGCCGGGGGAACGATGTATCCGCCCTCGCCTTGAATCGGCTCCAGCAAAATGGCGGCGACTTCTTCCGCGGGGACAATCTGGCGGAAGATTTGCTCCTCGATGTAGCGCACCACCGTTTCACCGTAATCTTCGCCGGTTTTGCGTTCCAAAATCGGGCGGTAGGGGTTGGGGAAGGGCGCGTGGACGACGCCGTTCATCAGTGGGTAAAAGCCTTTGTGGTAATTGGATTTGCTGGCCGTGAACGTGACCGCGCCCATGGTGCGCCCGTGAAACCCGCCAGTGAACCCAATGAAGTTGGTGCGCTCGGTTTTGTAGCGGGCCAGCTTGATGGCGGTTTCGATGGATTCGGTGCCAGAGTTGGTCAGGAAACTGACGGCGGCTTCCTGCATCGGGGCAATTTTGTCGAGCTTTTCGCCGAGCTCAATCATGCCCTGGTGGTAAAAATCGGAGGAGATGTGAATGAATTTTTCGGCCTGGTCCTGAATGGCTTTGACGACTTCGGGGTGAGCGTGGCCGGTGGAATTGACGGCGATTCCGGCCATGAAGTCGAGAAATTGATTGCCGTCCACGTCCCACAGCCACGAGCCTTTGCCGTGGTCCATCACGAAGGGATAGTCACGCGGGTACGAGGGCGAAATGACCGCCGAATCGCGTTTGAGCATGGCGCGGCCCTTGGGGCCGGGTAACTTCATTGCTTCCATAGAAAACTCCTTTTGAAAAATGTTTTTTTACGTCTGATGTTGCGCTGTGCAACGTGGAATTTGCGCTGGATGACTCTTCCCAGAAAAAAGCGGAACGGCCAGGGGGAGGCTGGCCGAAATTCAGTTGTCGGGAACGGAGAGCATGACCAGCGCCAGCGCGCCGAGCAGCCCGGCGTCATCGCCCAGCGCGGCGTTGGCGAATTGCAAATTTTCCAGATAGGCGGGGTTGAAGCAGTTTTCGCGCAGGCTGGCGTGGAACGGGTCAAATAATACCGGGCCGCTGCGCGAAACGCCGCCGCCGAAAATGACAATTGACGGGTCGAAGGAAGCCAAAAAATTGGCGACGGCCAGCCCGAGGTAGCGCCCGGCGCGCGAAAAAGCCTCCAGCGCCAGCACGTCGCCACGGCGGGCGGCCTCGCTCACCTCGCGCGCACTGAGGCTTTTTTCGCCAGAAAGAGACGATTCGCGCCCGGCGGCGATTTGCTCGCTGACGTAACGTGCAATTGACGGCCCCGAAGCAATCGCCTCGATGTGGCCGTATTTTCCGCAGCCGCACAGCGGGCCGTCAGGCCACACGGTGGTATGCCCAAGTTCGGCAGCCAGGCCGTGAAAGCCTTGCAAAAGTTTATCTTCAGCAATCACCCCGCCGCCAATGCCGGTGCTAATCGTCAGAAACAGCACGTTGTGGTGGCCTTGTCCGGCACCGAATTTCCACTCGCCCAGGCAGGCCAGGTTGGCGTCATTATCCAGAAAAACCGGCACACCAAAGCGCGCCATCATCTTTTCGGTGAGCGGAAAATTGCGAAATTCTTTGATATTGGGTGTGGCGATGATGACGCCGCTGTGCGGGTTGAGCGGCCCCGGCGAGGCCACGCCAATCGCCAGCACCGGGCCGTCTTGGGGCCAAATCGAGGCAACCAGCGCCTCGAGACGCTCATAAACGCCGGGAACATCGGCGCGGGTGCGCGCGCGTTCCACCTTCAGCGGCGTAGTCGAATTGCGCGCAAACAGTCCCGCGCGAATTTGGGTTCCACCCAGGTCAACAGAAATGAAATAGGCCATAGAACTCGATTATACAGCAAGCCGCGCCGCCGCCCTTCCTCTCCCCAGGTGACATTTGTCCAAACTCCGCGGATTTGACGGATGCCTGCAAGACTGCTAAACTCGGCGCGTGATGAATTTTATTTGGATGGAAATGAAGGGAATCTTGCGCTGGCTGATGCCTGGTTTGGGCGTCAAGCGCTGGTTTGCCCTGATTTTGCTCGGCCTGACCCTGCTCGCCGTTGGCTTGGCGCTGTTCCTGCTGGACGTTTATCGCACGACGCCCCAAGAAAGCGCCTTGACCCCGCTGCTGGCGACGGTTTCGCTGCGTTTTCTCGACCGCGTTTTTCGTGTAATCATCTTTAGCGTGCTCGGCCTGGGGCTGATGATTTGGGGCGTGGCCGGGCTAAACCGCGCGCTCATGCTTCCCTTTTTGCGTCCCGGCGAAAAACTGGTAGACCAGATTGCGCTGTATCGGCGTAAAAAACGTGGCCCACGTATCGTCGCCCTCGGCGGCGGGCATGGCCTGTCCACCCTGCTGCGCGGCCTGAAAAGCCAGACCACCAACCTGACGGCGATTGTCTCAGTGGCGGACGACGGCGGTTCGTCGGGACAACTGCGCCAGAGCCTGGGCATTCTTCCGCCCGGTGACATCCGCAACTGCCTGGCTGCCCTCTCCAACGACGAGGCACTGCTCACGCAACTGTTCCAATACCGCTTCAATAGCGAATCGGGCTTGGGCGGCCACTCGTTTGGCAATTTATTTATTTCTGCCTTGGCCGAAATCACCGGCAGTTTTGAAGAGGCCGTGGCCGAATCGGGGCGCGTGCTGGGGGTGAATGGCCGCGTTTTACCGGCCACGCTGCACAATGTCCACCTCGTCGCCGACGTGGAACTTCCCAATCAGCCGGGCAGCGTGCGCGTCCAGGGCGAAAGCGCCATCCCCGAAATGCCGGGCCGCGTGCGGCGAGTCTGGCTCGAGCCGGATAACCCCTTCGCGTTCCCCCCCGCCATTCGCGCCCTGCTCACCGCCGACCTGATTGTGATCGGGCCGGGTAGCCTTTACACCAGTATTTTGCCCAACCTGCTCGTCCCCGATTTATTGGACGCGATTCGCGCCAGTCGGGCGCTCAAAGTTTACGTTGTCAACATCGCCACCCAGCCCGGCGAAACCGGCGGCTACAGCGTTCTCGACCATCTCCGCGCGTTGGAAGAGCATACTTACCCCAATTTGGCTGATATTATCGTGTACAATTTGCGCTGTGACCTGTCGCTTGCCGCGCATTCGCAGTGGGTGAAACTGCCCGAAGGCACACCTTCCACCCGTTTTTATGGCGCCGATCTGGTGGATGAAAGCAATCCCTGGCGACACGACGCCGATAAACTGGCGCGTGTGCTGATGGATTTGCTGGACGAAAAAACTGGCCCGCTGCGTCAGGCCGCCTGAACCTGTGTCAATTTCCTGAAATAATGATAATTTGCGCGTTATTTCAGGTTTTTGTGCTAAAATAATGCCTTGTGCAAAATTTCACAATAAAACCTGAGGAGGTTTACAATGACTGTTAAAGTTGGTATCAATGGTTTTGGGCGTATTGGACGCCAGGTTTTGAAGGCCATTCGTGAGCGCTACGCTGACGAATTGGAAGCCGTCGCTTTCAACGATATTGGCGATATGAAGACGATGGCGCACCTGCTCAAATACGACTCGAACTACGGCCGTTTTGGCGGCGTGGTCGAGTTTGAAGAAGATGGCTTGATTATTGACGGCGTGAAAGTGAAAGCCTTCAAAGAAACCGACCCGGCCAACATCCCCTGGGGCAGCCTGGGCGTGGATATCGTCATCGAATCGACCGGTATTTTTACTGTCAAGAGCGATGGCGTCAATAAGAAGGGCAAAGCCGTCAAAGGCGCGGAGAATCATATCACCAAGGGCGGCGCCAAAAAAGTCATCATCTCGGCGCCCGCTGAAGGCGAAGATTTGACCATCGTCTTGGGCGTCAACGAAGATAAATATGACCCCGCCAAACATCATGTCGTCTCCAACGCCTCCTGCACCACCAACTGCCTGGCCCCGGCAGCCAAAGTTGTTCATGACGCGCTGAAAATTAAACGCGCTTTCATGACCACCATTCACTCCTACACCAACGACCAGAAAATTCTCGACCTGCCGCATTCCGACCTGCGCCGCGCGCGCGCCGCCGGACTGAGCATCATCCCGACCACCACCGGCGCCGCCAAAGCCGTTGCGCTGGTCATCCCCGACCTGAAGGGCAAGCTTGACGGGTACGCGTTGCGTGTACCGACTCCGACCGTTTCAATTGTGGATTTCACCGCCGAAACCGAAGCGGAAATCACCACCGAAGAACTGCGCCAGCTTTTCCGCACTGCCGCCAAACAGCCCCGCTTCCAGGGCATTTTGCAAGCGGTTGACGAACCGCTTGTTTCGATTGACTACAAGGGCGACCCGCACAGCTCCTCGGTTGACCTGCCCTTCACGATGGTCTTGGGCAAGGAAAAGAGCAACTTTGTCAAAGTCGTCACCTGGTACGATAACGAGTGGGGCTATTCCTGCCGCACCGCCGACCTGGCCGCGTTGATGGCGAAATCGCTGTAAGGGCTGTCCGATTTATCGGTTATCCAGTTAATCGATCCAAAACCGGAAAACTGGAAAACCGGATAACCGGATAACCGGAAAACTGGATAACCGGAGTTCTCATGAACAAAAAAACCGTACGAGACATTGACCTGAAAGGCAAGCGCGTTTTTATGCGCGTGGATTTCAACGTCCCAATGGCCGAAGGCCAGGTGACGGATGACAAGCGCATCAAGGCCGCTTTGCCGACCATCAACTACGTGCTGGAGCAGGGCGCATCCGTCCTGCTTGCCAGCCACCTTGGCCGCCCGAAGGGCGGCTTTGACCCGGAATTCAGCCTGAAGGCCGCCGCCGAAGTTTTGGCTGGGCTGTTGGGGCGCCCCGTCAAAATGGCCCCCGACTGCGTTGGCGCCGAAGTGGAAAAAATGGCGCAAGCCCTCCAGCCGGGCGAAGTGCTGATGCTAGAAAATACCCGTTTCCACGCTGGCGAAGAGAAAAACGACCCGCTGTTGGCGCAGCAAATGGCCGCCCTGGCGGATATTTACGTCAACGACGCCTTTGGCTCGGCGCACCGCGCGCACGCCTCCACCGAAGGCATTGCCCGCTACCTGCCAGCCGTCTCCGGTTTTTTGATGGAGCAGGAACTGGAATACCTGGGGCGCGCCGTTGCCAACCCTGAACATCCCTACATCGCCATTTTGGGCGGCGCAAAAATCAGCGACAAAATTCTCGTCGTCGAAACCCTGCTTTCAAAGTGCGACAAACTCATCATCGGCGGCGGCATGGCGAATACGTTTTTGGCCGCCAAAGGGCTGAATATGCAGGACAGTCTGGTCGAAAGCGCCTCGGTTGAGTTGGCGCAATCTATCCTGAAGAAGGTCGAAACCAAACTGGTTCTGCCGGTGGATGCTGTCATTGCCGATAAATTTGACGCTGACGCGAACACGCAAACTGTGGCCGTGGACAAAATCCCCGCTGGCTGGCGGATGCTGGATGTTGGCCCGCGCACACTGGACCTGTATCGCCAGATCCTGACGGGCGCCAAACTGATTGTTTGGAACGGCCCGGTTGGCGTCTTTGAGATGCCCAAATTTGCCGAGGGGACGTTTGCCCTGGCGAAAATGCTGGCTGAAAGCGGCGCCATCACCGTCATCGGCGGCGGCGACAGCGCCAGCGCCGTCAAGAAGGCTGGCTTTGCCAAGAAGATGACGCACGTCTCCACCGGCGGCGGCGCCAGCCTGGAATTCCTCGAAGGCAAGCAACTGCCCGGTGTGGCCGCGCTCAACGACAAGTAGTTAACGGACGATAATGCCCAGATGGTTCGCTACCGGGCGCTCACGGCCAGGAAGATAAAGGTCTATGGGCGAATTTATCACCTGCAGACCTTTTCCCGGCCAGTCAATCACCATTGTGGATGAGCCGCCGCCATCAAGCAGGATGGCGTTTTCGCCGCCGTAGAGCGCCATCAGTTCGGCCAACTCGGCAATTGTTGCGCCGTCGCTGTAAAAAGGCTGACGGCCATCCACGACAATCAAAATTAGATGATTTCCCGACCCATCAATGCCGACTGCGGTACGCGGAGCAACTTCGGCGCCAACCAGGTTTTCCTCCACGACGCCGTTTTTTATCAACCAGGTACTGCCCGAAATAGCGCTGTAAATTCCTCGCGGGGGTTTCTTGAAAGAAGCCGCGCCGCGCCGATTGATGTACAGAGTTGGAAATTTCCCGCCCTCGTTTCCAATTTGTTTTTGCGCTGAAGCCGAAAATCCATTGGGCTTGACCGGGTCGCCGGTATGCGGGTAGTAATCCCAGGGCGAATTTGACCACCAGGGCGTAAATCCATCGCCATTGATGGCAACCTGCACCCCAAACTCGCGCGCAAATTGTGAGGTTGTGCGCGCATTCAGCGGCAAATCTGCCCCTCTGCCTTTTCGGTCGGGCGGGGTAATCAGCACTTCGATATTGTCGCAGGTTAAATCTACGCTGACGATGTGTACCACCAACGGGCGAGGCAAGCTGTGCGTGCGCCGGTAGTAGATAATGCAGGGGTAAATTCCTTCGTGCATTTCCACCCGCGCCGGACGGGTGGCGTAATAGACAACAATGAACGTTGTTGCGCATACCAGTCCTGTTCCCATTAGCCACAGACAAATCTTTCTTAAATTCATTTTTATTCCTTGTTATGCGCTGAGTCCAAAGTCTCCCGACTTTGTGTTGAAACGAGATTTGTTGGAGTTCTGAAAAAAAACTGGATAAAAGTACTCTATTTCACAGACGATATTGTATAATGTTTTCCGACCTATTCAGAAAGGAGAAAATATGAAAATAAATTTTGCCATGTGGCGCAAAGCCTCGTGGGAACTCATCAAGATGGAAAACAAGCACGAGTGGGATGCGCTTGATGTGATTTCCAAGTGGCTGATTGCCACCCGGTCGGCGGTGACGGCGGTCACCATTTACTCGTCCGTCATTGGCGGGCTGTTGGCCTGGCGCGATGGACAATTTTCCTTCTGGCCGTGGCTGATTGTGACGCTGGGGCTGTTCATGGCGCACGGAACCAATAACTTGCTCAATGACTATACCGATTTCTCGCGCGGCATTGACAAGGATAATTATTTCCGCACGCAGTACGGGGTTCACCCGCTGGTGCAGGGCTTTTGGACTAAATCACAGCAAATTCAGTGGTTTTTGGTCAGCGGGGTCATCGCCTTTTTGTCGGGCGTATTCGCGGTAGTTTATACCGGCGCCAACCCCTATATTATCGGCCTGTTCGCTTTTGGGTCGCTGGTTTTGCTTTTTTACACCTGGCCGATGAAATATTGGGCGCTGGGCGAGCTGGCGATTTTCGTCATCTGGGGTCCGATCATGATTGCGGGCGTCTATCTGGTGCTGACGCTGGGCAAAGGCAACCCCATCCCCGCTGATTTGTGGAAGGTGGCCCTGGCGGGTGTTCCCTTTGGCCTGAGCGTCGCCAGCATTAATGTCGCCAAGCATACCGACAAGCTCAATGACGACAAGAAAAAAGGCGTCGGCACTTTCCCGGTGCGCGTTGGGCAGACGGTGGCCCGTTACACCACCATGGCGACGATTGTCATCGCCTACGTGGTTGTCATCTATCTGGTGGCGATTGGTTACTTCTCGGTTTTCATGCTGCTGATTCTGTTCGCCATCAAACGGGTTTTTTTTGCGCTGGCAGTTTTGCTCAAACCCCGCCCGGAAGGCCCGCCCGCTGGCTTTGAAGCCTTCTGGCCGACCTGGTTTAGCGGTTTCGCCTTCTACCACAACCGCATGTTTGGCGGCATGTTTGTGCTGGGGATTTTGCTGGACACCCTTTTCCGTAAATTGCCGCTGAATTTCCCCGGCGGAATCAACGGCCTGGGCGGCGTGGCGCTGGCGATTGGCCTGGTGATTGCGGGCGTCCAAATGGCGCGCGAGAAATCTAAGAAGGCGGCCTGATATGCCCGAATTCAGCAACGAAGAACGCAATGGACGGTTGCGAACCACCGTCACCCTGCAGCCCGGCGAGCGCGTTTCATTTTGCCGCTGTCAAAAATCAGCCGATTTGCCGTTTTGCGACGGGACTCACAAAACCTGCGAAACGACTTTCGGCCCGCTGATTGTCGTCGTTCCTGCGCCCGAAAAAGCGCCGGAAAACTAATTAGGTCGAGTCGGCAGGTTGACCAGTGCCACCCCAACGAGTGTCAGCGCGCCGCCCAGCAAGGAAATCAGGCGGATGGCCTCGTTCAGCATCAGCGCCGCCACTACCAGCGTCACCAGCGGCTCAATGTAGATAAAAACCCCCAGCTGCGTCGCCGGTAAATCCTGCAGGGCGTCATACCAGGCGATGTAGGCCAGCCCGGAGCCGAAAATTCCCAGTACCAGCAGGCTGCCCCAGCCGCTAGCGGTTAGCGCTGAAAGTTCACTCAGCCCCGGCCCGAATCCAAACAACCAGACGATGGAAAAAATCCACCCGCAGAGCATGACGTAAAACATCATGCGCGCCGCCGGGTGGTTTTTTAATCCACTGCGCGAGAGCACCGAGAAAACCGCCCAATTGACCGCGCTGATGAGAATCAAAAAATCGCCAGGCACGCCGAAGTTGCCGCTCGCCAGGCTGGCGAGGTCGCCGCGGCTGACAATCAGCAGCACGCCAAACGCCGCCAGCGCAATGCCCGCCACTCTGCGCCAGCCCAACTGCTCGCGCAGAAACATCCAGCCGAGCAGCGCGGTAAAAATCGGAATGGTGGCGACAATCCAGGCGGTGGTGGTGGCGGCAGCGGTTTGCAGGCCGGTGGCTTGCAGCCATTGGTGAAAGGTGACGCCCAAAAATCCCAGCAGCGCAAAGTAACCCCATTCGCGCCGCTTTGGCCAGGCGAATTGTTTGCGCAGGGCGACTGCCAGCCCTAAAATGATAACGCCCATGCCAAAGCGTACCCAGACGATGGTGGCGGGCGAGGCCTCGCGCAGGGCCAGTTTGGTGGCAACAAACGTTCCGCCCCAGACGCTGACGGCGAACAGGGCTTCGATGTAGATGAGAAGTTTGTTCTTCAAAATCAATGGCTCAAGAGAACTTGCCGCGCAATCACCATGCGATTAATTTCACTGGTGCCTTCGCCAATCGTCATCAGGCGCGCGTCGCGGTAAATGCGTTCCACCGGATATTCGCGGCTGTAGCCGTAGCCGCCGTGAATTTGAATGGCATTGCGCGCCACGCGTTCACCAACTTCGGTGGCGAAGAGTTTTGCCATGGCCGCTTCCTTGCTGTACGGGCGGCCTTTTTCTTTTAGCCATGCGGCGCGGTAGACCATCAGGCGCGCCGCGTCAATTTCGGTGGCGGCGTCGGCCAGCATGAACTGAATGGCCTGATGTTCGGCGATGGGTTTGCCAAAGGTCTGGCGGGTTTTGGAATAGTCAAGCGCGGCTTCCAGCGCCGATTGCGCCAGCCCGAGCGAGAGCGCCCCGATGCTGATGCGCCCGCCGTCGAGCGTAGCCAGGGTTTGCTGCAGGCCGCGATTCTCCTCGCCGATCAGGTTTTCGAGCGGTACGCGCACGTCTTCGTAGGTGACGGCATGCGTGGGTGAACCTTTCAGCCCCATTTTCTTTTCCGCCGGGTGAATTGTCAGGCCGGGGGTGTTGGTCGGGACGAGAATCATGCTCAATGAGCGCGAGCCGCCCGCCGGGTTGGTGCGTACCAGCGTGATGATGTATTCGGCAATCGAAGCGTTGGTACACCACATTTTTGCGCCGTTGATGACCCACTCGCCGCCCGATTTTTCGGCTTTGGTGCGCACGCCGCCTTGCAAATCGGAGCCTGCGCCGGGTTCGGTCAGCGCCAGCGCGCCCAGTTTGGCGCGTCCGCTGGCAACCAGTGGCAGCCAGCGTTTTTTGATGGCGTCGGTGGCGTAGAGCGCAATCGGTGAAGTGCCCAGCCCGTTGTGCGCGGCAATCGCCAGGCCGGTGGAGCCACAGCCCCAGCCGATTTCTTCGATGGCAATCGCCGCCGAAACGGCGTCCACGCCTGAGCCGCCGTACTGTTCGGGGATGGAAAGTCCCAACAGGCCGAGCGGCCCCATTTTGCGGGTCGCTTCCCAATTAAAGGTGGCGTTTTCATCCACTTCGTGCGCTTTTGGTTTGATTTCTGCCGCCACGAAATCGTGAACGGTTTTTTGCCACATGCGTTGTTCTTCGTTGAGTTCGAAATCCATGATATTTTCTCCTTTGGCGATGGAAATAATGACTTGAAGTGCATTTCTTTCGTGTTTTACCGATACACAATCACCCGTCCGTCTTCAATTTCCACACGCAGGGTGGGCAGACTTTGGGTGGATGGCCCTTGTTGCAGTCCGCCGGAACTGTCGTAGCGTGAGCCGTGACAGGGGCAGGTGAAGCCGTCGGCGCGGGTCTCAACGGTGCAGCCCAGATGCGGACAGGTCAGACCGATGGCGCTGTATTTTTCGCCGGAGCGAATTAGCAGGGCGGGGATGTTTGCCAGCCGCGTGCGCGATTCTAGCGCGTAGGCGTCGGTTGACCCGGCGTCGAAGCGCTGCGGCGGGGGCGGGTCGGGTTGATAACTAAGAAAACGGCCGAGGATGGTCAGCCCCATCAGGCCGCTCAATCCGAGCAGGCCGCGTGTCGTCAGGCGGAGCATGTCACGGCGGGTGAGAGTCATTTAGCGTACTCCTTCCAGAAGAGTCAAAACTAGCCAAACCAATATCAGCGTTCCGGCCAAAACCTGCGCGGCGCGTCCGGCGCGCGGGAACCATTTTCCCTGTTGTTCTGCGGGCAAGGCCGGGAAGATGTAGGGCAGGGCGGCCATCAGCGCGGCCATGACCAACGGAATACCCACTCCCATCCAAAAGGCGTCGCCCAGGCGCAGCAGGCCTTGCAGCCACAGGAAAAACCACGGGGCGCGGATGTCGCCCAGCGGGATGGCGGCGTCGCGGATGGGGGCGGCCAAAGGTGCGGGAAAGAATATCGAAATGACCAGCAGCACCAGGCTGGCCAGCCCCATTGTCAGAATCTCGCGCCGGAGCAATTCGACGCGCGACAGGCGTTCTCCCGCCTCGGGCGGGGCAGAAATGCCGCCATCGCGGCGCACGCGGAAGATGTGCCAGCCGGTGAAAAGCAACGCCGCCAGCGTCAGCCCGAAGATGTGCCAGGTGTAAAAGCGCGTCAGGGTGGCCGGGCCGGGGCTGTCTCCGCCGATGACGAAGCCGTAGAGCGCCTCGCCTGCCAGCGGAATGGTTTTGAGCAGGTTGGCGCCGACCACCAGCGCCCAGTGAATGCCTTCGTCCCAACGCAAAATGTAGCCGCTGAAGTTCATCAAAAGTAAAATGGCGAAGACCAGCAAGCCGAGTAGAAAGTTGAATTTGCGTTGGGCGTTGTACGCGCCGGTGAAAACGACGCGTAACAGATGCACAACGCCGACAATGACCAGTGTTTGCGCCGCCCAAAAGTGCAGGCCGCGGATCAGCGCCCCGAATGGCACGCTGAAGGTGATGATTTGTACCGATTGTGCGGCGTTTTGCGTGGTTGGGATGTAAAAGAACATCTCCAGCGCGCCGGTGACGGCGAGAATCAGCGTCAGAAAAACGGCCAACCCGCCCGCGCCGAGAGTGTAGCGCCAGCGCATCTGCGCGGCGGGGATGGTCGGTGGGTGTAGGTGCAGGAGAAAACTGGGGCGGGTTCCCGGCGCGGGGCGCGGAATGGGGTTATTCGCAAATAGCAGTGAGCCGGCCAGCCCCAGCCCGAGCAAAACTGCCAGCCAGCCCTGCCCGCTAAACTCGCTCTGCCGCTCACGGATGGGCAGGTGAACCGGGGAAATGGAGGCTTGCGCGATGTCGAATTGCTGGTCCTTTGCCAGCGCGCCGTTTTCGCGCAACAGGTAAGCTGTCAGCGTCCAGGATTTTTCCTCGTTGAGTGAGCCGGGATTCCACCACGGCATGGTTTTCTGAATGTAGTTTTTGAGTTCTTGAGCGGTGGTAAAACGCGCCAGCGTGCCCGCGCCAACCAGCGCCGGAACCTGATGTGGCAAATTGAAGCCCAGAGGCGGGTGGTTGCTGGCATGGCACTTGGATGTCCAGCAATTTTTATCTTCGCCAAATTGCTCGCGCCATTCGTCGGTTAAGCCCTGGCCTTTATCGCCGTGACAGCTGAGACAAATGCCCCAGTATGGAATTGCGCCCTGATCTGCCAGCGTTGGGTTTTCAGGGAGGCTGGGCTTTTCAAGACGTGGGTTGAAGGGTATCTGTGTGGGGTTGGGCGGCTCGCCGCGCGCCGCGTGGGCGGGCGCCGCCAGCAAAAGCAGGGAAAATCCTACCAGAAAAAAGCCAAGTGCCATGACCGCTCGGAACTTCATAGCGCAATCGCTTTTTTAGCCTGATACTGCGCTTCGGAAATAACGCTCATACTGTTATTTGTCACCAGAGGGGGTGAGTTCTTCATTGTCTTGCAAATCTCCTTTTTCGTAGGCGCTCAGCCAGGCGCGGGCCTCTTCCAGATGGTCAGTGGGGACGCAAATCTGCGCGACGCCCAGAGGCACGCCGCTGAATCCGTAGGTTTGCCCGACGCTTTCCTGAAAAATCATGACTGGAATCCCGTCGGCTTCCAGCGCGCCCTTGAAAATTTCGGCCTGCAAACGGTCACTGGCCTCCAGCAATAAAACCCAATTTTCAGCGTTGGTCATTTTTCCTTCTTTCTTGAATTAATGCCACGTTATAACAAATACAACGGTGAATAAAATGCTGACAAGCAGTTGTCGCATTCCGATGGCGATTGGTTTTGCCCCGCTGGCCGGGTGTGCCGCGCCCCATAGCGTTTCGCCAAACTGAAGCAGGTACGCCAGCCAGACGAAGGGCGCAATGATTGCAAAGGCGCTCAACGCCGCCGCAAGCAAGAGATTGAAGGTTGTGTACGTCAGGGCGCGTTCCCCGGCCTGAAAGCGTTCTGCCAACGCTGGCAACGATTGCCAGTCGCGCTGAGCCAGGCGCAGGTAGGCGTGGACGATTGAGGCCGCCGACTGAAACCAGGTCGAAATCCACAGCCACCAGCCGAGCGGGTCGTAACTGCCTTTTCCCACCCAAAACGCGGCGGGCGCAGCCAGTGCCAAAACGCCCGTGGCGAGAATTTCTATTTCCACTTGATGGCGTTCTTCGCGTTTGCTGACCAGCCACAAGTGCCAGGCGAAAACCGGCGCGGCGGGGATGGCGAGCCATAAAATCGTCGTATAACCCAGGTGAATCAGTTCGAACACTGACAGCAAAATGAGAACCCCGTACATCAGCATCCAGAAGCGCGCGGAGGGCAGGTCAGTGCGTGAGCGTCGGCCTGTATAGGCTTTGACGGCGATGGTCACTGGCTGGCGGATGAGAAAGGCAGCCAGCGCGGCCACAATCAGCGCCAGCGAGGCGGCGTTGAAATTTTTCCCGGCAAACAGACCGATCAGTAGGGGGCTGAAAATAAAGACCCACGAACCGTGGTCTTGTGGCAGGGCAATGTGACGCTGAAAAAGTCTGTTCATGGCAGACCTATTTTAGCACTGGCTATAATTTTTGGTTTGCAGAAAATCGTTGGTGAACGGTACCAGCATCAGCAGGTTCTGGCGTTGGCTGTTTGCAATAGTACGAAATCAAGGCGCATCTTCTCGGTCTGGCTTTTCGCAAAACCTTCGCAATGGTGTGCGGGTTTCAGTCTTAAAGCGCCGGTAAACTGCCGGTGGATGCTTTGGCGGCAGTTTCAGCGCTGATAGCGTGGTCGTGAGCCATGCTTTGGTAGGCTGGGTCGCGGCGTTGTTCCAGCCATTCGGCCACGGCTTTGTGAAATTGCGCCTGGTTGCGGTGTGAAAGCAAACTGTATGCCACGTCGCGCAGGTACGAACTCTTGAAGATATATTCCTGCTCTGCTGAAAATTGTGAGCCAGAACGAGGAAAAGCCAGCTCGGCTCGGATTAACTGGCGTAAACCATCTTGCACAAAGCGTTCCACCACCGACGCGGGGATATTGACGATGGGCGTTGCGCCCGGCAGGGGCATGGAGCGCGCCTCGGCCAGCACTGCGCCGACCCAGAAAACCCGTCCCACCACCGAAGCCAGCAGGGCAACCGTTCGCGCTTCGCGCGAGAGATTATCGAGCCGGGCTTGCAGGGTGGCGCGCAACGATTCGGGCATGTTTTCCAGCAGGCGGGCTTGAATTTCGCTGGGGATAATGGCTGCATTCAGCAGGTTCGATTTGAGTAGACTCTTGACAATTTCTTCCAGGAAGTAAGGGTTTCCCTCGGCGCGCGCGCCAATTTCTGCCAGCGCGTTGGCGGGCAGGGAATGCAAATCGGGGTAGGCTTGCGCCACCAGGTCGGCGCTGAACGCAACCGGCGCGAGATGCAGCACTCGCGCCAGGTTGTGCCACTGCGACTGAGTCTTTAAAAAATCGGGACGCGCCGCGCCAACGATAAACAGTGGCAGGGCGGGTTCGCTGGTGTTTAGCAAGTAGGTAATCAGTTGCAAGCTTTCGCGGTCAGCCCATTGCAGGTCGTCTAAGAGTAGAATTAGCGGATGTTTGGCGCTCATGCGGCGCAGCATTTCGCGGGTGAGAAAATGTACCCGGCGCACGTTTTCCTCTCCAGCGGGCGCATCGGCGCTGGGGCGTAGACCAATCATCGCTCCCAGCACCTGCGTTATTTCCAGCCGGGTGTCGGGCGGCGCTTCCTGATATAGCTCGTTGACGCCGGTTTGCCATCTTTGCGTGGCGGTTTCTACGCGCTCTTCGTCGCGCACGCCAAAGCGATTGCGCAACAAAGAGCGCCAAAGGTAATAGGGGATGTGTGATGCCTGCGACAGGCCGCGAGTGGAAAGCACTGTCAGCTCTTCGGGTAAGGCTTCCAACTGGTTGTTGAACTCCAGCAAGAGCCGCGATTTTCCAATGCCCAACTCGCCATTGATAAGCGCCATGAGTGGGCTTCCAGACTGGCGGGCTTGTTTAAAAAGGGCCAGCAGGCGTTCTATTTCGTCATTGCGCCCCACCATGTTCGTTTCCAGGCTTTCGGCGCTCTGGTAGTGGATGCGCCCGGCGGCGGTTAATGCCCCTTCTACGGCGTAGGACTGAACTTTCTCGGCTTTACCCTTTACCTGGGTGGGTTCCAGTCGCCGCACGCGAAAACTGCCGCGCACCATGCGCAGGGTACTTTCGCCGATTACTACGGTATCGGCTTCGGCAATTTGCTCCAGCCGCGCGGCCAGATTGACGGTATCGCCGATGACGGTGTACTCCTTGCGCTTTCCTACGTACCCGGCAAAGACCAGCCCGCTATTGACGCCTACGCGTAGTTTGAGATGTTCTGCGCCGGGGATGGCGGTGGTTTCGCAAAACTCGTCCAGCGCGCGAATTAGTTCCAGCCCTGCGGCGACGGCCTGCTCGGCGTCATTGTCGCTGGCGAATGGTGCGCCCCAAATTGCCATAACGCCATCGCCCAGATGTTTGTCAATATAGCCATTGTGGGCTTCGACGGCGCGGTCAAGACGGTTCCAGATACCTTTGATTAAGTCGCTGACGGTTTCAAAATCAAGTTGCTCGGCCAGGCTGGTAAAGCCTTGCACATCAGCAAATAGCACGCTTGCCAGACGGCGTTCTTCAGGATACTTGTTGGACGAATTTTCGAGGCTCATGCCTTTAATCTTACCCAAAATAAGCGCTATTGCGCATTGTGTCTTTCTTGCAATTTTTTACGAGGCCATCTGCTTTTCGCATCCATCTATGACTTCCCTGCGTCGCCGCGGTAAGATTCTCGCTTTGCAGTAGTCATCTATGCCGCGGCTTAAAAGTCGCGTTACGGCTGGTAACATCAGTTATTGAGAAAATACGGAAAATTTGTAGTTGGTGGATAAAATTTTCATATTGAAAGTTGCTGACTGTTTACCGTGCGGACTTCAAAAACCTGATAACATCGCCGATGTTCCGGCTTCTACCTCAAATGGAATATAAAACGACGAGAAATGGAGTTGAAATGAACATTGCGATTATTGGCGCGGGTCCGGCGGGGTTGATGGCGGCAGAGACATTGGCACAAGCCGGTGCGCGGGTGACCGTTTACGATGCGAGGCTCAGCCCGGGGCGAAAATTCTTGCGCGCTGGGGTCGGCGGGCTGAACCTGACGCATTCGGAGCCGCTGGATGTTTTCCTCGCGCGCTACCGGCCTGCCGCGCCCCTGGAGCCGATATTGCGCGCCTTTGGCCCACAGCAGATGGTGGCCTGGGCACGTGGATTGGGCTTTGAAACTTTTGTCGGCACTTCCGGGCGCGTCTTTCCGCTGGGCATGAAAGCCTCACCCCTGTTGCGCGCCTGGCTCAGACGGCTGGATGCGCTGGGAGTCGTGTTCCAGTTTGGCTACCGTTGGGCCGGCTTTGCCCGCCAAGACGGCACACTCATCCGTTTTCAGACCCCTGACGGTTTGAAAATTATAGCCGCCGACGCTGTGATTCTGGCTTTGGGCGGCGGCAGTTGGCCGAAACTTGGCGCTACTGGCGGCTGGGTAACGCTTCTCGAAGCGCAAGGCGCGCCGATTGCGCCGCTTAAGCCTGCCAACTGCGGCTTTGATGTGACCTGGAGCGAAGTTTTTAAAACCAAATTTGACGGCGCGCCGCTCAAGGCCGTTGCCGTCAAATTTGGCGAACTCTGCAAACAGGGCGAATTCATCATCACCTGCGAGGGCGTCGAAGGCAGTCTCATCTACGCCCTCGCCGCCGACTTGCGCGATGAAATTGATGCGCAGGGAAGCGCCCAGCTCTTTCTTGATCTGGCGCCTGGTTGGAACGTCGAAAAACTAATTCAACGGCTTGCGGCTCCGCGCGGCTCGCGCTCGCTGAGTCATTACCTCGAAAAGGCCGTCGGGCTGAAAGGCGTCAAGGCCGGGCTGCTGTGGGAATTTGTGCCGCGCAAAGACTTTGCCTCCCCGGAAAAATTAGCCGCCGCGATTAAAAGCTTACCCGTCCCGCTGATTCGTCCGCGCCCGCTGGCAGAAGCCATCAGCAGTGCGGGCGGCGTGCGCTTTGATGGGTTGGATGAAACCCTGATGTTGAAAGCTCTGCCGGGCGTCTTCTGCGCCGGAGAAATGCTGGATTGGGAAGCCCCGACCGGCGGCTACCTGCTGACGGGTTGTATGTCCACTGGCAAATGGGCGGCAGAAGGGCTGATCAGGTGGCTTAACCGCTGACAACTTCAGTGGTTAAGGTTGGCGCGGCGCGCGGCGGCGAGCCATACAAAAACTCCGCTGCCCAGAAACCCGACAATCGCCGGGCCGGGTTGCGCCCAAAAAACGCCCTGCCCGATGGTTTGCAAAATCCATGTTAGCGTGTAGAGTAGCGCCAGCGGAATAAGCGGCAGGTCTTTGGGATTGACGGCCAGGGTGATGAGCGCCGAGATGACAAACCAGCCCAGGTAGTTACTGAGTGGAATGCCGAAATACTGGCCGGGAATTTCCCAGACCCAAAAGCCCCAGCTCACCATTTGCGGGTCGAGAAACAAATCCCAGGCGGTGAAGGCCAGCGCTGAAAATAGCGCGTAGCCAATATTGGAGAGAAAATTAGTGGTGGGTTGACGCTGAAGAATTATCTCCGCAATGGCCCAGGCAGGCGGGAGCATCATCAACCAGGCGAGCGGAATGAGCAGAGGAACGCCCATCAGTTGCGGCTGGAGCAGTTCGGTGTAGTGATATTTTCCAAACGGGATGCCGGTAGACGAGCCGAGCAACTCTGCCAGGTAGGAGCAAACTCCGATTATGACCAGCGTTTTCAGCACGCGCGGCCAGCCCCAGGCGTGTGATAAAACCATCAGCACGGCGGCGGCTTGCATCAGTACGCCCGCGCTCATCCCGCGCATCAGCCAGCCCTCGCCCAAAATCCAGCCAACGATGGGCAGGGAAATCAGCGTGAGAACCCAAAGCAGAAGCGGCGTCAGGTTGGAAAAGTCAGTTTTGCGCATAATCGCTATATCCGCCGATAAACTCTGTCAGCCGGCTATTTTTCAACTCCAGAATGCGGTTGACGGTTCGGTCGAGAAAATAACGGTCGTGCGAGATTACCAACACCGTGCCGTTGAAATCCTCCAGCGCATTTTCCAGCGCTTCGGCAGAAGCGATGTCAATATTGTTGGTCGGCTCGTCCAGTAATAGAAAATTAGCGCCAGAAAGCACCAGCAAGAGCAATTGCAGGCGGCTGCGTTCTCCACCTGAAAGCGTGCCGATTTTTTGGGTGGCTTGCTGATAGGTGAACAGGTAGCGAATTAGAAGCGCGACAGCGTTTGATTCGCTCCCGTTTCCGGCGCGGCGTACCGCATCAATCAGCGTCTGGTTGAAGTCCAGCGTTTCGTGTTCTTGGGCATAATAGCCCATTTTGACGCTTGGCCCAATCCGAATTTCGCCCGTATCGGGAATTTCTGCCCCCAAAATTAGCCGCAACAGCACCGACTTGCCCGCGCCGTTGGCTCCCACCAGCCCGACGCGCTCGCCGTGCCGCAATAAAAACGAGATGTCTTTCAGCACCACCTTCTCCGGTTCGCGCGTCGGGAGCCGAAACGTTTTCGAGACGTTGATTAATTCCAGTACCTGATTTGAGCCGCGCCAGCCGTTTAGTTCCAACCCCATCCGCCGCCGCTCCAGGGTCGGGCGCTCCAGTTTTTGAACCTTTTCCAGGCGCGTTTGCATGGAGTGCACCCGGCTGGCAAATTTTTCGCTCACTTTTACCCAGGTTTGGTACCGTTTAAGCGCCAATTCCATGCGATTAATCGCCCGCTGCTGAATTTGAAACAATTCCTCCTGTTTTGCCAGGCGCTGTTCCTTGTCCATGATGTATTCGGTATAGTTGCCCACAAAAGTCGTCAGGCGGCCATCTTCCACCTCCGCAATTTGTGTCACAGTGGCATCCAGCAGGGTGCGGTCATGCGAGATCAAAACTACCGCGCCGGGGTAACCCACAATTAATTTTTCCAAAAAAGCCTTGCCGGGCAAGTCGAGGTGATTGTCAGGCTCATCCAATAGCAAAGCGGAGGGGCGCAACAAAAGCAAACGCGCCAGGCCGATAAGTTTTTTCTGCCCGCCGCTTAACTGTTTGATGGGTTTGAAAATGTCAGAATCGGGTAGACCCAGCCCGCGCAGAATTTCCCGCGCCCGCGAGGGGTAGCCCGCGCCGCCCAGCGACTCGTACTCAGACAGGAGCCTTTGTTGCGTTTCGAGGGCTTTTTCCAACGCTGTGGCGTTTTCGTACACCTGCGGCAGGCCGAGTTGCGTTTCAACAGCGGTTAACGCCGCTTCCAGCTGCGCCACGCGCGGATTGCCTTCCAGCGTCACCGCCAGCGCTGTTTGATCAGGGTCAAACTCCGGGTGCTGGGGCAGGTAGCCAAGCGTCGTCCCTTTGGCGCGTACCACGTTTCCGCCGGGTTCCGGCGAATTTTCTGCGGTGATGAGTTTCATCAGCGATGATTTTCCGGCTCCGTTGGGGCCAATCAGGCCAATTTTCTGGTCGTGTTGAATTTCCCAGTTTAAATTCTGAAACAGCGTGCGTGCGCCGAGAATGAGACGAACGTTGGTGAGGCTGATGGCAATCATAAAAACTCCCAAAAAACAAAAAGCGCCGCAGGAAAGCCTGCGGCGCTTGGAAAGAAAAATGAATGGTTACTTTCGGGCAACAGGCGCAACTAGACAAGGAATGCCGCTGACAAAGCCGCGCATACCGATGTAAAGTATGGAGTTATTGCACATTTCGTAACGCATGGGGGCATTATACCAGCGGGTGCTAATTTTTGGAAATTGTTGTGTTCATGTCACCCTGTTTTGGGCTGAATGGCAAGTTGTTAGCCAGCGGATAGCCAAATAATGTGTTTGCGCGGTATGATTTTAAATATTCAATCATGCGCTTGGCAATCTGGCGTTAAGGTTTTCCCCCTGAAAGGACTTCTTATGCTTACCAAACTTCGTGAACCCGTCAGCGGTCTGACGCATCTTGGCGGCGCGCTTGCCGCTCTGGGCGGGCAAGTTCTTTTGCTGACATTGGCCTGGACGGGTGTTGAAAAATTTATTTCGGTGTTGGTCTATGGTATCAGTCTGGTTGGGCTGTTTTCGGCCAGCGCCGCCTATCACCTGGTCAATGCCGGGCCGCGTGTTACCGCTATTTTACGAAAACTTGACCATTCGGCCATTTATTTACTGATTGCGGGAACCTATACGCCAATTTGTGTCAATGCCTTTACTGGCTTTTTTCGCTGGGGGTTGCTGGCCGTTGTCTGGGGCATTGCCCTGATTGGGATTCTGGTTAAAATTTTCTACATGGGCACACCGCGCTGGCTTTCCGCTGTCATCTATGTGCTGATGGGTTGGATTAGCGTTTTGGCTGCCGGCCAGATGACGACCGCGTTAACGCCGTTTGCGCTTGGCTGGTTGGTGGCTGGCGGCGTGATTTACACGCTGGGCGCGGTAGTTTATGCCACTAAAATTTTCAACTTTGCGCCAGGAAAATTTGGCTTTCACGAGGTCTGGCACATTTTTGTTTTACTGGGCGCGCTGGCGCATTTTGTGGCTGTTGTGGGCGTCATTGTCTGAAATGACTATCGTTAACGAAACAGATGGGACGCTACTTGCCTTTGGTTGAAATCTTGAAGGGTAAATACAGCGGGCAGAATGAGACGAAGCTGGTTAGCAGGAAGACCACGCCCAGGATGAGTAGAATAGTCCCGAACAGGCCAGAGACGATGTTGGTGAAGTATAGTCCGGCGAAAACCAGCGCCAGTACAACGCGGATGATGCGGTCGGCGGAGCCCATGTTGGTTTCAAATTTCATATCAAATCTCCTTGATGGAATGAACGATTGAAGCGGGAAGATGTGCCATTTGCGTCGGCTTCATTTTCTTTTGTCGCTTCGTTGACGATAATGATTAGATACCTGTGCGCCAGAAAAGTGGCAGATTTGCCCGTGTTCTCGTTTGGTAGCCAGGAATTCTCAATATAACAACGACATCATGAGAATTTCTGTTTGGTGGCGCACAGAGCGGCACTTTCTGGTACAATGTCATTTGCAAGCCGGAACTTTCAAGAAACGAATCAAGCCCCGGTAACTCCGACCGGGGTTTTTCTGTGTGTAAAAACCCTTCTCATTTTCCTTTTCACCATTCACCCAGCCCTATTTCCTATGCTCACTGAACGTAAAAATCTTCGCAACGTCGCCATCATTGCTCATGTAGACCATGGCAAAACTACTCTGGTTGATTTTCTCCTGCGTCAATCGCACACATTCCGCGATAACCAGCAGGTGGCTGAACGCGTCATGGATTCCAATGACCTGGAACGCGAACGTGGCATCACCATCCTTGCCAAAAACACCGCCATCACATTGATTGACCCTGACACCAAAGAAAACGTCAAAATCAATATTGTGGATACGCCCGGCCATGCCGATTTCGGTGGTGAAGTTGAGCGCATCATGAATATGGTTGATGGTGTGTTGTTGCTGGTTGACGCCGCCGAAGGCCCCATGCCTCAGACTCGTTTTGTGCTTAAAAAAGCGCTGGAACGGGGTCACAAAGTGGTTGTGGTAGTCAATAAGGTTGACCGTAAAGATGCTGAACCCGCTCGCGTATTGAATGACACTTTTGATTTGTTTGTGGAACTTGGTGCGACGGATGATCAAGCCGATTTTCCGGTGATTTATGCCCAGGCTACTGCCGGACGCGCCGGACTGACGCCCGACCTCGGCCCCGACCTGAAAGTATTGTTCGATGTTATTTTGAGCCACATCCCCGCGCCAAAAGTTGATCTGGATGCTCCGTTCCAGATGTTAATCACGACTTTGGGCTATGATGATTATCGCGGCGTAACCGCTGTGGGGCGCATTTCCGCTGGAAAAATTCAGGCTGGGCAGAAACTCGCCCGTTTGACGGTAAGCGGGAAGAACTTGCCCGAAACCGCTCGTTACCTGTACACCTTTCAGGGGCTGAACAAAATTGAAATAACGGAAGCCATGGCCGGCGATATTATCTCTCTCGCCGGGTTGGAAGGCATCGGTATCGGTGAAACACTGGCCGACCCGCTCAACCCCGTCGCCCTGCCGCCCATCAAGGTGGAAGAGCCAACCGTTCGCATGACCTTTGGCGTCAATACATCGCCTTTCACTGGACGCGAAGGCAAGTGGAGCACCTCGCGCAAAATCCGTGAGCGCTTATTCGATGAGTTGCGTACCAACGTGGCTCTGCGCGTGGAAGAAACCGAAAGCGCCGAGAATTTTCTTGTCTCCGGGCGTGGTGAATTGCATTTGGGCATTCTCATCGAAACGATGCGCCGTGAGGGCTATGAGTTTCAGGTTTCGCGCCCCGAAGTTATTTTTCATAAGGCCGAAGATGGCAGTTTGCTGGAGCCTTATGAAGAAGTTCATATTGACACCAGCGCTGAAACCGTGGGCGTGGTGGTGGAGATGCTCGGTTCGCGGCGCGGTAAGATGATGGAAATGCACGAGACCGGTGATGGGCATGTGCGCCTGGTGTACATGGCTCCCACGCGTGGTTTGCTTGGTTTTCGCTATCAGTTTTTGACCGCTACGCGTGGTATGGGAATTATGCATAGCCTCTTCAGCAATTATGATGAATTGGCCGGCCCTATGGCGATGCGCTCCACCGGTTCGTTGACGGTGATGGAAGCCGGTGATACGACGGCTTACGCCTTGAAAAGCGCTGAAGAACGCGGTGTTTTGTTTATCAACCCTGGCGCTTCTGTGTATGAAGGCATGGTAATTGGCGAAAACGCCCGTCCTGGTGATATTAGCATCAATGTCTGCCGCAAAAAACATCTGACCAACATGCGCTCATCGCGCGGCGATATGGAAATTCGTCTGACACCTCCACGTCAGATGTCGCTGGATGAAGCCATTGAATATCTGGCTGATGACGAATTGCTGGAAGTTACGCCGTTGTCCTACCGTATTCGCAAGCGCATCCTCAATACCGAAGAACGCGGTAAACAGGTCAAAAAGTCCAAAGAAGCCTTGGGCGAAGAATAAAACGTCAAAAAGTCAACGCCGGTCGCAGACCGGCGTTGACTTTGGCTATACGGCTAAAGCCAATTTCGTTAGCGTTGTCGGAGTCCAACGTCTCCAGACTTTGGCGCCAAAGTCTGGAGACGTTGGACTCCTTATCTAGTCGCGCCACATCAAGAACCCGAATCTGGCAGGGATTTTTAGCCGATACGCAGCGCTTCCAGCGCCGACTGCGCCATCAGCGCAGCGGCGCGCGGTAAAACCGCTTCGTCGAAGTCAAATTGGGGGTGATGATGCCCGTACACCAGGCCGCGTTCCGCGTTGGTCGAGCCGACAAAAAAATAAGTGGCGGGAACTTCCTGCTGGTAAAAGGCGAAATCTTCCGCGCCCATGGTGAAATGTCCGCGCGTATCCACACTTTCGGCGGGGAAAAGCGTTTGGGCGGCGCGCTGCACGCTGCGCGTGGTGGCTTCGTCGTTGATGACCGCCGGGGTCAGGTCGCTCAATGCCAGCGCCGCGTCACAGCCCAGGCTTTCCGCCACGCCGCGCGCCACTTCCTCCAGCCGCTGCCCCAGCAGTTTGCCCACTTCCGGCTCAAAGTAGCGGATGGTGCCGCGCATTTCGACCTGCGCTGGGATGACGTTGAAGGCCTCGCCGCCGTTGATGCTGGCGAAGGTGATCACGGCGGCTTGCTGCGGGTCTATGTTGCGCGAGATGATGCTTTGCGCCGCGCTGATAATTTGCGCGCTGGCGACGACCGGGTCGATGGCCTGGTGGGGGATGGCGCCGTGCCCGCCTTTGCCTTTGACGGTCAATTTGAAGGCGCCTGCTCCGGCCATGACCGGCCCGGCGGCGATTCCCAGCCAACCGAGTGGTTTCTCGTTCCAGATGTGCAGCCCCAGCGCGCGGACGGGGCGCGGCCCTTGCAAAATGTCGTCTCGAATCATACTTTCCGCGCCGCCCAGGCCTTCTTCGGCGGGTTGAAAAACCAGTTTGATGGTTCCGGCAAATTCTGTGCAGTGGGCGTGCAGCAGTTTGGCAACCGTCAGGCCGATGGCGGCGTGGCCGTCGTGGCCGCAGGCGTGCATGACGCCCGGGGTTTGCGAGGCGTATTCGGCGTTGGTTTGTTCGCTGATTGGCAGAGCGTCAATGTCGAAGCGTAGCATCACGACCGGGCCGGGCTGATTGCCTTCCACTAGCGCCACGACGCCGGTTTTGGCAATGCCGGTGGAAACTTCCAGCCCCAGCTGGCGCAGTTCGCGCGCGAGAATGCCCGAAGTGCGCACTTCCTGAAAGCCGAGTTCGGGGTGCATGTGAAAATCGCGGCGCAGGGCTTGCGTGTAGGGGAAAAGCGCTTGGGCTTCGTCGAGGAAATTGGTCATGTCAGTTGTCAGTTGCCAGTTGTCAGTATCGGAGAACTTTGAATTTTTCTTCGTAGCGCGGGGCGTCGTCAGTGGAGTCTTCGGTGTGGCGGGCGCGCATACGTTCGGCCAGTTTTTCCGGCTCGCCAATCTGGCTTTTGTGTTCCAGCAGGGCGCGGATTTTGGTTTCCCAGGTGGCGGTCACGTCGAGGCTGGTGTTGGGCTGGCTGGTGAGCGAAACCCAAATTTCGGCGGGGCTGTGTGGCTCAAAGCCTTCGCGTTTGAGTTCCGGGAAGAAGAGTTCGTTTCCGGCGGCGGGGAAGATGGCGTCGAGGGCGGCTTGTCCGGCGGCGCGGTGGTCGGGGTGATTGAGGCCGTAGCTGGCGAACAGGTTTTGCGGGTCGCAGGTGACGATGACCTGCGGGCGGTGGCGGCGGATTTCGCGGCAGATGTCGCGGCGCAGCGCCAGGTCGGGGACGAGGGTGCCGTCTTCGTAGCCGAGAAATTCAACCGACTGCACGCCCAAAATTTTGGCGGCGGCGTTTTGCTCGGCGTGGCGGATGGCGCACAGCGCTTCGGCAGGCAGGTCTTGGTTGTGTTCGTTGCGGCCTTTGTCTCCGCAGGTCAGCAGGCAGTAGTGAATCTGGTGCCCCTGGCTGGCCCACAGCGCCAGGGTTGCGCCGCAGAAAAATTCCGGGTCGTCGGGGTGGGCCAGGATGACTAAAATGGTTTGGGGTTCGTTCCAGGGGTCTGGCGTAGGTGGCTGGAGTTGGTCATCCGTCATCAGTTTTTTCCTGATTCCTGTTCACCGATAGTTTTTTTGCCGCAGTCGCATTCGCCGCCTTCGTGTTTGTCGCACGGGGCTGCAGATTTGCGGCGCAGGGCTTCGAGTTCGTCCCAGGGTTCGAGCAAGTCGCGGTGAAATTCGCGCCAGACGGCGCGTTCTGGCCGGTCGGTGGGGCGTTCGGTCGGTTTGGGGTCAAGTTCGACGAGAACGGCGTCGCGCATGGGGAAAATATCAATGACTTTACCGGGGCCATCCGGGCTGACGACGCGCTTGTTGCGTTTGGGCAATTCTTTGCGCGCGGCGACGTATTGTTCGTATTCGTAGATGAGACAGCAGCGCAGGCGTCCGCACATGCCGGTGATTTCGGTGGGGGTGAGCGAAATGCCCTGTTCCTTCGCCATTTTGATGGAGATGGGGCTGAATTCGGTCAGAAATTTGGAGCAGCAGCGGCTTTCGATGCCGCAGGCGCCCATGCCGCCCAGCATTTTGGCCACGTCGCGCGGGCCAATCTGACGCAGTTCCACCAGGCTGTCGGGGTAGAGGTGCTGAATGTCTTTGCGCAGCGATTTCAGGTCTACTTTTATCTCACGCTCGCGGCCTTCGCTTTCGTCAGTGGAGAAAAGCAGGGTCAGGCGGGCGCCGTCGTAGGAAAATTCAGCGGCGACAACTTTGATTTCGAGCCTGAGTTCGGCGGCGCGGGCGCGGCCATTAATCATGGCTTCGGTTTGCTGTTGTTGCCAGCCCTGGCGCAACACCAAATCAGCGGCGCTGGCGCGGCGTTCGACGGATTTCCAGGTTCCTTCGGGCGGCGGGGGCGGGGCGCTTTCAAATTTTTGAATGACCTCGCCGATTTGTTTGCCGCGCGCCGTATCAACAATTACATGGTCGCCAATGCGCAGGTTTTCGATGTGGTTGGCGTTGAAGTGATAGAGTTTGCCAATTTTGCTAAAGCGGATACTGTAAATGGAGGGTTGCATGTTGCGATTATTTCCTATGGCTGGAGGCTCAAAATCAAGATGGAGCCTTCTCTGCCGCTAAAAAGAAGTGTGTAATGCTGGCCGATGCTTTGTTCAATCAATTTCCAGACATATTCATTGCCGCTGGAGAGCGTTGAATCGACATAAATTGCTTCCACGCCCGCCTGTTGCAAAACGTTGTAGAGCGCCTCGCTGTCATTGACGCTGGCGTATTCTTGCAGGAGTGAAAAATATTCCATTTTGGAGGCTTCCACCACCGCGCGAGAACCGGCGGCGATGCGGGTCTGGATGGGGTAGTGCTCTTCAAAATAGAGAATGGCCTGTTCCTCTGGCAGCTGCCCCGGCTGGCGGCCAACCAGCAGCGGAAATTCGCCCCGCGAGAGCAACCCGGCCATCAGAAAGATGCCCAGCCCAAGCGTGTAGGCGCTCTTTTTCCAGTCACTCTTGCCGGGGCTGATGGCTATTATCCGGGCGATGGCAATCGCGCCCAGGAAGGTGACGGCGCTGAAGGTGAGCGAGGGTAGTTGGGCGGCGATTCCGATCAGGGCGAGTGCGCCAAACAGGGCTGTGGCTCCCCAATATCCGCGCGGCGCGTTGATCTGCCGCATGAGGAAATCCACCCCGAAGGCGGCCAGCACGAATGTGACGTAAAACGGGCTTTGAAAATAGCCGTAGCGAAAGAAGGTGGCGAAATAGACGCCCAGGTAAACCAACCAGCCCAAAAGCAACGTCAGCAGGGTGAATTTTTTTTTGGCAATCAGGCTGATTACCCCCAGCAGGGAGAAAATTACCAGCAGGTAGGCGCTGCGCTTGCCGTAGGCGTCATAGAAGGTTTGCGGCAGCGAGAGCAGAATGACCGGGATGCGCCGCGAAAATTCTGCTGGGTTGCGCAGGATGGCGCGCAGAATGGAATTATTGTTTTCTTCGGGTGTGCCGAATTTTTTGTAGGCATCCAGCACGCCGCATTTTTGCTTGTTGAGTTTGCAGTCATCGCCGCCGCGGTAGACCAGCTGCTGCCCCTGAACAAAGGCGACGTACGACCTTTCGGAGGTGCCGACTTCCAGTACGCCGCGCGCGGCCCAATATGCGCCCAGATAGCCACCGACAATCAGGGCGAAAGGCGCCAGCAGGTTGAGCAGCATCTTGTGCCAGGGGGCTTTGGCTTTCAGCAACAGGCCGCCAGCCAGTAACAGCGTGACGCCAAACAGGATGATGCCATCGTTGCGCGAAAGCGCGGCCAGCGCCATAAAAACGGACATGCGCAGGGCAGAACGCGGGTCGTGGGTGTGAAACAAATTGAGCAATTGCCAGAAAGCCAGCCCGGAGGTAATGGCAAACAGCGCATCGCTGGGGTTGACCAGAATATCGGTGAAGAGCGGTACTGAGAAACCAATTCCAAGTATCAAAAGCGGGGAAAAGTAGCGGGCGGTTTCGCGGGCGAGCAGGTAGCTAGACAGCCACAGTAGGCAAAAAAGAACGATGCGCCCCCAGCTGGTAATTTGTAAAAACCAAAAGGGATCGTTTTGGTATATCAGGTAAAAAATGGCGTAAAGCAAAGCCACCAGCGGGTTGCGCGCCACGGACGGCCACAGGCCCTCCACAAACAGGCGGCCACTTTGAATGTAGGTGGCTTCGTCCCAGCGGTTGATTTCGCGCATCCCCGGCAGGAAAACCTGAAAGACCAAAAACATGTTGAGAAGAAAGAGCGCCAGGGCAATTTTTTGCCACGGCGCAGCTTCCTTCCAAATGTTCAGCGCTTTTTGCATCGCTTTTTAGATGATGTTGATACTGGGGGCGTCGTTGCCTCTCAGGGCGGCGACGCTCACTCTGGCGGCGACGTTTTCGGCGAGGGCTTTCAGCGCCTGGGCTGAGTCTGATTGCGGGTCGCTGACCAGGATGGGCGCGCCGTTGTCGCCGCCGATACGCACCTTCGGGTTCATTGGGATGCCGCCCAAAAACGGGACGTTGTAATGTTTTGCCATGGCTTCACCGCCGCCCTGACCGAAAACGTCCATCTTGGAGCCGTCTGGCAAAGTCAGGTAACTCATGTTTTCGACCACGCCGAGGATGGGAACTTGCAGCTGATTGAACATTTCCAGCCCGCGTGAGGCGTCTTCCAGCGAGACGGCCTGCGGTAGGGTGACGATGACGACGCCCGTCAGCGGCAGGGATTGCGCCAGCGAGAGCGGCGCATCGCCCGTGCCTGGTGGCAGGTCAATAATCAAATAGTCCAGTTCGCCCCACTCCACGTCGCTCAAAAATTGGCGGATGGCGCTGTTGAGCATCGGCCCGCGCCAGATGAGCGGTTGGCCGGGTTTGACCAGGTAGCCCATGGACATGATTTTGACGCCATAGTTTTCGGCGGGGATGAGTTTGTTTTCGCGCGGGGCGGGCATGAAGGGCGCGCCCATCATCGTCGGCACATTGGGGCCGTAGATGTCGGCGTCCATCAGGCCGACGCGCGCGCCGCTCTGCGCCAGGGCGACGGCCAGGTTGACGGCGACTGTGCTTTTGCCGACGCCGCCTTTGCCCGAGGCGACGGCGATGGCGTTGCGGATGGGGGTGGTGACCAGCCCGCGCATGCGTCCGTCATGTGGCACGTCCGAGTCGAGTTTGACGGTAACCTTTTTCGCGCCGAGCGCTTCCACCGCTTCGCGGGCTTCTTTTTCGATTTTTCCGCGCAGCGGGCAGGCCGGGGTGGTGAGCATGACGCTGAAGCTGACGGTTTCGCCGTCAATCGTCAAATCACGCACCATGCCGAGCGTGACCAAATCCTGATGAAGTTCCGGCTCTTCGACTTTGCCGAGAGCCGCCAAAACAGTTTCACGGGTAATGTTAGCCATAATTCCTATACCGTTAGTGAAGTCAAAAGCCGTTGGGCTTTTGCCGGGTTGCAGGCGCAAATTATACCTTGTTTGTAACTGCCCACCCTAAAAATTCGCGTTAAGGGTTTGTCTTACTGCACAAAGTCTACACATGTGCCACCATTTTTGGGACACGGAGTTCACGAAAAACTTGGTCTAAATTACGAAAACCCCAGCCCGCGCTCCTTCAGCGAGACCCAGCGCCCGGCGCCAATCACCAGATGGTCGAGCACGTCCACATCCAGCATTTTTCCAGCCTGCAAAATGGCGCGGGTGACGGCCACATCGTCGGGGCTGGGGGTCGGGTCGCCGCTGGGGTGATTGTGAATCACAATCAGCGCCGAGGCGTTTTTACGCACCGCCTCGCGGAAAATTTCTCCCACCCGAATTTGCGAAGAACTGACCGAGCCGCGATACAAATCCACCGTTTCCAGCACACGATTGCGCCGGTCGAGCAGCATCACGCGCAAATGTTCCTGCTCCAGCGCGCCCATTTCGTATTGCACCAGCGCGGCGGCGTCGGCGGGTGAGTTGATGACCGGGCGCTCTTCGGGCGATTCGAGCGTCAGACGGCGGCCCAACTCAATCGCGGCCTTGATTTGCGCCGCCTTGGCCTCGCCCAGCCCGTGCTGATGAAGCAACTCATCAAACGGGGCGCGGTGCAGGCCGCTGATTCCGCCAAAGGTTTGCAGCAGGCGTTGAGCAACCTGCACGGCGTTTTCGCCGGGCACGCCCACCCGCAGCAGAATGGCAATCAGTTCTGCATTGGAAAGCGCTTGCGGGCCCAGCGCGGCCAGCCGCTCGCGCGGGCGGTCGGTTTCTTGCAAATCGGTGATGCGATAGGCGGGGCGGGGCGAATCAGATTCGGTCATGGCTAGTGAGAATCCAGCACTTCGGCAATGTGAACCACGCGCGGCGTTTTACCCTGACGATGCAAGCCTGCGGCAATGTGCAAAATGCAGCCCGTATCGGCGACGACCAGCGTCGGCTCACCGGGCAGCGCTTCCAGGCTGGAAATTTTCCGCTGCAGCATTTCGGCGCTGATTTCGGGGTGTTCCACGCTGAAGACGCCGCCAAAGCCGCAGCAATCGCTGGCGGCGGGCAGTTCCACCAGGCGCGCGCCTTGCACCGCCGCCAGCAGCGCCAGCGGCTGACGCTCCACGCCCAGGTGGCGCGTGATGTGGCAGGAAGCGTGATAGGCCAGGTCGCCGTCCCAGCGCGCGCCAACATCCGTCACGCCCAAAACATCCACCAAATATTGGGTAAATTCAAAGGTGCGCGCGGCAAGCGCCTCAGCGCGCGGCAGCCAGAGCGGGTCATCGGCAAAAAGTTCGGGGTAGCCGTCTTTGAGCATGGCCGCACAGGAGCCGGAGGGCAAAATCAGCGGCGCGGGGTCGGCTTCAAAAACGCGGATGGTTTGTTCGGCCATGCGACGCGCATCGCTGCGCAGACCTGCGTTGAAGGCGGGCTGACCACAGCAGGTTTGCCCCTGCGGAAACGTTACATCCATGCCCAGGCGACGCAAAACATTGACCAGCGCCTCGCCGGTTTGCGGGCGAAACGTATCCACCAGGCAGGTGACGAACAATTGAACATGAGGCATGCTTTTTCCTCCGCGTGAGGGAAAGAGACGGGTCAGCGGGCTGCGCCGCCGTCAATGGTGGTGATGATGGTGTTGCGCGCCCCGGCCTGACGCAGCGCCGCCGCCACCGCCGCCGCCGTTTCGGGCGTCGCCAGGGCGAGCATGTTGCCGCCGCGCCCGCCGCCGCTCAATTTGGCGCCCTGCGCCCCGGCTGTTTTGGCTGCCGCCACCAACCGGTCAAGTTCGGCGCTGGAAACGGTCATTTGTTGCAGCAGCGCCTGATTTTCGTCCATCAGCGCGCCCAGGCGGGAAACTTCGCCGCTTTCGATGGCATTTTTGGCGGCCTCGACAATTTCCGCCACCTGGTCGAAGACTTTTTCCCAGCGGGCGGGGTCGGCTTGCCAGAGTTGGCGCACCGCGCCAACGGATTCTCGCGTTGGGGCGGCGATGCCGCTGTCACCAATCACCAGCGTAAAGGGGCGCACGACGCGGAAGGTTTGCAAAATTTGACCGCGCACAAAATAAACCGGCCGGGCGTAGGTGATGACGGTGTTATCAATGCCGGAGGGCGTGCCGTGATACAGTTTTTCGATTTCGTAGGCCAGGGCGTTGACCTGCTCGTCGGGCAGGGGCTGGCCGAGGGCGGCGGAAAGCGCCCGAATGAGCGCCACGCTGACGGCGGCGCCGGAACCCAGCCCCGAGGCGAGGGGAATGCTGGATGTAACGCGAATCCGCAGCCGGGGGGGCTGCTCCACGCCCAACGCCTGGCACACGCTGCGGATGGCGATTGCCAGTGGCGGCGGAGTCGCCTGCTGGAGCAGAGCCTCCACCGGGGCCGAAAGGCCAATATCGGGCGCATCCAGCCAGAGATTAAGTTTTCCGGTTGAACGGTTTTTCGGTTTTCCGGTTGGACGGTTGGGCGGTTGGGTGGTGATTTCCACGCTGGCAGCGACTTGCATCACCGGCACGGCCAGCGCCGGACGGCCATAGACGACAGCGTGTTCGCCAAAGAGAATGATTTTTCCTGGCGCGTCCGCCCGAACAATCCCATTCATCCCATTCATCCTGTCTTAAAAGCGATAAAACACGAGCAAAACCGCCAACCCCCACAACAAAATGGAAATTTGCAAAGGCCGGTCGGCCAGCACCACGTCTTCGGGCGCGCCGCCGGTTTCTTTGACTTGCAGCAAATATTGATAGCGCAAAATGCTGTAGATGATGAAGGGAATCGTCAGCATCATGGCGTGATTTTCGGGCAGGTTGGGCGCAGAGAAGGTGTACAGGCAATAGGTGATGATGGTTGTGCCGGAAGCCAGCGTAATGAGTTGGTCGAGAAAATTGAGCGTATAGCCTTCCAGCACGCGGCGCGAACTGCCCGCCAGTTCGGCCAATTCGGCGCGGCGCTTGCCCGCCCCCATCAGCAGCGCCAGAAAGATGGTGAAGAGATAAATCCAGGGTGAAAAGCGCAAAACGTCAATCAGCGTGACGCCCGCTGCCACGCGCAAAACGTAAAACGAGGCCAGCACGATGATGTCGAGCAGGGCAACGTGTTTGAGCCACTTGGAATAAAGCAGGTTGAGCAAAAAGTACCCGCCAGTCACCAGCGCGAAGGCGGGCGAAAGCAGGTAGGTCAGCGGAAACGCCACCAGCAAAATCCCCGCCGCCACGCCCCAGGCAACCGGAATGGGGAGTTTGCCCGCCGCGATGGGACGATTGCGCTTGGTGGGGTGCTTGCGGTCAGATTCCACATCAGCAATGTCGTTGATGATGTAGACCGCGCTGACAATCAGGCTGAAGACCAGCGCCCCGGCCAGCGTGTGCCAAATGGCTTCGAGGTTGGTCAGTTTGCGGTCAAAGACCAGCGCGGCAAAGAGAAAAACACTTTTTGCCCACTGTTTCGGGCGTATGGTTTTTATCAGGGCGTTGAACATGAAACCATTTTAATGCAGAATGGAGAAGGATGAGCGATGAATTGGGCAAGCCTGAACAATTGCTAAAAATAGTAATAAATTTGTGCTGTTTATCCATTTCGCCTCTGCACAAAACAGATACAATTAGCCGCATGAAACACGACCGCGACCGAAAAAGTTTACTCGCCGTCTATCTTGGCCTGGGCATCAATATTGTCCTGGCCGGGTTGAAAACTTCGATTGGCATTCTCGGCCACAGCCCGGCCCTGCTGGCCGAGGGCATCAACTCCACTTCGGACGTGGCTTATTACGTGGTGGCCGGAATTTTCGTGCGTCTGGCGAACAAACCAGCGGATGATGAGCATCCCTATGGTCACCGCCAGCTGGAGAGTATTGCATCGGTGGTGGTGGGTTCGTTCATCGTTGCGACGGCTGTCGCCGTTTTTTGGGGCGCAATTGACCAGATATGGAAACTCATCGAGGGAATCGTCCATTCCAACGGCGCATCCGACGCAGCCTTGTGGATGGTACTGGCAACGATGGGCGTCAAACTGTTCCTCACCTGGTTCGTGGGACGGCTGGGAAAGCAAACCAACAATCCTGTGGTACAGGCGTTGGCCTTCGACCATCGCAATGACTTATTTTCGGCTTCCGCCGCCGCGCTGGGAATTTTCCTCGGTCAGCGCGGCTTGCCGTGGGTAGACCCACTGGCTGGAGCGCTGGTGGCGCTGTTAATTTTACGCACTGGCATTTACATTTTGCGCGAATCTTCGGTGGAACTAATGGACGCTGTTCCCAGCCGCGAGTTGGGCAATCGAATTGTGGATTTATTGAGCGACATCCCCGGCGTGGAACAGATACAGGAAATTCAGGCGCACCGCTTTGGGCCGCACATCACCGTTAATGTGACGATTGGCGTGGATGGTAAATTATCGGTGGCGCAAGGCGATGAAATTGCCAGCAAAGTGGAGTTTTTGTTATGCCGCGTCATCCCCAGTGTCAGCCGTGTACATGTGCATTACCACCCTTCGGATGAATCGCACCGCGATATGACATTGGATCAAGTTCTGGCCGAAGCCCGCAAGCGCAGTGTAGATTATCAGCCACAGTATTTTGAATAATCAGCCTGCCAGCGCTTTTTCCACCAGACGGGGAATGTCCATGCTGGCGTGGGGCTGAACATCCAGCCAGGCCAGAAACTCGATGTTGCCTTTGGGACCAACCACTGGCGATTTTATCAGCCCGCGCAGGCTGAATCCCGTTTGACGGGCGAAATCCAGCACCTCGGCCAGCACGCGCTGATGAACTGCCGGGTCACGGATGACACCTGCGCCGCGCGCCGATTCCTTGCGGCCGGCCTCGAATTGTGGCTTAATCAGCGTGATGACTTCGCCGTTTACCGCCAGCCAGCGCTTCATGACCGGCAATAAAATTCTCAGTGAGATGAACGAGGCATCGCAGACGACCAGCGTCACCGCTTCGGGCAGCGCCTCGACGTAGCGGGCGTTGGTTTCTTCCATCACCACCACGCGCGCGTCCGAGCGGATTTTCCAGTGCAAAATGCCTTTGCCCACGTCAATCGCGTAGATTTTGGCCGCAGCGTATTGCAGCAGACAGTCTGAAAATCCGCCAGTGGAAGCGCCGACATCGGCGCAGACGCGGCCCGCCGGGTTGATGGGAAACGTTTCCAGCGCGGCGAGCAATTTTTCGCCGCCGCGTGAGACAAAACGCGGACCAGCCTCCACGGTCAGATCCACATCCGGCAAAAATGCCGCTGAAGACCGATCCACCACCTGACCGTTGACGCGCACCTGTCCGGCCATGATGATGGCCTGGGCTTTACTGCGGCTTTCGGTCAGACCGCGCTCCATCAGCAAAAGGTCGAGACGAGTTTTGGACATAACGCAATTGTAAATGATGAATAGCATCCACGGCGTGGCGTTCCGAAATTAGTGAAGATTGACAAGCACCAACGATAGACGCATATAATCCACCCACCTTCTTCTTACCTGCTTTGGAACGATCACCTATAAACCGGCATGAGGTGTACTTTGGTAAAATATCGTAACTGTGGACGCCACGGCAACTCCCTGAGAGCCAAATTCTTTAAGATGATTTTTAAATTTGTCTGGACACTTTTTCTGGCTGGCATCACGCTGTTAACTCTAGCGCGCCTGTTGACCGGCTTCACCGGCTGGTGGCGCACCTACAGCGAGAGCGAAGTTTCGCCCCGGCGCGTGGTCATTGTTTTCGGAGCGGGATTGACCCGCAGCGGCGAGGCCACTCCTATTCTGAAAGATCGTGTGCAAACCGCCGCCAATTTGTATTTTGCTGGGAAAGCCGAAAAACTGTTGATGAGCGGCGATAATCGTTATGAAAATTACAACGAACCCGAAGCCATGCGCCAATATGCCCTGGCGCTCGGCGTCCCCGACGCGGCCATCGTGCTGGATTACGCCGGGCGGCGCACCTACGATACCTGTTACCGCGCCAAAGCCATTTTTGGCGTTGAACAAGCCATTCTTGTCACGCAGGCTTTTCACTTGCCGCGCGCGCTCTACCTGTGCAACGCTCTCGGCGTGGATGGTATCGGCGTTATTGCGCAAAACATGTTCTACCGACGCTCTTCCCTGCTTTACTGGAATTTGCGCGAACTGCCGGCCACTTTTACCGCGATGAGCGATGTCTACATTACCCATCCCTTGCCCGTTCTGGGCACGCCAGAGCCTATTTTCCCGGAGGTATCTTTGCCATGAACCGCACCGAAGCCCTTGAACTTGTCCGCGAGCACGTCAAAAGCGAATCGCTCATCCGTCACATGCTTAGCGTCGAAGCTGCCATGCGTTTTTACGCTGAAAAATATGGTGAAGATGCCGACCTGTGGGGCCTCACCGGCCTGTTGCATGACTTTGATTGGGAGATTCATCCGACTGCCGAACAACATCCGGCTGAAGGTGCGCCTCTGCTACGAGCGCGTGGCGTAGACGAAATCGTCATTCGCGCCATTCTCAGCCATGGCGATAATACCGGTGTCAGCCGCGATTCGCGTATGGAAAAAGCGCTTAACGCCTGCGACGAAATCACTGGGCTGATTACCGCCGTTGCCTTGGTGCGGCCATCCAAATCGTTGCTCGACCTGGAGCCGTCTTCCGTTAAAAAGAAATGGAAGGACAAAGCCTTTGCCGCCGGAACCGACCGCGCCGAAATGGAAAAAGGCGCCGCTGACCTGGGCGTGGATTTGTGGGGCGAACACGTTGGTAACGTCATTGCCGCCATGCGCCGGATTGCGCCCGAGTTGGGGCTGATGGGCGGCTTGAGTTAAATCTGATCTTTGTTTACTGGCGGGTGCACCTGTCTTGGCGGGCCAGACCAGGGGAAAATACTTGAAAATGCCGCCGAGTTCCACACGTTCACTGCACTGAACCAATCTTTTCCACGCATCCTTGACTGGTAGCATCCGCGCGTCAAAGGACATTGTCAGGTAAAATCAGCCTGAGTAAAAACTATGATTACGACCCTGCGTGAATGGTTTTTTGCCAACCGTTCGTTGGTGCTGTTTGCCTACGGACAGGTTTTCTTTATTTTGGGACTGGCGATTGTGCTGCAAAGCCGTCAGCGCTCGCGCTTGCGCCTCGCGCGCAACCTGCCCTGGCTGGCGGCTTTTGGCATTTTGCACGGGCTAAATGAATGGGGCGATTTGTTCATTCCCATTCAGGCGCAGTTTGTCTCCGCACCCATCATCGAGCTGCTGGAATTTTTTCAACTGATTTTGCTGGCAGTTTCGTTTGCTTGCCTGCTGCAATTCGGAGTTGAACTGCTCAAGCCGCTGCCCACGCCAGCGCGTGGGCAGCGCTTTCTACCCATTGCTCTGCTTGTCCTGTGGCTGATTGTCCCCTTCGGCGGCGGGCTGATTTTGACCAGCGATATCCAAGTCTGGCAGTTGAACGCCAATGCCTGGGCGCGCTACCTGCTCTGCCTGCCGGGTGGATTTCTCTCCGGCTACGGGCTGCTCAAACAATCTGGTGGGCAAATCCGTTCGCTGGGGCTGAGCGCCATCGAGCGGCTGCTCAAAATTGCCGCCGGGTCGCTCCTCGCTTCCTACCTGCTGGGCGGCTTGCTCGTTCCGGCGCAGCCTTTTTTTCCGGCCAATTTCATTAACACGGAGATTTTTACACAGCTTTTCATCGTTCCCCCAGCCATTTTCCGCTCACTTTCTGGCCTAATTTTGGCAATTTCCATCATCGGCGCTCTTGAAGTATTTGACGTAGAAATGGAACGCCTGATTTTGCGCATGGAAGAAGACCAGATGATTGCCCTGGAACGTGAGCGCATGGCGCGCGACCTGCACGACGGCGCTCTGCAGCAGGTGTACGCCGCCGGGCTGCTGGCGCAGTCGCTACAAAAAAAAGCATCCCCCGAAACCGCCGAGGGCCTGCAGCGGCTGGTGCTGACCATTAATCAGAGCATTGAGCAGCTGCGCACTTTTCTTTTGCAGGGCGAAAAAGAGATTGAGAATATCGAGCTAATTCCTGCGCTGGAGGCGATTCTCGACGATACGCGCCGCGTCCTGCCGATAGCGACGCGCTGGGAAACGCCTCAGCCGCCGATTCTGACCCCGCAGCAAATCAGCCATCTGACGGCTTTCACGCGCGAAGCGCTCTCCAACGCCATCCGCCACGCCCAAACCGATTCCATCGAAATCGGTCTGTGCTACGTGGACGAACATCTGCGCCTGACCATCCGCGATTTTGGGCTGGGACTGGCCGAAGACCGCGAAGCCGGGTTTGGCTTGCGCAATATGCGCGACCGCGCCCGCCTACTCGGCGCAGAGCTACATTTTGAAAGCGCGCCGGGCAAAGGCACAACTGTCATCTTGGATTTACCGATGGAGACGACCCCATGATTCGCCTGCTGATTGTGGATGACCATGAAGTGGTGCGCCTCGGCCTGCGCACCCTGCTCGAAAACGAACCCGACCTGCAAGTCGCCGCTGAAGCCGCCAATGCGGAGGAAGCCCTGATTCAGGCGGCGCATTACCTGCCAGACGTGGCAATTCTCGACATTCAACTACCAGGGCGCAGCGGGCTAGAGGTCTGCCGTGATCTGCGCCAGAAATTTCCACAAATTCGGGCAGTCATGCTGACTTCCTCGGTCAATGAGAATTTCATTCTCGAGGCGCTGCGCGCGGGCGCGGCAGGTTATGTGCTAAAGCAAGTCGGCAGCGATGAGTTGGTGCGCGCCATTCGCGCCGCCCACAACGGCGAACTGGTGCTTGACCCGAAAACCGCCGCGCGCGTTGTCGCCCGCCTGAACGATTTGCAAAACAAAGCCGAAAGTGACGCTTTCCGCGACATTTCCTTGCGCGAGATGGATGTCTTAAATCTGGTGGCGCGCGGCCAAAACAATCGCGAAATTGGTCAGGCGCTTCACTTGAGCGAAATCACCGCCCGCAATTACGTCACCGCCCTGCTGGAAAAACTTCACCTGCGCAACCGGGTGGAATTGGCGGCCTACGCCATTCGCAATCACATTGAAGAACGAATGTAACGCGACATTTATGTCGCTGTGTGGTGATGATTACTGCAAAAACGGACAGGATTTCTCCTGTCCGTTTTTTGATTCTACAATGGAATGGTGCTTTACGCTTTTGGCACAAACAGGTCAAAGAAAGGTGGGAAGGTGCCGAGAATGCCGAGCAGCAGCAGAACCAGGGCAATCATGGCAATTTTGTCAAAATCCACGTCCTTGTCTTTCCACTGATTGCCGAGAACCGCCCAGGCGATGAGCCAGACAATTACCGCGACAGTGGTTTTGCCGGAAAGCGCGCCAACCGGGTTGTACCAATTCAAAGCAGTTCCGATGGCTGCCACAGATTCGCCAAGCGTGGTCATCAACCCCATGGTCAGGGCGCCAATTCCACCCGCCAGCAGGGCGGCGGCGGCTTTGCCGTTTTTGATTAAGATTTCAGTAGTCATGTCCATTCTCCTAAATTAGTGAATCGGCGCGGCTTTGGTGATGAAAGCGCCCAGCACCCCGGCAATCGCGGCGGCGGTAAAGGCCACAACAAAGAAGTTCATCAACGCCTTGCGGATTTTCGGCTCTTTAATCAACTGCGGGCCGTATACCGCGATGACATAAGCCACAACCGTTGCGGCGATTGGGGCAATCCAGGCAACATGCTCTTTGAATTCCATGCCGAATTTGTGCCATTCAGCGGTGTTGGCGGCAGAAAGGAGCAGAGAACGCGGGTAGGCGCTCAGGTCGGTGACATCAGCGCCGGGCTTGGCGCGATACCAGGGATAAACGATGTACGTCCCGGTGATAACTGTCGCCCAGACGATGGCGGCCATGCTAGCCACCCAGACCTTCATGCGCGCCATGCGCTCCTTCAGCCCTTCAGCCGTCAAGAATTCTGGGCGCAGGCTGTACAGGCCCACGATTCCGCCGGAGAAAGACAGCAGGAACAGTGCGCCGAAGATTAATCCGTGGAGCACGCCCCACGACTCACGAAAAGTGACTTCCATTTGGTGCCTCCTGATAGGGGATGAGAAATGACTTACAGGTTCATTATCCACCCCGGAGAAGCCAACCAACAGGTGCATTTGCACCTGTTTTTGGGGGTGAAAAAAATTATTTCCACTTTTCACTTGGTATAATTCCCCCACTTTTTCATCCTTGGAGCCAGAATGAGCCAAAAACCTACCGGCAATCAAATTCGTCAAACATTTTTAGATTTTTTCGTGGAACGCGGGCATACCGCCGTCCCGTCCATGTCACTCGTCCCGGGCGGAGACGCCACCCTGCTTTTCACCAACTCGGGCATGGTGCAGTTCAAAGATGTTTTCATCGGCACCGACAAGCGCCCCTACACCCGCGCCGTCGACTCGCAAAAATGTATGCGTGTGGCCGGAAAACACAATGACCTGGATGATGTTGGCCGCGATGACACCCATCACACCTTTTTTGAAATGCTCGGCAACTGGTCGTTTGGCGACTACTATAAAGAAGACGCCATCGCTTGGTCGTGGCAGCTGCTGACGGAAGTTTGGGGCTTGCCCAAAGACAAACTCTACGCCACCTGCTTTAAAGATGACAAGGGCAATATTCCGCAGGATGACGAAGCCGCTGACATCTGGAAAAAACAGCCCGGCTTCGACCCCGCCAACGTCCTTTTCTTTGGCCGCAAGGAAAACTTCTGGCAAATGGCCGAAACCGGCCCCTGTGGCCCCTGCTCCGAAATTCACATGGATTTGGGCGAAGAGCGCGACAACCTGCGCGGACAGCCGCATCAGTGCGGCGTCAATGGCGAATGCACCCGCTACCTCGAACTGTGGAACAACGTTTTTATGCAGTACAACCTGCTCCCCGGCGGCGGGCTGGAACCGCTGCCCGCCACGCATGTTGATACCGGCATGGGCTTTGAGCGCATTGTCTCCGTTTTGCAGGGCGTTGACTCCAACTACAAAACTGATTTGTTCCGCGGCGCGCTGGATGCGCTCTCCGAACTGACCGGCAAAACCCGCGCCGAAATCTACGCCGATTTCACGCCCTACCGCGTCATCGCCGACCATGCCCGCTCTGCCGCCTTCCTCATCGGCGACGGCGTCGTGCCGGGCAACGCCGGACGCAACTACGTTTGCCGCATGATCATCCGCCGCGCCGCGCGCTTCGGCGGAAAAATCGGCCTGCGTCAGCCCTTTCTCGCTCAGGTGGCGGACGCCTTCATCAGCGAGTACGGTGGTTTCTACCCCGAACTGACCCAGAACCGCCAGACCATTCTCGACAACCTGACCCGTGAAGAAATCCGTTTTGCGCGCACGGTGGAAAGCGGCACCGGCGTTTTGCAAAACCTGCTCGATGCGCTCAAAAACAGCGGCCAAAGCGTGCTTGATGGTCACGCCGCCTTCGATTTGTACGCCACCTACGGCCTGCCGCTCGAAATTAGCCGCGACATCGCCCGCGAACAAGGCCTGGATGTGGACGAGGCCGCTTTTCGCGCCGCGCGCGAGGAACACAGCCTGGCTTCCGGCGGCGGCAAAGCCATGGGACAAATGGGCGGCGACGACGCTGAATTTTTCTCCGGCATCTTCAAGGAGCTGCTGGCGCAAGGCAAACTCGGCCAAAAAGGCGTCGCCTACGACCCGTACAGCGGCGTCCCCGTCACCGGCGAATTGCTCGCGCTGGTGGTGGACGGGCAATCCATCAGCGAAGCGCAGGTCGGCGACCGGGTGGAAGTGATTTTGCCCGCCGTCAACTTTTACATCGAATCGGGCGGACAGATGGGCGATACCGGTGTCATTTCCGGTAGCGGCTGGGAAATTGAAATCAGCGACGTGCGCCGTCCGGCGGCGGGGCTGATTTCCTGCATCGGTGAGGTGCTCAGCGGCCGGCCCAAAGTCGGCGAGGCGGCCCGCGCCGAGGTTGACTCTGCCCGCCGCCACGACATCATGCGCAATCACACCGCCACGCATCTGCTCCACAAGGCGCTGCACACCGTCCTCGGCGACCACGCCCGCCAGGCGGGTTCGCTGGTAGCGCCCACTCATTTGCGCTTTGATTTCACCCACCCCGACGCCATGACCCCCGAACAAATTGAGCGGGTCGAAAAAATGGTCAACGAAGCGGTAGCGCGCGATATGCCCGTCCAAAAACAAACCAAAGCGCGCGAAGAAGCCGTTGCTGAAGGCGCGATGGCGCTTTTTGGCGAAAAATATGGCGAGGTTGTGCGCACCATTACCGTTGCGGATGACGCCGGGCGCTATTCGTATGAATTGTGCGGCGGCACGCATCTCGACCGTACCAGCGACGTGGGCGCTTTCCTGCTCGTCAGCGAAAGTTCGGCGGCGGCGGGCATTCGCCGCATCGAAGCCGTCACCGGGCGCGGCGCGTATGAATTAATTGCCAAACGCTCGGCCCTGCTGAAAACCGCCGCCGCTGCGCTCAAAACCGCCCCTGATGAAGTCCCCGCCAAAGTGGAGACGCTGCAGGATGAACTAGCCGCCGCCAAAAAACAACTGGCCGCCGCCCGCGCCGAACTGGCGCTGGCAACTTTCAGCCAGAAACTGGCCGAAGTCCAAACTGTCAGCGGCGTCACCCTGCTGGTGACGGAAATCCCCGGCCTGGAAAAAGACAGCCTGACTAAACTGGCCGACGCCTTCCGCGCCAAATTTCCGCAAAACGGTGTCTGCGTCATCGTCTCTGGTGAGCAAATCATGGCCGCTGTTACGCAAGACTTAATCAAAAAAGGCGTCAAGGCCGGTGACCTGGTTGGACATCTTTCGCGCCAACTGGGCGCGGGCGGCGGCGGCGCGCCGCACCTGGCCTTCGGCGGCGGCAGAGAGTTGACCAAACTTCTCAGCGCTCTGGCGAGCGTGTCGGGCTGGCTGGCCGAAAAGGTGAACTAGAGACCGTATTTATCGTTTATATCGGGTGCAATCCCATAAACTCCAGCCCGGTCGTTTCGTCCCAGCCCAGCATCAGATTCAGGCATTGGACTGCCGTGCCAGCCGCGCCCTTCATCAGGTTGTCGATGGCGCAAATCGAGACAACGTGACCAGTCGTCTCATCTAACTCAAAGCCGAGGTCGGCGTAGTTTGTTCCGGCCACGATTTTTGGTTCTGGCACGCGGTAAATGCCGCGCTGTTCTTTGACGATGCGCACAAACGGATTCTCGGCGGCGGCGGCGCGATAGGCTTTCCATAAATCTTTGTTTGCCGCGCCGGGCTTGATTTTGGCGTGCGCTGTCGCTAGCACGCCGCGCACCAAATCCACGGCGGTCATTGTCAGCGAGATGTTGCTCAGGCCCAATTCCTGCATCACCTCGGCGGTGTGGCGGTGTCCAAAGGCCGAGAAGGTTCGCACCACGTTGGCGCGCTCGGCATGCAGCGAACCGGCGTTGCCTTCCGCACCGCCCTCCGATGAGCCGACTTTGATTTCGAGGATGACCGGCGCGGACAAATCAATCAAATCTGCTTTGACCAGCGGCAGCAGCGCCAAATTGCTGGCGGTGGCGTTACAGCCCACGCCGCTGACGTAGTTTGCCGCCGCAATTTCGGCGCGGTGCAGTTCCGGCAGGCCGTAGATAAATTTTCCCAACCAGCCGGGCGCGGCGTGTTTTTCGCCGTACCATTTTTCGTAATCGGCGGCGTTGCGCAGGCGGAAATCTGCCGAAAGGTCAATGATTTTTCCCGCCAGCGCGGCGTAATCGTCAATGTGATGCTGCGCCTGTCCGTGCGGCTGCGCCAGAAAAAGCACATCCACCGGCTCCACCTGCGCCGGGTCGCTGAATTTGAGTTGCGTCCGCTTGCGTAAATTGGGGTGAACCTGGTAAACATACTCGCCCGAATGCGTGCGCGAGGTGACTTGTTTGATTTCGACTTGCGGGTGGCCGAGCAGCAGGCGCAGCAATTCGCCGCCGCCGTAGCCCGAACCGCCGAGGATGGAAACGGATGTCATAAATTGCTCCTTCCCGCCACCGCCATTACGTAGGCCACAATTTCCCCGGCAATATCCACGCCGCTGACTGGCTGCATGGTGTGAAATTCCATCGTGTGATTGATTTCGTTGACCATCAGCCCTCTGACGGGGTGTTCCACCAGGTCCACCGCCAGCACGCCGCCGCCGACTGCCGCTGTTGCCCGCAGGCACAGATCTTCAATCTCCGGTGTAATCGGGCAAAGTTCGCCTTCGCCGCCGCGCGCCGTGTTGGTAATCCAATGCTCCGACTTGCGATACATCGCCGTCAGCACCCGGTTGTCAATCACAATCGCGCGGATGTCGCGCCCCGGCTTTTTGATATATTCCTGAATGTAGAAAACGCTGTGCTGCACCGAGCCGAGCATCGCCTTGTGTTCCAGCACCGCCTCCGCCGCGTCGCGGTCGTTGATTTTCGCCAGTAGCCGCCCCCACGAGCCGACCACCGGCTTCAGCACCACCGGGTAGCCGAAGGTCTCAATTGCCTCCAGCGCCGCTTCCACCGAAAAGGCCACCATGTTGCGCGGCTGTGGCACGCCCGCCCTCGCCAGCATGGCCGAAGTGGTCAGCTTGTCGCCGCAAATTTCGGCCACCGCTACCGTGTTGACGGTCGGCACGCCAAAGGCGTTCAAAATCCGCAGCGCATACAGCCCGCTGGTGTAACTGATGGAACGTTCCAGCACCGCATCAAAAGCCTGCCAGCGCGCCGGATTTTCCAAATCGAACGAAATTTCCCGGTCGTCCAGCCGCTCGTAATCCAGGCCGAGCTTCTCCATTGCGCCAAAAATCCATTTTTCTTCCACGCGCACGCGGGAATAGAGAACGCCAATCTTTAGTCTTCTTTGCATAGAACCTCGTTAATAACTGATGTTACGCGATACACCGTAGCACGACATTTATGTCGTGCTGAAATTTAGCTGACGCCAATTTTTAGAGTCTATCCAAAAAACGGGGCAGGTGGGGCAAGGCCCGCGCAAATCGCAGATTTGCGCCACCGTTGGCTGCCCCTTTTGCCAATCTTTTGGACGGGTTCTTATCTGTTCAGTGCCTATCAAACGGCTCTAAAATTTCAATTTTCCGGTTTCTGTGGCGCAACCGCGACATATATATCGCGCCACTGGTTCTTGCTGCGTAACATCAGTTAATAAATGCAGAATGCGAAATGATGAATGCAGAATTTAAGAACAAAACCTGCTTTGCTTTTGGTTTTATTCTGCATTTGGCATTCTGCATTCATCATTGGATTTATTCGCCCCAATCTTCTTGTTCCATTGGGGCCAGTTCCACTTTGGCGGGCGCGAGCGCGGTCACTTCCAAATCCACGCCGCAATCGGGGCAGACGATGATTTCGCCGACTTCGGCATTCGCTTCCAGCGTAATTTCGGCTTCACATTCGGGGCAAGTAACGGTATTCATGATTTTTTCTCCTTTTTCGGAATGATGAATGCGGAATGCAGATTTTTTTATTCATCATTCTGCATTTTGCATTTTGGATTTGCTTTTGTACGGAATCGGGGGATGTGCCACCCGTGGCGTTGTGCCGCCGAATCGATTCCAGCGGGTCGAAGACGGTGTACACGTCCGATTCAAACGCCCCGCAGGCCTGCCACTCGTCCAGAGAGAGATTTTCCAGGCTGATGGCTTTATCGGCGGCCAGACGGACGGCTTTCCCGGCGACGGCGTGTGCCTGCCGAAAGGGGATGCCCTTGCGGACGAGGTACTCCGCCAGGTCGGTTGCCAACATGTTGGCGTCAATCGCCGCCCGCATTCTGTCGGCGTGGATGGTCATCGTTTCCAGCGCGCCCGCCAGCACCGGCAGAATCGCTGTCAGCGTGTCAAATGCCTGAAAAACAGGGACTTTATCTTCCTGCAAATCTTTGTCGTAGGTGGAGGGCAGCCCCTTCAGCGTTGCCAGCAGCCCGGTCAGCAGGCCAATCAGCGTTCCGGTTTTGCCGCGCGCCAGTTCAAACAGGTCGGGATTTTTCTTCTGCGGCATCAGGCTGGAGCCGGTCGAAAAGGCGTCGGCAAGTTCAAAGAAGCCGAATTCGGTGGTGGTAAACAAGCCGATTTGCTCGCTGAGTTTGCTCAGGTGGATACTGGTCAGCGCGGCGCAGAAGAGAAATTCGGCGGCGAAATCGCGGTCAGAGACGGCGTCCAGGCTGTTGGGGGCGGGCGCGTCGAAGCCGAGCGCCATCGTCAGCGCCTCGCGGTTGACGGGAAATCCCGTCCCGGCCAGCGCGCCGCAGCCGAGCGGTAAAATCGCGGTCCGGTCGCGCAAGTCGGTCAGGCGGTCTTTGTCGCGTTCCAGCGCCCAAAAGTGGCTCATCAGCCAATGCGCCAACGTCACCGGTTGGGCGCGCTGCAGGTGGGTGTAGCCGGGCATCAGGGTTGCGGTGTGTTTTTCGGCCAGCGTTATCAGGGTAGATTGCAGAATGCAGATGGCGGAATTTAATTCTGGCAGCGAATCCAACAGCCACAGCCGGAAATCGGTTGCCACCTGGTCGTTGCGGCTGCGTCCGGTGTGCAGTTTGCCCGCCGCCGCGCCGATGAGTTCGCCCAGCCGCCGCTCGACGGCGGTGTGAATATCCTCGTCTGACGCGGTGAAGGTGAATCTGCCGCTGGAAAATTCTGCCGCAATCGTGTTCAGCCCGCCGATGATGGTGGCCTGTTCCCCGGCGGAAAGAATCCCGGCTTTGAAAATGGCCTCGGCCCAGGCGATGGAACCGCGCACATCCTGCGCCGCCAGCCGCCGGTCGAAGGGCAGGGAAGTGTTCAACGCCCAAGCTTGCTCGTTTAATTTTCCGCTAAATCGTCCGCTCCAGAGGGTCATGATTGCTCCTGTTCGGTTTTTCAGTTTTCCGGTTTTTCAGTTTTCCGGTTCTGCGGTTCTGCGGTTTTCCGGTTCAACTGGATAACTGGATAACTGGATAACCGGATAACTGGATAACTGGATAACTGGATAACCGGATAACTGGATAACTGGATAACTGAAAACACTAATCTCTCTTGAACTTCGAATAGTCCGGCTTGGGCAAATCCATCCCGGCTACTGGCAGACCATTCAGCGCGCGAACTTTCAGCGACAGCCCGAACAGGCGGATGAAGCCTTTGGCGTCGCTCTGGTCGTAGACATCTTCCTGACCGAACGTGGCGAAATCTTCGCGGTACAGGCTGAAGGGACTTTTTCGCCCGGCGCTGATGAGGTTGCCCTTGTAGAGTTTCAGCCGCACCGTGCCAGTCACCGGGCCCTGCGTCGTGTTGACAAAGGCGTCCAGCGCCTCGCGCAGCGGGGTGAACCACAAACCGTTGTAGACCAGTTCGGTATATTTGATGGCAATCACCTGTTTGTAGTGCAGGGTTTCGCGGTCAAGCACCAGCGATTCGAGTTCGCGGTGGGCGTAGAGCAGAATTGTCCCGCCGGGCGTTTCGTACACGCCGTGCGATTTCATGCCCACCAGCCGATTTTCGACTAAATCGGCGCGCCCGATGCCGTGCGCCCCGCCGATGGTGTTCAGCCGCTCGATGAGTTTCGCCGGGCTGAGTTTTTCGCCGTTGACTGAAAGCGGGTTGCCGCTCTCAAATTCAATTTCGACGTAGGCGGCTTCATCCGGGGCGTTTTCGGGTGAGGCGGAAATTTGGTACATGGCTTCTTCCGGCTCGTTCCAGGGGTCTTCGAGCAGGCCGCCCTCGTGCGAAAGATGCCATAGGTTCGAATCGCGGCTGTAAATGGATTTGACGGTGGCGGTAACCGGTATGTTGTATTTGGCGGCGTAGGCGATGGCGTCTTCGCGCGAGCGAATCTCCCATTCGCGCCAGGGGGCGATAACTGTCAGGCGCGGGTCGAGCGCCATGACGGTCAACTCAAAGCGCACCTGGTCGTTGCCTTTTCCGGTTGCGCCGTGCGCGATGGCGTCCGCGCCGGTTTCATGGGCCACGTCTACCAGATGTTTCGCAATCAACGGGCGCGCCGCGGAAGTGCCGAGCAGATATTTGTGTTCGTAGACCGCCCCGGCTTTCATCATTGGCAGCAGATAGTCGGCGGCCAGTTCCTCGCGCATGTCGTGGACGATGAATTGGCTGGCGCCGCTGGCCAGCGCTTTGCCCTCCAGTTTCGACAAATCTTCGTCTCCCTGGCCAACATCGGCGCAGAAGCAGACCACTTCACAGCCGTAGTTTTCTTTCAGCCATGGGACAATCACGGACGTGTCCAGCCCACCGGAGTAGGCCAGGACAACTTTCTGAACGGACGGTTTTGGTTTCGGCATACGTTTCTCCTTGAAAATTCGTGCCAGAAATAAAAAATCGCCCTCCGAGAAGGAGGGCGATTTGGGTTGATTTGCGCCTGTTCTACGTTTTAGCGCGTCATCCGAAATAAAAAAATCCCGGCCTTCTCTGGAGAAGTGGGTTGCGGACGACGGCTGCGCGGGAACGACTTGGTGGTGAACATGATGGGCGCTATTCTACCAGCGCGGGGAAATCTGTCAATGACGGCGGCGTAAAAATTGTGTAAATTTTTCGGCTCATTTATTTTCTTTTGCCACAAAGCGCGGATAACTGCCCAGTACGCGCAGCATGACGGCGTATTCGCCCAAATGGTCGAGCGCGCGCCGGGCGGTTTGCGCTTCTGCCGCGCCGAGGAAATCCACATAAAACAGATATTCCCAGGGCTTGCCTGCCAGCGGGCGCGATTCGATTTTCGTCAGGTCAATTTCCCGCAGGGCGAAAACGCTCAGGGCTTTGAAGAGTGCGCCGGGGGTGTTTTTCAGTGTGAAAACGATGGAAGTTTTTGCTTCTCCACCTTCAGCGGGGCGCGGGCTGCGCGAAATTTCCAGAAAGCGGGTGAAGTTTTCGGGGTTGTCTTCGATGCCTTCCTGCAAAATTTCCATGCCGTACAAGTCTGCGGCGCGGCGCGAGGCAATCGCCGCGGTATGGCGTGAGCCCGATTCTTTGAGTATTTTCACGCTTCCGGCGGTGTCGTAGACGGCCTCGGGCTGCCAGCCGCGCGCGCGCAAATAATCGGCGCACTGGCCGAGCGCCTGTGGGTGGCTGATGACGTTGCAAATTTCCGCCGCCGTGACGCCGGGCGCGGCAATCAGGCAGTGGCGCACGCGCAGCAGATATTCGCCGGTGATGTGCAGGTTGTGACGCAGTAGCAGGTCATAATTCTGGTGAATACTGCCCGCCAGCGAATTTTCGATGGGAATCAGAGCCGATTCGGCGCTGCGGCTGGAGACGGCGTCGAAAACCTTGTCGAAGGTTTCGCAGGGTTGGGTTTCCACCGCGCCGAAATAGCCAAAAACCGCCTGCTCGGAATAGGCGCCAGGCTCGCCTTGAAAAGCAATGCGCATAAGATTTTCCAAAGGAAGATAGATTTTTATGATTTTTGCGCGGCCAATTGCCGATACAAAGTTTCGTAACGCTGGATGACATTTTCCAGGCTGTGTTTTTGGGCGCGTTCCAGGCTGGCCTGGCCCATAGCGGGCCATTGGTCGCGCGCGTCGAGCAAGGCCGCCATCTGACGAGCGGCGTCTGCGGCGTCGCCAGAGCGGAAGAGACGCCCATTGACGCCGGGCGTCACCAGTTCGGGCAGGGCGACGGCATCAGCCAGTAGCATGGGGCGGGCGCAGGCCATCGCCTCCAGCGAGGCGATGCTCAATAATTCGGCTTCGCCGGGCATGACGAAAATATCGGCGCTGTTGAGCAGGCCGGGTAAATCTTCGTTGGCGACAAAGCCGGGAAAATGTACCTGCGCGTCAATCTTCAACTGGCGCGTCAGGGTTTGCATTTCTCCAAGCGTCCCGCCTTTGCCCGCAATCAGCAGTTGGATATCCTGGCGTTTCAACAGCGCAAAAGCGTGGAGCAGAACGTCCAGACGCTTTTCCTGGTCCACCCGTCCCACAAACAGGAAAAAGGGCAGGTCGGGGCGCAGGCCAAAACGCTGACGGATGGCGGCGCGCTCCAGCGCCGGGTCGGGGAAGAAGCGGGTGGTGTCAATGCCGCAGGAGATGGACTCCACCGGCGGACGCAGCCCCGCCGCTTTGAGCAGGCGCGCCGCCGCCGCCGATTGCGCGACGACGACATCCAGCTGGTTGTAGACTTGCAGCGCCCAGCGCCAGCCCAACCAGCGGTAGACCGGGCGCAGCGCGTGGTTGAAGGGCACATAGGCGGTGAGATTTTCCGGCATGAAGTGATTGGTGCCAATCAGCGGCAGGTTTCTGCGGTGCGCTTCCAGCGCAAAGGCGCGGCTGAGCGGGTAGTGGTCGTGGATGTGGACAATTTGCGGCTGAAATTCGTGCAGAATGCGGCGGATGGCGTCGGTCTGCGGCAGGCTGAAGCGCCCCTCCTCGTGGAGAGCGCGCAGGCTGATGGAGGGCAGCGCCTCCAGGGCGACGCCGTTGCGCGTTGTTTGGAACGGTTTGCCCAGTTCGGACGGGTACGCCATGGTGACGGCGTGACCGCACCGTGCCAACCCCTCGGCCAGGTTGGTGGTGAAAACGGCCTGCCCGTTCAGGGCGGGGGCATAGCTGGTGCCGGTAATTAAGATGCGCATGATGTTTGCTTCGTCAGGCGGGCGGCGCTATTCGTCCACTTCGGCTTTTTCTTCGGCTTTGCCCAGGACGCGGCGTACCAACCAGAAAAGAAAAACGACAAACAGCGCCGAGGCCAGCAAAATGGCGTATTCCAGCCCTCGTTCCACGCGCTTGATGGCTTCGGTGGTGTAAAAACCAATCAGTACCAGCGCGCCGGTCCAAATCATTTCTGCGCCAAAGACAGCCGGGAACCATTTTTTGAGCGGCACTTTGACCAGCCCGGCGGCAATCAGCGCCGGAATGACCAGGCTGACAGAAAGTTTTGCCATGAAGAGAATTTTTGCGGCATGGGCGCGCATGGCGTTTTCCATGCGCGCCAGCCGCTGCGGACTGACGCCAAAACGCTTTCCCAGGTTGAAAAGCCATTCCGCTTTTCCAAGATAGCCGAGACTGTACCAAAGTATGTCGGCGCTGAGATTACCCGCCGCCGCCGAGAAAAACACCAGCCAGGGGCGCATCACTCCCACCGAGGCCGCGCCCGCTCCCAGCAGGGTGGCGATTGGCCCTTCGACGATCACCGTCCCGGCCAAAATCAGATAAGACGAGAACCCCCATTCGGGTAACTGCCCGCTTTTGAGCAGTTGAAAGAGATTGGTGAGCCAATTGAGCAGTTCCATAGAGCAACGATTATACCCGCTGCGCCAAAGCGCCAGAAAGCAGTTCTCCTGCCGTGACAAGGATGTCGCGCTGCGAGGCGACGGGTTAGCGTTGCTGCTCTGCCCAGCGTAAAATTGCGCGAAAGCCGCTTTCCACCTCCGCATCGGATGCGGCAATCGTCATGCGGACGAAGCCCTCGCCCTGTGCGCCAAACGCCGACCCGGGCACCAGGCCGACGCCGGCTTCTTCCAGCAGGCGTTCGCAAATTTCGAGCGAGGACAGGTTCAGCGCGCGGAAATCCAGAAAGAAATAGAAAGCGCCGCGTGGGGCGGTGGCGAGGCGGCTGACGTTTTCGCGCGCAAGATTCAGCACCAGCGCCCGGCGGCGGGCGTAGGCGGCGCGCATATCGGCGGCGGCCTGCTGAATTTGCGGGTCGCTCAGCGCGAAGGCGGCGGCTTTTTGCACAAACGGCGCGACGCAGGTGATGGAGTTTTGCCCGGCTTTGAGCGCGTTTGCCATCACCCCGGCGGGCGCGGCCAAAAAGCCGACCCGCCAGCCCGTCATGGCATAGGTTTTGGAAAGACTGTTCACCAGCAGCGTGCGCTCCTTTGCGCCGGGGAAAGCGCCGGCGCTGGCTGGTTTTTCTTCGTAATACAGGTTTTCGTAAACTTCATCGCTGATGACCCACAGATGATGGGCGGCGGCGAAATCCTGAAGTTTTTGCAAATAAGCGCGGCTGGGATACGCGCCGGTTGGGTTGGACGGGTAATTCAGTACGATGGCGCGTGTTTTGTTCGTCAGCGCGCGTTCCCAGGCGGCGAGCGGTGGAATGAAGCCGTTTTCTGGCGGGGCGGGGACGCGCCGCACAACGCCGCGCAGCATCAGCGCCATGTTGGCGTGAGTCGCCCAGGTTGGGTCAGAAATCAGAACTTCGTCGCCGGGGTTGAGAATGCTTTGCAGCGCCAAATAGTAGGCATGGATTCCGCCGTGGGTCACCAAAATTTCGCTGTGTGGGTCATAGTTCAGACCGTTGTCCCGCCCCAGTTTGAGCGCGGCGGCGGCGCGCAGTTCTGGCAGGCCGCGGCTGGGGCCGTAATGCGTCAGCCCGCCCTCGAGCGCCATCCGCGCGGCGGCCACAATCGGCGCGGGCGTGGCAAAATCCGGGTCGCCCACTTGCAGGGGAATGACTTTTTTTCCGGCGGCGCGCGCGGCCACAATGCGGTCGTTCATCGCCACCGTTGGCGATTGGCGAATTTGTTCAAATTGCTGGTTCAGGTTCATGGCGTAGTCCTGTCGTAGAGTTGCAACATTATACCCGCCTGCCTGCTGAAGCCTTACGGGGGGATAGGTGTGCTGATATAAAGAGCCATTGCGCATGATTCAAAGGCAATAATTTTGCAATGGTATAATCGTCAGAGGTGTGTAGGCAATTATTGTTTTGTTCTAAGGAGTTTCATCGTGGCGTTTAACCCGATTAACTGGCTACTGGGGCTGTTCTCGTTGGATATCGGCATTGATTTGGGAACTGCCAATACCCTGGTTTTTGTGCGCAATAAAGGCATTGTCATCAATGAGCCTTCGTGGGTGACCATTGATAAACGTTCTCGTGAGCCGATGGCGGTTGGGCTGAAGGCCAAAGAAATGATGGGACGCACCTCCAGCAATCTGATTGCTGTGCGTCCGGTGCGCGACGGCGTCATTTCTGAGTTTGATGTAACTCAGGTGATGCTTAGCCATTTCATCAATCAGGTGCACGAGCAAAGCGTCGTGCCTCTGCCGCGTCCGCGTGTGGTGATTGGCGTCCCGGCGGGCGTGACGGAAGTGGAAAAGCGCGCTGTGCATGATGCCGCCATGGCCGCAGGCGCGCGTGAAGCCTATCTCATCGAGGAGCCGGTGGCGGCGGCGCTGGGCGCGGGTTTGCCGGTGGGTGATGTCAAAGGTTCGATGGTGGTGGATATTGGCGGCGGCACGACGGAAGTCGCTGTCATGTCAATGGGCGGCGTGGTGGTGGCTCGTTCTCTGCGTGTGGCTGGCGACGAAATGGACCAGGATGTTGTCCAATATGTTCGCAATAAATATAATTTACTAATTGGTGAGGGTGTCGCCGAGCAGGTCAAGATGAAAATTGGCTCGGCTTACCCGTTGCCGCAGGAACGCACCATGGAAGTGCGTGGACGCAATCTGGTGACCGGGCTGCCAGAATCAGTCGAAATCTCCTCCGTCGAAGTGCGCGATGCCCTTTCTGGCTCGATTCAGGTCATCGTGGATACCATCCGTGACGCGCTTGATGAAGTTCCGCCCGAAGTGATTGCCGACCTGATGGAAACTGGCATCTGCCTGGCCGGTGGCGGTGCGTTGATTCAAGGTCTGGATGAGCGGCTGGCTGATGAACTAAATTTGCGCGTCTGGCAGGCCGAAGACCCGCTCACCTGCGTGGCGCGCGGAACCGGCGTCGTCCTGAACGATTTTGAAACGATGCGCCCCTACCTCGTCAGCCTGGAGCGTGGCAGTACCCGGCATCGCGCCGGGTAATGGAAGTTTTTAACCCTACATGAAAGATTCTGCTCGGATAGCAATCCTGTTTCTGATCGTGGCTGGTATTCTTGCGCTGGCCTTGGGGGGCTACTTTGGGTTTATTTCTCAACGATTTAACGTTTCTCTTGTTGCGGTTCAGGCCTGGGTCTCGACGCGTTTTGTTGCTATCCAGGAATTTATCACCTTGCCGCGCGAATCGGCCAGCCTGATTCGACGCAACGCCGAACTGGAGGCTGAAGTCTCGCGCCTGCAGGCCCAGGTGGTGCAATATAAGCAACAGGTGTCGCAGACGGAAGCCCTGGCCGCGCTGGTCAATTTTTCGCGCTCCAACCCAGAGAGTTCCTACACTGCCGCATCAGTTATCGGGCGCGACCCCAGCCCCTTTTTGCATTACATCATTATTGATCGTGGTTCTGCGGATGGCCTGCGGCGTGGCATGCCGGTTGTGACTGAAAAAGGCCTGGTTGGGCGTATAGATGCCGTCATTGCCAACGCCGCCCGCATCCAACTGATTACTGACCCCGGCTCGTCGGTAAATGTGCGTCTGGAAAAAGCCGGGCGCGAAGCGGCGTTGGCGGGTTCGGTGTCGGGTGACCTTTCGCTCGAACTCCTGGCACAGGATGTTCCTGTCGAAACCGGCGACATTCTGCTCACTTCTGGCTTGGGCGGCGGTTATCCGCCCGATTTAATCGTCGGACAAGTGTTAAATATCCGCAAGCGCGATAGCGACCTGTTTCAGCAGGTGACGATTCAACCGGTGGTGGATTTCTCCGCCCTGAAAATTGTCCTCATCATCACCGACTTTCGCCCGGTGGATATTACACCGCTGTTGCAGATACCCTGAACCATGCGGAACCTGATTGCTTTTCCTGTATTGACGCTGGCATTCATCTTGCAGATGTCCATTGTCCGGCGTGTTACCCTGCTTTCTGGCGCGGCAGATTTGCCCCTGCTGTTGCTGGCCGCTTGGGCATTGCAGGAAGAAGTCGCTTCGGCCTGGTTATGGGCGTTACTGGCCGGGTTTATCAGCGCCTTCGTCAGTGGTCTGCCGCCGCTCGCGCCGCTTACAGCCTATTTGCTAATCGTCGGTCTGGCGCGCCTTATTCAGCGTCAGGTTTGGAGACTGCCCGTTTTGGCAATGTTTACCGTTACCCTGCTTGGAACGCTTATTTTGCACCTGTTTTCTTTTTTAGCGCTTCAAATTTCCGGTTCGCCCATCTCGCTGGGGGACACGCTGGCCTTTATTACTTTGCCAGGTTTATTCCTTAATTTTTTACTGGCTTTCCCTGCTTATGCCGCCATGCGTGACCTGGCAACCTGGGTATACCCGTCGGAGAATTTGTTATGAGCACAAAGGATACATCTTTTGCGTCCACTCAATTTGAGCCCTGGCGCGCGTTGGTCATCTACGCCCTGCTTATTTTGGCTATAACAGCGGTGGTTGCGCGGCTATTCACCTTGCAAGTTTTAGAAAAAGACTCCTGGCTGGCGCAGGCCGAAGAAAATCGCACCCGCGAAATCATCAGTCCCACCTCGCGCGGCATTATCTACGACCGCAACGGCACGATTCTCGCCAGCAACGTCGCCGCCTACAACATCGTCATTACCCCGGCTTACCTGCCCAACGACCAGGCCGATATTCAGCGCGTTTACCGTGAACTTTCTGCGCAGACGGGTATTCCCACTGGCTTTCCGCTGACAGATGCCAGCATCGAAGCCGCCAAACTGGTTTCGCCGTGTATTCCCGGCCCTGGCATTGCTCAGATGGTTTACCTGCAAAACACCAACGCTCCTTATAAATCTGTCAAAATTCAGTGCAATGTCAGTGAAAAAATGGCGCTAACCGTGCGCCAAAAGGCGATGAACTGGCCGGGCGTCAGTGTTGAAATTGAACCGATTCGCAACTACCCGACTGGCTCGCTCACTGCTGATGTCATTGGCTTTCTTGGCCCCATTCCGGCTTCGTTGCAAACCTTTTATGAAGATTTGAATTTCGTCTCCGGGCGCGATAAAGTTGGCTACGCCGGGGTCGAATCCTACTTTGATGAAATCTTGCTCGGACGCAATGGCCGCCGCGTTGTCGAAGTAGACGTAGCCGGCCAGGAATTGCGCAACCTTCAGCCGCCAGCTGACCCCGTCCCCGGCGAAAACCTGGTGTTGACGATTGACACGCGCCTGCAAAAAGCCGCTGAAGCCGCCCTGATTGGCGAAGTCAACTACTGGAATGGCTACTTCGGCAAAGTGCGCATCTCCAGCGCCGTCACTGCCGCCATCAACCCCAAGACCGGCGAAATTCTGGCGATGGTTTCCTACCCAACCTACGAAAATAATCGCATGGCGCGTGTCATCCCCTCCTACTATTACAAACAGCTGGAAGAAGATCCGCGCAAACCCTTGCTCAATCACGCTGTTTCCGACGAGTACCCACCCGGATCGGTGTTCAAACTCTCCACCGCCACCGGCGCACTCAACGAAGGCGTGGTCAGCCTCAGCCAGGTTATTCAGGCCCCTGGTGAGTTAAAGTTGACTGAATCTTTCTCGCCCAACGACCCAGGCAACGAACGTACTTTTGTAGATTGGAATCCTGCCGGATTTGGCACAATTGATTTTTTGCGCTGTATCGCCTATTCCAGCAACGTCTGTTTCTATAAATTGGGCGGCGGTTACAAGGATGAAATTCCCGAAGGCCTGGGAATTTTGCGCCTGGGCGAGTACGCCCGCGCCCTAAGCTATGGCCGTCAAACCGGCATTGAACTGCCCGGCGAAGCCAGCGGTCTGATTCCTTCTCCGCAATGGAAGCGCATCAATCGCGGCGAAAACTGGTCAACTGGCGATACTTACATCGCATCGGTAGGGCAGGGCTATGTGCTGGCGACCCCGCTTCAGGTGCTGATGTCTGCCGCCACAGTTGCCAATAACGGCAAACAGATGCAGCCGACTTTGGTACACGCCATTACCGACAGTGACGGCAAGACGCTTGAACGCTGGCTCAACGTTTTTGCGGACGGCCACTACACCATTTCATCAACATCCGACCTGACGGCGCTCTCGACCCGCCAGATTTCACCCTTTAGCCCTACCATGCGCTGGGACGTGACGGTAGACCCGCTGATTGCGGGTTATACCTGCGAAAACAGTTACTGCACCCCGACGGACACCCAGAAAACTGTCCGCCCGGATGTCATTCAGAAAATTCAGGAAGGAATGCGCCTGGCCGTCACCGATTCGCGTGGAACCCTGCAAAGAGAAATTTACCAACTGCTCGAAGTGAACCTTGGAATCCCCTTTGCCGGTAAAACTGGCACCGCCGAGTATTGCGACAACGTCGCCCAGGCGCAGAACTTGTGCCAGTTTGGCGCCTGGCCGAGCCACGCCTGGACAGTTGCCTTCGCGCCTTACAACGACCCAGAAATTGCAGTGGTGGCTTTTGCCTACAACGGCGGCGAAGGCGCCAGCGTCGCCGGACCAATCGTCCGCAAAGTGATGGCCGCTTATTTTGAATTACGCGCCATCGACGCTCAACAAAATAAATGATGAATGCAGAATGAAGAATGCGAGATCCCCCATTTATTCATCATTCTGCATTTCCAACACTCCTCTGCTATAATCTTTTCACTATGGACGAAACTTCCCTGGTGCAAATCAAAGGCATACGAGAGGGTCTGCTGGTCAGCTTGGGCGATGCCGCCTGGCCAGTGTTGCAAGAGGCCCTGCTTCTCTATATTGAACAGCAGGCTTTGTTCTTTAAGGGCGCTCGCCTGGCGCTGGAAGTGGGCAATCAGATTTTAAAAGTTGCCGACCTTTCGGCCTTGCGGGATGTGCTTTCAGAACGTGGCATTATCTTGTGGGCCGTCATCAGTGATTCGCCCACCACTGAAAGCGCCTCTCAACTCTTGGGGCTGGCGACCCGCCTGCATAAGGCGCGCCCGTCTCAGGAAGCGGTTCAGCCGGTTAAGGGCCTTGACGACGAGGCCGCGCTCTGGGTTCACAAAACCCTGCGCTCGGGCGTGCGCGTCGAATATGCCGGGCATGTCGTCATCGTTGGCGATGTCAACCCCGGCGCTGAAGTGATTGCCGGTGGCAGCGTGCTGGTCTGGGGACGCCTTCGCGGCGTTGTCCATGCTGGGGCCGAGGGCAACCAGAGCGCCGTTGTCTGTGCTCTCGACCTTTCACCCACGCAACTGAGAATTGCCGGAAAAATTGCCGTCTCGCCGCGCCGCGAAGGCAAACCGCAGCCTGAAATGATTAAACTCAAGGATGGCCGCTTGCAGGCCGAATCCTGGCACCCTGGTTAATGGAGAATTCATGACCGCCAAAATAGTGACAATTTCATCTGGCAAAGGTGGCGTCGGGAAAACAACCACCGTCGCCAACCTGGCTGTAGCCCTGGCCTCTGAAGGCAAAAAAGTTGTCTGCATTGACGGCGATATTGGCCTGCGCAATCTTGATGTGGTGATGGGCCTCGAAAATCGGATTGTCTACGACATTGTGGATATTGTCGAAGGCCGCTGTAAAACCCGTCAGGCCATGATTCGTGACAAGCGCCTGCCGGATTTGTTTCTCATCCCCGCCGCGCAAACCCGCGACAAAAACGCCGTCTCGCCCAGCGATATGATTCGTCTGTGCGATGAACTGCGCGCCGAAGTGGATTGGGTGCTGATCGATTCCCCCGCCGGCATTGAACGCGGCTTTCGCAACGCCATCGCCCCCGCCGACCGGGTGCTGATTGTCACCAACCCGGAAATGTCCGCCGTGCGCGACGCCGACCGGGTGATTGGCCTGCTCGAAGCCGAGGAAAAAGCCGCGCCATCCCTGATCCTCAACCGGCTGAATCCGAGTCTGGTGCGGCGCGGCGACATGCTCTCGGTGGAAGATGTCTACGATTTGCTGCGTATCGAAGTCATCGGCATCGTCCCCGAAGACGAGAATGTCATCATGGCTTCCAATAAAGGCATGCCGCTCACGCTGGAAGGCAAAAGCCGCGCCGGTCAGGCCTTCCGCAATATTGCCCGCCGTTTGGCGGGTGAGCAGGTTCCCTTCCTGGAACTTGAAGCGCAAAATCTTTGGGAACGCTTGGCGCGCCTGGGGAGGAAATAGCCATGTCTTTTTTCGAGCGTCTGATGGGAAGAAAAAGCGCCAAAAGCGCCAAAGAACGCCTGCAAATGGTTCTCATTCACGACCGCACCGACCTGACCCCGGCGATTCTGGAAGCGCTCAAAGAAGAATTGCTGGCTGTCATTGCCCGGCATGTGGATATTGACCCATCCACTATTCGTGTTGAGCTGGAAAACGAAGGCCGTTCTCAGCGTCTGATTGCCGATATTCCGCTGCGGCCCGCCGCCAGGCGCAAGTCATAGGTTTCCATGCGCGCAACGTACTGGCGATATTTTGATTTCTGGCTATTGGGGGCGGTCACCATTCTGGTCATCATTGGCGTGACCATGATTCGTTCGGCGATTGCCGGAAACATCGAATTAACCACTACCACCCCGTTGGTCACCCGCCAAATAATTTTTGCGTTTATTGGCCTGGCGGCACTGCTGTTTACGGCCTCCGTAGATTACCGCCTGTGGAGTGCGCTCAGCGCCCAGTTGTATATTGGTATGATTATCGTGCTGGCAGCGCTCAACATCATCGGCGGCGCGCTGTTCGGTTCGGCGCGCTGGTTTCAGACGGCGCTGGTCTTCATTCAACCCTCCGAATTTGCCAAACTGGTCATGATTCTGGTCATGGCCGCTTATTTTGCCCGTCATGCGCGCGAGATGACCAACCCACGCTGGACTTTTTTAAGTTTTTTTCTGATGATGGGGCTGACCATTTTCGTTTTGCTTCAGCCCAATTTGAGCACCTCCATCGTGCTGGTTGTCCTGTGGTTTGTCCTGCTGTGGATGGCTGGCCTGCCGCTCAAGCATTTGCTAACCTACGGCGCGGCAGGTATCCTCGTGATTGCAGTTAGTTTTCCCATTTTGGTGCAGGTCGGCGTGATTCAGGAATATCAACTGCGCCGCATCCTCACTTTTGTCGCCCCCGACCCCAACGCGCGCTATGGCGACACCTACAACATTGAGCAAGCGCTGGTTTCCATCGGCTCAGGCGGCTGGTTTGGCGAAGGCTACGGGCACGGCTCGCAGGTACAACTGCGTTTCCTCAAAGTGCGCTGGTCCGATTTCATTTTCTCAGCCACCGCCCACGAACTGGGATTTATCGGCGCCATGCTCGTGATTGTGTTGATAGCATTCATCGTCTATCGCTGCTTGTGGGCGGCGCGGATTTCTCCAGACCCGTACGGCGCGCTTGTTTCCTATGGCGTCGCCACGCTGATTGCTTTTCAGGCGCTGGTCAATCTGGGCGTCAATCTCAAACTAATGCCTGCCACCGGCCTGACCCTGCCATTTTTGAGTTATGGCGGCAGTTCCCTGCTCGCCAACATGATTGCCATCGGCCTAGTCGAAAGTATCATCATGCGCCGCAAAGCGCTGGAAATGTAAATTTTGGGTAACTACTCAGCCATCAAGTATTTTGGCATCGCTCGACGGGATAAATCCCTGTCTCAAGTGATGGAAGTCGGCTAAAGCCGACTTATTTGGACAGCCCGCAGGGCTTTTTTGTACTTAGGCAGGGCTTCAGCCCGCCGAAACGGGTAAAAAAACAACAAACCTGAGCAGTTATAATTTTGGAGGAATTTGTGACAGAAAAACCCGCTCGTGTTCGTTTTGCCCCCTCGCCCACCGGACGGATGCACCTTGGCAGCGCCCGCACCGCGCTCTACGACTACCTGCTCGCCCGCCGCACCGGCGGAAAATTCATCCTGCGCATCGAAGACACCGACCGCAAACGCTTTGTGCCGGGTGCCGAACAGGAATTGATCGACGGCCTGCGCTGGCTCGGTCTGGAATACGACGAAGGCCCCGACATCGGCGGCCCGTTTGGCCCCTACCGCCAAACCGAACGACGCGAGTCCTACCAGAAATGGGCTGCCGAACTTGTTGAACGCGGCCTGGCCTATCCCTGCTTTTGCGCTGCCGACAAACTGGAAAAAAACCGCCAGGAACAACTCAAACAAAAATTGTCCCTGCGCTACGACGGAACCTGTCGCCGCCTCGACCCCGACGAAGCCCGCCGCCGTATCGCTGCCGGAGAAAAACACGTCATCCGCTTCAAAATGCCCTACGACGGCCAAACCACCGCCAGCGACATCATGCGCGGCCCTATCACCTGGGACAACGCCGGGCTGGACGACACCGTCCTGCTCAAATCGGACGGCCTGCCCACCTACCATTTGGCCGCCATGGCCGACGACTACGAAATGGGCATCACCCACGTCATTCGCGGTTCCGAATGGCTACCCTCGCTGCCGGTACACGTCAACCTCATTCGCGCCCTGGGCTGGCCCGAACCGGTCTGGATGCATCTCTCCGTCTTTCTCAAACCGAGCGGCAAGGGCAAAATGTCCAAGCGCGAAGGCGCTGAAGCCCTCAAAGACGGCCACTCCATCTTCGTCACCGACCTGCAAAAACTGGGCTACACCCCCGAAGGCGTATTAAATTGGATTGTGCTGATGGGGTGGGGCGTGGCCGAAGATGACGTGATGACTCTCCACGAGATGACGCAGCGCTTCACGATTGACCATCTCACCGCGTCCCCGGCGGCGATTAATTTTGCCAAACTGGATCACTTCAACGGGACGCACATCCGCTTGCTGACGGCGGAAGATTTGGCCGGGCGCGTCAAACCCTTCCTGACGGAAGCCGGTTTCCGCGTGGATGACGCCCTCCTGCTGAAAACGATTCCACTCATCCGTGAGCGCCTCGCCACGTTGGATGATGCCGTACCTTTCGCCGGATTCTTCTTCCTGGAAAACGTCAACCCGCTGCCAGCCGAGCTGCCCGCCGCCGGGCTGTCTCCCGCCCAATCGGCGGAAATCATCCGTCAGGCGCTGAAAATTCTCTCGGCGCTGACGGAAATCAATCACGCCGCCGCCGAGCCGCCCCTGCGTCAGTGGGCGGAAGCGCGCGGCCTGACGGTTAACCAGACTTTTGGCATCTTGCGGGTAGCCGTCACCGGCCAAAAAGTCAGCCCGCCGCTGTTTGAGAGCATGGCAATCATCGGGCGCGAGACGGTGCTAAAACGCATCGAGCGCGCGATTGAACTGCTGGAAAAAATGTAGCGCCTGTCCACAAAAATTGACAGTCGTACTTAATAACTGATGTTACGCAGCAGGAACCCTGTGGCGCGGACATTCATGTCGCAGTTGCGCCGAAAAAATCGGAGAAGCACGTTTGTCTTTGCCGTAAAAAAACCTCCCTTTTTGGGAGGTTTTTTTACGGCGGTTTTAGCCTTTCCCGGCCACTTTGGCCCAGGTGTCTTTGAGCGAAACCGCCCGGTTGAAGACGGGTTTGCCGGGCACGCCGTCGGCGTCGGCGCAGAAGTAGCCGATGCGCTCGAACTGGAACTTTTCGCCGGGGCGGGCCGCTGCCAGCGTCGGTTCGATCTTGGCAGGCGGGCAAAATCTCCAACGAAGCCGGGTTCAAATTTTGCAAGAAATCGTCGCCCGCTTCCGGGTCGGGGCCTTTGAAAAGCCGATCGTAGAGGCGCACTTCGGCCTGGACGGCGTGTTGGGCAGAAACCCAGTGAATGGTGGATTTGACTTTGCGCCCGTCGGGGGCGTCGCCGCCGCGCGTGGCCGGGTCATAGGTGGCGTGGATTTCGATGATTTTGCCCGCGGCGTCTTTGACGGCGTGCGTGCATTTGACAAAGTAGGCGTAGCGCAGGCGCACTTCGTTGCCATGGAAAAGCCGGAAGTATTTAGGCTGCGGCGTTTCTTGAAAAGTGGATTTTGGGTAAGCAAAACATCAATTTGTAATTCGTTGTAGTTTGCTCGAATAAAACACATATCCTGGCTGGATATTTTGAGTTCAGGTAACTTTTCTGGCGCTGAAACCGCCATGAGCAAATCTAAATCTTGGGTATTTCTTCCTTCAACATAATGAAGAATAGCGATTCCCCCGACGAGAACATAATCAATCTCTCGTCTTTCCAAAATAGCGAAAAAGTCTTGGACAGACGGGATTAAAGAATCGGAATTCATCGTGCCACCTGACCAGTTTCTGACGTTGAATACAACGGCATTGCGAATAACAGCACCGATTTTAGCGCTACTCTGAATAGTTATTGTCATTCCTATGGCAAGTGTAGCATAAAACCAACTCTGTTTCGGAAAGAGGCGGCTAACGGTTTGTATTGCTGACAGATGGGCGGGCGTGGACAGGATTTGGAAGTAGCATAAACTTGAAGCCAGAAAAATGCTCGAAAATGGCGGTGGCCAAAAATTACCAGTCAGCACTTGTGGAAAATCAAGTAAAACCAGCGTTCCGTTCATCCAGTATTCAGTTGGAGACATCTATATATGAAGGAGAGTAGTTCGTCCCAGTTGGAGAACTGCTGTTTTCGTGTGCACGCAAATCATGTCAGGGATGGAGTCGAAAGTCTCCCGACTTTCGAGCAAAATTAGGAGATTTTGCACTCCGTCCATTGCGTTCTAACAACCTTTGCGTGCACACGCTGTTCTGGTGATTACCCACATCTTTGCATCGCCTGATTCGGCGGGCTGGAAGCCCTGCCTCAGAGCGTGAAAGTCGGATAAATCCGACTCGTTGCGCCAGTCCGAAGGACTTCCACGAACTGAGCAGGCGGCTTTAGCCCCGCGATAGAGATGTGGGTAATCACCGCACTTCTTGACGAGAATATAGATATATGTTAATATGAGCGCCGCTTAAAAACATCAACGGGAATGGGAATTCTATGACTATAAATCCTTCTTCAGAGTATGATGACGAAATAAAAATTGACCTTGGAAAATACATTGAAACGCTGGTGCGTCAATGGCAGTGGATTGCCGCGTGCGCCCTGGGGTTGGGGATCCTGGTTGCTGCCGTTTCGCTGCTCATCAACCTTGCATCCCCATCTTACCGGGCGGTAGCCCTGGTTGCTTCCGCCAGGACAGTATCCAACGTTAATTTTGGCTCGGCGATCACCTCTCAGTCTGAGACCGATTTGGCAGCAGCAGCCACCGCAGGCGCTCAATATTTATATGACCGCAAGGCGCGCCTGCAATCATTTGTTTCACTGGTTCAGAACGGCGCCGTAGCGGAGCAGGTATTGGAAGAGCTCGGCCCCAAGCTTAATAATAAAAAGGGAGAGCCGACTACCGCCGCGGAATTGCTGCGCATGGTGAGTGCGGATTTGGTCCCAGAAACGGATACGATTCAGATCTCGGTCACATACGGCGACCCGGTCATTGCAGCTGAGATCGCCAATGCCTGGGGCCAGGCTTATGTGCAACGGATCAACGAGCTGTATGGCGGCTCGTCATCCGGCACGTCTTACCTGGCCACCGAGGCGCAGACTACCCAGGCTAAAACAGACTACGAAAAAGCCCAGGCGGCCCTGGATGACTTTATCGCCCACAACAAAATTGACGAGTACACCCGCCAGATCGAAGAGATCAAAGTCGTCGTCATCAGCCTGCGCGGGGCGCGCAGCACAGCCACCTCTACGATCATCAATGAGCGGGTTGGCGCCGATCAGCAGGTGATTGTTGATCTCTATAAAAACCAGGCTGCCAACCAGCTGCTGGCGCTGCAGCAAGACCAGGAAGCCCGCCGCCAATTGATTACTGCCTACATGACAGCTCTCAACCAGGGCCGCCAGGCTGTATTCAACCAGCAGGCGCAGGACCGCTTGGCGCGGCTCGACAAGGCGTATTCCGACAGCCGCCAGGTTGGGCTGTTTTTAGACAACGCTGTTTCCATGCGCGCGGCTGTGAACGCTGGCGGAGATGCTGCCGCCAGAAGTAACGCCCTGGCCCTGACCCTGCTCAAGACCCAGATTTACGCGGCTTTTCCAGGCACCAATACCCTGCAGATACAGAACCTGCCCGAGACGCTGGGCAGCACTATCGGCACTGTCAATGCCGCCGGCATGGTCGCCGACCTGAATGCGCTTATCTCGACTCTCAAGACACGCCAGACCGAACTGAATGATTTGATCGCCACCCTTTCCTCCGAGATCCAGAAAGGAGAGGATTTCAAGTTCCTGGATAATTCATTGGAAAGCAGCGGAGCGCTGGCCCAGACCATCCAGGATCGTTACCCTGAATTGTTCGAAATGGGCGATCTTTCAGCCTTGAGCCTTACGGTTGTAGAAAAAGGCAACCCGCTGGCTACGGAGGCGTTGCAGCGTTCGCAAGCGCTGCTGGAACTAAAAGGCCTGGAGGATTTGGTGAACTTCTCTGTTGCCGGTACCCCGATCGAGAAGACAATCGAAGAGAACGAACAGAAGATCAGGGATCTGAATGCTCTGATCAGCTCAGAATCCAGCACCCAGACCGTACTGACCCGGACGCGCGATCTGGCCTGGCAAACGTATTCTGCCCTAGCAACCAAAGCAACTGAAATGAGTGTGGCCGCCCAAACCACCGGCATCGAGGTGGTCTTTGCTTCGCCTGCCACCCCCCCGGATAAAAAAGTAATCCACAGCACGGTGAATGCGGCGGTGGCCACCGGGGTGGGTTTGCTGATCGGCGTGATCGTCGCTTATGCCTATGAGTTCTGGCAGAACTATAAGGGGCGCCAGCCCGAGATTATTTTCAAGGAAATGTTCGCTTATGCAAAGAGTGTTGCCGGTAGGATGCCGATTAAGCCAAAGCA
>Ga0210012_1000260_pt1 | contig 66887 bp, 63 predicted proteins | sample CryGeymeta201504_FD_183974 | JGI IMG/M metagenome (GOLD analysis project Ga0210012, IMG submission 183974) | Groundwater microbial communities from Crystal Geyser aquifers in Utah, USA - Crystal Geyser metaG 2015-04 (SPAdes) (version 2) | ecosystem: Environmental > Aquatic > Deep subsurface >... | reverse complement strand
AGGCCTACGGCATGTATGCCTGCAACGGCATCCTGTTCAACCACGAAAGCCCGCGCCGGGGTGAAACCTTTGTTACCCGCAAAATCACCCGTGGCCTGGCCAACATCAGTCAGGGGCTGGAAAGCTGTCTGTACATGGGCAACATCGACGCCCTGCGCGACTGGGGCCACGCCAAGGACTACGTGCGCATGCAATGGATGATGTTGCAGCAAGATAAGCCAGATGACTTTGTGATTGCCACCGGCGTGCAATACAGCGTGCGTCAATTCATCGAATGGACCGCCACCGCGCTGGGCATGCAGCTGCGCTGGGAAGGCACCGGCGTCGATGAAGTGGGCTATTGGCTGAACCCCCCCCGTGCTGATGCCAACCGTGGGGCGGACTTCAGTCCGCCAAAGTCGACTGAAGTCGACCCTACGCAAGCAAAACCCACCGAAGTCCCGGTAGTCCGCATCGACCCCCGCTACTTCCGGCCCACTGAAGTCGAGACCCTGCTGGGCGACCCCAGCAAAGCGAAACAAAAACTAGGTTGGGTGCCGGAGATCACCGCGCAAGACATGTGCGCCGAGATGGTCGCCCACGACCTGGCTCAAGCCAAACAACATGCGCTGCTCAAGCAGCATGGCTACCAGGTCAACGTCAGCCTGGAATAACACCCGTGAAAGGGTTACACGACCCAATCCGACTGGGCGAAGACAGCACGCGCCAGTTCAAGGTTGACGTGCGCAATGCTGAATCGTTGGCAGCTGAAATGGTGGCTTTCTCGAATTCTGAAGGCGGCACCATTTACATTTACATTGGCATAGCTGATGATCCTAGATTCCTCAGTTGACCGCTTGTTTTCTTCAATAGCATCCCAACCCCGCACGCGGGCCAGGCGTTCTCAAAGAAACAAGATACTTGTTTCTTGTGAGTGCATATGGATATTGATTACTTCAGTCTCAGTCAGGTTCACCTTTTGGGTGAGAGCGCAACGCACCCGATTGAGCCACTGGCAACGCGCCTGGGGTCGTTGCTCCTTCTTGCGGGCAAGTGGCTCGCTAAGTCGTCACCCTTGCAGGGCGCAGCCAGGCCAGAGGCTTGGCCTCTTCGTGCCGCCAGCAGCCCACTCGGGCGCGTCCAACTGAGGAATCTAGGTTCATGCAAGCGTGGAGTATTAGTATCAGTATCAGTATCAGTTCTTTTCTGGCAATGGTAGCTGTCCTTCTGGTATCTGCATGAAATTGCTTCACTATCTGCGGTTTAGCGCGTTTGACGTGTCCACCGAAGATGGTCGTGCGTCCGAACGTTATCGCCTTGCCGCGTGGGCAGTTCTGGCAAACGTGGCAAGCAAAGGCGTGGCCATGGCTGTCATGGTGCTCAGTGTTAGCCTGACAATTCCTTATCTAGGTGCGCAGCGCTTTGGTGTTTGGATGACGATAGCTAGTTTTGCTGGCATGCTGACATTTTTGGGTTTGGGCGTTGGCAATGCCTTGACCAATCATGTGGCAAGCCGCTCTGCCCATTCGGATGCCGCTTTGTTGCGCCGCGCTATCAGTGGCGGGCTAGGCCTTCTTTTGATGATTGGGTTTGTGGTCGGCGTTGGCTTGTGGTTGCTGGCTGCTTGGTTGCCTTGGGCAAGCCTCATCAAAGTGGATGATGGGTTGCTGTTGCTTGAGGCTCAGTCCGCCGCAAAATTGTTTGCCTTGTTGTTCGGGCTCAATCTGTTCACCTCAGGAATTCAAAGTGTGTTTGCTGGCTTGCAACGCAGTTTTGAGGTCTATCTGGTTTCTGCTTTGGGTTCTTTGTTGTCATTGGGGGCATTGTGGTTGGCTGCGCACGCACAAGCGGGTTTGCCCGTGCTACTTTTGGCAACGCTGGGGACGCAATCACTGCCAATCTTGTTGCTGTTGGCTTTGTTAATAAAACGCAAGCTGTTGACTCTGGGTGGGATCAATTTGGCGGTCAGGCAGGAAACCTTTGGTCTGATTCGCATTGGCGGTCTGTTTTTTGTATTGCAAGTGGGTACCATGATTGGCTGGGGTGTCGATGCCCTGATCATCAGCAGTGCGCTGGGGCCCGTGGCGGTGGCGGTTTACAGCATTGCGCAAAGACTGTTTCAATTTGTGACGCAGCCCTTGGCCATGATGAATTCGCCTTTATGGGGTGCGTATGCCGATGCACATTCCAAAGGCGATATTGCATTTATCAGGCGCACCTTCAAGGCCAGCATGCTGCTGACGCTGGGCATTTCGCTGTCAGGCGTGATAATTTTGTTTTTTAGCAGCGAATGGGTATTAGATTATTGGACTGGAGGCAAAGTGCAGGTGCCAACGCTGTTGCTGGGCTTGGTTGCGCTTTGGACTGTGTTGGAGTCTTGCGGAGTCGCATTTGCCATGTTCTTGAATGGTGTGCAGGTGGTCAAGCAGCAAGTTATTGTGGTTGCAGTGTTTTGTATTTTTGTCTTACCTCTGAAAATTTGGGGCATCGGTTTGCTTGGTTTGATGGCGATTCCGTTGGCAGCAATAGGGGTGTATGCCCTGACACATATTTATTTCTATGGTTTTGTTTTTTTTCCAAAAATAAAATCATTCATGACAATTTCAAAATAAAACATGAAGTGCCAGGTTTGTTCAGGTCAGATGAAATTCAGCTTCACGGCCCAGGTTTTACGTCATCACCAGGCACGTTATGAAGTCTGTGATGGGTGTGGTTTTTTACGTGCTCATGAGCCTTATTGGCTGGATGAGGCTTACTCAAGCGCCATTGCCGCCGCTGACACTGGTTTGGTGGCTAGAAACTTTTCTCTTGCCGCAAAAATTGCGGGTGCGTTGTATTGGGGCATAGGTGAGCGTGGTGCAGGCCAATATCTGGACGCCGCCGGTGGCTATGGCATGCTGACGCGGTTAATGAGAGACATGGGTTTTGATTTTTATTGGTCTGATAAGTACTGTGCAAATTTACTTGCCTCCCGGTTCGAATACAGTCCCGAATTAGGGGCTTGTCGTGCGGTAACAGCCATCGAAGTGCTAGAGCATCTCACCGACCCAGCGGCGTTCATCGAAGAAACCCTGGCTTTGGCGGGGGCAGATGCGTTGCTGTTTACAACCGAGCTTTACGAAGGGACACCGCCTGACCCTGACGCATGGTGGTATTACACCTTCGCAACGGGTCAGCATATTGGATTTTTTCAGCGTCGGACGTTGGAGGTACTGGGTGTCAGACTGGGGCTGCAGCTAGCCAGCGCCAATGGGCTTCATGTGCTTTCGAAAAATCTGGTCAATGAACGGTTGTTGAAGCTGGCTACTGGCCGTTGGGCAACTCGGGTGGCTCCTTGGTGGATTCGCAGACATCTGGGGTCTAAAACTGTGAGTGACCATCAGCTGATGTTGCGCCGCACAGACTGAGACGCCAGGACGCTGACAGATGAAAATAATTTACGATTCGCAGATATTTGCCCAACAGGAGTTTGGTGGAATTTCCCGCTACATCTGCGCCTTGGCATCGCAGATGTCGCGTGTTCCAGGTGTCGACGTCAAAATTGTTGCGCCGCTTCACATCAATCAGTATCTGAAAGATGCCAACCGGGCTATCGTCACCGGGTTTCATGTTCGTCGTTTGCCCAAAACCGCCCGGATCATCAAGGCAATGAGTGCTGCACTTTGTGGGTCTGTGTCACGCATGATGCGCCCTGATCTTGTGCATGAGACTTACTATGCAGCGCGGCCTTTGTGTCGATCGAATGTGCCTCATGTGTTGACGGTTTATGACCTGATTGAAGAGCGCTTTCCTGATAGTTTTGGTGCAGACTATCCCGTTGCTCAACTCAAGAAATCTGCAGTGAATCGGGCAGACCACATTTTTTGTATCTCTGAAAACACGCGTCGCGATTTGTGCGAGCTTCACTCTTTGCCAGAGGAGCGTCTGACGGTAACCTACCTTGGTTACGATGCATTGCCACAGACAGGGTTGCAAGCTCAAGTATTGGTTGGCGATGCGCCCTATATTCTTCACGTGGCAGGTCGCCGTGGCTACAAGAACTTTGATGGTTTGCTGCGTGCCTACGCGGCGTCGCCTTGGCTGAGTGGTAATTTTCGTTTGGTCTGTTTTGGTGCGAGTGCCTTGTCTGCTGACGAGCGGGGCTTGATGGCAGGGCTCGGCCTGTCCGCCACTCAGGTGATTCATGTGGGTGGGGGCGATGACCGGCTGGCAGCTTTGTACAAAGGTGCAGCGGCATTTGTGTACCCGTCCAAATATGAAGGATTCGGTATTCCGCCACTTGAGGCCATGTCTCTGGATTGCCCCGTGATTTGCAGCAACACCAGCTCAATTCCTGAGGTTGTGGGTGAGTCGGGTGAGTACTTTGACCCTTATGAAGTGGACTCGATCATGTCGTCTATCGAGCGGGTTTTGCAGTCATCTGCCCGGCGCGAAGAGCTTGTTTGTTTAGGGCGGGAACGTTGCAAGCGCTTTAGTTGGGAGCGTTGCGCGCAGGAAACCCTTGCTGTTTACCAGAGACTTGCCAAATGAGAGCTTTGATTTGTGGCGTTGGTGGTCAAGACGGCGCGTACCTGGCTCGGCTGCTGCTGGACAAGGGCTACGAAGTCTGGGGAACGTCAAGGGACGCTCAAATGACCGAATTTCGTAATTTAAAAGCGCTGCAACTGACGCAGCGCGTGACTCTCTGCTCCATGGCGCCCACCGATTTTCGCAGTGTGCTGACGGTGCTGACCCGCTGTGAGCCCGATGAAGTGTATTTTTTGTCAGGACAAAGTTCGGTGGGTTTGTCTTTTGAGCAGCCGGTTGAAACCCTGGAAAGCATCTCGGTTGGCACTCTGAATATGCTGGAGGCCATAAGGTTTTTGGGTAAAAAGGTCAGGCTTTACCATGCAAGCTCCAGCGAGTGTTTTGGTGATCTGAGCCAGAAATCCGCCAATGAAACCACCCCATTTCATCCCCGTAGCCCCTACGCTGTCGCAAAAGCCTCTGCCCACTGGATGGTTGCCAATTACCGTGAGGCATACGGCCTGTTTGCGTGCAGCGGGATTCTCTTTAATCATGAGTCACCCTTGCGTCCGGCTCGTTTTGTAACGCGCAAGATTGTCGACAGTGCAGTTCGTATTGCCAATGGTTCTGGTGAAAAGCTAGCACTTGGGCGCTTGAATATTGTCCGGGACTGGGGTTGGGCTCCTGAGTACGTGGATGCAATGTGGCGCATGTTGCAGCTAGACCGGCCAGCTGATTTTGTGATCGCCACAGGCGTTTCGGTATCTCTGGAGGAATTTGTCAGAGAGGTGTTTTTGGGTGTTGATCTGGATTGGCGCGAGCACGTTGTGAGCGACCCAAAACTTTTTCGCCCCTCGGATATTGATTGGAGTCAGGGGGATGCCAGCCAGGCAAAAGCGTGTCTCGGCTGGGAGGCGCATACAAAAATGCCAGAGCTCGTCAAGTTAATGGTGAAGGCAGCGCGAAACCCATGAACCCCGACACTTCCACGCCGCTGATCAGCGTCATCATCGCGGTTTACAACGGCAAGGCAACACTGCAACAGTGCCTTGACAGCGTCACGCAGCAAACCTATGCGCACATTGAGTTGATTGTGATTGATGGTGGCTCGACCGACGGCACCGTCGACTTGATTCAGGCCAATGCACAGCAAATTACTTACTGGATTTCTGAGCCGGATCGTGGCATCTACAACGCCTGGAACAAGGCCTTGGCAAAGGCAAATGGAGACTGGGTCTGTTTTCTTGGGGCTGACGATTTTTTGTGGAATAACCAAGTGTTGGAGCGTATGGCTGAACAGTTGGTGCTTCTGCCTGCAGACATTCGTGTTGCTTACGGGCAGGTCATGTTGCTTGATAACGATGATCAAGCGCTGTTCACCCTGGGGAAGCCCTGGGAGCAAATAAAAACACGCTTCAAGCAGAATATGTGTATTCCACACCCTGCGGTCATGCACCGCCGCAGTGTGTTTAAAGAGCACGGGTTGTTTGACGAGTCGTTTCGTATTGCCGGCGACTACGAGTTGTTGCTACGCGAATTGAGGGATGGTAGTGCGGCCTATGTTCCTGGACTTGTGGTGACAGCGATGCGGCAGGGGGGCATCAGCAGTCGCCCAAAAAGCACATTGATCAACTTGCGTGAAGTCAGGCGTGCGCAGCAGAAGATGGGGATGCGCTGGCCCGGTCGTGTCTGGCTGGTAGCGCTGGCGCGCGTATATCTGCGGTTGGTTTTGTGGCAATTGCTGGGAGAAAAGCGCACGCGGGGGCTGCTGGATGTCGGCCGTTACATGATGGGGTTGCCCGCATATTGGACTAAAACATGAGCTTGACTAGAAATCTGGCCGCCGTCAGTGTTGTCATCCCCTGCTACCGATGCGCGCACACCATCGAGCGTGCCATGGCCTCTTTGGCAGCGCAAACCTTGCGCCCCGCAGAAGTGATTTTGGTTGATGATGCCAGCGGCGATGACACCCGAGAGGTCTTGAAAAAGATCAGTCAACAATTTGATAAAGCTTGGATCAAGCTGGTTTTTTTGGACAAAAACGTGGGCGCAGGCAGTGCCCGCAATGCGGGGTGGGCGCAAGCGAGCCAGCCTTATGTGGCATTTTTGGATGCCGACGATGCCTGGCATTTCCGCAAGATTGAAATTCAGTACAACTACATGGTGGCCATGCCCGATGTGGTTTTGTGCGGACATGGTTTTCGTATGCTTAAACAGGGTGTGCTGCCCTGTTGGGATGTTGCTCCGTGTGATGCGTTCACCGTCAACAAATGGGACATGCTGATGTCCAACCGGTTTGTTACCCCTTCCGCCATGATCAAGCGCGATGTGAAACATCGATTCATTGAGCAACAGCGTTACATGGAAGATCACATGCTTTGGTTGCGCGTGGTGTGTTCCGGGGAACGTGTGGTCAAACTGCCTGTGGCTCTGGCTGCAATATACAAAGACTCCTTTGGTGTAACGGGTTTGAGTTCACACATTTTGTTGATGGAGCGCAGCGATTTGGGCAACTACCGTCGACTTTACCGGGACGGTTGCATCAACGCGGCACAATTTGTTATTCTGGTGACTTACTCGTTGTTGAAGTATGTGCGTCGATTGATCATTTATGCAGGCTATTTGCGATGGAAAAAATAGCTAATTCTGCGCAGGCGTTGCTGTCGATCTCGGTTGTCAGTCATGGTCAAATGAACCTGATTTCTGGATTGATGCAAGATATTCAGAAATATTGCACACATTTAAAGGTTGAATTCATTCTGACACTCAATCTTGACGAGCCGCTGCCATTTCATGTGTCAGATTTTTTTTACCCCGTCAAAGTCATCAGAAATCTGGTGCCCAAGGGTTTTGGAGCCAATCATAATCAAGCCTTTGGCAAGGCTTGCGGACAATATTTTTGTGTTATCAATCCTGATATCCGGTTTGAATATGATCCGTTTTCTGCACTTTTGGCCAATTTAAATAATCCCACTGTGGGTGTCATCGCACCCCTGGTGGTGGGGCCAAATGGCGATATTGAGGACAGTGCCCGGCGTTTTCCAACGCCTTCGGTCATTCTCTCGAAGGTGTTTGGTCAATGCAAACAGGTGGATTATTCATTTGGCGAGCAGCTTATTGAACCGGATTGGGTAGGTGGGATGTTCATGCTGTTTGCGTGCCAGGTATTTCAGCAGCTTCACGGGTTTGATGAGCGCTATTTCCTGTATTACGAGGATGTGGACCTGTGTGGCAGGTTGCAACTGACGGGTTATCGGGTTGCGGTTTGCACGGGCATCAAGGTGGTTCACCACGCCCAGCGCAGCAGCCATCGGAGTCTGAAGTTTTTGCGTTGGCATCTGGCCAGCATGCTGCGTTTCTTTTTCTCGCCGGTGTACCGTCAACTGAAAACGAGTCGCTGCGCATGACGATTCTTGTCACGGGTGCCAATGGCATGGTTGGCGGGCGTTTGAGCCAATGGTTGAGGCATCATGGCAAAAGCGTTCGTACGGCAGTTCGTTCGTTTGAGTCGTCAGCCGCTTTGGGTCAACAGCTAGCCGTAGGGTGGATTGATCAGACCACTGACTGGCATCGAGCACTGTTGGGCGTTCAAGTTGTGGTTCACTGCGCCGCCCGCGTGCACGTTATGCAAGATAACGTGGCCGATCCACTCACCGCTTTCCGATCCGTCAACGTGCAAGGCACTTTGAACCTGGCTCGCCAAGCAGCGGCCGCAGGGGTCAAGCGTTTTGTGTTCATCAGCTCGGTCAAAGTTAATGGCGAGAGCACTGAGGCCGGCCGGGCGTTCACTGAAAGCCATCCGCCCGATCCGCAAGACGCTTACGGCGTGAGCAAGCACGAGGCCGAACAGTGTTTGCGCCAACTCGCTGCCGACACCGGCATGGAGGTGGTCATCATCCGTCCGCCGCTGGTGTATGGTCCTGGCGTCAAGGCCAACTTTGCCGCCCTCATGCGTGCCGTGCAGCGTGGCTGGCCCTTGCCGCTGGGTGCGGTGCACAACCAGCGCAGCCTGGTGGCGTTGGACAACTTGGCCGATTTCATCGTGACCTGCATCATCCACCCCAAGGCGGCCGACCAGACTTTTTTGGTAAGCGACGGGCAAGATCTGTCCACTACCGAGCTGATCCGCGGCATGGCGCGATCTGCTGGGGTGTCCGCGCGTTTGCTGCCGGTGCCGGTGTGGGCCTTGCAAGCTGCGGGCACGCTGCTGGGCAAGGGCGAGGTGATGCAACGTTTGTGCGGCAATTTGCAGGTGGATAGCTCCAAGGCGCGTAACCTGCTGGGCTGGATGCCACCGGTGTCGGTGGACGAAGGGCTGCGCCGGGCGATGAAAATGACGGACTGATGCCCCCCTACGTGATGCAAAATTTGGTTATGAAACGACTCTTTGATCTGATTGCAGGCGCGTGCGCCGTGGTGCTTTTGCTGCTGCCGATTGCGCTGGTTGCGCTGGCGGTGCGCCTGACCTCCAAAGGCCCAGCACTTTATTGGTCTGACCGTGTAGGACGCAATAACCAACTCTTCAAAATGCCCAAATTTCGCAGCATGCAAATGGGTACACCGGCAGTGGCAACACATTTGCTAAATAACCCGGATGCCTATTTGACCCCTATTGGCAGATTCATCAGAAAAACCAGTCTTGATGAATTGCCACAACTTTGGAGCATTTTCAAAGGTGATATGAGCTTTGTCGGTCCGCGGCCTGCTTTGTTCAATCAACACGACCTGATTGACCTGCGTACCAAGGCGGGGATTCAAAAACTCACACCGGGTTTGACTGGTTGGGCACAAATCAATGGCCGAGATGAATTGCCCATCCCTGTAAAAGTGGCTCTGGATGTGGAGTATTTGCATCGAATGTCCTTGATTTTTGATATTAAAATAATCACTTTGACGGCTTGGAAAGTGTTAAAAAGAGATAATGTCACACATTAAATTAAAAAAAACACAGCCACGTGTCGTTGAATCATTCATTTACATACTTTAAGGTGTCACCATGACCAGCTTGATCGATATTCAAAAGCAAATTGCCGAACTGCAAAAACAAGCCGAAGAAATCAAGGCGCAAGAGTTCAACAAAACCGTGCAGGAAATCAAGGACAAAATGGCTGCCTTTGACATTACCTTGGCAGATTTGCAAGGTGGCAAAATCCGTCTGCGCAAGGCTGTCACTGGCAAAACTGGCAAAACTGGCACGCCTGCCCCCATCAAATACCGTGGCCCCAATGGCGAAACCTGGACGGGTCGTGGCCTGATGCCACGTTGGCTGGCCGCATTTGTGGCGCTGGGCAAAAGCAAGGAATCTTTTGCCGTCTAAAGCCGGGTTTCAAAATTAAAGTGACCAAAGCGCCTTCACGGGCGCTTTGAACTTTCAGGGGGTAGCTTTGCAGAGCCGGATTTTGGGTTGGTCGCGCACTGCCAAGCAACTGGTGGTGGTGTCGCAGGATGTGCTGCTGTCCCTGGTGGCCACGTGGTTTGCCTTCACATTGCGGCTGGATGCCCCTCATTGGCCCAGTGGCGCCCAATGGTGGGTGTACATGTTGACACCATTGTTAACCGTACCGATCTTCATGCTGTTTGGCTTGTACCGCGCCATTTTCAGATACACCGGCCAGGCGGCGCTGCAGGCCACAGGACTGGCCGTGCTGGTTTACGGCTGCTTTCTGACCGTGATTTTGCTGTGGCAGCAGTGGCCTATGGTGCCACGCAGTCTGGGCATACTGCAACCCTTGGTGTTTTTGTTTTTGGTTGGTGGCAGCCGTGCCGTGGCGCGTTTTTGGCTTGCCAAACTGGATCAACCCGAACACCGGCAAGGCGCCAGATTGCTCATTTATGGTGCCGGTGCTTCCGGCGTGCAAACCGCAGCAGCTTTGCAGCTCTCAAGGCAATACGTATTGCAAGGCTTTGTGGACGACGATGCAGCCAAGGTGGGCCGTAGCATCAATGGCGTGACGGTGTTTGCAACAAATGCCATTGCGCAGCTGGTGGTCAGTCAGGGCATTACCGACATTTTGCTGGCTATGCCCAGCGCCTCACGCGAGCGGCGCAATGCCATCCTGGAATTTTTGCAGCCACTGCCGGTGCACATTCGTACCCTGCCGGGCCTGTCAGACCTGGCCAGTGGCCGTGTCACGGTGCAGGATTTTCATGAGCTCGACGTGGAAGACCTGCTGGGTCGCTCGCCCGTGCCACCCGATGCCCGTTTGCTGCGCCGCGATTTAGCGGGCCAGGTGGTGCTGGTGACCGGTGCGGGGGGCAGCATTGGCGCCGAACTCACGCGGCAAATCTTGCAGCAAAAGCCGCGTCAGTTACTGCTGCTGGATCACAATGAGTTTGGCCTGTACAGCATTCACCAGGAGCTGCAAAGTCTGAGCGCCAGCCGTCAACTGGGCGTTGAGCTGATTCCGTTACTGGGCAGCGTGGCCAACCCGCAGCGCCTGGCCAGCATTTTTGCCGCCTACCAGCCTGCCACCGTCTACCACGCGGCCGCCTACAAACATGTGCCCATGGTCGAAGACAACCCCGGCGAAGGCATTTTGAACAACGTGTTTGGCACGCTCAACCTGGCCCAGGCCGCACAAAGCAGCGGGGTCAAACGCCTGGTGCTGATTTCCACCGACAAGGCGGTGCGCCCTACCAACGTGATGGGGGCCAGCAAGCGCATGGCCGAACTGGTGCTGCAGGCGCTGGCCGCAAGCTCTGCCACCTGCTTCACCATGGTGCGCTTTGGCAATGTGCTCGACTCCAGCGGCAGCGTGGTACCGCTGTTTCGCCGTCAGCTGGCGGCGGGCGGCCCGCTGACGGTGACGCATGCCGAGGTCACCCGCTATTTCATGACCATCCCTGAGGCGGCACAACTGGTGTTGCAAGCCGGAGCCATGGCGCAGGGCGGTGACGTGTTTGTGCTCGACATGGGCCAGCCGGTCAAAATCATTGACCTGGCCCAGCGCATGGTGCAGCTCAGTGGCCTGAAGGTGCGCGACGCAGCCCACCCCGAAGGCGACATCACCATTGCCATCACCGGCCTGCGCCCGGGTGAAAAACTCTATGAAGAGTTGCTGATTGGCGACAACCCCGAACCCACCGCGCATGCCCGCATCATGAAAGCGCATGAGGCCTTTTTACCCTGGGATCAAATCCAGCCGCATTTGCAAGACTTGCGCACTGCCGCACAACAAGCAGATGTGGCCGCCATCAAGGTGGTGCTACAGGCCTGTGTGCAGGGTTACCACGCACAACCAGACCAGTAGTGGCCGGTGCGGGGCAACATGCGGCACAATTCCAGCATGACCTACACATCCCCGATTTCACCGCGCGACCAGGCACAAATTCTGGCTCAGGCGCTGCCCTACATCCGCAAGTTCCATGGCAAAACCATGGTCATCAAATACGGCGGCAACGCCATGACCGAGCCCGCGCTGCAAAAGGCCTTTGCCGAAGACGTGGTGCTCTTGAAGCTGGTTGGCATCAACCCGGTGGTGGTGCACGGCGGCGGCCCGCAAATTGAAGGCCTGCTCAAGCGCTTGGGCAAAAAAGGCGAATTTATTCAGGGCATGCGCGTCACCGATGCCGAAACCATGGAAGTGGTTGAATGGGTGCTGGGTGGTGAAGTGCAGCAAGACATTGTGGGTCTGATCAACCAGGCCGGTGGCAAAGCCGTGGGTCTGACCGGGCGCGACGGGGGGTTGATCCGGGCCCAAAAACTCAAGATGCTTGACAGCGCCGACCCCTCCAAAGAACACGATGTGGGTCAGGTCGGCGACATCGTCAGCATCGACCCCAGCGTGGTCAAGGCGCTGCAAGACGATGCCTTCATTCCGGTCATCAGTCCGATCGGTTTTGGCGAAGCCAACGAGAGCTACAACATCAACGCTGACGTGGTCGCGGCCAAGCTGGCGACGGTGTTGAAAGCCGAAAAGCTGATGATGCTCACCAACATCAGTGGTGTGCTGGACAAAGCCGGGCAACTTTTGACCGACCTGACAGCCAAGCGCATTGACGACTTGTTTCTTGATGGCACCATCAGCGGCGGCATGCTGCCCAAGATCGCCGGCGCACTGGACGCGGCCAAAAGCGGGGTCAACTCGGTGCACATCATTGATGGCCGGGTGCCGCATGTGCTGCTGCTCGAGATATTGACCGACCAGGCCTTTGGCACCATGATTCGCTCCCACTAATTCCATTTCTAACGTCCATGTGCAACAAGGACACCCCAAAGCATGAAACACGCGTGCCCTGCGTAGGGCGGGTTTCAACCCGCCATGGCCGACTGAAGTCGGCCTTACGACACGCCATTCTTGTCGGCTGTGGGCGTTGTTTCACGTTAAATCATCCGTTTCGTTGTTGCAACGCCTTGCCGTGCATTTGCACTGTCTGCGGCTTCGCGCCTAGACACAAATGATTTGGAAATGAAATTACGGCATGTAGACTGTTATAAAGTTTATAACTGCTTGCGCTTGTTTAACGGGGGCTATAGGCCTTTTTTATCATGAGAATCCTGTTGGTGGAAGACGATGTGATGGTGGCCTGCGGGGTCAAGCTCGGGCTGGTCGATGCCGGTTACGCGGTGGACTGGGTCGGCAGCGCCGAGAAAGCCCTGGAAATTAGCCGCAACGAGGCCTTTGACCTGGCTGTGATTGACCTGGGGCTGCCCGGCATGGACGGCCTGGCTCTGACGCAACGCCTGCGCCAGTACGGCCACACCATGCCTGTGATGATCCTCACCGCCCGAGACGGCCTGAACGACCGCGTGCGTGGCCTGGACATGGGCGCAGACGACTACATGATCAAACCCTTTGAGCTGCCCGAGCTGCTGGCTCGCCTGCGCGCCCTGTTACGCCGTTCGCAGGCTGCAACGTCCTCGGTGCTGAGTTTCGGTGCGCTCGAGATGGACACCGCCACCCGACAGGCCTGTGTGCGCCCCAGTGGCCAGCTGCTTGAACTTGGCCAGCGCGAATGGACGGTGCTGGAGTACCTGCTCTTGCACACGCCCAAACCGGCCAATAAAGAAAAACTGCTGCAAGCCCTGACCGGCTGGGACAAAGAAATCACCTCCAACGCGGTCGAGGTCTACATCTCGCGCCTACGCGGCAAGCTCGAACCGTTGGGCGTGGGTCTGCGTTCAATTCGTGGTTTTGGTTACCGGCTGGAGCTGCTGGCCCCCAGACTCACCGACGTGAGCAGCAACAGCGGCACATAGCACAGTATGCAACTGGCCGCCATGTCCACCGGGCTGCAGCGGCGTTTGCTGCTGCTGTTGCTGTTGCCGCTGGTCTTGCTGGCCTGCATCAACACCTGGTTTGACTACCGCTCGGCCGACAACGCCGCGCTGCAGCAAGACCGCCAACTGCTGCAGCTCGCCCCCTTGCTGGTGAGCTCGGTGGTGGCGCCTGGTAAAACCGCAGCCGACCCGCCGGTGATGTTGCGCGCGCCCGCCATTGAAGATTTTTTGCGCGAAGGGCGGGTTTCGTCGATGGCGGTGGTGGGGCTCGACGGCCGGGTGCTGTTGGGGGCGGATTGGCTCACCGGGCTACCCCCCACCACGTTCGACCCTGAATTCGCCAGCGAGGAACACAACGGCGTGCTCTACCGCATTCTGTCCCTGCGCACGCCCACGGTAGTCGGAGAACTGGTGGTGCGCCTGGCCGATGGCTCAGACCCGCGTCAACAGTGGTTTGTCCAGGTATTCAAAAAAGTGCTGTTGCCCAACCTGGTTCTGATGGTGCTGGCGGTGTTTGTGGTGAACTGGGCAGTGGCGCGGGCGCTGGCTCCGCTGCTGCAACTCAAAAATGCGGTGGAGCACCGCTCCTCGCGCGACCTCAGCCCGTTTGAGGTTCAGGCGACCCCGGAAGAAGTTCGCCCGCTGGTGCAGTCGCTGAACCACTTGCTGGGTCTGGTACAGGCCCAGGCTCAAAGCCAGGCTCGTTTTGTGGCCGATGCTGCGCACCAGTTGCGCACCCCGCTGGCCGGGTTGCAGTCGCAAATTGAAGCGCTGGCACAAAGCGCCACACGTTCAGAAGGTTTTAGCCATCTAGCCCTTACAAATAAAGGGAAAGACACTATCATTTTAGAAGTAGAACAAATGTTTCGTCTGCGCGATGCCGCCCGCCGTACCAGCCAGTTGGCAAACCAGTTGCTGGCGCTGTCCCGGGCCGATGCCCGCAACCCGGCAGAGCAGCCGCTTGAACATGTGGATTTGAAAACCCTGTGTGAAAACGTGTTCGAAGACCACCTGGACATGGCCGCCGCCAAAGCCATTGACCTGGGGCTGGAGGCGCAACCGGTGCGGGTCTGGGGGCACGTTTGGCTGTTGCGCGAGCTGCTGGGCAACTTGCTGAACAATGCGCTCAAATACACCCCGCAGGGCGGCACGGTGACCCTGCGCTGCGGTCACCGTGGTTTGAAACCAGCCCCGATGCTGGAGGTTGAAGACGACGGCCCTGGCATCCCACCTGAAGAGCAGCAGCGGGTGCTGGAACGCTTTTACCGCGTGCGCGGCAGCACCAGCGAAGGCAACGGCCTGGGTCTGGCCATTGCCGACGAAATTGCCCGTGTGCACGGTGGGCAATTACAGGTGGGCGACGGCAGCGGTGGGCGCGGCGCACGCTTCACGCTGGTGTTGCTGTGCGAGAATGAAATTACCCCCGAAACACCCTGATTGACCACAAAATGGCTCTTTTACATGCCTGATTCAACTCCCCCGGGCGCGGCGCAGCCAGCCAAAGCCAAACGCCAGCCACCGGGTCAACGGCGGGTGCAAATTCTGCAAACTCTGGCCGCCCTGCTACAGCAGCCTGGGGGCGATCGCATCACCACGGCGGCGCTAGCCAAAGAACTGCAGGTCAGCGAGGCTGCCTTATACCGCCACTTTGCCAGCAAGGCGCAAATGTTTGAGGGACTGATCGACTTCATCGAGCAGTCGGTGTTTGCCCTGATCGGCCAGATACAAGCCCAAAGCACCGATGGTGCGCAGCGCGCCGGTCAAATCGTCTCCATGCTGATGAAGTTTGCCGAAAAAAACCCCGGCATGACCCGCGTCATGGTGGGCGATGCCTTGCTGCTCGAGCATGAACGCCTGCAAGAGCGCATGAACCAGTTTTTTGACAAGGTCGAAGCGGCGCTCAAACAATGCCTGCGCGAGGCGGCCAGCATGGATGCCAGTGCCACCCCCACAGTCGATGCGCAGCTGCGAGCCGCCGTGCTGGTGGCTTTTGCGCGCGGGCGTCTGCAGCGTTTTGCCCGTTCCCGCTTCAAACGCCTGCCCGGTGAACAGCTGGAGGCTTGTCTGGCTCTGTTGCTTTGAGGTTTGAGACAGGTGAGTTTAGGGTTTTGGCTAGGGGTTAACCCGCGAAAGCCCTAGAAAAGCATCCCTAGAAACCGTTGGGGGCTGACACGGTGGCCAGAAATGTTGCAAAATAGAACGGTCGTTCTTTTTAAGACCTATGGCCATTTATCCACTTCCTCTCAAGTCCGTTGCTGCACCTCCGCGCACCCGGGGTGCACGGGCGCTGCAAAAAGGCCAGCAAACCAAGCAAACCATCATCGATGCAGCCTTGGGGCTGGCCGAGCAAATCGGTCTGGAAGGCTTGAGCATCGGCGCGTTGGCGGAAATCACCCACATGAGCAAATCGGGCGTGTTTGCCCATTTTGGCTCACGTGAAGAGCTGCAAATTTCGGTCATACGCGAATACTACAAACGCTTTTCAGACGAGGTGTTTTTCCCCGCCATGAACGAGCCGCGCGGCCTGCCCCGTGTGCACGCGCTGTTTGACAACTGGATGAAGCGCGTGGCCATTGAAATCCAGTCCGGCTGCATTTTCATCAGTGGCGCGGTCGAGTTTGACGACCGCCCCGGCCCGGTACGCGACGCACTGGCCAGTTCGGTCAAAACCTGGCTGGCGGCCATGTACCGTGCCGTGGTGCAGGCCAAAGAAGCGGGTCATTTGGTGCCGGACGCGGACGAGGCGCAAATGGCGTTTGAAATTCATGGCCTGATCCTGGCGCTGCACTATGAAGCCCGCTTTCTGAAAAATCCCGGTGCCATTACCCGTGCTCACACCGGTTTTGCCAATATTTTGCTGCGCTACGGCAAACCCATAGCGCAAACCCTTGTTCACCCTGTTTCACCGATCCATTCCTAAGGAGAAAACCATGGCTGTTTACACCCCCCCCCTGCGTGACATGCAATTTGTGATGCATGAACTGCTCAACGTCACGGCCGACCTGGCCGCCATGCCAGCCCATGCCGACATGGATGCCGAGACCATCAACGCCGTGCTCGAAGAAGGCGGCAAATTTGCGTCCGAGGTGCTGTTGCCGCTGAACATTTCGGGTGACACAGAGGGCTGCAAGCTGGACATCACCACCCATGCTGTCACCACCCCCGCCGGCTACAAACAAGCTTACAAGCAATACATTGAAGGCGGTTGGGCTGCTTTGGCCTGCGACCCTGAATTTGGCGGCCAGGGTCTGCCGCTGGTGGTCAACCAATGCTTCTACGAAATGATGAACTCGGCAAACCAGGCCTGGACTATGTACCCGGGCCTGACCCATGGTGCCTACGCTGCACTGCACACCCATGGCACGCCCGAGCAAAAAGCCACCTACCTGCACAAGATGACCAGCGGCGAATGGACCGGCACCATGTGCCTGACTGAACCCCACTGTGGTACCGACTTGGGCCTGATGCGCACCAAGGCCGAGCCCCAAGGTGACGGCACTTACAAGATCACCGGCAACAAGATTTTCATCAGCGCTGGTGAGCATGACCTGGCAGACAACATCATCCACCTGGTGCTGGCACGCCTGCCCGATGCGCCCCCCGGCATCAAGGGCGTGAGCTTGTTCATCGTGCCCAAATTCCTGGTCAATGCCGACGGCTCCGTAGGCGCGCGCAACGGCATCTACTGCGGCGGCCTGGAGCACAAAATGGGCATCAAGTCCAACGCCACCGCACAGATCGTGCTGGAAGATGCCGTGGGCACCATGGTTGGCCAGCCCAACAAGGGCATGCAAGGCATGTTTGTGATGATGAACGCGGCTCGCCTGGGCGTGGGCAACCAGTCGCTCGGGCTGACCGAAGTGGCGTTCCAGAACGCGCTGGTGTATGCCAAAGACCGCATCCAGATGCGCGCACTCACCGGCCCGAAGGCCAAAGACAAACCCGCCGACCCGATCATCGTGCACCCCGATGTGCGCAAGATGCTGCTCACCGCCAAGGCCTACGCCGAAGGCGGCCGTGCCTTGCTGTGCTTCAGTTCCATGCTATTGGAAAAAGAGCACAACCACCCCGATGAGCAAGTCCGTAAAGAGTCTGGCGAACTGCTGGCCCTGCTGACCCCCATTTGCAAAGCCTTCCTGACCGACAACGGCCACATCTCCACCAACGCCTGCATGCAGGTGTTTGGTGGCCATGGCTTCATCAAGGAATGGGGCATGGAGCAGTTTGTGCGCGACAACCGCATCAACATGATTTATGAGGGTACCAACACCATCCAGTCGCTTGACCTGCTGGGCCGCAAGGTGCTCTCCAACAACGGGGCCACTTTGAGAAAATTTGGCAAACTGGTAGGCTCCCTGGTAGCAGAAGAAGGCGTCAACGAGAAGATGGCCGAGTTCATCACCCCGGTGGCCATCCTGGCTGACCAGATGACCAAGTTCACCACCGAGATCGGCTTCAAAGGCTTCCAGAACCCGGACGAAGTGGGGGCCGCTGCGGTGGACTACCTGCGCGTAGCTGGACACCTGGTGTACGGCTACTTCTGGGCCCGCATGGCGCAAGTGGCGCTCAAACAAATCGCTGCCGGCAATGCCGACCCGTTTTATGTGGCCAAGCTGCAAACCGCACGCTTTTACTTTGCCAAGCTGTTCCCCGAAACCGCCACGCTGATGCGCACCGCACGCGCGGGCTCCAAGGTGTTGATGGACACCGACGCCGCCCTGGCCTGAACCCACTTTTTAAGGAAAAAACATGTCCCGATTCAACGTTAGAAAAGTCGCCGTGCTCGGCGCAGGCGTGATGGGTGCGCAAATTGCAGCGCACCTGGTCAATTGCAAAGTGCCCGTCATCCTGTTTGACCTGCCCGCCAAAGAAGGCCCCAAAAACGGCATCGTCGCCAAAGCGGTAGAGGGGTTGAAAAAACTCAAACCGTCTCCGTTGGGTGTCACGGCAGATGCCAGCTTGATCGGCCAGGCCAACTACGAAGAACACATGGAGCAGCTGCGTGATTGCGACCTGATCATCGAAGCCATTGCCGAGCGCATGGACTGGAAGCTTGATCTGTACAAAAAAATCGCCCCGTTTGTGGCCCCGCACGCCATCGTGGCCTCCAACACCTCGGGTCTGTCGATCACCAAACTCAGTGAGGTGCTGCCTGAAGAAATCAAACCCCGTTTCTGCGGCATCCACTTCTTCAACCCACCGCGCTACATGCTGCTGGTGGAGCTGATCAACACCCCCACCACCGAGCCGCACATTCTGGACAAGCTCGAAGCTTTTGTCACCAGCAACCTGGGCAAAGGTGTGGTGCGTGCCAAAGACACACCCAACTTCATTGCCAACCGGGTTGGCATCGCCGGCATGCTGGCGACCATGAAAGAGGTGGAAAACTTTGGCCTGAGCGTTGATGTGGTTGATGATTTAACGGGCAAAAAATTGGGTCGCGCCAGCTCCGGCACCTTCCGCACGGCCGACGTGGTGGGTCTCGACACCATGGCGCATGTGATCAAGACCCTGCAAGACACGCTGAGTCCCGACACCGACCCGTTTTATGGCAGCTTTGCCACGCCTGAAGTGCTCAAGACCCTGCTGGAAATGGGCAACCTGGGGCAAAAAACCAAGGCTGGTTTCTTTAAAAAGGTCGGGCGCGACATCATGCGTTTTGACCTGGCAGGCAAAGACTACGTGCCCGCCGGTCAAAAGGCCGACGAGGTCTACACCCGCATGCTGAAAAAGCCCGCCGCCGAGCGCCTGCAATTGCTGCGCAACGCAGAAGGTGCAGAAGGCCAGTTTCTGTGGGCGATTTTGCGCAACGCTTTCCACTACGCCGCCGTACACCTGGGCACGATTGCCGACAACGCGCGTGACGTGGACTTTTGCATGCGTTGGGGCTTTGGCATGAAGCAGGGCCCGTTTGAGCTCTGGCAAGAAGCTGGTTGGCTCACCGTGGCCAACATGGTCAAAGAAGACATTGATGCCGGCAAAGCCCTGTGCAGCGCACCGCTGCCAGACTGGGTCTTTAAAGGCCCGGTGGCGGATGCCGGTGGCGTGCACACACAGCAAGGCTCCTGGAACCCCACCGCCGGTCAATTCATGCCGGTGCGCAGTTTGCCGGTGTACGCCCGCCAGCACTTCCCGGAAAGCGTGCTGGGTGCCAACGCACCCTGTGCAGCCACGGCTGGCATCACGCTGCATGAAGACGATGCCATCCGCCTGTGGACACTGGACGACGACGTGTCTGGCCCCTGCGGTAGCGTGGTCATTGCCAGCATCAAGACCAAGATGCATGCGATTGGCCCGGACGTGATCGAAGGCCTGCTGCAAGGTCTGGCGCTGGCCGAGGACAAGTACAAAGGCTTGGTGATCTGGAGCAACGACGAGATGTTCTCTGCCGGGGCCGACTTGCAAGCCATGCTGCCGGCCTTCATGATGGGCGGGGTCAAGGCGATTGCCGGAGCCGAGCTGGAGATGCAGCAAGCCATGCTGAAACTGCGCTACGCCAATGTGCCGGTGGTGTCTGCGGTGCGCGGCCTGGCATTGGGTGGCGGCTGCGAGCTGGCCGCCTACAGCGCCCGCCGCGTGGTGGCCATGGAAAGCTACATGGGTCTGGTGGAAGTGGGTGTGGGCTTGGTGCCCGGTGGTGGTGGCTTGGCTTACCTTGCCCGGCGTGCCGCTGAAAACGCCGCCAGTTCCACCGGCAAAGACCTGTTGCCGTTTTTGACCGAAGGCTTCACCGCAGCGGCCATGGCCAAAGTGGGCACCAGCGCTTTGGAGTCAAGGAAACTTGGCTATCTTTTGGATAGCGATGTGATCGTGCCGCACAAAGATGAGTTGCTGTTTGTCGCCATCAACGAAGCCCGCGCCATGTTCGACAGTGGTTACCGTGCGCCTCTCCAACGCAGCTTCCCGGTGGCGGGTCGCAGCGGCCTGGCCACCATCAAGGGCACGTTGGTCAACATGCGCGACGGCGGCTTCATCAGTGCTTATGACTACTTCATCGGTTGCCAGATCGCCTGGGTGATGTGCGGTGGCGATGTCGATGCCGGTAGCCTGGTGGATGAAGCGTACCTGATGACCCTGGAGCGCAAAGCCTTTGGCGAGTTGCTGGGCAACCCCAAAACGCAGGAACGCATCATGGGCATGATGTCCACCGGCAAGCCGGTGCGCAACTGACATGACGCAAGCTGCCGTTAATTTGCCGCCCAACCGTTTGGGTCGTGCCATGCTGCGTTTGCAACGCGTGCCTGGCTTTGCCCGGGGCTGGGCACGTAACCTGGTGTTGCACCGGGCAGTGCCGTTCACCGGCACGGCCGGGCTCGACTTTGTGCAGATGACCCCGCAGCGGGTGGAAATTGCGGTGGCCAACCGCCGCCGCGTGCAAAACCACATCCATGGTGTGCATGCTGCCGCCATGACCCTGGTGGCCGAAACCGCCACCGGCATGGTGGTGGGGCTGAACGTGCGCGACGACTGTCTGCCACTGGCCAAAGCGCTCAAGGTGGTCTTCAAAAAACGCGCCCAGGGTTCGTTGCGTGCGGTGGCGGTGCTCAGTGATGCGCAGCGCACGCTGATGCAGCAAACCGACAAAGGCGAAGTCTCGGTGGCGGTGCAAGTCAGTGACGAGTCCGGCGCACAGCCGATTGAATGTGAATTTATCTGGGCCTGGATTCCATCCGCCCCGCGCCAAGCGCAGCCCAAAACTCTTTAAGGATCCAACATGAAACAAGTTCAAGACGCTTACATCGTTGCTGCCACACGCAGCCCCATTGGCAAATCAGGCCGTGGGTTCTTTCGCAACACCCGCCCGGACGACCTGCTGGTCAAGGTGCTGCAGTCAGCGCTGGCGCAAGCGCCGGGTCTGGACCCGCAAGCGATAGAAGACATCATTTGCGGCTGTGCCATGCCCGAAGGCCAGCAAGGCCTGAACATTGCCCGCACCGCCGCCGTGCTGGCAGGCTTTCCCACCCGCGTGGGTGGGGTCACCGTGAACCGCTTTTGTGCCTCGGGCGTGACTGCCATTCAAATGGCAGCCGACCGCATCCGCGTCGGCGAGGCCGACGTGATGATCGCGGCCGGTGTAGAGAGCATGAGCATGGTGCCCATGGGTGGCAACGCACCCTCGTTCTCGCCCATGATGTTTGAGCACGACGAAAACGTCGGCATTGCCTACGGCATGGGCCTGACGGCTGAAAAAGTCGCCACCCAGTGGAAGGTCAGCCGCGAGGCACAAGACGCGTTTGCGTTGCAGTCGCACCAGCGCGCGCTGGCGGCGCAAGCGGCGGGGTATTTCAGCGCTGAAACCACACCGATTGAGGTGACCGACCGCGCGCCGAACCTGGCCACCGGCGAAGTCTTAGAGAAAAAGCGCGTGGTCACTACCGACGAAGGTGCGCGCCCCGAAACCAGTCTGGAAGGCCTGGCCAGGCTCAAATCACCGTTTTCTGCACGCGGCTCGGTCACCGCAGGCAACAGCTCGCAAACCTCGGACGGCGCTGGTGCTCTGATTCTGGTCAGCGAAAAAGCGCTCAAGCAATTCGGCCTGAAGCCACTGGCGCGCTTTGTGAGTTTTGCCGCCAAGGGCGTGCCACCGCAGTACATGGGCATTGGCCCGATCGAGGCGATTCCCGCCGCGCTGAAAAATGGCGGTTTGACGCTGGACCAACTCGACTGGATTGAGCTCAACGAAGCCTTTGCCGCGCAAAGCCTGGCCGTCATCAACACCCTGGGGCTTGACACCGCCAAGGTGAATCCGATGGGCGGCGCGATTGCCCTGGGTCACCCACTGGGGGCCACCGGTGCGATTCGTGCCGCCACCGTGATCCACGGCCTGCAACGCACCCAGGGCAAATACGGTATGGTGACGATGTGCATTGGCATGGGGCAGGGCGCTGCCGGCATTTTTGAACGCGTCTGATACGTTAATGTGAAACAACGCCCACAGCCGACAAGAATGGCGTGTCGTAGGGCCGACTTCAGTCGGCCATGGCGGGTTGAAACCCGCCCTACGCAGGGCACGCATGTTTCATGCTTTGGGGTATCCTTGTTGCACATGGACGTTAGTGCAGTGTTGCACGCTATCCGGCACTTAAAACCGTGTCTTTTAACGTGAAACAACGCCCATAGCCGACAAGAATGGCGTGTCGTAGGGCCGACTTCAGTCGGCCATGGCGGGTTGAAACCCTTCCCTACGCAGGGCACGCATGTTTCATGCTTTGGGGTATCCTTGTTGCACATGGACGTTAGTGCAGTGTTGCACGCTATCCGGCACTTAAAACCGTGTCTTTTAACGTGATACAACGCCCACAGCCGACAAGAATGGCGTGCCGTAGGGCCGACTTCAGTCGGCCATGGCGGGTTGAAACCCGCCCTACGCAGGGCACGCATGTTTCATGCTTTGGGGTATCCTTGTTGCACATGGACGTTAGTGCAGTGTTGCACGCTATCCGGCACTTAAAACCGTGTCTTTTTGCCCCTGGCGTTGTTGCAAATCTGCGCGATACTTACGGGTGTCGCTGTGGTTTGCGCCTAGCCAGAGCCAAAAATCCATCGGTTTTAAATTTGCTGTCAAGCGTTCAGCACTGCACTAGTCTTGTGTCACCGGTGGGTCAGCCTGCCGGTGCAGCCTCTTTAAAATCCTGGCTCTTGCCGGGATTTTGTTTTTTTATTCCATTTCCAAATCATTTGTGTCGAGGCGCGAAGCCGCACACAGTGCTGTTGCACGGCAAGGTAATGCAACAACGACACGGATGATTTGGAAATGGAATGACAACCAGGAATTTTCATGACCGATCTATTGCTAGATACCACCGAGCAGGTGCTGACCATCACCTTCAATCGGGTGGACAAAAAGAACTCGTTCACCGCTGACATGTACGCAGCGCTGGCCGATGCGTTCACCCAGGCGCAGCGTGACGACGCGGTGCGTGTGGTGGTGATCCAAGGCCATGAAACCGTGTTCAGCGCGGGCAACGACATAGCCGACTTTTTAAAAGCTCCGCCGGTGTCACCCGACGTGCCGGTGTTTCGCTTCATGCGTGCCATCAGCAGCTTCACCAAGCCGATTGTGGCGGCGGTGTGCGGCCCGGCGGTGGGCATTGGCAGCACCATGCTGTTCCATTGCGACCTGATTTATGCCGGTGACAACGCTGCGTTCTCGATGCCGTTTGTCAATTTGGGCGTTTGCCCTGAGGCGGCATCGAGCCTGCTGGCGCCGCAGCGCATGGGCTATGTGCGTGCCGCAGAGGCGCTGCTGCTGGGCGACCCGTTCAGCGCTGAGGCCGCGCTGGAGATGGGCCTCATCAACCGCATCGTTCCCCCCACCGAAGTGAACGCTTTGGCGCGGCGCCAGGCGCTGCGCCTGGCGGCCAAACCCCAGCAGCCGCTGCTGATTGCCAAACGTTTGATGAAGCAGGCGCAAGCCAGTCTGGTGGCCACGCACATGGCCGAAGAAGCCGACATTTTTGGTCGCCTGCTGACCGAGCCAGCCGCCCGCGAAGCCTTTGGCGCGTTCCTTGAAAAGCGCAAGCCAAATTTTGAAAATTTATAAGAAATAAGGCTCTAGCCCTTGTATATAAATCGCAAGCAGCTATTAAAAATATAGCTTTTAAAATGATAAGGTGTTCATGAAACTACGCAAACGTGTGGTTGGGGTGTGGCTACTGGGTCTGGCACTGGCGCTTGCAGGCCATGCCAAAACCCCCGGCGAGGTGGAGGTGGGCAACGTGTTGCGCCAGGCCACGCTACGCGGGCTCAATGGCCCAGACCGCAAGCTGTCAGACTTTCGCGGCAAGCCACTCATCATCAACGTCTGGGCCAGTTGGTGTCCGCCGTGCATTGCCGAGATGGGGTCGCTGGAGCGTCTGGCCTGGAGCGACCTGGGCCAGCAGTTCACGGTGATTGGTATTTCCATCGACGACTACCCTGAGGCTGCCAAAGGCTTGCTGCGCAAAAGCAGCGCCACCCTCAACCACTACATAGACCACAAGCTGGAGCTGGAAAACATGCTTGGGGCTGACCATTTACCGCTGACCTTGCTGGTCGATGCCAAGGGGCGGGTGCTGAGTAAAACTGTGGGTGGGCGCGAATGGGACAGTGCACCCATGCAGGCCATGATCCGCAGCATGCTTCGCTTGAAATAACCCACACGTTTTACCCCATGCCACATCGCACACCCCTGGTTCCTGAAGTTGTTTTTGAAGACGAGTTCATCGACGGTGTCAAAAAAATCTTTGAAGAAATGATTGTCTTCAACCGCATGCTGGGCTTGAAGATCACGGCCATCACCGCCACCCAGGTCAAGGCGCGCATCGAGATGCGCAACGAGTTGGTGGGGCACTATGCCTACAACCGCATCCATGGCGGTGTCATCAGCGCCAGTCTGGACGCGCTGGGAGGTCTGGCGGTGATGGTGGCTCTTGGCGCGCGCCACATGGACGAGTCCCCCCAGCAGCGGCTGCAACGTTTTGCCAAATTGGGCACGATCGACTTGCGGGTGGATTACCTGCGCCCGGGCATTGGCGACTGGTTTGATCTGCGCGCCGAGGTGATGCGCCTGGGCTCACGCGTGGCCTCTACCCGCATGGAGTTTTTTGGAGCCGATGGCAAACTGTTGTCGGCCGGCTCCGCCGCTTACATCCTGTCCTGATGCGGGTTTGACCTTGCTTTTTGCCGTGAAAAAGGCGCGCCTGCCGGGTCTACAATTTCTTCAATAACGTCGTGGATATTTCTATGCATAAATTGGTCAACGCCCTCATGTCATGGTTCCTCTGGCAACCCCCGGCTCGACTGATGCGACAGGTGACCTTCCCCATCAAAATGGTGATCATTGCCACTGCAGTGGCGGTGTCGCTGGTGTGGTTGTTGTGGGTTATGGTGGGCGGCAAATTGCAAGGCATCGACGCGACCACACAAGAACTCGCTGGAGTGCGTTACGCCAGCGCGATATACCCGGCCATGGATTTGGCCGGTGTCTGGCGTCAGCAGTCGCGCAACGCGGCGTTTGGTGAAGGCGGCGACCAGTTGCCCCAGGCCCGTCAGGCCTTTGATTTGGCCTTTAAAAAGCTCCAAGCCATGGATGCTGAGTTAGGTCAGTCCCTTCAGGTCAGCAGCAGTTTTGCTGCGTTGCGCAGCGCCGTGCAGGCGGCTCAAGCGGTTCAGCCGTCAGCGGGGGTCAAGGCCGACCCTGAAGTGGTGTACCAGGGCATGATTGGTGTCTCGCGCACCTTGGCCGACTTGCTCGATGCCGTGACCGATGGCTCCGGCCTGGTGCTCGACCCAGACCTGGCCAGCTACCACCTGATGAGTGCGGTGCTGTTGCGCGCGCCTGATGTGATTCAAACCACGGTCGAAATCCGTGGCCTGGTGCGCACCGCGCTCAAGGCGGGGCAGATCACGCCCGACAACGCGGCCCGGCTTGAAGGCTATCTGGCTACCTTGGCACGCGACACGGCACAGGCCAAGTTTTCGCTCGACAAGGTACAAAAAGCAGCGCCGTTTTATGGTCAAAAATTGATACGGGGAGCGGTGATTGCGACTGAAGAATTTTTGGAATCGGTTCGGGTGAACGTGCCTGTGGAAGCCAGCACGGTGCAAGGCGATGCAGCGGCTTTTGTCAAGCTGGCCAACCAAACTTTGCAGAGCCAGTTCAAACAGGTAGAAGGAAACCTGAACGTGCTGGAGGCCATGCTGGTAGATCGCCAAAGCGCACTGCGGCAAGACCTTTGGTTGGCCTTGGCCATCACCGCTTTGAGCCAGCTGGTGGCGGCTTATTTCGGCATGGGGTTTTTTGTGGCCATGCAAAATGGTTTCACAACACTGCGCCATCACCTGATTACCATTTCCATGGGAGATTTGCGTGGCATCATTGAAGTGAGTGGGCACGATGAGATGAGCGCCATGCTCAAAGAGTTGGGCAACATGCAGCTGGCCTTGAGCCAAACCGTGCAACAAGTGCAACAAGCCAGTGACGATGTGGTGCAGTCCAGTCAAGAAATTGCGCAGGGCATGACAGACTTGTCTGCACGTACCGAGTCGGCTGCTGCTGCTTTGGAACAATCGTCAGCCGCATTGGAGCAAACCAATGCCACCGTGGCCATGACCGCAGAGTCGGTTGCCAAGGCATCCCAAATTGCCAGCAACAACGCCAACACTGCGAGTCAGGGCGGCGCGGTGATGCAAGACGTGGCCGACACCATGGAGCGTATCCATGCCTCGTCACAAAAAATCAGCGACATCATTGGGGTCATCGACGGCATTGCGTTTCAAACCAACATCCTGGCGCTCAACGCCGCAGTGGAAGCGGCGCGCGCGGGCGAGCAGGGGCGTGGTTTTGCGGTGGTGGCCGCAGAAGTGCGGGCGCTAGCCGGGCGCAGTGCAGCAGCGGCTAGAGAGATCAAGACCCTCATCACCACCAGCACCGATGAAGTGGCCAAGGGCACCGAGATCGTGCGCCACGCTAGCGATCGCATGCATCAGATTGTGGACAACGCCGATCAGGTCAACAATCTGCTCAGTGAGGTGACCAACGGAGCCAAAGAGCAAAGTTTGGGTATTTCCCAGATTGGTGTGGCGGTTCAGGAACTTGACCACAACACCCAAGCCAATGCCTCGTTGGTTGAAGAGACTGCCGCGTTGGCCAACACGCTCCAAGGTGCAGCCGTGCGCATGGCCGCGCAGGTGGACGAGTTCCGTCTGCCTGGCGCGCCGTCGGCCGCGTTGGTCGAAGGCATTGATGTGGACAGCATCATCGACGGCCACCGGCAATGGAAGGTCAAGCTGCGCGATGCCATTGACACCGGTGACAAGGTCGACGTGGCCACCCTGTCGCGTGACGATTGCTGTGGCCTGGGCAAATGGATTTATGGCGATGGTCAACGCCTGCGCGAGCGGGTTAGTTTCACCACGCTGGTGAGCAAGCATGCGAATTTTCACCAGGTGGCAGGCCAAGTGGGTCAGCTGATCAACGACAGTCGCTACAGCCAAGCCGAAGACGCGTTGGCTCCCAACACACCTTTTGCTGTGGCCACCAATGACGTGGTGATGGTGCTGTCGGCCGCCAAGCGGCTGGGTTTTGTTTGATATTTTATAAAATAGACCTCTAGCCCTTGTATTTGCTATGCTTAATGCTATTTAAAATATAGCAAATTATTGATTAGTTTTGGGCACCACGCGCGGTTTACCCTGCTCGTCAATGGCCACGTAAGTCAGGGACGCTTCGGTAACCTTGGTGTATTTGCCCTGGTCGCGAAAGCGCTCGGCGTAGACCTCGATCTTGACGGTGATGGAGGTGCGGCCTATGCGCACCAGCTTGCCGTAAAAGCTCAAAATGTCACCCACCCGCACCGGCTGCTTGAAGATGAATTCATTCACCGCCACCGTGGCCATGCGCCCACCCGCGTAGGGCGAGGCGATCACCGCACCGGCCAAGTCCACCTGCGCCATGACCCAGCCGCCAAAAATATCGCCATTGGCGTTCACATCGCGCGGCATCGGGATCACCTTGAGCACCAGTTTTTCGTCGGTGGGCAAAGTCACAGGTTCTGGGGTGTTGGCGTGGGGGCTTGTAGACATGGGCACAATCCTGGTTACAAAGTGTTGAGGACAGAGCTGGTGCGCTTCGCGCCCTTCGGTCTGTCCCGCAAATATTCAGGATTGTCTCCCATGCGCCGTCATTCTTCTTCCCACGGCAGTTCTGCTGCCAGTGTTCCCGCTGTTTCCGGCCCCGCGCTGGCGCCGCGCTCTGACTGGTCTACCTTGCAGCGCCTGTTCCCCTACCTGTGGCAATACAAGTGGCGCGTGATGCTGGCGCTGGCTTTCATGGTGGGCGCCAAGCTGGCCAATGTGGGCGTGCCGATTCTGCTCAAGGATTTGGTCGACACCATGAACCCCAAGGGCGGCATCGGGGCCAACGCCTTGCTGATCGTGCCGCTGGGGCTGCTGCTGGCCTATGGGCTGCTGCGCTTGTCGACCACGTTGTTTGCTGAGCTGCGCGAGCTGATTTTTGCCAAGGCCACCGAGGGCGCGTCGCGCAGTATCAGCCTGCAGGTGTTTCGCCACCTGCACGCCCTTAGCCTGCGCTTTCACCTGGAGCGCCAGACCGGCGGCATGACGCGTGACATTGAGCGCGGTACCCGCGCCGTGCACTCACTCATCAGCTATTCTTTGTATAGCATTTTCCCAACGCTGATTGAGGTCACGCTGGTGCTCAGTGTGCTGGCGGTCAAGTTTGACATGTGGTTTGCCTGGATCACCATTGCGGCGCTGGTGCTCTACATCAGCTTCACGATTTTGGTGACCGAGTGGCGCACCCAGTTCAGAAAGCAAATGAACGAGTTGGACAGCACCGCCCACAGCCGCGCCATCGACTCGCTGCTGAACTACGAGACGGTGAAATACTTCAACAACGAAGAATTTGAAGCCAAACGCTACGACGACAACCTGGAGCGCTACCGCAAGGCGGCACTCAAAAGCCAGACCACCTTGAGCGTGCTCAACACCGGCCAGCAACTCATCATTGCCGCGGGCCTGGTGCTGATGCTGTGGCGCGCCACGCAAGGCGTGGTGGATGGCCGCATGACGCTGGGTGACCTGGTGATGGTCAACGCCTTTATGATTCAGCTCTACATCCCGCTGGGGTTCTTGGGTGTGCTTTACCGTGAGATCAAGCAAGGCCTGACCGACCTGGAAAAAATGTTCACCCTGATGGAGCGCGAGCGTGAGATTGCTGATGTGCCGGGAGCTTTGCCGCTGGCGCTGCTGGGCGACACGCCAGTAACGCATGACGACAACGAGACGCGTCATAGCGAGCAAAGCGCGGCCATCCATGCCCCCTTGGCTGGCAGTGTCACGCAAGCCTCCAGCCGCGCCAGTGTGCGCTTCAGCCATGTCAACTTTGCCTACGACCCGGCACGCCAGATATTGCACGACATCAGTTTTGACATTCCTGCTGGCAAAACCGTGGCCGTGGTCGGCCCCTCAGGCTCGGGCAAGTCGACGCTGGCGCGGCTGTTGTTCCGGTTTTACGACGTGCAAGGCGGCCAGATTCTGATTGCCGGGCAAGACATCAAGCAGGTCACCCAAGCCAGTGTGCGCGCCGCCATTGGCATCGTGCCGCAAGACACGGTGCTGTTTAACGACACGGTGGAATACAACATTGCCTACGGCCAGCCGGGCGCCTCGCGCGAGCAGGTCATTGAGGCGGCCAAGTCAGCCCACATCCACGCTTTCATCGCCGCCACACCCAAGGGTTATGACACCATGGTGGGCGAGCGTGGGCTGAAACTCTCGGGTGGCGAAAAGCAGCGCGTGGCCATTGCCCGCACCCTGCTGAAGAACCCGCCCATTTTGATTTTTGACGAGGCCACCAGTGCGCTGGATTCTGCTAACGAACGCGCCATTCAGGCCGAACTGCAAAGCGTGGCGCAAAACAAGACCACCTTGGTGATTGCCCACCGCTTGTCCACGGTGGTGGATGCGCAGGAGATTCTGGTGATGGAAGCCGGACGCATTCTGGAGCGCGGCTCGCACGCCGAGTTGCTCGCCAAAAACGGCCGTTATGCCGACATGTGGGCACTGCAGCAGTCGGCTGAGTAGTGGAGCAATGGTTGGCCTTTAACGTGAAACAACGCCCACAGTCGACAAGAATGGCGTGTCGTAGAGCCGACTTCAGTCGGCCATGGCGGGTTGAAACCCCGCCCTACGCAGGGCACGCATGTTTCATGCTTTGGGGTGTCCTTGTTGAACATGGACGTTAGCACTGGCAAAAACTGCTTGAGTAGCTGCATAAATGGTAGCCAATTGAGCGCCGCAATGGCGCTATCTTGACCCTGCTGGCTGACTCGCCATGGTATGCCGCCACTACACTTGGGAAGTTGTCAATTTTTTGGTTGTGTTTGATGGATATTTTTGTGGTTGTGGCTCTGCTGGGCGTGGCGTTACACATCTTCAAGTCGCGCGAACAAGCCGAGCGCGTCGCCTTGCTGGGCAGCTTTTTAGGCAAGTTCCAGATTGAGAAACTGATGCAGGAGGTGCTGGGCGGCTACCACCGCGCCCTGGGCGAGTCCGATGCCCAGCGCCAGGCGCAGGTGTGGCACTACCTGGCGCCGCAAGAGCAGAACCTGGCCGATCAGTTCAGCCGCTTTGCACTCGACCTGGCCGAGGTGTACGAAGCCCGGGCGCGGGTCAGCCGCCTGCCGTTGGCACTGCCGTTTTTGTCGCTGGCCATGCCGTCGAGCACCTTTGATTTGCGCAAACTCATGAGCGTGCACGGCCACGGCATTAACCAGGCGGTGGCCAACGCGCAGGGCTTAAGTGCCAAACGCCGGGCCTTCACCGTGATGGCCGAGCTGCTGTTGATGCAGCACAGCTGCCACTGGTTTTGCCGCTCCAAACTGGTGGCCAGCGCGCGCTTGCTGGCGCGTCACCAAACCGCGTATGCCCAAGTGCTGGATGCGGTGGCACCGCAGACGCGCCAGGCTTATCTGGCTGTTATTGGGCTGCCTGGTCGCTGACGGGGTATGCTGGAATAATTTATAAGAAATAAGCCTCTAGCCCTTGAATATCAAGGGCTACCAGCTATAAAAAACGTAACAGTCTTGATGCCTGCCAGTGTCAGCAGCAGCGAGCCAAACAGGTGCAGCGCGGCGGTGCCAAAACCCAGCAGGTAGCGCTGCTGGCCGAGCATGCCGACCACTTCGGCCGAGAAGCTGGAAAACGTGGTCAGTGCGCCCAAAAAACCGGTGATGATGGCCAGCCGCCAGGCCGGGTCTAGATGTGGCAGAGCCTGGAACAAGGCCACTGCCACGCCAATCAAATAGCCGCCAATCAGGTTGGCGGCTAATGTGCCCAGCGGCAGCACCGCGCCCGGGTTGAGCCACAGCCCCAAGCCCCAGCGCGCCAGCGCACCCAGGCAGGCTCCGATACAAATGGCGACAACAGACAACATCTTGAATGATGTCCGGATCAGGGCGTTTTTTTGGTCGGCTTGACCGCCTGTGCAGGTTTGAACGTCGAGTGGTTGATGGTCACACCTTCGGCTGAGAACCTGGCCGCTTTGACCACGCCAATACCGTTGACCCGAACGATGAAATCATTCCAGTCCTTGAACGGGGCTTTTTTGCGTTCATCCAGAATTTTGCTGGAGGTGCCCGGACCAATGCCCTTGATGCTGTCGAGCTCGGCCTCCGAGGCTTGGTTGATGTCCAGCGCAGCCAGTGCGTTCAGACTGACCATCAATGCAGCCAAAGACAAAAGTTTTTTGAACATGACAGGGCTCCTGTAAAAGGGAAAAGGGAAAAGGGAAAAGGGGTGAACGCTATCTGCTATGAGGCCAGCCACTGCACGTACTTTGCCACACCGGTTTGTACATCAGCAAACGAATGGTCGCAGCCGGTGGCACGCAGTGCGGTGAGATCGGCTTGGGTGTAGCACTGGTACTTGCCACGCAGGGCATCGGGGAAAGGCACGTATTCCAGCAGACCTTGTGCCACCAGCTGATCCAGGGATAGGGCAGCTTGACCGTCCAAGGCACGCAGCGCGTTGACGGTAGAACTGGCCACATCGTTAAAGGGTTGGGCGCGCCCGGTGCCGAGGTTGAAAATACCGGAAATGCCGGGGTGGTCATAGAACCACAGGTTGACCGCCACCACGTCGTCGATGAAGACAAAGTCGCGCAGTTGCGCACCCGCCGCGTAACCACCGTAGTCGGCAAACAGCTTGACTTTGCCATCAAGCTTGAACTGGTTGAACTGGTGAAACGCCACACTGGCCATGCGGCCTTTGTGCTGCTCACGTGGGCCGTAAACATTGAAGTATCTGAAGCCCACCACCTGCATGGTTTTACCGGCAAAGGCACGCTGGAATTCGTGGCCACACTCGCGGCGCATGCGCTGGTCAAACAGCAGTTTGGAGTAGCCGTAAACGTTCAGCGGCCGCTCAAAAGCCGGGTCTTCGCGAAACGTGTCCGAGCCGCCATAAGTGGCGGCGCTGGAGGCGTAAAGCAGGCGTGCCCCGCGCTTCTGACAGGCCTGGTACAACTTGACCGAGGTGGCAAAGTTGTTTTGCATCATGTACTTGCCGTTGCTCTCCATGGTGTCGCTGCAGGCCCCTTCATGGAAGATGGCTTCGACCTGACCGTAGTCGCCACTGGCGTAGTCGGCGTAAAAGCTATCGGCATCGACATAGTCGGTGATCTGCAGGTCGGCCAGGTTGCGAAACTTGTCGCCCTGGGTCAGGTCGTCGACGGCGATGATGTCGCTCAGCCCCCGTGCGTTGAGCCCCTTGATGAGGTTGGAGCCAATAAAACCGGCCGCGCCGGTGACAACAATACGGGTCATGCAAACAACTCCTCATAAGACACGGTGGCGGTGCCGAATTTACCCACCACCAAGCTACCTGCGCGGTTGGCCAGCGGCAAGGCTTGGCGCAAACTCAGGCCCGCTGCCACCAGGGCGGCCAGGGTGGCAATGACGGTGTCGCCAGCGCCGGTCACGTCAAACACCTCGCGCGCTTGTTCACTCACACTGACCTGGCCTTGTGCATCAAACAGCGTCATACCTTCTTCGCTGCGGGTCAGCAGCACGGCTTGCAGGCCTAGGTTTTTGCGCAAATTTTGCACTTTGGTTTGCAGCTCGGTTTCGTTTTGCCAGCTGCCAATCACCTGTTGCAGCTCGGCGCGGTTGGGGGTGATCACATTCGCCCCCTGGTAGCGTGAATAGTCCGAACCCTTGGGGTCAATCAAAATCGGCTTGCCAGACGCATGGGCGAGGGCAATCATGTCGCTCACGTGCGCCAGGCCGCCCTTGCCGTAGTCCGAGAACAGCACCGCCTGGTGGCTGGGCAACAGCTCAATGAAGATGGCGGTTTGCGAGGCCAGCACTTCGCTTTGAGGCGTGTTCTCGAAGTCCATGCGCAGCAGTTGCTGCTGGCGGCCAATGACACGCAGTTTGACGGTGGTTTTGAGCTGTGCGTCGCGGCCAAAGTGGGTCTGAATGCCGGTGTTCGCCACCAGCGCTTCGAGCTTGTGGCTGGCCTCGTCGTCACCCACCACGGTCAGTAACGAGGCTTGTGCGCCCAAGGTGACCACGTTGTAGGCCACGTTGGCCGCGCCGCCATTGCGCTCTTCTTCACGCGTGACACGCACCACCGGCACTGGGGCTTCTGGGCTGATGCGGTCAACGGCACCGTACCAGTAACGATCCAGCATCACATCGCCCACCACCAGCACGCGGGCCTTGGCTAATTGTTGTTGAGTAATTTTTATCTTCATGATCAATTCAATGGTGCTGCAAGCGACGTTGCTCACGCGACATGCCGTGGAACCGGCTTTGCCGGGCCACTGGCATGGCCCCCTTGAGGGGGGAGGCGGCCACACGAAGTGGGCAAGCAACAGGGGGGAGTGTCATCTCATAGTTCTTCAACCCGTAAGGCAGGGTAACTGTCCCAGGTCTGGCAGCCCGGGCATTGCCAAAAATGGTGCGTGGCCTCAAAGCCACAGGCAGCGCAGCGGTAGCGCAACAGCGGTTGGGTGGCGTGGTCCAGGGCGCGCTGCACCTGGGGATGAAAGTGTTCATGCTCCAGCTTTTCACCGGCAATCCATTTGCTGGCCGCCACCAGAGAGGGTTCTTTCTCAAGGTGACGGGCATACCAGTCTCGGGCACTGACGGGTTGGTCGGCGCAGGCGTTGGTCAGCGTGACCACCGCGTCCAGCAGGTCCAGGCACGGTTTGCTGGCATACAGGGTCTGCAGCTGTTGCAAGGTTTCCTGGGTGCGCCCGCAACGCAAGGCCAAGGTGGCCAAAGGCTGGGCGATCAGGGGAATGGCAGCAGGGGTGCTGACCAAGGCCTCGGTGAGGGTTTGCCAGGCCAGGGGAAACAAGCCCATTTTTTCTTGCAACTGCGCCAGATCCAGACGGGCACGGGCTGCATCAGGTGCTTTTTGTATGGCTTTTTGCAGCAACTCACCGGCCTGCGCCCACTGCTCCTGCGCGGCCAGTGTGGCCGATTGTTCGCACAGGTAATGTGCCAGGCGGGTGCTGAAACTACCGGGCTCAACCCGGTCAAGCTTTTCTGCCACCTGTGCGGCCAGTGCCCAGTCTCGGCTGCGCTCGTAGTTGGCCAGCAAGGCGAGTCGCGCCTGGGCTTCAAAAGGAGTGCCTTCCAGTTTGAGTAAAGCAGCTTCAGCCCGGTCGAGCAAACCTGCTTTCAGATAATCCAACGCCAAAGCATGCTGTGCGCGGTTGCGATCGGCTTGGTTGATGTCGCCGCGCGAGAGCAAGTGCTCATGCACCCGCACCGCGCGTTCATATTCGCCGCGACGTCGAAACAGGTTGCCCAGGGCAAAGTGCAGCTCTGACGTGTCCGGGTCGTTCTGCACCGCTTCAATGAAGGCATCAATGGCCTGGTCTTGCTGCTCGTTGAGCAAATAGTTCAGTCCTTTGAAATAGGCTTTGGGTGCTTGATGGTTTTCCAGCCGTATCTGGCGCAAATCCAGTCGCGAGGCCATCCACCCGAGCACAAAAGCCAGGGGTAATCCCAGCAATATCCAGCTTAAATCAAATTCCATCGACGTAACTTGTAGCGCCTGCCTGTGTCTGTGGAAGGTTGACGGGGGGCGTGGCAACGGCTGGTAGTGGTGCTGGGGAAGCGCGCTGGCGTAACCAGCGTGGCAACATGCCCAGCACGCCCACAACCACGCCAATACTAAAAGTTGCAAGCACCACCAGCACCAATGGGGATCGCCATTGGGTACCAAAGAAAAAATGCACAGTGGTGACTTGCTGGTTGTTCAGCGCAAAGGCAAACAGGGTAAAAAAAATGGCCGCCTTCAGTACCCACTTGAGCAGCCACAACATGTGTTTCATCCAAATTCCCCAGTGGAACGCCGATTTTACTGTTCAGGGCTTGGTTGAAAGCGTCATTTCATTGGTGCGTTCATCCACATCATTACGCAGAGCTTTGCCGGGCTTGAAATGGGGCACGCGTTTTGCTGGAATGACCACGCTCTCGCCGCTGCGCGGGTTGCGACCCATGCGGGGTGGACGGTGGTTGATTGCAAAACTACCAAAGCCGCGGATCTCGATCCGGTGTCCCCGCACCAAGGCATCGTTCATGGCATCCAGAATGGCCTTGACCGCAAACTCCGCATCACGCTGGGTGAGCTGGACAAACTTGGCAGCCAATTCTTCAACGAGGTCTGAGCGAGTCATAAAGTCAACACCTTTGCGGAACAAAGAAAAAACGACCGGTGCACGCAGGCTTCCGGTCGTTCAGGTGGGCAATAACCAATTAGTTATTGTTGTCCAGCTTGGCGCGCAGCAAGGCGCCCAGGCTGGTGGTGCCCGCATTTTCGCGGGCAGACTGTTGGCTCAAGGTGGCCATGGCTTCGTTTTGGTCGGCCGCGTCCTTGGCTTTGATCGACAACTGGATGTTGCGGGTCTTGCGATCCACATTGACCACCACCGCAGTGACTTCGTCGCCTTCTTTGAGCACGTTGCGCGCATCTTCCACGCGGTCACGGCTGATCTCGGAAGCACGCAAATAGCCTAGGATGTCGTCACCGAGGTCGATTTCAGCGCCCTTGGCATCCACAGTCTTGACCTTGCCGGTGACCACTGAACCCTTGTCGTTGATCGACGAGAAGGTGGTGAACGGGTCGGAGTCGAGTTGTTTGATGCCCAGGGAGATGCGTTCACGGTCGACGTCCACCGCCAGCACCAATGCTTCCACTTCCTGGCCCTTTTTGTACTCGCGCACCGCAGCTTCGCCGGGTTCGTTCCAGGACAAATCAGACAAGTGCACCAGGCCGTCAATGCCAGCAGCCAGACCGACGAACACGCCGAAGTCGGTGATGGATTTGATCGGGCCCTTGACGCGGTCGCCGCGCTTGGTGTTTTGGGCAAATTCTTGCCATGGGTTGGCCTTGCATTGCTTCATGCCCAGGCTGATGCGGCGTTTGTCTTCGTCGATTTCCAGCACCATGACTTCGACTTCGTCGCCCAGGGCAACAATCTTGCTCGGTGCAATGTTCTTGTTGGTCCAGTCCATCTCACTCACGTGCACCAAACCTTCGATGCCGGGTTCGAGCTCAACAAACGCGCCGTAGTCGGCAATGTTGGTGATCTTGCCGAACATGCGCGTGCCTTGTGGGTAGCGGCGGTTCACGCCCATCCAAGGGTCATCACCCATTTGCTTCAGACCCAGCGACACGCGGTTTTTCTCGGTGTCAAACTTGAGAATCTTGGCGGTGATTTCCTGTCCAGCGGTCACCACTTCTGAGGGGTGACGCACACGACGCCAGGCCATGTCGGTGATGTGCAGCAGGCCGTCGATGCCACCCAGGTCCACAAATGCGCCGTATTCGGTGATGTTTTTGACCACGCCTTGAACAATCGCGCCTTCTTTGAGGGTTTGCATCAGCTTGGAGCGCTCTTCGCCCATTGAGGCCTCCACCACAGCGCGGCGGCTCAACACCACGTTGTTGCGCTTGCGGTCCAGTTTGATGACCTTGAATTCCAGGGTCTTGTTTTCGTACGGAGACAGGTCTTTGGTCGGGCGGGTGTCCACCAGCGAACCCGGCAGGAAGGCGCGGATGCCGTTGACCAGCACGGTCAGGCCACCCTTGACCTTGCCGCTGGTGGTGCCGGTGACAAATTCGCCGGTTTCCAGGGCTTTTTCAAGAGCCATCCAGGAAGCCAGGCGTTTGGCGGTGTCGCGGCTCAGGATGGTGTCGCCGTAGCCGTTTTCGATGGAGCCAATGGCTACCGACACGAAGTCGCCAACCTGGACTTCGGTTTCGCCCTGATCGTTTTTGAATTCTTCCAGTGGCACATAGGCTTCAGACTTGAGGCCGGCGTTGACGACCACAAAGCTGTGTTCGATACGGACGACTTCAGCGGTGATGACTTCACCGGGGCGCATTTCTGTGCGTGTCAAGGACTCTTCAAATAGGGCGGCAAAAGATTCGGACATGTTGTGATGCGGTTTTAAGCGCAGGTTATTTCACGGTTTGACCCGTGGGGTTACGTTTTTTTGAACCTCAACCGCAGCGCATCATTGCGATGCAGAAAGTCGGCTGAGGGCCGGTTGCCAAAGCACGAGCCTTGGCGGTTTCAGCCCTGTTGACAGGTTAAATAACAGGTTAAATGACAGGTCAAAAAGGCTGTTTGCTTTGCCACCAGGCCAACACCAGATCAACCGAGGCTTCGATCGACAAACTGGAGTTGTCCAGTGACAAGGCATCTTGCGCTGGCTGCAAAGGCGAGACGCTGCGGGACATGTCCCGGGCATCTCTGGCTTCTAGGTCAGCGCGAAGACTGTCAAGTGTAGCTGCATTTCCCTTTGAAATCAACTGTTTGTAACGCCTTTGCGCGCGTTGCTCGGCGCTGGCGGTCAGGAAAACCTTCAGCGCTGCATCCGGGAAGATGGCCGTGCCCATGTCGCGCCCGTCTGCCACCAGGCCAGGCACACGCCTAAAACTGTGCTGCAAATCAACCAACGCCGCCCGCACCTTGGGCAAGGCGGATACCTGCGAGGCCTTCATGCCGGTGTCTTCCAACCGGATTTGTTCAGTGACATCGTGGCCATCCAACAGCACTTGGCCGTCTTTGAACGCAATCGGCAGGCGTGCGGCCAGCTCGGCAATGGCGGCTTCGCCAGCGGCATCCAGCGGCAGTCCGGCTTGAGTCGCTGCCAGCGCGGTGATGCGGTACAACGCGCCCGAGTCGAGCAGGTGGTAGCCCAGTTGCTTGGCCACCTCGGATGCCAGCGTGCCCTTGCCGGAGGCGGTGGGGCCGTCGACGCAAATTACCGGAATGTGTGCTGGGTCGGCCTGCACCAAGGAAAACAGGGCTTCAAAGTAGTCCGGGAAGGTTTTGGCCACGCATTTGGGGTTAAGAATGCGCACCGGCATGCCAGCCGGGTTGAAGGCGGCGAGCGAAAAACACATCGCCATGCGGTGGTCGTCATAGGTGTGGATGCTGGCCGCTTGCCAGTCTGCCACGCTGGCCGGTGGCGTGATCTGGATGAAATCTGCGCCTTCAATCACCGTGGCACCAAGTTTGCGCAATTCACAGGCCATGGCGGCAATGCGGTCGGTTTCCTTCACGCGCCAGCTGGCAATGTTGCGCAGCGTGGTGGTGCCCTTGGCGTACAAGGCCATCACCGCCAGCGTCATGGCGGCATCGGGGATGTGGTTGCAATCGAGGTCGATGGCCTGCAGCGGCCAGCTGCCGCGCGAGGCCTCCAGCCAGTTGGAGCCGCTGAGCACCTGCGCGCCCATGGCTTGGGCGGCCTCCATGAAACGAATGTCGCCCTGGATAGAGTCTGCACCAACCCCCTGGATTTTTATGCAATTTTGGCCTGTAGCCCCCGTAGATATTGCGCCAAGCGCTATGAAATAGCTAGCTGATGAAGCATCTGCTTCTACATGCAGTTCACCCGGCGAGCGCAAGGCGCAACCCGCAGGTATGGTAAAGCGCTGCCAGCCGTCGCGCTGCACCTGCACACCAAAGCGTGCCAGCAGGTTCAGGGTGATCTCGATGTAGGGTCGTGAGATCAGCTCGCCCACCACCTCAATCACGATATCTTGTGCTGCCGACGGGTCGCCCTTGGGCGGCACAGCCCCTCCGGGGGGCGGCGAGGACGCGCCCGTGCCGGGCGTGCGGGTACGTTGCATTCCAACCAGCGGCAGAGCCATCAGCAAGGCGGTGAGAAACTGGCTAGACACGTCACCGCGCACCTTAATGGGGGCAGACAGGTTCAGGCTGGGTTGGCCGATGTGCAGCGGCGGGTAACCGTCGCGTGCGGTGTAGTCGATCTGGCAACCCAATTGGCGCAGGGCATCGACCAAATCGCCAATCGGGCGCTCGTGCATGCGCGGCACGCCGCTCAAGTCATAGCTGCCGCCCATCACGGCCAGCGCTGCGGTGAGCGGTCGAATGGCGGTGCCGGCATTGCCCATGAACAGGTTGGCAGTTGGATGTGCGGGTTTTCCGCCCAAGCCGTCAATCGTGACCGTGTGGCCGGTTTGGGTGATGCTGCAACCCAACGCGCGCAGAGCCGCCAGCATGACGCGCGTGTCGTCGGAGTCCAGCACGTCGTGCAGGGTGGTTTGGCCGCTGCACAACGCCGCCAGCAGCAAGACCCGGTTGGAGATGCTCTTGGAGCCGGGCAGGGTGATGCTGCCGCCAGCGGACAGCAGCGGCGGCAGGTCGATGAAGGCGGTGTTCAGCATGGTTTGGCGGTTTGCGTCATTTGCCACTGGGTGCGTGCCGCACTGGCTTGCTCGATCAGGGCTTCAAGGGCTTTGGCATCGCCACTGCGTACCAGGGTCTCAAAAGCCTGCAATTGGGCTTGGAACAGTTGGCTTTGTGCCAGCAACTCCGGACCATTGGCCAGCAAAATGTCGCGCCAGACCTTGGGGTCGCTGGCGGCTATGCGGGTGAAGTCACGAAAACCAGGTCCGGCCAAGGGCAAAAATTGCACGCCCTGCGCCTGGCCCTGAATGGCATTCATCAGCGCAAACGCCAGCAGATGCGGCAGATGGCTTACTGCCGCAAAGGCTGCGTCATGCGCTTCGGGCGACATTTGCACCACCTCGCAACCCAAGGCAGACCAGAGCGCTTGCGCCTGCTTGAGCTGCACCGTCAGCGTGCGCTCGGTGGGGGTCAAAATGACTTTGCAGCCGCGGTACAGGTCGGCCTCGGCATGTTCAATGCCCGCCAGTTCTTTGCCCGTAATCGGGTGCGCCGGGACAAAGGAGCCGAGTTGCTCTTTGAGTGCGCGCCGGGCGGCGTCGGTCACGTCGCCTTTGGTGGAGCCCACGTCCATGATCAGCATGCTCGGGGTGACCATGTGCTTGATGGCTTTCAGCGTGGCCTCCGTGGCCGCCACCGGCACAGCCACCAGCACAAGGTCGGCCCCCGACACCGCCAGCAGGGCTGAAGGTGCTTCCACATCGATCACGTCCAATTGCCGCGCCCGTTCGGTGGTAGAGGGCGATTTGCTGTAGCCGACCACGCGCTTGACCAGTCCTGCACGCTTGAGCGCCAGGGCAAACGAGCCGCCCATCAGACCACAGCCGATCAATGCCAGTTGTTCAAACATCATGCAGCGACCGGGTAAGTGCCCAGCACCTTGTAAAACGCACACAAACTGTGCAATTCTTCAAGGGCCTGCTGGACATGGGGTTGAGAGGGGTGACCTGCCAGGTCAATGTAAAAATAGTAGTCCCACTGACCCGAGCGCGCCGGGCGTGATTCAAACCGGGTCATGGATACGCCGTGTTTTTTCAACGGTACCAGCAGGTCGTGCACCGCACCGGGGCGGTTGGTGACCGACACAATCAAGCTGACGCAGTCGTTGCCAGTGGCTTGCGGTGCGGCCAGGGTTTGCGGCAGGCAAATGATGGCAAACCGGGTGCGGTTGAAGGCATCGTCCTGAATCGCGTAGGAGGCGATGTGCAGGCCAAATTCGCTGCTGGCACGCTCGCTGGCAATGGCTGCCCAGGCCGGGTTGGTGGCCGCCAGGCGCGCGCCTTCGGCGTTGCTGGCCGCAGCGCGACGGTCGGCTTGGGGTAGGTGCGTGGTGAGCCAGTCCTGGCACTGCGCCAGCGCCTGCGGGTGGGCGTAAACGGCTTCGATGTCGTGCAGCGAAGGCTCCAGGCGCAGCAGGTTGTGACGCACCAGAAAACTGGTTTCGCCAATGATGTGCAGCGGCGAATTGAGCAGCAGGTCTAGCGAGCGCGAGATCACGCCCTCAGAAGAATTTTCGATCGGCACCACGCCAAACTCGGCACTACCGGCGGCGGTGGCGCGAAACACCTCGTCAATGCTGACGCACAACACGCGCGACATGCTGCCACCAAAGAACTGGATCGCCGCTTGCTCGCTGAAGGTGCCCGCCGGGCCCAGGTAGGCCACGCGCTGCGGGGCTTCCAGCGCCCGGCAGGCGGACATGATTTCACGCCACACCAGACCCAGGCTGTGGTCTTTGAGCGGGCCCTGGTTGTGCGCTTGCAGGTTGGCAATCACCTGGGTTTCCCGGTCTGGGCGAAACACCGCCGAGCCATCGATTTTTTTCAACTCGCCGACTTCATGCGCCAGACTGGCGCGCTGGTTCAGCAAGGTCAGCAAGTCCAAGTCCAGCGCGTCAATGGCAGTGCGTAATTCGGCGAGGGTTTTGGCCATGGGCAGATTGGGTGTTTGGAAAGGAGGGGATGGCGTGCGGTTTACGCGTGCCGGGCTTCAAACTCGCGCAGGTAAGTCACCAGCGCCTGGACGCCTTCGATGGGCATGGCGTTGTAAATGCTGGCGCGCATGCCACCAACCGATTTGTGGCCCTTGAGCTGCAGCAAACGGTGTTCACGCGCACCGTTTAAAAACGCCTCGTTCAGGCTTTCGTCACGCAGGTAAAACGGCACATTCATGCGTGAGCGGCAGTTGGTTGCGACGCGGTTGACATACAGGCTTGAGCTGTCAATGGCGTCGTAAAGCAGCTGGGCTTTGGCGATGTTGCGCGCCTCCATGGCCGCGATACCGCCCTGGGCTTTGAGCCACTTGAAGACCAGCCCGGCGATGTACATCGAGTAGGTGGGGGGCGTGTTGAACATCGACTGGTTGTCGGCCACGGTTTTATAAGTGAACGCGCTGGGGCAGATGGGCAAGGCGCGGTCGAGCAAATCTTCACGCACCACCACCAGGGTCAAGCCTGCTGGGCCAAGGTTTTTTTGTGCGCCACCAAAGGCCAGACCCACACGCGTCCAGTCCACCGGGCGCGAGGCCACATGCGACGAAAAATCAAGCACCAGCGGTGCATCGCAGCCCAGTGTTTTCAGATTCGGCAGCTCGTGGTACTCAACCCCGTTGATGGTCTCGTTAGAGCAAATGTGCACATAGGCGCTTTGGCCGCTGAGTTGCCAGCTGGCGGGGTCTGCCAGCGTGGTAAAGCCCGTGGTCTTGGTATTGGCCGCTTCATGCGCGGTGCAGTATTTGGCCGCCTCTGCGTATGATTTTTGGCTCCAGCTGCCGGTGACGACAAAGTCTGCCGTGGTACCGCGCGACAGGTTCAGCGGCACGATGGCGTTTTCAGCCAGGCCACCACCTTGCATGAACAGCAGCTTGAAGTGCTCAGGCACGGCCAACAGCTCGCGCAGGTCGGCTTCGGCCTCTTCGTAGATTTGGCCGAACTCTTTGCCACGGTGGCTCATCTCCATCACCCCCATGCCGCTGCCGTGCCAGTCCAGCATCTCGGCGGCGGCCTGGGTGAGCACGGCTTCGGGCATGGCGGCCGGGCCGGCAGAAAAGTTGTAAGGGCGAGTCATGTTGAAAATTTATAAGAAACAAGGCTCTGGTAGTCCGTTTCACCAAAACACTTACATGAAATTGTGCTTTTTCCAGCCGGGCGGTGTTGCTCGTCGTTGCCATAGCTGCAGCTATGTCGCTTCATCTCGCCTAGCCAGTCTGGAAAAATCATCAATTTAATTTCGTAATCGTTTTGGTGAAACGGACTACTAGCCCTTATTAAATAAGCGCAAGCAGCTATTTAATTAATAGTATTCAGTCTTGCGGTGGGGAGCTGTCGTCCGTGGGCTCGGCATCTGGGTCTTCAGCTGCCACGATGGCATCGTTTTCCACAATGCGTTGCAGGCCGCTGAGCTGCGAGCCGTCGTCCAGACCGATCAGGGTGACCCCTTGCGTGGCCCGGCCCAGTTCACGAATCTCAGACACGCGGGTGCGTACCAACACGCCCTTGTCGGTGATCAGCATGATCTCGTCGTCGGCATGCACCAAGGTAGCGGCGACGACCTTGCCGTTGCGCTCGGATTGCTGAATGGCGATCATGCCCTTGGTGCCGCGGCCGTGGCGGGTGTATTCGGCAATGCCAGTGCGTTTGCCATAGCCGTTTTGGGTGGCGGTCAAGACGCTTTGGGATTCGTCCTCGGCCACCAGCATGGCGATCACGCCTTGGCCGTCTTCAAGCATCATGCCGCGCACGCCGCGCGCCTGACGGCCCATTGGGCGCACATCGTTTTCGTCAAAGCGCACGGCCTTGCCGCCGTCACTGAACAACATCACGTCGTGCTGGCCATCGGTCAGCGCGGCACCAATCAAAAAGTCGCCATCGTCCAGGTCCACGGAAATGATGCCGGCCTTGCGCGGGTTAGAAAATTCGTCCAGCGCCGTTTTTTTGACTGTGCCCATGCTGGTGGCCATGAACACATAGCGGTTGTCGGGGAAGCTGCGTGCCTCGCCGGTGAGTGGCAGCACCACGGTGATTTTTTCGCCCTCTTGCAACGGGAACATGTTGACGATGGGGCGGCCCCGCGAGCCGCGTGAACCTTGCGGCACTTCCCAGACCTTGAGCCAGTACATGCGGCCGCGGTTGGAGAAGCACAGCATGTAGTCGTGCGTGTTGGCAATGAAGAGCTGGTCGACCCAATCGTCTTCTTTGGTGGCGGTGGCCTGTTTGCCGCGTCCGCCACGTTTTTGCGCCCGGTATTCGCTCAAGGGCTGGCTCTTGACGTAGCCGCTGTGGCTCAGCGTGACCACCATGTCGGTGGGGGTGATCAGGTCTTCGGTGGACAGGTCAAACGAGCTGTGTTCCACCAGGCTGCGCCGAGCGCCGAGTTTGGTCAGGCCAAACTCGGTTTTGATGGCGGTGAGTTCGTCGCCAATGATGACCGACACGCGCTCTGGGCGGGCCAGGATGTCGAGCAAGTCGTCAATGACGGCCATGACTTCTTTGTATTCGGCCACGATTTTGTCCTGCTCCAGCCCGGTCAGGCGTTGCAGGCGCATCTGCAAAATCTCGCCAGCCTGGGTTTCAGACAAGCGATACAGGCCGTCTTTGCCCATGCCAAATTGCAGCTCCAGGCCGTCGGGGCGGTAGTCGTCGGCATTGACGACGCCACCATCGGCTTTCGCGCGGGTGAGCATGTCGCGCACCAGGGCGCTGTCCCAGGGGCGGTTCATCAACTCGGTTTTGGCCACCGGCGGGGTGGGCGACTCGCGGATGATGCGGATGAACTCGTCAATGTTGGCCAGCGCCACGGCCAGGCCTTCGAGCACATGGCCGCGTTCGCGTGCCTTGCGCAACTCAAACACGGTGCGGCGCGTGACCACTTCGCGGCGGTGGTTGATAAAGACTTCAATCAGGTCTTTGAGGTTGCACAACTTGGGCTGGCCGTTGATCAGCGCCACCATGTTCATGCCAAAGGTGTCTTGCAACTGGGTTTGCTTGTATAAGTTGTTCAGCACCACCTCAGGCACTTCACCGCGCTTGAGTTCAATCACCAGACGCATGCCAGATTTGTCGGATTCATCCTGAATGTGGCTGATGCCCTCGATTTTTTTCTCGTGCACCAGTTCCGCCATGCGCTCTTGCAGCGTCTTTTTATTGACCTGGTAGGGCAACTCGTCGACGATGATCGACTGGCGCTGGCCTTTGTCGATGTCTTCAAAGTGGCATTTGGCGCGCATCACCACGCGGCCGCGTCCGGTGCGGTAGCCGTCTTTGACACCGTTGATGCCGTAAATGATACCGGCCGTGGGGAAGTCTGGAGCCGGGATGATTTCCATCAGCTCGTCAATACTGGCCTGCGGATTTTTCAGCAGGTGCAGACAGGCATCCACCACTTCATTGAGATTGTGTGGCGGGATGTTGGTGGCCATGCCCACCGCGATACCAGACGAGCCATTAACCAGCAGGTTGGGCAGGCGCGCGGGCAACACCAGGGGTTCTTTTTCGGAGCCGTCGTAGTTGGGGCCGAAGTCCACCGTTTCCTTGTCGATGTCAGCCAGCATTTCGTGTGCGATCTTGGCCAGGCGGATTTCGGTGTAACGCATGGCGGCGGCGTTGTCGCCGTCGACCGAGCCGAAGTTGCCCTGGCCGTCCACCAGCATGTGGCGCAGGGAAAAATCTTGCGCCATGCGCACGATGGTGTCGTACACCGCCGAGTCGCCGTGCGGGTGGTATTTGCCGATCACGTCGCCCACGATACGCGCCGATTTTTTATACGCCTTGTTCCAGTCGTTGCCCAGCTCATGCATGGCAAACAACACACGTCGGTGCACTGGTTTGAGGCCGTCACGCGCATCGGGCAGGGCGCGCCCCACAATCACGCTCATGGCGTAATCCAGGTAACTGCGGCGCATTTCCTCCGCAAGACTGGTGGGCAGGGTTTCTTTGGCGAACTGGGTCATGGGAACGGCTTGAGATTAGGCAAGTTCTAAGTTAGTCAATCATTTTAAGCTGCTGATTAGTGGCTGCTTGGCAACGGGTTTGTCAAAAAGTTCACACGAAATTGGGTCGTGAACCTTTGTAAGCGCTTTAAATGGGGTCAGTTAAATAGACTGTGGCACAATCAACAGAACGCTCATCGTGATAGGCATCTTGGGCGTCAGTTTTATCGACGCAGCATGGCTGCGGATTTTTCCCTTAAGGAGAACCATGAAGAAGTTAAATAAAGTGGCAATATTGATTGCTGCCACAGCTCTCGCAACCGCTCTCACAACTGCTGCCGGTGCCCAATCTGTCGACAACTGGCGTGCTGCTGACGGTACAACCTGGAAAAACGGTACCAACGAACTTTGCTGGCGTGATGCAAGCTGGACTCCGGCCACTGCTGCTGTGGGTTGCGATGGTGCCATCGTGGCTCCCAAGGCTGCGCCTGTTGTAGCCCCTGTAGCAGCTCCTGCTGCGCCTGTGGCTGCTCCTGCACCAGCACCTGCACCCGCACCCGCTCCTGTGGCTGCTGCCAAAGTAACCTACGCAGCCGATGCGTTTTTTGACTTTGACAAAGCCGTTCTGAAACCAGAAGGCAAAGCCAAACTCGACGATCTGGTCGGCAAGGTCAAGGGCATTAACCTTGAAGTGATCATCGCTGTGGGTCACACCGATGCAACTGGCCCTGATTCTTACAACCAAAAACTGTCGGTGAAGCGCTCTGAAGCCGTCAAGGCTTATTTGGTGTCCAAGGGCATCGAAAAGAACCGTGTGTACACCGAAGGCAAGGGCGAAGCCCAACCGGTTGCTGACAACAAGACCAAAGAAGGCCGTTCCAAGAACCGCCGCGTTGAAATTGAAGTAGTGGGTACACGCGCCAAGTAATGGGCTGTGTGCTAGCTCTTTGAGCTGCTCAACAAAAAACCCGCCGAGGCGGGTTTTTTGTTGTCTGAACGGCGGTGACGAAGCTTGCAGCGTTTTTCGCTTGGGGTCACTGGGTTTTGTTCTAGTTGTGTGTCCCTATTTGGCATTTGATACCTAGGGTTTACCCTAAAATCGATGTAGCAGAATAGCCTGACCCATCGCACCAATTTTGATGGGTTGATTGGCGTAAGGGCTTGTTCACAAATTCATGAACAAGCCCTAAGCTCTTCATTTCTCTCTTGAACCTGGATACTTATGAACGTCCCACTGGAAACTGAACTGATCGAAAACTACACCTTTTCAGAAATCAAGATTGGTCAAAGCGCCAGACTGCTGCGCACCCTTTCATTGGAGGATATTTCTGCTTTTGCAGCCGTTTCAGGCGACACCAACCCAGCCCACCTGAACCCAGAATACGCCAACGACACCTTGTTGCATGGCGTGATTGCCCACGGCATGTGGAGTGGAGCGTTGATTTCTGCACTGCTGGGGACGCAGTTCCCAGGTCCTGGCACTATTTACCAGGATCAGGCGCTGCACTTTGTCAAACCAGTGCGTGTCGGTGACACCTTGACGGTGATAGTGAAGGTAACCGCCATGAACCCGGCAGATAAAAGCCTGGAGCTTGATTGCCAGGTGGTCAACCAGCGCGGCGAGCATGTGCTCAGTGGTGTGGCCAAGGTGCTGGCTCCCACCACCAAAGTGCGCTTGCCACGTGTCGAGGCTCCGCAGATTCAGTTGTTTGACCCGCAAGCGCGCTTTCGTGACCTGATGGCCATGGGCGAGCAGCTTGAAGCGGTGCTGTGCGCCGTGGTGCACCCGTGCGACGAGGGCTCTTTGAGTGGCGCCATGGATGCGGCTCGTTTTGGGCTGATCGTGCCCATTTTGATTGGACCTGAATTGCGCATTCGGCATGTGGCCGCGCAAGCCCACATTGATTTGACCGGGGTAGAGGTCATCAACCAGCCGCACAGCCACGCCGCCGCAGAAAAAGCGGCCGAGATGGCAGCCAACTGGGAAGTTGAAATGGTCATGAAAGGCAGCTTGCACACCGACGAGCTGATTCGCGCCATTTTGGCCAAACCCGCATTACGCACCGGACGGCGCATGTCGCACGTGTTTCGTTTTGACATTCCGCTGTACCACAAGCCCCTGCTCATCACCGATGCGGCGCTGAACATTCGCCCCACCTTGCAGGAAAAAATGGACATCATCCAGAATGCCATTGACTTTGCCCGCATCATGGGTGTGGCGGTGCCCAAGGTGGCGATTTTGTCGGCAGTGGAAGTGGTTAACCCGAACATTCCCTCCACGCTGGATGCTGCCGCCTTGTGCAAGATGGCGGATCGGGGGCAGATCACCGGAGGTGTGCTGGACGGCCCTCTGGCCTTTGACAATGCCATTTCGATGCACGCTGCACACATCAAGCACATTGAATCCGAGGTGGCGGGTCATGCCGACATCATGGCCGTGCCTGATCTGGAAAGCGGCAACATGCTGGCCAAACAGCTTGAATACCTGGCCGGTGCGAGTGGCTCCGGCATTGTGCTTGGGGCTCGGGTGCCGATTGCCCTGACCAGCCGGGCTGATGGCCCTTCCAACCGGGTCGCCTCTGCCCTGCTGGCACTGCTGGTGGCGCACAACGCCCGCCGGGATCAACCCCGTCCGATCTGGTAAGGCTGCAGTTCATGGCCATTTTGTCTGTCAACGCGGGCTCGTCCACACTCAAATTTTCACTTTATCCGTTGGTCGGTGCACAGGTGCAGCCGCAAATCCTGAGTGGTTGCATCGAAGGCCTGGAGCCAGATGGCAAGCCAGAAATGAGTTGGTCTTTTCAGGGGCAAACACAGCGCAAACGACTAGAGCTGGGCGTCGATCGCATTTTTGCGCAGGCGCTGCAGTGTCTGCGTGAATTGTTGTCATCGCTGCCTGACACGCCCAGTTTGCAGGCGGTGGCGCACCGGGTGGTGCATGGTGGTGCAAGCTACCGCGCCAGTGTGGTGGTGACCGAGGCGGTGTTGGCCAATTTGACTCGGCTCAGTTCCTTGGCTCCGCTGCACCAGCCGCATAACCTGGCGGGGGTACGCTCGTTCACCGAGGCGTTTGCTGGCGTGCCGCAAGTGGCCTGTTTTGACACCGCGTTTCATGCCACGTTGCCCGAGGTGGACTACCGGTTTGCGCTGCCTGAAGCGCTTTATGAACGGGGCTTGCGGCGCTATGGTTTTCATGGGCTCTCATACCAATATGTGATGGGTGTGCTGCTGGCGCAAAGCCCGCGCGCTGCGGGCCGGGTGCTGATGGCGCACCTGGGCAATGGTGCCAGTCTGTGCGGCACGATCAACGGCCAGAGTCGCGCCACCACCATGGGCTTTTCGGCCCTGGACGGCCTGATGATGGGCACGCGCACCGGCGCGCTTGATGCCGGTGTCATGCTGTATTTGCTGGAGCAAGGCTGGAGCCATGACCAGTTGCAAACCCTGCTGTACAAGCAAAGCGGTTTGCTCGGGGTGTCGGGCATCTCGGCCGACATGCGCCGTCTGCGTGCTGACACCTCGGCGGCGGCCCAGTTGGCCGTGGACATGTTCACCTACCGCATTCAACGTGAAAGCGGGGCGCTGGTGGCCTGTTTGCAAGGGCTCGACGTGCTGGCCTTCAGTGGCGGCATTGGCGAGCATGATGTGACACTGCGCACCGAACTGGGCCAGCGCCTGGCCTGGCTGGGCGTGGTCATTGACCCCCAGCGCAACGCGCAGGCCACGGGCGACCAGGTGCTGGCGATCCATGCCAGCAGCAGTGCGGTGGAAGTCTGGGTGGTGCCAACCGACGAAGGCGTGGTGGCCGCGCGCGAAGCTGCCAACTTGTTGGCCGCCTGAAACCACTTTGCGATACTGCAGCCATGCAACTTCAAGACATTCTGTATTCGCAAGGCTTTGGCACGCGCCGCGTTTGTGCCGGTCTGATTCAGCAGGGCTTCGTTTATGTTTATGAACAAAATAGCCTTACAGCCCCCGTTAAATATGTGCAAGCAGCTACTGAATTTGTAGCAGAAGGGCTGCACTTTCAGGTTCAGGGAATGGATTGGCCGTATGCCGACAAGGCCTACCTGATGCTCAACAAGCCGGCCGCCACCGAGTGTTCGCAAAAACCATCCACCTACCCCAGCATCTACACCCTGCTGCCTGCCCCCTTGCGCCTGCGGCCGCAAAAAGGTGCGGTGCAGGGCGTGCAGGCGATTGGGCGGCTGGACCAAGACACCACTGGCCTGCTGCTGCTCACCGACGACGGCAAGTTCATCCACCGCATGAGTTCGCCACGCCACCACGTCCCCAAGGTCTACGAGGTGTGCGTCAAGCACCCGCTTGACGAGCGTCAAGTGCGTCAATTGCTGGCAGGTGTGGTGCTGGACGACGACCCGAAACCAGTGCGCGCTGCCGCCTGTGAAGTGGTGGGTGAATTTAAGCTGCGGCTGACGCTGACCGAGGGCAAATACCACCAGGTCAAACGCATGCTGGCAGCGGTCAGCAACCGGGTCGAGGCTTTGCACCGCTCGCAAATCGGCGGCTTGGCGCTGCCCGATGACCTGGCTGCGGGGCAATGGCGCTGGCTGACGACGCAAGATTTATCCCTGATTCAGGGCGCATAACGCCGGGTTCCGCAATCATTTGCCCATGCGGTATGCTTGCTGCATGACTCTGTTTCTTGATTCATTTTGGCGTGCGCTGCTGTATTGTTTGCGCCCGCGCGTCATCGCACTGTCCTTTTTGCCGCTGATTTTGCTGGTGGCCGCGTCACTTGGCTTGGGTTATTTGTACTGGGACAATGCGCTTGAGACGGTGCGTCTGTGGCTCGAAGCCTCCACGCTGGTGGAGAGCCTTTCCGCCTGGCTGCAGTCGATGGGCGTGGGCAACCTGAAGGCCGTGCTGGCTCCGTTGATTGTGATTTTTACGGTCACCCCGGTGATTGTGGTGCTCTCGTTGCTGGTGGTGTCGCTGCTGATGACCCCGGCCTTGACTCTGCTGGTGTCCGAAAAGCGGTTTCCCCAGTTAGAGCGCCGTCGTGGCGGCTCCTTTCTGGCCAGTTTGGGCTGGTCTTTGCTGTCGGCGCTGCTGGCGCTGGTGGCCTTGGTGGTGTCAATCCCTCTGTGGCTGATTCCCCCCCTGATTTTGATTTTGCCGCCGCTGATCTGGGGCTGGCTCACCTACCGGGTGATGGCGTTTGATGCGCTGGCAGAGCATGCCAGCGGTGAGGAACGGCTTGAGATTTTTCGCCGGCATCGGCTCTCGTTGCTGGGCATTGGCGTGTTTTGTGGCTACTTGGGAGCCGCTCCCAGCCTGATTTGGGCTTCTGGTGCTTTGTTGGTGGCGGCCTTTGTGGTGCTGATACCGCTGGCCATCTGGATTTACACCCTGGTGTTTGCCCTGTCCTCGTTGTGGTTTGCCCATTTTTGCCTGGCAGCCCTGCAGGCCTTGCGTGCTGAGCGTGCGGTGAACACGGTGACGACAACTGAAACTAGCCCTCAAGCTGTAACGCTGCTACCGATTGACCCGTCATCAAAACCGACCCTTGAACATGCCCCTGAAAAACCTCCCATCCCATAGCCTTAGCGCGCGGCCGCGCTTTGGCCTGATCATCATTGGCGATGAAATTTTGTCGGGCAAGCGTGCCGACAAGCATCTGCCCAAGGTCATCGAGCTGCTCAAAGCGCGTGGTTTGTCACTCGATTACGCCGAGTACGTGGGCGATGACCCTGATCGCATCACGGTGGCCTTGCGGCGTGCCTTTGCCAGTGGCGACGTGGTGTTTTCTACCGGTGGCATCGGCGCCACGCCCGACGACCACACACGCCAGTGCGCAGCCCGTGCACTGGGTGTGGCACTGCAACTGCACCCGCAGGCCAAGGCACTCATCGAGCAGCGCATGCAAGACCTGGCGCTGGAGCAGGGTCGCAGCTACGACCCCGACCAGGCGGACAACCTGCACAGCCTGAACATGGGTGTGTTCCCGCAAGGTGCACAGATCATTCCCAACCCTTACAACAAAATTCCTGGTTTTTATTGTGTGGGGGAGCGTGGGGGAGTTTATTTCGTGCCTGGGTTTCCGGTGATGGCCTGGCCAATGATTGAGTGGGTGCTCGACACCCATTACCGTGCCTGTTTCGCGGTCGATGCCTGGGTTGAGCGCTCGGTGATTGTGTTGGGTGCCATGGAGGCCACCCTCACCCCGCTGATGGAAGCGATTGAACATGACTTTCCAGGTGTCAAGGTGTTCAGTCTTCCCAGCGTAGACCATCCGCAATATGGTCGCCACATCGAATTGGGGGTTAAGGGCGCGCCCGCCTTGGTGGCGGCCGCTTATGCGTCGCTGAGGGCGGGGTTGATTCCTTTTGCGGTCAAACTTGGCCCCGAATTGGTGCAATCCTGAATGTACTGTTTTGGTGCGTTCAATTTGCACCAAATGTGTGCTTTTTTGTTTTGGGTCTTCAGCTCGATTGCTGAATTTGTCGAGGTCTTCATGGTTGCCTTGCAAACTCAAGGCAAAATAGGCGCTTTGACAGGCCGTCGCGAAGCATCGTGGTCTGGCACAAAAACTGCATTCTCTTTAAGCAAACCCCTTTCAACAACGACCCTACTGGAGTAACTCAATGGCTAAGACCGTCGCAGACGTGATGAAGATGGTGAAAGAAAACGAAGTCAAGTTTGTTGACTTCCGCTTCACTGACACCCGTGGTAAAGAACAGCACGTGACCGTGCCGATTTCGGCTTTTGACGAAGACAAGTTTTCCTCCGGTCATGCGTTTGATGGCTCGTCAGTGGCTGGTTGGAAGGGTATTGAGGCCTCGGACATGCAACTCATGCCCGACCCCAACACCGCCAACATTGACCCATTTTTTGAAGAAACCACCCTGTTTCTGCAGTGCGATGTGGTCGAGCCCGGTGACGGCAAGGCCTATGACCGCGACCCGCGTTCCATTGCCAACCGCGCTGAAGCCTACCTGAAAGCCTCTGGCCTGGGCGATACCGCCTACTTTGGCCCAGAGCCCGAATTCTTTATTTTTGATGGCGTGCGCTGGAGCAACGAACCCGGCAATGTGATGTTTGCCATTGAAGAATATGAAGCCCCCTGGAACAGTGGCAAGCAGCTTGAAGGCGGCAACCGTGGTCACCGTCCAACCGTCAAAGGTGGCTATTTTCCGGTGCCTCCGGTGGACAGCACGCAAGACATGCGCGCAGAAATGTCGCTCATCCTTGAATCCTTGGGTATTCCGGTGGAAGTGTTCCACCATGAAGTGGCTGGCGCTGGCCAGAACGAAATCGGCACCAAGTTCAGCACCCTGGTGCAACGCGCTGACTGGACTCAGGTTCTGAAATACGTGGTGTGGAATGTGGCCAACGCTTACGGCAAAACCGCCACTTTCATGCCCAAACCTTACGCCGGCGACAACGGCTCTGGCATGCACGTGCACCAATCCATCTGGAAAGACGGCAAGAACCTGTTTGCTGGTGACGGCTATGCGGGCTTGAGCGACTTTGCGCTTTACTACATTGGCGGCATCATCAAACACGCCCGTGCCCTGAACGCCATCACCAACCCTGGTACCAACAGCTACAAACGCCTGGTGCCCGGCTTTGAAGCCCCTGTGAAACTGGCTTATTCAGCACGCAACCGCTCGGCCTCGATCCGCATTCCGCATGTGGCCAACCCCAAGGGCCGTCGTATTGAAGCGCGCTTCCCAGATCCGTCGTCAAACCCTTACCTGTGCTTCTCGGCCCTCATGATGGCGGGTCTGGATGGTGTTGAAAACAAAATTCATCCGGGCGAGGCCGCCACCAAGGATTTGTACCATCTGCCGCCAGAAGAAGACAAACTGGTGCCAACCGTGTGCCACAGCCTGGACCAAGCGCTGGACTACCTGGACAAAGACCGTGGCTTCCTGACCAAAGGCGGCGTGTACTCCGACTCCATGCTCGATGCCTACATTGAGCTGAAGATGGGTGAAGTACAACGCTTTCGCATGGCCCCGCACCCGGTTGAATACGACATGTACTATTCGCTGTAAGCGGTTGCTTCCGGTTTGTTTATTCAAGCCGGAATTCACACAAAAAGGGACACCACTGGTCGTCCCTTTTTTTATGTGGGAAACTAGCCATTGAAGGGTTTGCCCCGGGCTGGTTCGAGTGTCTGGGCACCATGATCAATATAAGGTTGGCTATGAAACTAAAACGAATCGTTTGGGCAGGGGTTGGGGTTTTTGCACTGAGTGGGTCTGTGCTGGCGCAGGAACCTATTTACCGCTGTGGCAACGAGTACACCAACACCGTGTCACAAGCCAAGGCCAAAGGCTGCAAACTGGTCGAAGGTGGCAACCTGACGGTGGTGCAGGGGGCTCGTCCCAAGGCAACAGCGCCCAAGACCACTGCGCCCAAGGCAGCCAGCACCGCCAACGTGAACCCTGGCAGCACGCGTGTAGATGCCAATGCGCAAAAATCCCGTGACTCTGATGCCCGCTTGATTTTGCAATCTGAATTGACCAAAGCCGAAGCCCGCCAGGCTGAACTCCTCAAGGAATTCAACAACGGTGAGCCAGACAAGCGCGGTGATGAAGCGCGTAACTACCAAAAGTACCTGGATCGTGTGGCCGAGCTCAAGGCCAGTCTGGCGCGCAATGAAAGCGACATTGCAGGCATCCAGCGTGAGTTGGGTCGAGTGTCCGCCACGACCGGGCGTTGAATGGGGCTCGGCACAGTGCTGAACACGCGTGTGACCGTGTCGGCTGGCAACAAGCCCAGTGCGGTAGTGCAAGGTTTTCAGTCATTTGACCTGTTGGCCACGCTGGTGGCCGTGGTGCAGAGCGATGGCATGGTGCTGTTTGCCAATGCGGCGCTTGAAGACGCGCTGGGTATTTCGCGGCGCAGCATTGTGGGCTCCCATTTTCCCGACTATTTCACCGAGCCGGCCCATTTGACAACCGCGTTGCAAGGCGCGGGCAGCAACGAGTTTGCAGCCTTGCGTTACGACGCTGGGCTGCTGCGCGTGGCACGCGAAACCTTGCCGGTGCATGTGATCGTGACGCTAACGGAGGCGCATGAAATCATTGTGGAGCTGCTGCCACTGGAGCAGCAAGCGCGCCAAGACCGCGAAGAGCGGTTGGCCGAACAGGCCCAGGCCAACAAGGAGCTCATCCGCAACCTGGCGCATGAAATCAAGAACCCGCTGGGAGGCATTCGTGGCGCAGCACAGTTGCTTGAGTTTGAGATCGCCTCGCCAGAACTCACCGAGTACACCCAGGTCATCATCCACGAGGCCGACCGCCTGCAGTCGCTGGTGGACCGTTTGCTGGCTCCGCACCGCAAGCCGCACGTGGTCAGCGACGTCAACATTCACGAAGTGTGTGAACGGGTGCGCTCGCTGATTCTGGCCGAATTCCCCAAAGGTTTGAGTGTGGTGCGGGACTACGACACCTCAATCCCTGAGTTTCGTGGCGACCACGAGCAGTTGATTCAGGCGCTGATCAACATTGCCCACAACGCAGCGCAGGCCTTGTCAGAACGCATCGCGCAGGGCGATGCGCAGCTGATTTTCAGTACCCGGGTGGCGCGCCAGACCACCTTTGGCAAACAACGCTACCGGTTGGCATTGGAATTGCATGTAGTTGACAACGGGCCTGGCGTGCCCGAGGCGATCAAAGACCGCATTTTTTACCCGCTGGTGTCGGGACGGGAAGGCGGGTCTGGCTTGGGGTTGACATTGGCGCAAACCTTTGTGCAGCAACACCACGGTTTGATCGAATGTGACAGTGAGCCAGGCCGTACTGATTTCAAATTATTGATTCCCTTGCCCTGAACCTTTTGGGGCTCAAGCACAGAGGCAACACAACGTGATGAAACCCATTTGGATTGTGGACGATGACCAGTCGATTCGCTTTGTGCTCGAAAAAGCGCTGCTGCGCGAGCAGTTGCCCAGCCGCAGTTTCACCAGTGCACGGGATGTGCTCAAGGCGCTCGCTGAAGACGACAAACCGCCTCAGGTGCTGGTGAGCGACATTCGCATGCCCGGTGGCTCTGGCCTGGACCTGTTGGACAAGGTCAAAGCCAAGTACCCGGGGCTGCCGGTGATCATCATGACCGCTTACTCAGACCTGGACAGCGCCGTGTCGGCCTTTCAGGGCGGTGCGTTTGAATACTTGCCCAAGCCGTTTGACATTCCCAAAGCGGTGGAGCTGATTCGCCGTGCGGTGGCGGAGAGCCAGCGTGAAGAGGTCAGCGACGAGCAGGCCACCGATACGCCTGAAATGCTGGGCCAGGCCCCGGCCATGCAGGACGTGTTTCGCGCCATTGGCCGCCTGAGCCAGAGCAACGTCACCGTCATGATCACCGGCGAATCCGGCTCTGGCAAAGAACTGGTGGCGCGTGCGCTGCACAAACATTCGCCGCGCGCTGCCGGGCCCTTTGTGGCCATCAACACGGCGGCCATTCCGAAAGACTTGCTCGAATCCGAGCTGTTTGGTCACGAGCGCGGCGCCTTCACCGGCGCGCAAACCATGCGCCGTGGGCGCTTTGAACAAGCCGATGGCGGCACCCTGTTTCTGGACGAAATTGGCGACATGCCGTTCGATTTGCAAACCCGCCTGTTGCGGGTGCTCTCAGACGGGCATTTCTACCGGGTAGGTGGGCACAACGCGGTCAAAGCCAATGTGCGCGTGATTGCGGCCACGCACCAAAACCTGGAGCAGCGCGTCAAAGACGGCGTGTTTCGCGAGGACTTGTTTCACCGCCTCAACGTGATCCGCCTGCGCCTGCCGGCTCTGCGCGAGCGGCTGGAAGACATTCCCATGCTGACCCGGCATTTTTTGCAGCAAAGCGCGCGCCAGTTGGGGGTGGAGCCCAAGCGCATCTCTGAGGCGGCGCTGGTGTGGCTAGGGCAGTTTGCTTTTCCTGGCAATGTGCGCCAGTTGGAAAACATTTGCCACTGGCTCACCGTGATGGCTCCGGCGCAGGTGATTGAAGCCAAAGATTTGCCCCCTGAAGTGGCGGTGGCTGAGCGCTTGCCCATCAGCCCGACCCCACCGTCCACGGCCCATCTGGTGCAAGCAGGCCTACCCGAACCGGGCGAGCTGGTTATGCCCACGCTGCCAGATGCCACACCGGCGACCTCCAGGCAAGCACCCGCCGCGCGTGCGGTGCAGGCCTGGGAGCTGGGGCTGGACGAAGAAGCGCTGGCGCTGTTGGCCACCGACCGTACCGACGTGTGGGACGTGCTCACTGCACGTTTTGAGTCGCGGCTGATTCTGGCCGCACTGTCCGCCACCCGGGGGCGCCGCATTGAAGCAGCGCAAAAACTTGGCATTGGGCGCAACACCATCACACGCAAGATACAAGAACTTGGTCTTGAATAAAATAAGCTTCTATCCCTTATAAATAAATAGTTATTAGCTATAATTTAAATAGCAAATAGATTTTTTAACAGAGCGATATTTAACCCAAATAATCCAAAAAGGCATCATGTAAGCACGAAGTGCCGCCTAAGGGATGGATTGGGTTTAACGTGAAAGAAAGGTTGATGCAAAGGATTTGTAGGGCTGACTTCAGTCGGCCATGGCGGGTTGAAACCCGCCCTACAGCGCAACTGCCGTTTCATGCTTTGGTGTGGCCTTCTGGGCCATGGCTGTCAACTCAGCTCCAGCACCACCGGCGCGTGGTCGCTGGGGCGCTCGTTGCTGCGCGGGGTTTTGTCGATGCGGCAGGCTGACACCTGTGGTTTAAGCGCCTGGCTGACCAAAATGTGGTCAATGCGCATGCCGTGGTTGCGCCTGAAACCAAAGTCGCGGTAGTCCCACCATGAATAGCTTTTGGATGCTTGGGGGAACAGCCGGTGCGCATCCGTCAAACCCAGGGCGATCAGGGCATTGAGCTCGTAGCGTTCTTCGTCGGTGCAATGAATCTGGTCACGCATGCCCTCGGGGTCCCACACGTCGGCATCGTCAAAGGTGATGTTGTAGTCGCCCAGCAGCACCAGCTTGGGGTGGCTCACCAACTCGGTGCGCAACCAGGCGCGCAAGCCTTGCAACCAGGCCAGCTTGTACTCAAACTTGTCGCTGCCAGGCGCCTGGCCGTTGGGAAAATACGCGCCCACCACGCGCATGGTTTGATCAGTATCCGCCGCTGCGCCAGAGGCCGGTTCAAGAGGAAAGGTGCCGCTGATGACGCGCGCCAGGTCGTCGTCAAAACCCGGAATATTGCGCACCACCTGCTGCGCCGGGCTTTTGCTGATCAGAGCCACGCCGTTGTAGGTTTTCTGGCCAAAACAGACCGACTCATAACCCGCATTTTTGAACGCGGCGTGCGCAAACTTGTCGTCGGTCAGCTTGAGCTCTTGCAGCGCCAGCACATCGACCGGGTTGGCGGCCAGCCAGTCCAGCACCTGTGGCAGACGCACGGTAAGGGAGTTGATGTTCCAGGTGGCTATTTTCATATGAAAAATTGGGCTCTAGCCCTTATAAATAAAGGGCAAGTAGCTATTAAAGTTGATGTAATTTAGCGTGCAGCGCCTGGTGGTAGGTGACAAAACTGAAGTGCAGTCCGGTGCTTGAGCGTTGGTTTTCACGCGCCACCTCAAACCACTCTGAGCCGAATGCTGGCGCAAACGCGTCGCCTTCAAACACCGCATCAATTTCTGTAACCACGGCCAGTGTGGCGAGCGGCAAAGCCTGCGCGTACACCTCAGCGCCACCAATCACCCAGGCAGTGCTCTCAGGTGGACACAGGGTGCAGGCTTGCGTTATTGAATGCGCCACCTGCGCACCCTCGGCTTGCCAGTCCGGCTGGCGCGTCACCACAATGTTGAGCCGGCCCGGCAGCGGCCGGAACTTGGGTGGCAGCGAGTCCCAGGTTTTGCGCCCCATGATCACCGGGCAGCCCAGGGTGGTGCGTTTAAAGTGCGCCATGTCTTCGGGCAGATGCCAGGGCAGGGTGTTGTGGCGGCCAATCACACCGTTGGCAGCGCGGGCAAAAATCAGGTTCAGTTGCATGCAAAAGCGTCTGTTCAAAGTGGTTGAATCGGAAGCGGGATCAGTCTGGGCTGGACGCGGTAGTGGTGGATTTTGAACGACTCGGCAGCAGCACCGCGGCAATGGCGGCCATCACGCACAGCATGGCGGCAGCATCCTGCCAACCGGGTACTTCGCCAACGATCAACGTGGCGCTGGCCGTGCCAATCAGCGGAATGGCCATGATGCTCATGGCGCTGGTGGCGGGCGGCAAATGGCGCGCCAGGCCAAACCAGATGATCTGGGCAAAACCGTAGTTGATCAGCGCGCCGTAAGCCAGGCTGCCCCACATCGGCGCAGAAAATTGCCAGGTCGGCCAGGGCTCCAGCACGGCAGCAAACAGCCACAGGCAGACGCTGGCCAGAATCAGCATCCATACGGTTAACGTTTCCATCGGGATCGTCAGGTGCGCACGGCGCATCAGCAGCGTGCCAGCGGCCCACGACAAGGCGGCGCCTTCCATCCACACAATGCCCAGCGGTTTGCCAGCCAGCGCGGTCAGTTCATTGAAGGTGAGCAAGCCAATGGCCAAGGCCACGGCCAGCACCGCCAGGCCAATGCGCCGGGTGAGTTTTTCTTTGAAAAAAAGCACGCCCAGCAGCACCGTCCAGATCGGCATGGTGAAGCCCAAGATAGCGGCGCGTCCGCTGGCGAGTTCTTTCACGCCCAGAATCGCCATGGTGTGCCAGCCCAGCACATTGGGCAAACCCAGCGTGGCCACACTGCGCCACTCGCGGCCTTGCGGCCACATGCGCACCCCCTTCATGCGGTAAAAGGAAAACAGCCACAGCGCACCAAAACTCATGGTGAGCGCGCGAAAGTACAGCGGTGAGAGCTCGCGCAGGCTGTACTTCATCATCGGCCAGTTGGTGCCCCACATCAAGGTCAGGGCGACCAAAGCCCAAAGCTGGCGGCGGCTGATGTGGGCGCCGCTCACACCGCCACCGGGGCTTTGATGGCCGGATGGCACTGGTAGTTTTGCACCTCAAAATCCTCCAGCGCGTAATCAAAAATGCTAGCAGGCTTGCTTTTGATCACAAGGGCTGGATAGGCAAAAGGCTCACGACTGAGCTGCAGCGCCACCTGCTCGGCGTGGTTGGCGTAGATATGGCAGTCGCCGCCAGTCCAGATGAAGTCGCCCACCTCCAGGTCGCACTGCTGCGCCACCATGTGCGTCAGCAGCGCGTAGCTGGCAATATTGAACGGCACGCCCAAAAAAATGTCGGCGCTGCGCTGGTACAGCTGGCAGCTCAGTTTGCCGCGGCCGCCCGGCGTGGTGGCTGGCGCCACGTAAAACTGAAAGAACGCGTGGCAGGGCATCAGCGCCATCTGATCCAGGTCGGCCACGTTCCAGGCGCTCACCAAAATGCGGCGTGAATCGGGGTTGGTCTTGAGCGTGTCAATCACCTGTTGAATTTGGTCAATGTGGCCGCCGTCGGGCCGGGGCCAGCTGCGCCATTGCACGCCATACACCGGCCCCAGACTGCCGTCGGCGCGCGCCCATTCGTCCCAAATGGTGCAGCCGCGCTCTTGCAGCCATTTCACATTGCTGTCACCGCGCAAAAACCACAGCAGCTCGACGATGATGGCTTTAAGGAACACCTTTTTGGTGGTCACCAGCGGAAAGCCCTGGCGCAGGTCAAAGCGCATCTGGTAGCCAAACACGCTGGTGGTGCCGGTGCCGGTGCGGTCGGGCTTGAACACGCCGGTGGTCTGCACGTGGCGCAGGAAGGTTTCGTATTGGGATGAGATAGGTGCCAAGATCAATAGCCTCCAAACAAAATATCCAGCGCGTTCTGTATCTTGAACTGCTGTGCGCCCAAGTTGGCTACGGCTGGTTTGAGTGCGCGGGTGACGACTGCACCCAGGGCCGGGGTATCCATGACCACGCTAGCACCCATCACGGAAAAAGCCGGGTTGAGATCGCTCATTGGATTGGGCAGCAGACCCTGGTGCCACAAAGGCACGAGCACACGGGTCTTCAAGCCTTGAATATGGTCATTTTGCACGTCAAGGAAAAAGGGCACCTGCTCTGCATCTCTGGCATCCGGGTTTGGGTACACATCAAATCGTGCCATTCTTTGCCTCTTCATGCACGTCGCTGAGAACGGTTGTACGGCCGTCTCCCAGAGATTTTCCCCAAGTGCGGTATTTGGCCAGTGGTAAACCATAGGTGGCGACGCGTTCGTTGTACGCGGCAATGGCCTCCTTGTTGTCCGCATTCCACTTTTCCCAATACCGCCGCTTCACTTCGTCGGCCAGCAAGGTATCTACCGTTTGCGACAAGTTCATGCCCATCTCCCGGGCGGCTTCCAGTACCTTGACGTTGAGCGACAGGTTGGTGGCTTTTTTGGTGGCATTGTCAAAATTCAACATGAGGCGGCTCCTGCAATGATGCGCACAGTATATGCGCATGATTAGGAGAAGTTCGTGTGCATGCTTGTCGCTTGGTGGTCAAAGACTGGCTGCTGGAACGGCCAGAATCCGCTCACTGAGCCAGCGCGGACGTTCGTCATTGTTGATCACCAAGCCAAGTGGACAGTTGTGACTTGAAACAAACTCGGCGAGCGAACGCAGTGCCCGCTGGTCAGCGTGGGGTGCGAGCTTGATTTCTACCGGCAAGAGTCCGGCCGTGCCAAACTGGCCTTCCAGAATCAGATCAATCTCGGCGCCACCACGGGTTCGGTAGTGAAAGGGGTGTACTTCGATGCCAGCGTTTTCAAACCCCCGCAGCAAAGTCTCTACCACCATGCCTTCCCACGATTTACCCACCACCGGGTGCGTCAGCAACATCTGGCTGTCCGGAATGCGCAGCAAGCGATGCAACAAGCCGCTATCACGCAAATACCCTTTGGGATGTTTGACCAGTTGCTTGGCTGGGGAGTGACTCCACGCCGGAATATGTCGCCATAAAAACGTGTCATGGGCGATGCCCAACCAGTCGCGCACGGTGGGCTCACTGACGCCCAGGGTACGCGCAATGTCCGCATTGTTGAGGATGTTGCCCGAATGCTGGCTCAGCAGGGTCACAAATTGTCGAAACCGATCCCGATTCAGGTTGGGGAACAAGGCCCCAATGTCCCGCAGCAGATAAGAGTCAATGTAATGTCGCGCCCACAAGCTGCGAAATTCTTCACTGTTGCTTAGCCAGGGCTCTGGATACCCACCGGCAAACCAGTAGTCGTGAACCTGTTGCACCGTCAACCGTGCAGCTGCGGCAGCCAGAATGTCAGGCAAAGGCGCAGGTTGTGCCAGCAACGGGTAGAGGGGGGAAGCCGGCTGTTGCCAGGCTTCGGCCAGACTCAATGGCGACAATTCAACACGTGCCACCCGTCCGGCCAGACTTTCTGACATGTGTCGCGTCAATTCTGGGGAACTGGAGACAGACAACAAAAATCGTCCTTTTTGGGAACGATCCCTGTCGATAGCAACCCGCAAGGCCGAAAACAAGGGGGGCGCAAGCTGCGCTTCGTCAATCAACAACCCGTCTGGGTGCAAGCGCAAAAATACATCCGGGTCGGCCAGCACTTGCTGTCTGTCCGCAGAGTTTTCCATGTCAAAGTGTTGCCACTTGCCGGGCAGGCTAGCCAACAAGGTGGTCTTTCCGCATTGCCGCACGCCGGTCAACACAACGCAAGGAAAATGAGACAACAGCGCTTGTAAATGCGTTTGCAGGTGTCTGGGTAACATAACTGTAATTTCTAAACCAACGGTTTATTAATTACAGTATTTTAATCACCCGCCCCGGGTTCATTAAATTCTGCGGGTCCAGCGCTTGCTTGATGGCGCGCATCAAGCCCAGCGCGACCGGTGATTTGTAGTGCACAAGATGCTCCACTTTCAGGCTGCCCACCCCATGCTCAGCCGAAATCGAGCCGCCAAATGCCGCCACCGAGTCAAACACCATGCGGTTCACTTCAGGCTCGCGCTCACGCAAAAACATGGCGGCATCCACGCCCAGCGGCGCTTGCACGTTGTAATGCAAATTGCCGTCGCCCAGGTGGCCAAAGTTCACCAGCCTTACGCCGGGGATGGCGCTGGCCAGCAGCGCGTCGGTGGCCTGCACAAACGCCGGGATGCGTGAGATGGGCACAGAAATATCGTGCTTGATGTTCAGGCCTTCTTGGGCCTGCGCCAGGGGAATGCTTTCGCGCACTTGCCACATTGCCTGCGCTTGCGCCAGGTTCTCGGCCACCACCGCGTCCGTCACGCAACCGGCATCGAGTGCGGCTTCCAGCAGGGTCTCAAAGCGCGCGCGGGCATGAGCCTCGGATTCATGATCCGAGTTTTCCAGCAGCACGCAAAACGGCGCGGTTTGCCACAGCGGAACACGCAGTTGTTTGAAGTGTTTGTCCACCAGCCCCAGGGCAAATTGCCCCATCACCTCAAAGCCAGTCAAGCCTGCGCCCAGGTGGCGGTGCGCCAGGCCCAGCAGCGCAACCGCCGCGTCCATGGACGGCACGGCGGCCCAGGCGGTGAGCTGCGCGGCGGGCAGGGGCGCAAGCTTCATGGTGGCGGCGGTGATGATGCCCAGCGTGCCCTCGGAGCCGATATAAAGGTGGCGCAGGTCGTAGCCGGTGTTGTCTTTGCGCAGGCCGCTCAAACCTTGCCAGATGTCGCCTTGTGCAGTGACCACCTCCAGCCCCAGGCACAGTTCGCGCGCGTTGCCCCAGCGCACCACCTGCGTGCCGCCAGCGTTGCTGCCCAGGTTGCCGCCCAGGGTGCACGAGCCTTCTGCGGCCAGGCTCAGGGGGAACAAGAAACCAGCTTCATGGGCGCGCTCTTGCAGGGTTTGCAAAATGCAGCCGGCCTCGGCCGTTAGCGTCAAATTGGCGGGGTCAAGCTGGCGCACGGCGTTCAGGCGTTGCAGGCTCAGCACCACCTGTTGACCCGAATCATCAGGCGTGGAGCCCACCACCAGCCCGGTGTTGCCGCCTTGCGGCACGATGCTGATGCCACGGTGCGGATGTGCCAAGCGGTGCGCGGCGCATGCACGCACCACGCGCGCCACTTCGTTGGTGCTGGCCGGGCGCACCACCGCCAGCGGCTTGCCCTGGCTGCGTTTGCGCCAGTCTTGCGTGTAGGCGCTTAAATCACCCTCGGTGAGCACATGGGCAGCGCCCACAATGGCTCTGAGTTCACTGAGCAGCGCTTGCATGGTCTGGCGCGGCGTTTTGAAGGGAGGGCGTGGCGGCGGATTGGGCGGCGTTCTTCAAACGCAGGCGCACATGCAGCGCACAGGCGGTGAACAGCGTCAGGCACAAAAAAATCTCGATCATGGCCAAATAATTGCCGGGCACCTTGTCACTGTAGGCGCGCACGGTGCCTTCGGTGAAATACAGCCACACCAGCAGGCTGACCCAGCGGTAGGTGTACATGCGGTTTTTTAGCAAACCCGCCAGCGGCAGGCACAGCGGCAGCACTTTCAAAGCCAGCCACGAGCCGCCGGGGCGCACCGGTGCCAGCGCCAGTTCCCAGGCCAGGCCCAGCACAATCAAGCCGATCAGGCTGCCAACCGCCAGGGTGCGGGTCCAGGCCACGCTGTGGGCGGCAAAAGGGGGTGTGGGGGTGGAAGAATGCGTCATGGAGGTGGCATCATAGCGGCCATGACAATATCCCCAACCACGCCGGTCAGCCTGTCTCAAAGGCTGGATGTATTTTTAACCAGCCTGTCGCACTTTCCCTGGAAGAACACCGCCCATACCCTGCGCGAGCGTTTCCGTGAAGACCGCTTGGGGCTCACCGCCAGCAGCCTGACCTTTACCACCACCATTGCCCTGGTGCCGCTGTTCACGGTGATGCTGGCGGTGTTTACCGCGTTCCCGATGTTTGGCAAATTGCAGGGGGTGCTGCAGCAGTGGCTGATAGAAAGCCTGGTGCCCGACAGCATTGCGCGCCAGGTGCTGGGCTACCTGACGCAGTTTGCCGGCAAGGCCAGCAAGCTCGGTGGTGCGGGTGTGGCGGTATTGTTTGTGACCGCGCTGGCGTTGATCTTGACCATAGACCGCACGCTCAACGGCATCTGGCGGGTGCGCAAACCGCGCCCTCTGGGCCAGCGGGTGCTGGTGTATTGGGCGGCAGTCACGCTCGGGCCGCTGCTGCTGGCGGTGAGCCTGACGCTGACCTCTTACGCCTTGTCGGCCTCCAAAGGCCTGGTGGGCACGCTGCCCGGCGGCGTGCAACTGCTGCTGGATACGCTGCAATTTTTGTTGCTGGCCTGGAGCATGGCCGCGCTGTACCACTACGTGCCCAATACCCCGGTGCGCTGGGCGCATGCGTGGGTCGGTGGTTTTTTTGTCTCGGCCGGGTTTGAGCTGGCCAAGCGCCTGCTGGTGCTGTACCTGGGCAAAGTGCCCACTTACTCGGTGCTCTATGGCGCGTTTGCCACCGTGCCGATTTTGCTGATCTGGATTTACACCGCCTGGGTGATCGTGTTGCTGGGCGCGGTGATTGCCGCATATTTGCCCAGCCTGCTCAGCGGCGTGCAGCGCCGAGCGGTGGCCCACGGTTGGCACTTTGTGCTGGCGCTGGAAACCTTGCAGCAGTTGGAGCCCCTGCGTGCCAGCCCGGCCAAAGGGCTGACCATGACCGCATTGACGCAGCGGCTGCAAGTGGATGCCTTGCAGTTGGAGCTGGTGCTGGAAACCCTGGTGGAACTGGACTGGGTCGGGCAACTGCAAGAAGAAGGCGAGGGTGGCGAGGCGCGTTACCTGCTGCTGGCCAACCCCGATGCCACGCTGCTGGAGCCCCTGTTCAACAGCCTGCTGCTGCAGCGCCAACCCAGCATCGAAAATTTATGGAAAACTGGCCGCTGGCCCTTGATTTATATGCGTGATGCGCTATGAAAATAATATCTAATCAATTACTTTGTACCAAGTCCCTACCCATGCAGCTTTTCTTGCAACCAGACTTTGATCAGAGACTGATAGGGCACATCTCGCACATTGGCAGCCGTCTTGATCGAGTCGAGCAAATGCTGGGGTAAGCGCAGTGAGATGGTCTTGGTGGTTGGCTTCAAGTTTGGCAAAGTGACCGTCTTGGCTTTGGACCAATCAAGGTATTCGGTCGAGTCGTGTGACTCCCAGAAAGCACGTTCTTGAGCCTCATTGGCAAACGCCGGAACGGTCTTAGCTTTGATTTTCTGGTTCATAAATGGCTCGCTCCTTTCGGTGCATGTCTCTGGCTGAAATTACACGAACCAATGAACCTGACTGACGAACAGTAAAGGTGATATGGAGCGCTCGCCCCTTGCTGGTCTTGCCCGATGCATGAAACCGTGGCTCAGCTTGGTTGTGAGCGCCGTCCTTCAGAGGCAGCAGGGGTGCATTGAAGAAAACCTGCTCCGCCTCGGCCATCGACACCCCATGCTTTTCATTCTTACGCGCGTTCCCATCGTTCCAATCAAAACCGGTGATTTTGTCCAAGCCAATCATGGTTAAATATTTTCATCATATACAGCACACACGGTCAACATTCATGTCCAAGGGCGGTAGATGTCAAAGCGTTGCGACCCATCTTGCGCCACTGGGAACACAGCGGCCGTACACCACATGGCTCAGCGCTGGTGCTGCTAAACGTCATTGCGCACAACCCGAATGCGGTGATCTAAGCGCTTGCCGCCTGAGCGCCGTAGGTAAAGGGTTTACCTAAGCCGGACGAGCCGGAACCAAAAAGGCAACACAAAACCTCGGTCGTGCGCAAGATTTTTGGACGTTCAGCCGATTTACGTCCCCGCAAATGTTCTTGGGTTGACCAAGAGAAAGTTTGTAACCCATTGGGTTTAAAGGCATTTTGCCCATGGCGAAATAATCGCCAGATTCATTTTGACACATCAGAATTCTTCGCAGGAAATGTGAAGACTGAACTTGTTAGAGACTAAAGGTTAACGTCCCCTTTATCACCTCCTTTTACCACCTCCCTTTACCCCCACCCTTTACCCATTTATAAAAGCTGCAGCACCAGCCCAGCACCAAAAATTTATGTACAACTGGCTTCTAGCCCT
>Ga0210012_1000253_pt1 | contig 67989 bp, 101 predicted proteins | sample CryGeymeta201504_FD_183974 | JGI IMG/M metagenome (GOLD analysis project Ga0210012, IMG submission 183974) | Groundwater microbial communities from Crystal Geyser aquifers in Utah, USA - Crystal Geyser metaG 2015-04 (SPAdes) (version 2) | ecosystem: Environmental > Aquatic > Deep subsurface >... | reverse complement strand
ACGAGAAACTCCTTTTCGTGGTGGATGATTATTGACATAATCTTTCCATTCACGATTCATCGTATCATGAACAAGTTTCAAAAGAAACTCATACATCTCAACGTCACCATTAAATCCAAAAGCATTAGAAGTTGATTTTTCACCATTCCACCAAGTGGTCACACCACAAAATCTTCCAATTGTTTTGCTGCACCATTTAGCACAAGGATGCTGAGTCTTAATTCCATACTTGAATTCGCCAGCTCTCATATCTCTCTTAGCTTGGGCAATATCAAGATCTTTTTCTGACAGATCATGTTCTGCCATAAGAGCATCTGCTTTCAGCAATGCTGCAAGAGCTTCACCTTCAGTTGCTCCTCTTTCAGGGATCATGGACCGCAACTTTAGGATTTTTTCTTTGATTTTATTCATGTCTGGCATTTTTCACCTACAATAAAAGTTTATATAGACCATAGTAACCTGCGAGTAGGCAAATGAAAACCGTTATTTGTCGTGCTCTTTACGCGCGTGAGCGCATAATTATAATGTCAGATTAATATTCATTCAATGACATCCCATCTTTATCAACGATATAGACTCCAAACCATTCTGCTCCATCCATAATTTCTAGACAGTGAATATTCTCATAAACCCAAGAATAGAAATTCCTATTAACAATCCACTCATACCGAAATTTAAATTCGGTTCTTTTTTCTTTATTAAAGAGTGACCATCTTTCTTGTGCAGCTATGGGAACTTTTGCTCCCATAGCCTCACGACATTTATCACGGAGTTGCTCATGATTCATGATTGAAGCAATTCTCTATCTCTCTTCTTTTGTTTATTCTGCATCATTTTAATCTCAGATCGCAGATTTTTAAACTCACATCGTTCCAACTGTCTTCGAACTTGACGACTATTTGGATTGTTCATTTGAGGAATCTTAGATAGATGTTCCATCTTTTTTGCCTCAAGAACATGAGCTCTTTTTTCACCTGCCCTTGCTGGTTCATCATGAATGAACTTCAAGCCCCAATTATTCTGAATCAGTTTCTCTGATTCAGTCATTTCAACAGAAATCTCTTTTTTAACTTTCTTAACTCTTTTACCTTTTCGAGTAAAGAGTTTTTTAGTTTTTTCCCAGAGTTTCATTAGAAAAGATCTCCTTGTTGTGGTTCCATATCATCAGGATCTCTAAAGCTAAGAAACACCGGGAACCTCGGTGCATCTTTAACGCCGACTTCAAAGTATTTGTATTTCACAATCTTTCCAATTAATTCATCTTTTTTCTGCCATAGCTCTGTTCGTTGGACAGCATTGAATCCTGTGCCGATTCTGACAAACTCACTCCGCCATTTTTTGTCCAACTTTACCTCTATCGCTCCAAGTGTGTTCTTGCCTATCAAATTTTCTTTATGCCCAGAATGTTCTTTATATCCTTGAGAATTTATCATTGCTGGATTTGCATTGTGCCTCTCTTCATGGACATCAACTATGATGCCTTCTGCATCTACAAATCTTTTCAGTTTTATGAGTTCTCCTTTATTGGGTGTTCCACGTCCTCTTTTGTAAAGAGCATCACGTCTCCGAAGTATCACACCTTCATGACCTTCATTCAATAATCTCGTCTCATAATAATTTAGCATTTCCATATCAGAAACTAATATTGTTTGAACAACTTGAACCCAATCAGGGAAGTCGTCCATTCTCTGTAAAAGTTGAGAATATCTCTCATCATAATTATGATGTTTGTCATTCCATATGTCAAAAACATGGAGAGTTGCATGTTTAATATCTTCACTCTCAAAGCTCATTACAGCCGAACTTGTTCTTCTGTAACAATCCTCCGCAGTTTTATCCCCGACGATTATCTCAGCATCTAGACCAAAAAGTTTATCCTTATGATTTCGAACAATGGACTGCAATTTATAATTGCGAACAGGTTTCAAACTTCTTGTGTAAAGATATCCATCATCACCAACAAGAACACGAATTCCATCTAGCTTTGGTTGAGCCCAGAAAGGAAACATGCTTTCGTTTATCTCACACCATTTACTTGCAAGCATTGGTTTCATCCGAAAGTGCTCCTCATTGACTGCAAGATTGAAGTTTCTTCTTCGGGTGTTAAATCGAGAGTTTCAAACAAAGTTTTCCCTTTATCTGGATCAGCTTCAGCTTGCTGCTTTGTCACTTGTTCTCCGAACAAAACAAGGCTGCTTTGAAAACAACAATGGTTTGAGACTGACCAAGGTATCATCCAGATTTTACTCAACATGATTGATACCCACAAGATTATAATTATCGTCGAGTTGACCATCGAGATAATGTTTTCCTTCTACACATCGTAGATAAAAACCTTTCTTGCCAACTTTAACTCTGTATTTTCCAGGGTTCATGCAAGTGAAGCCTCCATCTACAAGAATTTCTAATCCAGGTTTAAGCTCTTCGAATTTCACCATTATATCCTCAATAGTTATCACGATCCTAACGTCACACGAAAGCTGCAAAATTTCTGCTAAACACCGTTTAACTTGCTTTAATTTACAGTTTGACGTGTAGCCTGACCACAATTACTTGTCCGTAGGCGTCCGGAGCGCGTCCGTGGTGCGCCTGGACGTGTTGCTGCCCCTACCATGCAGGGCCAACCATCCAGCGCGCTCTGAGGGCTTTAAAATGGCTCGTTATCTGGCTGATCAATGTCTAATTGTGCTGGTTCTTCCCAATCTAGTTCACCGTGTGAATCTTCCCATGCTTTTCTACACTGATCAAGTGTTCCGAAATCATAAAACATAGCACGACGAGCTTCACGTTTTGAATTTCCATATCCATCATCAACATTGACATTTATTCTTCTTCGAACTTTTGTTAGATGTGGACACATTCTGGATAGAAATCTACCCAAGGAAGTTTCGTTACCACGCCGATTCATTCTCCACAATTCCATGTATCTCACGAAATCAGCAGTGACAAGTTCTGTTTGGGCATAACGATCCCATTCAGCATCGCCTTCAAAAACTCTACCATCTTGTAGTTTTCTAAACCACCATTCTTCATTGTAATCCATAGACAGAAGTTTTTGCTCTTGCAGAGCATCTGTTTGTGGGACATTACGAACTTCAAAATCTGAAATATCAATAGATTGTAGATGGAACAATAGTGCTTCATATCCACTATTTTCCATTTGATGGTTTAAGGCAGAAAAGAATTTTGAATCTTGTTTTTTACCTTCTCCCATTTGAAGCATAAAATATCTTCGTTCGTCTCCGGTTGCACGGATAACGTGAACATCATTAGATGCCATAATCATATGGATAAAGTTTGGAGTGTCTTCTACATCATAACCTTTTTTCTCAATATTCAGTGTGTCTTCTGTGACGATTCTTTTGAGAACACTTTCATGTTGTTTGTCACCAGCAAAAAATGCTTCATCTGCAAAAAGACAAACACAATCTTGTAAGTGAGCATTGAAATTACCAACTAGGTGTTTCGCATTAGCGATATGCATAAAATGTCTGCCGAACAAACGACCAAAAGTTCTAGCGAACCAGCCTTTACCAGTTCCTTTTCCACCTCTAAGAACTATAGATACTTCACCTGCTGAAGCAGGTTGTTGAATTGCTCTAGCCATCCATTTGATTAAGTATTCATAATGAATCTCATTATTGTTACAAACATTTTCTTTCACATGTTGTAGATAAAGAGAACATTCTCCAGGGATAGCATCGTAAGCAAATCCACGCCATAGATTATAAACACCTTCTTTTTCAATGAGAGGCATAAATCTCATTGTATCATATTGTCTACGCATCGGGTGTTTGAGCCAGTAATCACCGAGTGACATAGTGACTGGAGCACCATCTTTAGTCGTTCCAACTTTTACTAACTTATTCATGTATCTTTGTTTGATACTATCAAAGCTAGACATCGTCAATTTTGTGCGGTTAAATGTCTGTCCATTGTGAAGTTTCAGATGATCATCAATCTCTTCGATCACTGCACATTTTCCGCCTATGTTACCAATAACAGCATGTCTATCATTCATCATAAGTAGATTTGGATCTTCACTATATTGCTTTGCTCTTGATATTTGTCTACGAGCATATCTATCTGCACCAGATTTCAATTCTAAAACAGATTGTGAGATCAACCATTCTGGATCTGTAAGTATCGAATAAATTACATGATCTGGAACATCACAACGAGCAAGACCACAGACACAATCAAAAACCCAAGCGGACCTAGAATTGTCTGAGGCTTTTGGCTGATCAGGATGATGCCCTTGGGCAATGATAATTTTAATTCTGTCTGGGACAGACCATTCATCCAATTCATTGAGATCTTGTATGCGATCAATATTACCAACATCAATATCAACATCTTTTATTTTTCCACCATCCATCATGGATCCGGAAACTTGAGTTCCAGCGGCTTTCTTAAAATCTGCAATATCATACACACAACTAGGATCGTATTCTAGAAGTGAAGCTTCAACTTCAACTCTACCTTTTTTACGTTTCTGTGGATTTGGAATATTTATTGTCCCAGGAAGGCGAGCAATACGATCTACGTTAAAGCAATGATCACCTCCGAAAACTTGTTCAAGACGTTTGTTATATAGCTCAAAATCTTCCCACTTTACTTCTGTTCCTTGGATAGGAAATGGTTCCTTGAGTTTCCAGAAGCCCCAATATCCATTACCTGAGAAAATAATTACTGTTGGTTTCTGAATTCCTTTTGGTAGATTAGTTGTTAGACGTGAAAGCATTATACTGCGATCATTTTCAAGACCCTCAGCATCTGGTGCATCACTATCAATATCAACATGCAACCACAGACCATTTTCAATATCTGTTTTACTTGGCTTTGAATTGATATCTAATCTTGGTTCGTTGACTAGAAAATAGATATTACGAATACCATTCTCTTGTTCAACAAAAGTATATGCAGATTGTTCATCTGTAAAAGTTTTAAATGTAACTTGTTTACGATCAGGAGCAATTGCTCCTAGTGTCCATGGTCCTCCCGGTTTAAAAAGTTTTAGAAATTCTATTGATTTTTGGCTATTGCCTTTCATTTCACCAGAACCTTATAGTTTGAGAGTTTTTTGAGTTAGTGAAATTAGAAATTGGCAAAGTTCTCTTTCTGGTAAAGATCTTTCGAAAACTTTCAATGACCAGTGATACATTTGAGGTCTTGTCATATTGTCCCATAGATTATTTTCCTTTATGTCTCTACCAGAGAAAAAGAACCAAGAGTTACTAACTTTCACACAAACTAAAGCAAGCCCTCCTGCTCTTTCTCTACGATAAAGCCAGACTTGCTGTTCTTTACTCAATGGATGAGGAAATTTCACTGGTCTGATATCACATCCTTTGGGCCATAATTTCATGGCTTTACATTCAATCCATCCACCAATGAAATTGATATCAGGGATACCAATACCAGTCATAGGAGATTCAATCGAACAAGCGTCTAATAAAGACAGCCTCTTGACTAAAACTCCCTTCATACTATTCTCTGACATGAAGGTTTCCGAGTGCTAGTGCCAGCCTTTAATTTACCCTAGCACCAGTTCAGCCACAAGTCTAACTTGTCTCTATAATCGGTTTGACTGGTCCGCGCTTTTGATTTTGATATTTTCCTTCATAACCATTAGTATCCTCATCTATGAAGTGAAAAATAATCTGAGCAATTGGCATTCCACGTTTTATAACCAAAGAATTATTTCCATGGTTAGTGAGTTCTAGTGTTAGAAAACCAGACCATCCAGGTTCAATAACAGTATTCTGACATGCAAGTCCAAGACGAGCCCAAGTAGATTTATCATGAACAATTCCGAGAACATCTTTTGGCATTGTGAAATGTTCTATCGTGCTTGCCAACATGAATTGATTTGGAAGTAATTCTACTGTATTACATTTACCTTCATTATCAAATTCAACTCTTACATCATAGCCAGCAGGACCACAACCGAATGTAAGACCTTCGTGTCTGGTTCTACCATAGAAAGGTTTAATTATTTGAAGTTGTTGAATAGTCCTACCACTAAGAATCATTTCTTGTCTCCATGAAGAATTTTAAAAGCCATGTAAACACAACGAACTTGATGTTTCGCATCTTCTAGTGCATTATGGTGTTCTCCTTTACGTGTGATCAACTTAGTATCCAAACTCGCAGCATTGTAAATAGTTCTTGTGTCACGAGTATTATAAAATCTCCACGGAACAGAGAGATCAACTAAATCAAAACTTGCTTCTAATAGAACTGGATCAAAGTTAGAACCTTGAGCCCAGACATATGTGACTTTAGTTTCACAAAAATATGTCTTCACTTGGAGACACGCTTGCAGCAAATGAATTTGATTTTCTTCTAGAGCTTTTCTAGCTGCTCCACTTTGCTGAGCCCACCATTTTTCTGTTCCTTCATTTATAGTAGCACCGAGAGCAATCTGACTATCTCTCTCAATATTACAATAAAATTCTTTTCCGAATCCTGGAGTCCTTGGGTCAAATTGAACTAAACCAATTGAACGAAGAGCAGAACCCGGCTTTGTTCCCCATGTTTCTAAATCAAGCATTACATGTCTCATTAGATCAACCCTTTATCAAAAGCAATTTGTTCTGGTAAAGAAACAACCCAATCATGTTCATCCCATTCATGTTGAGATTTTGGTATCCATATGAGATTTTCTTGATCTTCAGAGAATTTGAAACCCCTTGCTAATTCTGTTTCAGCATGAAGTGTGGCATCTAAATCTACTATTTTCATTTCGGTCTCCTATATGTAGCTAGAGTTTGCCATAGTCTATTGTTATGAAGTCTTGGAAAAACTTGAGTTTCAAATCCATTATCAATCATCATTTGATTTAGATCTTTTGCTTTTTGTAGATCAAATCCATTTATATGAATTTCTAAAGCTATTTGCTCCAAATCAGGATATGCTTCAATAAATGTTTTCATGAATTCATATTCAGCACCTTCACAATCCACTTTTGCAGCATTGATAACAGGATGATACTCTTTTAATTGTGACACAGACATCATATCAATTGGTATTTCAATTCTTCCTCTCCTTTCTGTCGTGCTAGAATTTCCAGGATTTTTACCACTTTTCGCAAGATACAATTTCTCTGGACCACTATACTCAGAGTGCAGAGCAACATTATGCAGAGTAAATGGATTTTCCACATTTTCATTAGAAAAGTATGAGACGTTGAGTTTCAACATTTGAAAATTATTTACTTCTGGCTCTAGACAAATAACATGAGAAGGATTTCTTTCTAACGCCCAACAAGAGAAAGCTCCTATATTTGCTCCAACATCAAGAACAACTTTGTTTTCTACTTCTAGCTTACCATAGCTTCTATTGATTTCTTTCATTACATAATGATCAAATGTATCAGATCTTCCATACATGGGATGAGAAAATCCTTTTGCATACATTTCAACGATATCACGTTGTTCAAACTCTCCATCAACTAAGACACCATATTTCATTTGATCCATCTTTCTACTTTGATCATGCCCCTTGCTATACGGAGCGCCTCTTGCTGTATTTCAATTTCGACATCAGGTTCTTCTTTGATACCGTAGTATCCATGGTCAACTCTGAAATAAGAATTCCTGAAATCGACTTTCAGCTTGTGTCGTGTAGTCAGTCTTTCAAGAACCAACATCTTGTTCAAATACAAAGTCGTGTCATTGAGCCAGTATTCATAACGAGTATATTTCAAATCACTGAACTTGACTGTTACCTCGACGCTCATTTCACACCCATGATCTCGCCCCATGATTGGCCAACTTCTGTATCAACTTTAAAAGGAACCCAGAGTTTTCCTGGATATGTATCCCTGATACAATCTCTCATGATATCACCAACTGTTTTAGCTTCTGTGACATCAGCATAACTGCCATCCGTTTCATCATGAACTTGCAGTTGTAGAAAATGACCAGCTCTATCAATTTCACATATAGCTAATTTAGTTTGATCTGCAGAGGATCCTTGAATAATTCTATTCAATGCTTTATGTGTATAATCGAAAGTTCCATCATCTCTAGTTTCAAAGTTCAAACGTCTTCCTAAGATTGTGTTTACAAAACCACGAGCTTCTGCTCTTTTAGTTGCTGCCCTAGCAAGTTCTCGAACATAAGGAACTTCTTTATCAAAATTATCGAGAATTAGCTGTGCTTCTTCTCCAGCCATTTCTCGAACAAAGCCTTTCTGAATTTCAAATTTATATTGCATCGCATCATGCTGAGTTTTGAAAAACTCAATTCGTTTGTCTGAACCCCATCCATAACTCACAGCCCATCTTGTAGGCTTACTCAAATCACGAGCAAGTTTAGGTCCACCCTCACCATAGCAAAGTCCAAGGAAAATATTCTTCGAATAACCACGATGAACTTTATATGATCCTTTTGGGTCATTCAAATACCATTGATCTACTTGAGAATCACCATAAACTAGCCTAGTCATCATATCATGGTTATCAGTATCAGGATTATTCTGATATCTTTCAGCAGCTTCTCTTGCTCTTGGTAGATCTAAGACTGCTGCAAAGTGTGTCGTCCAACGAGGTTCTTGTTGAGAATAGTCATTAACTCCCCACAATGCTCCTTCTTCTGGTATGAAAATCTTACGCCATTCTCCAGCGATTTCAGGATCTCTGTCTGGACTTGGTTGTTGTTGTAGATTAGGATCAATCGCAGAAAGTCTGCCATAACGCACACCCTTCTGTTCACCACTCTCTGTTTCAGCAGCAATTTGTCTGAAAGAACAATGAATTCTTCCATTGACTGCATATTTTCTAATACTCTCAGCAAAAGTAGTTCTAAGTTTGTTGACTTTTCGTGCCCTTAGAATAGCTTCACATACAGGATGATTATTACTGCCCAAAAGGAACCTATCAATCTGTGGAGCTCCTGTCGCAGTTTTTTGTAGACGCATCCCTATTGCCTGTAGTGCTGGAGCAAGAGCTACGGCTTTCCAGACTTCTCCAAATCCAATATGAATACCAGTTTCTCTACGAATGTAATCAAGTGCTTTTGTTTCTTCTTTGATAGACCACTCTTCAATCTGAGATAGTTTATCAAAATCAATTCTAACGCCACGTCTTCTCATACGAACAAGAACTGGTAAAGTCCTTGTTTCTAAATCCCAGATTTGTTGTAGATTAAGTTTCTGAATTTCTTTTTCTTGCTTGCGTAGAATTTCTAATGGAGATGTAACATCTTGTTCTCCATAAGCACCTACATATCTCGCAGGAAGTCTCCACAATCCTTTCTTTGGATCGAGACCGTAAGATTCTGCAGCTTCCAAAAGTGTGGATTCATCTTTAGCTTCGATACCGCATCTTTGTCCAATATTTGCAAGAGAATAGGATCTGTGGAGTTCATAGATGAGAGGGTCTGCAATTTGAATGTCACGGAACTTCGCATCATGGTGCCAATCAAATCCATCGTTATATCCATAATCAACATCATAGGCGAGGTTGGCTCCCACGAACTCTCCATCAAAGTTTTTAATTTGTTCTCTAAGATAACCGAGAACGCCCTCGATAGGTAAGTTGTCGCCTCCTTCGTGGCGGAATGGAAGATAATGTTTTGGTCCTCCCTCAATAGCGAATCCCCATCCAACTGTATATCCGTCTCGTAGGGCTCCGCTTCCAAGATTATTTGCGATTGAAGGATCTCTGGTTTCTGCATCTATTGCTATCCTTTTTGCACCTTTCCAAGATGGAAGATCTGATAAAGAAGGTGGTTCCCATTTAGACTCTGGAGTGAAAAACCCAAGCTGAAGAGATCCACCACTATTAGGGTCTGTTTTCTTACGAGCGACCATCAACCAATGCCTTTCTCGGCTGTTTAATTTTCCCTACATTGATTTCTCTCATTTTTCTCTCCATCTTCATTATAACCAAACGGGTTCTTCATACCTTCTATTGTTCTACTATCAATACAATCATCAGAGGCGAAATCCATATTTTTCCTTCTTGGACGTCCACAACCACATGGACAAGCACCGAATGTTTTATATGCGAGTTCTGTGGACGCGTTGGATGCAAGTGCTTGGGTAGTGGTGCCGCCAGCACGTCCGGGGAGGCCTGTTTTTTGGTCCAGGGATGCACTTGTTTGTGCGGCAGGCGTAACCATGCCAGCAGCATCAGCTTGTGCCTCCTGCGTCCTCTGAGCGTTCCTAATAAGTTTGTCTAAATTTTCTTTTGCAAGTTCAAGCATCCTGATATGACAAGGACCACTGAGAATCTCAATAATAGAACGCTCTAATCCATTTAGTTTGAGAGTTTCTATTAAACGATCTGTGCATACACCAGTCGTATATGCACTTGGAGGATTAAAAGTATATGTTGGTCTATCTTTAAGAGTTGCTATCATTTTATCAATATAAGTCATAGCTTTCTTAAGATCAACTATACCATTTTTCTTTTTCCAACGAGAAACATACTTTGTGCAATTTGCTGGCAGATAATGAATCTTACAATCAATGACCCAATCCCAATGTTGATAGTCTGCTTGGTAATGATCACCACCTTCTTGGGCTACATAAGATACTTTGTCTTTACAAATACACATTCGTTTATCATAACCACAGAAATCACAATTAGAGTTTCCCATCACACATCTCCTAAATCAGGAAGCATTGACCAATCATATTTCAAAGACTCCCAATAAACATCTAGAACTATAGGTTCTAATTTTGCAGAATTATTTGTGACATATTTATGAATACGTTCAAGCATGACTTCGAAGTTACGATTTCCTAGCATTATTTGATCACGACAAAATAGTGCTAATTCAAAAATATCAAGAGAATGAAACCATGCTTGCTCATTCTTACTTAATTCTCCAATATAATCATACTCTAAAGTATCAAGCATTATTGATTGTTCAATCTTGTCAAGTATTTCTCTATCTATTATACCAAACCATTTTACAGGAGCAGGAATATCACCTGTCAAACGTTCTGGTGCATCATGTTCGAGAATAGCCCATATGAGAGAGTTTGGTGCTGATGTCCAAAGAATTCTAAGCATAGACAACATATTATAGACATGAATGCCGACATTATATTCACCAATTACAGGCATAGTGTGGCAACGACGAACTGCACCTGCTTCTCTCATAAATTTTATTTTCTGAGTAATTGTTTCTACATGAGGATATGTTTTCATTTAATTCTACGCCCCAACCATTCTCTACAAGCTCTACGCCAATCAGGCGAACTTATTTGATCAGCAAAAGAAATTGCTTTCTCTTTGAAATTTGGATTTTCTCTATCTTTCCAAGCATTCCAAGATTGCAACATTGGAACTGCTGTCTTTTTAAAGAACTTATCTTTAAGTCCGATAGTTGGACCAACTTCCATAAACATTTGCAGATCTTGAAACCATTGTTCAATTGAAGTATTAACGATTGGTTCGCTTTGAACTTCATTTAAACAATATGGATCATGTCCTGGACAATTATGAACGACTTCACCATGTTTATCAAGTATATTTTCATAAGCGTGAAAGTTCGTGCTAACTTGCCAATAACCTCCAATAGGAACGCCCACCCATGCAGCCATCACTTCTTGCAATACTGAGAAGTGAACAGCATTTGCTCCATAAGCACCCCAGATCATATCATTACTGCGATTGAATACAGACATGTCTAGTTTACCATAAGGATTAATACGAAATGTGCAGATCAAGTTACAAGGAAAGTCTTTGCCTTCCATTCCGAGATCACAAGTTGCATCCCACATTTGAAGCACAACACGACGATCATCAGGATTTTTACGAAGTAGATTAGCGATAGTCTCGAGTTGATCAAGAACTCCGACTTCTTCTTTTATTCCATTTCTTGTAAGCTCAACAATATTGAAATGATTACGCCAACGATAGCCATAGGCTCCATGAAAATTGACACCATCATCAGTATAATTCATAATGTTACTTGCAAAACGAGAAGGGAACTCTACATCACGACGACCAGAAAGCATCCACAAACTTTCCATAAAATGGAAATAAGGATTAGCATCACGTTCTGGATAAAATAAAACTCTATTTTCTGGATGTTTATAGTGAGTTGTGACTGGACCAGGAAAAACTAGAACTGAACCATTTCTTGAATCACGCCTCACACCTTCTTCTTTAAGGGCTTGCAACCCAAGGAGGAGAGCTTCATTCACATTCTGTGCTGTTATAACTTTCATACCAAAACTCCAAAATGTCTGAACATAATTTCTTCATATTTCTCATGTGTCTTTGGATCTATTTCACCAACGACTGTTTCAATGTTTCCATATGCAAGATCGATCAATCTTTGTGCTACAGATTTACGATCAAACATTGGAAGAACTTCACGTGCATAGTCACGATAATGTTGAGCATGAATTAGATTATCACTACCTGCTTCAAGAATAATGTCTGCATAATCTTGTGCATCTCTTGCAGGATCTAAGTCAACATAGTGTTTTCCAGCTTGGAAAAGTTCTTCACCCATATGCTTCTTATGAGCTACTGGAATTACACAATGAATCATGGCATCAACAATCACACGATTCCAATGTCCACCAAGTTTGCCATATTTCTTTGACCAAGATGGATCAACAAGGACACGAGCCATTGATAGCCATTCTTCTACTTCATTCGTGTTCCAATATTCATGATGAATCATGCCATTTTCAATAGCAGAATCCCAGATACGTCTTGTATGAAATGGTTTTTCTGGATTATCATGATAATATGCTTCTTTGCATTTATTCTCAGAAGTCATATACTGATATTCAATTCCTTTGCCAGCTATTTCTCTTAATTCACCACGTTGAAGAGGTGGCATATAAGAGATAGCTTCAATCAATTCATGAACACGTTTCCATGCTTTGAAAGTTTGCATAGATACAAAACCTTCATGCTTATCATACCAAGCAGTAATTTCTCTAATCGGTTGATATTGTGGATTTAGTATCATTGCGCGAGGAACTGGCACTTTAGAAGCTCCATTCATTGCAGCAGAATGAACACAAGCTAGACCAGTCAAATGCTCTGCAATGTGATAAATATGTGGATAACCTTGTGGACAGTTACCATCATGAATAAAAGCGATCTGTTTTACTCTTGGTTCGAGAGCATAGAGCTCAGGCCATTTATCATTTCCAAGATGTTGCTGATTTTTAGGAACAACTGGAACTGTCCAGATCACTATATCAAATTCATTTAGAATTTGTTTTGCACTATTCACACCAGCAAATGTCTTATAGGCAATTCTGTTTCTGTTTGGGAAATTCCAACCTTTTCCTTGATCAAAAGGAATCCCACTTGGACCACGTTCAAAGTCACCTATTTTATTTTGACTTCCAGCATTATCAGCATAGACCATTTCAAATAAAGTGACGCTATGACCCAAATCAACAAGGCCACCAATTAATTGTTCTGTATGATTGATAATGCCTCCAAGGTCCATGCAAGCATGGAAGGCGATGCATATTTTCATGGAAATCTCCCGGTTATGTATTAAGTAAGCATAAAGCTAGGACAATTAAAAAGACAACTAACTTTTTGTCCTTTTTGTAAACAAGAGAAAGATTGCTATGAAAGGAGTGAAACCAGACATTATAAATAAGATGATTGCAACGAGCGGATTCATCTTAGGTTTTCTTCCTTTTTTAATTTCATTATCATACCATGTTAAAAGTAACCAATAACAAAGAAACCACCAAATAAGAAATAGAGCATAGTTAGGAAGCATGATATCTACTCCTAGGTCTACCTTGCCCAAGACGAACACGCTCATATTTATCAAACTCACACAGACCGAATTGAATATCAGTCGGAGATAGTTTGAAATTGTGTTCAAAGAATGAATCTTGCAGATGATGCAATTGCATTATCACTTCCATTGCTTGTTCATTTTTGAACGGTTTTCCAGCATAGTTTCCGGAAACACGCGCTGCTCCACGCAATGCTCCAGGACCAATAGGTGTCCATGTATCCCAATCACGAGGGAAAGTTAGAGGCAACTCATTAGGCTCTTCATGATATCTACCCCAGAAACCAGTGTAGGTTGTATCAATGAGAATTTCTTTGGTCATGAATCCTGATCCACCAAAACCATTTATTGTCATCATGATTTTTGCAGTTTTTTCCCATGAATCAGAGCTACCAGCACATGCTATGATTTCGGAAATATTTGTCTGTAGACTCTTGAGGAAGTAATCGACCACCACTTCTTGTTTCGGAGCAGATATACCTTGGTTCGTGATAACATAGGCTCCTGTAAATACTCTTTCTCTATTCGAGAGTCTGTCAGCAGCCGTTTCTTTAACATTTTCCCAATGAACATCAGTAAAGTCTTCCCAATCAGTCCAACCTATTTCTGTTGCAAACTCATATGTTCCGAAATATCTGAATGTAGCACAATTCAATAGAATTGCTTCACGATTATCATTAAAGTGTTCTTTGTAGAATAGCTCCCTTAGCATCATGCTCGTTTTGTCATGCTGACGTCGAACATTGGTGAATTTATATGTCTGAAGAATCTTGTCTTCAGTCCATGGAAAGAAATCGCCTGCCTCCTTTCGAAGGCGGACGCTTTCACGTTCATTGAGATAATCAAAGAACGATGCTGCATGATCAAGAGACATCATTCTGCAGCCTGAGCCTTTGCAGCTTTCGCTGCTTCTTTTTCAGCTTTTGCTTTTGCAGCAGCTTCGGCTTTGGCAGCTTTCTCAGCTTCACGTTCTGCTTTTTTGGCTTCACGTTCAGCAGCTTTTGCTTCTTTCTCAGCAGCACGTTTAGCAATGGCTTGCATCTTGGAAAGATCAGGGTCTTCTCGACCACTTGCCTTATACCAAGCGGCCCGACGCTCAGCATATTCTTCATCGGTAGGCTCAGTTACAGACATGTAACCAGCTTTTTCCCAATTGTAGATGTCCCAAGGAAGAGTGCCTTCACCTTCAATTGCATTGATGATAAGCATACCATCTTTGTAATTACCAGAACGATGAGCACGGTCTTCTTCACCATCAAATGGTTTGACAATTTTCACAATGGAAAACATTTTCTTCGTCGGACGCTTGATATGCTGTGCTTCAGCAGGTTTTGTCAGTCTACGATCTTTCGGCTCTTTTGGCTCTTTCGGAGCTTTCTTGGCTGGAGCTTTACCATCTGCTTCAGCTTCATATTTCTGCAATGCTTTCAAAGTTTGCTCGACAGCAGTCGTATGATCTTTGAATGCTTTCACAGTTGCAACACCAAGATTTGCTGCAACGAGATTGCGAAGTTTGAGCAGAGCCTCATCATCCATGCTTTCGAGAGTTGCACGGTCATAGGCTTTGTCAAGGAAAGTAATTTTATCGGTCATCTGTGACTCCATTTCTGAGATATAGTGGCTCACTACTTGTGGCCAGTATTAGAACATTACTGTATCGAACTTCTGACCACAAGTGTTATTTATCAAAAATCAGAAATAATTAGTCTTCTGCACAAGCACCTGTTCTTTGACCTGTTTCTGGATTAAAACCACATGCTTCTCCGTATTCTAAAGATATCAAAGCATCACGTTCAGCAATAACTTCTTTCTTTGAAGATTGAATAGGCTCATCATATTTTCCTGCTGGACGATATGTGGTGCAGCCTTTTGCTCCATTGTTATAAGCCATCGTGTAGATGTCTTTGAAATCTTTGAAGCTAGTATTTGTGGGAATATTCACTGTTTTTGAACAGGCAGCATCAATACTCATTTGAGCTGTGCAGAGAACTCCAATATGTTCTGCTGGAGTAATTAGTCCAGAGACTACTGTCTTGCCTTTAACACCAAGATGAGCAACACCATAATCAGCAACTGTGATTATACGATGACCACCTGGAATAATAACACGACGTGACTGCTCATAATCGAGAACTGGTTCAATACCTGATGATACGTTATCAGCAGTGAATGAGATTGTTCCTGTTGGAGCGATACTTGTAAGATGAGAGTTTCTCATTCCAAACTTACGAATCAAGTCTTTTGTTTCTTCCCACAAACCACTAACAAATTCACCAGCCATATAGCGATCTTCGTCATATAGTGGGAAAGAACCTTTTTCACCAGCAAGAATCGCAGATGCCCGATAACACTTATTTGTGATGAAAGACATAATTTGATCTTGCTTATCAAGAAATTCTGGAGATCCATATGGAAAACCCATAGCTTCTAGAGCATTTGCAACACCAGTATGACCGAGGCCCATACGTCGTTTCCTTTGGGCTTCAATGCGTTGTTGCGGTAGTGGATAACGGCTCCGATCAACTACATTGTCCATTGCTCGAACAACATGTGGAATATCTATTTCCATTTGATCAAAGTCAAACCAGAACTTTCCTTCAGCATCTTTACGAAGATATTTTACCCAATTGAAACTACCCAAGAGACATGCACCATACGGAGGCAGAGGTTGTTCACCACATGGATTTGTTGCTGCAATAGTTTCACAATAATAGAGATTATTCATGCGATTGATTTGATCGATAAAAAGAACTCCAGGTTCTGCCCAATCATATGTTCCTCGCATAATCATGTCCCACAAAGCATGTGGATCTACTTCGCGATAAACTCTACCACCAAATTGCAGTGGAAAAGGTTTATTACTTGCGAGACATTCCATGAATTTGTCTGTAACAGCAACTGACATATTGAAACCACGAAGTGGACGAAACTCCCATGGAACTGAGTCATCTGAAACTTGCTTTGCACGAATGAATGCTTCAATATCAGGATGATCAATTCTCATCACTAGCATTTGTGCGCCGCGTCTGTTGCCAGCAGAGGAAGTTGCTTTGCATATGGCATCATATATAGGTGCAAATGCAAGAGGACCGTCTGTGGTGCTCTGAACGCCTCTGATAAGATCTCCAGAAGGACGTAATGTGCTAATGTCATACCCTACACCACCGCCCTGTCGCATTGTGATAGCAGCATTCTTAGCAGTATCCATAATAGAAAGTGGATCATGCATTCCAGGTTTTAGAATGTCTAGTTCTGCTTGAGTTGGTCCATCAGTGAAACTATCATGAATTGTTGCCATTACGAAACAATTATAGAGAGTTACATTTTTAAGAGAACCTGCCCCTGCTTGAACTCGACCCGGAGGCATAAAGCGTTGATCAATACTGATTTCGCGAAATGCCATATAGTGTTCGTGACCGTCTTGCAAAAAACCAGACCACCGATTAGCAGCTTCACGGAAACTTTCGTTTTCTCCACGGTATTTTTCTGCATGAACTAGATCACAATCGGGATTTTGTGGACCATACATTCGTCTTGACTCCATTGGATTTTTCCTTTAGCTATGCATATCAACGACTGTAACTTTTTCAGCCGCTCGGGTTATTGCTGTATAGAGCCAGCGTTGTCTTTCTTTTCTTGGTCCCCAACTTTCATCAAAAACAGCAACAGAATCCCATTGTGAACCTTGAGATTTATGAACTGTTAGAGCATAACCATAATCAAATTCTTGACCTTCAGAACGAAGCCAATATTGAGTATCTAACTCTTTTCCTCTACCAAGAAAATGATGTTCTAAAGCTGCTACTTCTACATCACTCTTCATTGGATCATCTGCTGAACGAACAGTCATGTGAACTTTTCCGTCCATCACACCAGTCATTCCAGTGACGTCGAAAAGAGCACCATTCAGTAAGCCTAGCTCAGAATTATTTCTAAGGCAAACTAAACGGTCTGAGATTATTGGGTATTCGCCTTCATGCCCAAGAAACTTACGAACTCTTGAATTCATAGCATGACGAGTTTTGTTTTTACCAACTAGAAGTTGATCAAACGATAAAACTCTTTTCTGATCTAGCTTTGTTCCGAACGGCATAACATGACAATCATTTCCCCAATCACCAAGTTGTAAAGTTTTACCTTCACGAACATCTGTCGCCATTCTTATGACAGGACTTTCTTTTGCTTGTCTATGAATTTCGTCTAACATTATGTCTGGTTTTACATTCTCAGTAAAGAAGCCAGCAGCACCAACTGGAGGTAATTGAGCAGGATCACCAAGAACAAGAATTGGTGTTCCAAAAGACAATAGATCTAGACCCATAACAGAATCAACCATAGAACATTCATCAATAACAATCATGTCTGCATTTTTAACTTCACTCTCTGTGTTGAGAATGAACATTGGTTGATTCGCATTTTTAGCTTCTGTTTCAATATCTCTTTGCAGAGCCCTTACCTTTGGGTGATCATTAATAAACTCTTGCGTCATATCTTTAAGAGATATCAATAATTCATTGAGTTGTTTTTGTAGATTTTCTAGATGTTGTTTAGATTTATCACGACTGATATATATCAAGGAATGAATTGTTGATGCTTGACCGCAGCCTTTTGTCTGTAAAACATGAGCAGCTTTTCCAGTATATGCTGCGAACAAAACATTTCCACCAATTCCTTCGGCGATGTGTTTTGCTAATGTAGTTTTTCCAGTTCCTGCATACCCAAAGAAACGGAAAACTTGTTTATCACTCTTATTATACCATTCGTGAACAGCTTTCAAGGCAGCGTTTTGCTGTGGTGAAAATTTCATGATTTTCTCCTGATAAAAAAGAGTAGGCATAGCAGAGTCCTCATCCACTATGCCCACAACCATTCATAACTTAGAACGGCATCTCTTCGTCATCAGAGCTCGCATCTTTTGTGCCACTCGGTGCATTTACATCAACAGTATCACCTTTCATACTATCATGATCAGCCCGAGCCAAACCATTATCAATCATTTTCCCAAATTCACGACCTTCTTCGAGAAGTGCTTTACCTTCATCGGTTCCGGGGTTAATAAGAGACTCTCTATAATTGTCTGCGAGTGGATTGATTGCAAAAGTGAAAAAGGTTCCATCAGCATTTTTCTGCTTTGCTGTAGAAACTTTGCATCTGTTTGCATAAATTGGAGGAGCACCTTTGATGGAATACATCGATGTCAACCAATCTTTGTAGACTTTAATGTTTGTTGATGCGAAGCTCAACACACAAAAACCTTCAACACTTTCTCCAGTTTGATCAAGAATCAGACAATATACATAGTATGTTTCAACGAGATCATTATTTTCTGGAGATTTGAATGGAATTCGTTTACCGTCTGCATCTTTAGGTGGAATACGAGATCCATTATTTTTCTTGATAGCTTCAAGATAGATTTCACTATCAATTTCATGACGTGAAGCAATCCCACCACCTTTATTCCGAGGAATCCATTCAACAACAGCAGATTCTTTGAAAACTGGTTGAACAATGACAGGTTGTTTGATAATTTCTTTTGAAACTGAGTTAACCAAATCACCAGCTTTAATTCCTGGAACTAGCTCGTCCTCAACTTCTGGAGAATTTGATTGCATGATCTTGATAAAAGGAATTGAAAGATCAGCAATTGTTGTTCCTTCGAATCCTTCGTGCGCGTGTTCACCATAATCATATGATGCAACTTGTGCGTTTTTCACTTCTGCTACTTCTGTTTTGCCAGCCATTTTGGGCTCCTATAGGCTATCGGTTCTTGTTACATGACCAGCGGTCAGCCTCAACACTATCCTAGTTGAGCAGGATTACAATTCTTTGACTTTCGCTGTTCTTTGGCGGAAAATTCCGAAAATATCAACTGGAAGATTAACTCCTTCACTAAGTTGTTCTTTAACCCAAGAGTTGAGAGTTGCATGATGCACAGTGAAATTTGTTTTCACAACCAATGTTCCGAGTTCTTTTTCAATAGATTTCAACGCTTTTAGAAAGGCTTCTGTTCTTTCTGTTTCACCTTTACCAAACTCAATAATTACTTCTCGCTTGACAATATGACCATAATCATGTTCATCAAGCCAGTTTATAGCTGGAATACGTTTATCACCAGCAATGCTTGATCTAATTTCTTCTTTTACTTGAAGTTCTCTTCCATCACCTAGATTGAATTTTCCATCCATGCCATCAGTTGCTTGTGGAATACGAACTTCTGCAATATCTTTCATAACAGATTTTGCAAATTCTAATTTTGCTTCGATTTGAATTATTTCAGTTTCTGCTGCTAAATACTCATCAGCTAACTGTCTTAGAACAGTTGTTAAATTGCTGCTTGGTTTATCACGAAAAGCTGCATATTCATCCATTAGATGTCCCCTACTAGCCTGACTAAATTACTAGTAGCCCTGTAAAAAGACAAGCAATATTTGTCTAATAGATCTTAACTATGATTTCAGTATATTCATTATGTCTACCACTCCATTGAAGAAATTTAACTCTACCATCATTATAGTGAGATGCTAGAGCAGTTGCCATTCCAATTAAACCTGGATTGCCGATGAGTAAGAGGAAATCATCATCAGAAAAACCGGATAGTTTTTCATGAAGATCACCAAGCACAAGTTCAGGATTAAAAGGATGAGCACTAGGAGAAAGAAGATATTGTATCTCCCCCCATTTTTCTGCTTTATTAATACTTATGAAACGAGGAACAAGTTCTTTTTTCACTTGATCAAATTTCATTTGTTGCTGGACTACATAAACAGTCATATCCACTCCTTGAGATTGTCGCCAAGGATTTTTGCAGAAACATCACGTTTATTGCGTAAATTAGTGACGATATGTTCATCAATATGAGCATCACTCATGATATCAATATAATTGACTGGATGCTCGTCCATGCCTCCGCGGTGTGCGCGATCTTCAGATTGAAGTCGATCTATTAGTCTAAAAGAATTAGAATAATAAACCATTGTCTTTGCTTGAGTTAGAGTCAGACCAGAACCGCCCTTTTGAGCATTACCAACGAACCACTGAACATCACCTTTTTGGAAAGCGAGCTTATTTCTTTCAGCAGTATCATCATCAACAGCTCCATCATAACGAACAGCATTCTTACCTAATAGATCCATGATTTGATCAATATCATGACGGAATCTAGCCCAAACAATTCCAGGACTATAAGTCTCATCACGGATTGCTTCCATCACATTCATTCTAGGATTTTGTTTTGAAAACATGTGGACTGGTTCGTCTTCTCCAACAGGAACATAATTGCATGTAATTTGTTGAAGTCGTAGAAGCATAACAATTGGAAGTTCTGCTGTGATTAAAGTATCACCGATTTCCAACATCATCTCTTCTTTAAGTTGTTCATATGAAACACGCATCTCATGAGACATTTCAAAATATCGTTTTTGATAAAGTTTCGGAGGCAGATCAAGAACATCATCTTTCAAAACGCGATCAGTAATTTCTGAAAGCCAAGATTCTAATTTATCAAGATTTTGATACTCAATTAGTTTGTCATATCCTGGATCATAACCATGTAATTTCTTACAATCAGCAGCAGTGAACCATCGCCCAAAATAGTTTCGAAATTCTACAGTTCCATGAATACCTTTATTCTTCCAAAACCACTCGTCAAGAAAACGGATTTGACTATACAAATCAAATGGGCCGACTGACATTGGAGTTCCAGTTAGAATTCTTCTATACTTAGCATATTTTGCAGATGCAACTATAGATTTTGTTCTCTTTGCAGCAGGTGACTTGATATTATGTGCCTCATCAAGAACATAAAGAACTTCTTTATTCTTTAGAAATTTCCATACAAGCTCTTTACCTTCTTTTGTCATGAAAGCATTATAGCTCATCAAAAGAACAGCAAGACCATTATGATTGAATAAACTATTCATGGATCTTTTATGGTGCTGTGTTCCTTTTTTCGCAGTTTTAAAAACTTGCACCATTGTCTCTAATGCAACTTCTGGAGGCATATGTGCTGGAATTTCATCTGTGTTCCAATTGCGCTCAACTCCTGGAGGAGCGACAACTAGTAAACCATTGATTTCTCCATTCATATACATGATTGAAGCTGTATCAATAATAGGTTTCGTTTTTGCTGTTCCCTGTTCCCACAATAAACCCCATGACTTTTTCATCATATGATTTTCTAAGTGTTTTCTTTGATGAGAAAAAGGCTCTATTTGATGCGGGTAGCTATGAATATCCATATTTGCTCCTTTTCTAATTTTATACTAGCCCAAGTAAACAGGCACGACTAGTTCCATTTATCCTGACCATACTTACCATACTTTGAAAATCAAAAAGAAATAAAGTATGACCATTCTAAGTGCTTGTCTCTATTGGGTTAATTTGTCACTGACCATACTTACCATACTTGTCATACTGTTTTTAGGTTGCCAGGAAATAGCTGATAGCCTTGGCTTGCAAATTGTGTGCGGCATGTGTGTCAAGTATGGTCAGTGAAGTTTTATGTATGCTAGACAATGGTTTACATTTTTCTTCCTGACCATACTGACCATACTTAGCGCAATCGCTTGACTAGCCAGAATGCAACTATTCCAAACACCATGACAGCACCAGCAGCGAATGCCCACTGTAATGGACCTTCAGGAAGTGCAGCAGCAGCCGTCATCCATGCAGGAAGAGAACCAGCACCGATTTTAGCTGCATTGTCTAGAGTTAGACCATCTTTTACTTCTTCAGTTCGAGACAAAGGCTCATCATCAGTTTTCTGATTAGAGCCATCATTAACTTTTCTGGGGGCAGGAATATTCAAATCTTTTCTATAAAGCATTACTGCTCTATCAATAACTCCGATATCTCTTTCCTGAAAACCTTCTTCCTCTCCCATTACACGACGAGTCCAACCTTTACCGAAAGTCTTGTAATGTCTGAGTCTTTTCAACCATCCCCAACGCTTATAACATAAATCTGTTATAAGTGATTCAATATTATCACTGGATCTAATTGCATCGAGAGTAATATTTCCAAGAATTCCATCAGCTTTAACATGAACTAGTTCTTGGAGAAATTTTATTGCTCTACTTGGGCCTGAATTGATTGCAAAATCATACATTGCATAGTCTAGACCATTTGGTAGATGATCACCCCAAACTTTGTCCCAATACTGATCTTTGTAGATTTCTAAAACTTCTGAGTTTGTGATGCTCTTAACAGATCGACTTTTCAAACCTTTTCTGCGCCTGAAAGCATCATAGGTTGTCTGTATAATACCTTTATTCGTTGCACCACCTGGATCGTCTGGGTGATTCACATAACCACCTTCATGAACTAAAATCCAATTAGTCGCAGTTTCTAGATTATCTTTCATATCTCACTCCTATGGATAGAATTTAGTATATGTAATCCACAAAGGATGGCATCTATGGCTTACTATCGCTATTGTGTTTTCTAAACTCTTCAAACCAGTTAATTCCCATGGACCAGCTTTTTGATTATTATAAACTGGTCTTGAATATGGTAAAGAAGCTGATGTAGATTCAAATTGAATTATGATTCTATTTCCAATTTGATTGAACCAAGATAATCCAACAAATTCACATGATCTAACTTTATCAAATGAAAGTGAAATAACTAATCCTGTCTCAATTTCTTTTGTATCAGAAATCTGAACATTTTTTATGACTGGAAAATATTCTCCTTCATACTGTGAAAATATAGGCCACATGATAGGAATAAATCCGAGTAGTATCAAAAGATAAAGAATCGGAAAACTTAAAAATCTATGAAGCTGTTTTTCACGGGACAACATTAAAGCCCCCCTTGAATTAGAAATGTCATTAATGATCCTATAATACCCATGATAATAACCCAAACAATACGAAGAAGATAGCCCTTCACTTCTCCGACACCCTCTTCAAGTTTGTCGAATCGTTTGTTCATGTGTCTGTCTCTTTCAGCCCTAACCGCCGCGTCAGTAGTTTGGGTATATTTCCAATCTTCTAATGTTTTGATTCGCTGTTCCAATTGCTCACTCAATTTTGTTTCCTTGAATTTTCGCATCCCGATCTGCATAAAAATCTTGTAAAAGAGTTTTATACTTGGCACATTCTATAAGATTTATTCTATCACGAATCCAGAATTTTTCAACTTCAAATTGTGATAATGATTTATCAGGAAGAAGAACAGGTTGAGCACACTCTTTTAACAACTCAGAACGAGGAGAAGCTAGACTCGGTGGTTCAACGGATCCGATTGATTCGCTGCACGCTACCAGAGTTGATAGCAGGACGATCGGCGTCAACATCTTCACCAGCTTTAATTTGGAGATCCAAGATCTCAGCATTTTTCTCTTTCAGAAACTCTTCAAGTTCTTCTATTTTTTCATTTGATTTCCGTAGGGCTGATTGATTAGCAGCATTTAAACGATCACGTTCTTCTGCAGCTAAAATTTCATATCTTTGAGTGGTATCTTCAACCCCACGGTTATATGAAGACCACGATATATAAAGACCGACTCCCACCACGAGGAGAATTGCCAAGATATACGGTAAAACGCGGGATAATGCAACCCCAAGGCGTGTTCCAAACCATGTTGTTAAAAGCGATATAAACATGTGACCTCCCTGGACGTGCTGGATGCAAAGCAACGCCCTACCATACCACCAGCGCCGCCACAGGATGCGCCAGAGGGCCGCTTGTGCCCCCTGCCTGCTACCCTACCACCTGCCAGCCGTTGCGGGCGTCCCTGGACGTCCCTAGCGTTCTTCATTTGTCATTCTTCCCTGCTCATAGCTTGCAGCGATATAATAGCCGAGGATCAGAGTGGACCAGAGACCAGTTGCAGTCGTTATGAGCCAGCGCATGTCCTCCATCCTTTGGGCAAGCTCAGCACTGTATAGCCCAAGAGAGACAAGGACCACGATGAAACTTGACATCAAGAAGAAGCTGATCTTCGCAATGCGACGGCGATGCTGAAATCTCTGTTCTGTGTTCATGATGTCTGTGCCAGTCTATAGTATTGATCGAGGATCGCGACTTCAGTCGCAGTTAGAGTGCGATCGATATAGCCGACTGCGAAGATGTCTCCGTTGAAGAAGTTGTCTACCAAACCTGAACCAGTATGCCTTCCGCCGATATACATTGCTTGATTAGAGATCGTTCCAGCTTTCGCAGTTGTGTTTACCTGCACACCGTCGACATAGAGGAACATATCAGTTCCATCCCAAGTGCTGACAATGGTGTGCCAATCAGTAGCAGAGCGAAGATCGACAATCCCTAGATCCTGGAACATATTAGACCCAACAGAACCAAGACCCATAGAGGCGATACCGTTCGTCAGCGAGATCCAAGCTCTGTTAGACCCGTTAGCAGATCCAATAAAAGTTTGAGTTCCAGTGGCTCCAGTATTCGCGCGGAAACGAGCAAAGAACGAACCCTGTGCTGCATTGGGAAGTTCCGAAGTTATCATTCTATTGTTAGTAGCAAAGATAGCGTCGCGGTTTGTGAGATCATAAGTCGGAGAGAAACCAGTGCTACCCTGAGTCGCATTCTGGCTGTTGCCACTGAGATCAGTCAGTGCCATGATGAGATCGCCATTCTCTGCAGAGTTCGAAAGAAGAATGTCTTCCCAAACATGATCATTCTCGAACCTGTAGAGGATTCCACCAGTTGGAGTGTTCGGATAGTTGAACAGCTTCACATCAAAGGCATCAGTGATATGACCAGTGATGAACGAGATATTGTTCGTAGAGCCGCCGACGTTGCTAGTCCAGACGATACCTGGATCATCAGTTCCGATATCTCTCTGAGCAGAAATACCGATACCGAGCCTGTTCTGATTGATTGTTATTGGGCTGATTTGGGTATAGCCTGCTTCTATTTCAATAGTAATTCCTACTTTAGAAAGATGGTTCGCCATTGTCGTAAAGACGATAGTGTCGTCGTAGTCAATCACAGATGAACCAGCAGTGAAAGGAGGACTCTGGTTCAAATTCGTTCCTTCTACTTCAGTATAGAAAGACGGAACACCAGAGTATCCTTCGAATGCAGCGATTTGCCCTATGAAACGGTTCGCGACTGCTTGACTGATCGTTATGTTCCCGCTTTCTGTTCCGTTAGAACGACGACCGAAGATATAGATCCTATTGAGCGGGCCGTCTTGACGCTCAAGTAGAACCCAGCCGGTTGGTGTCATAACATCAGAACGAGCCATGATCGTGAGCAGCAGAAGATCACCAGCATTCAAACTCGTTGGATATGGAATGTTGATGCTAGTTCCGCTTTCAATGATGACGTGGTTTCCAGCATTCTTGTAAGCCGCAGAAAGCAGGACTTGATCCCAAGTGAAGGGAAGAAAAGAATAATCAAACGCAAATACATCAGCAGCAGGATTATATTCCCAGCGAGGAATTACTCTAATTTCTCCATCACCAGAAAGAGTATAAGCTCCAAAGTTAATTGTATCAGATGTCGGTCCAGGTTGAGCAAGATCACTATAAATTAGAACTCCTTCATGATAAAGTTCAATATCATATTCTTCAGCAAGTGCATCAGATATATCTGGAGTTTCATCAGGATCTGTTTCTATTGTGATTAAAGAAGCTTCTCTATCAGATCTTGCCCAAGACACAGTTGTAACTCCTGTTGAGTTATTAGCAACAAAAGAATTTCTATTTCCATCGAGTTGAAGATTTCTAACTCTTTGAGGGCGTCGTGCAAAACGAGCCATTGTTTGATTTTCCTGAGTTATATCATCAGGATCTATTGCGGATGGACCCACTCGGTCAAGCAGCTTATAATATAGAGTTCCAGTTTCAGAAAGATTGTCTTGATTTCCTTCACCATAAAGCTCTGGAGTTATTTGCCAAACTCGTGTATTTATTGGATGAGTTTTTGGAGAAGTTCCAAGAAGACCACGATAAACATTGCTGATGGTCCATGAGCCATCCATATTATCAACAGCAGAAGTGAAACCCATAAATTCACCATTTGCATAAAGCAAACCAGTTTCACCTTCTCTAAGCTCTGTCAATGATCCAGCAGGTAGAAATCCATCTTCTCCTACTACGTTGATAACATCGAAACCTACAGAGTCTACTCCAGTTACAAAACCTTCCATTCTATCATATTCTGCGAGTAGATTACCAGTTGTCGGATACGTAGCTTGCTGAGGTTCACGAACATCAAGATCTCCACTAACAATTCCAGAAAGCAAATCAAATGAAGATGATGCTGTGCTAGGTTTCAATGCAAGAGGAATAACACCAGCTTTTCCATCTGCAATTGGGAATTGAACTCTATTCATAAAGAACCGAGGCATTTCAAGAAGTTCTTGAACAAGAATCTCTTCTGGAGCAACCACTGGAGCAACCCAATTACTTTCAGGAGGAGGAGCAAGAACAACATCAGAGAGAGCAAAATTATCTTGAAGACATTGAACAACTAATTTCCCCTCTAGAAGCGATCCAAAATCAAATTGTTGAACTCTCATAACAATAGAAGTTATACTATAATCTGGCCAATTTACTTTGAAAACATCTCCTGGACGCAGCCTATTTCCATTTCTATTCATTTCAATAGTCATTCTGAAAAGAGGCACTGAAAGTTGAGCTCTTTCTCTAGATGCAATTTTATTTGCAAGAGTTGCATCATAACAAAAAGGCATTGAGATAGTTGTGCTTCTAAGGCGACCAATCATGCCAGCAGTAGCCATATCTTGAGAAATAGCGACAGCATCACTTTCTTTGTCCCTTTGTGGGAAACTGACTTTAACTTGGGCAATTACTTCGTCCCAACCTGAACGTGAAAAATTATTGATTTTCAATATTGAATCTTCATCATATGTATCGAGCAAATCGACATCATAATCTTCTCTGATCAATTTAAAAATAATTTTTCCTGTTTCTGGATCTTGATAAGCAACACCATCAATTTGTCTTAGAATTTCATTGAGAACTGTTTTCCCATCAGTTTCAGCAGTAACTTGAACAGAAACTCCATTACTTTCATCATAAAGAACTTGACCAATATTTTGAAGAGTTGTAATATCAATTATAGAAGGAGACAGCCCAAGTCCATTCCATGTGTCTGTCATTAATTGATAGATTGCTTCTGCTGGATTCATATCAACACCAATTTGCCCATTGTTCACCAAACCTAATTGATTAGTGAAACGCTCTAGAACAAATGCCATTTTACGAAGTTGAGCAGACTCTCCAAGCTCTCCATCAAGAACAAGATGAGAAGTTCCAAGATAAGCAGGAACACCACCAGAACCAACTAGTCCTTCAATGAAAGTATCTACTGGTTGATCGGCAATATCAAATGAACCAGAGTAGAAAGTTCCACCCATGTTCATTGCACCACCTTCTTTATAGCCACCAAAACTTATTCCAACCCCAGACAAAGAATAAGCTGCTCCACCACCTGTGTCACCAGACCAAGCAAGTTTATCATCAACATATATTTCACGTAGAGTTACACCCTCGCCCATAGCAAGAGCCATATCCATTGATAGAAAGTATCTATAACCCACAATCACTTTCTTAGATGAAAATAGACCAGTTTTTACTTTCTCTTTAATTGGAACAGTTTTGAAATTTCCATACCAAATCACATTTGGTGCAGCCATTCGAATAGTCCCAAGGACTAACGGAATAGGAGCGTTTTCTGTGGCTCTTGGAAAATCAACGTCATCAAGACTTCGAGCTCTAGCATTCTCTAGCTTTGGCTTCGGAGCCAACAAAGCAGTAAGAATAAATGAGACAACAAATAGTGCGAGTGTGAACCATATCATGTGAGTGTGCTCGTGAAAGGGTTACGTGCTGGAACTATTGGGAAACCACCAAATCTAGCTCCATTTGAGAATTTGTTTTTACAATCACCATCAAAAGCATGATCGCAACCTTTACGCAAAGTCACACTATCACCAATATTTATACTGGCAAATGGATATGTAACAGTTATGTCATTTCCAACAGTAGAAATAATCATTCTTTGTTCTCCAGCAGGTGAGATGAATTGGCCTGCAACAGCATCACCAGGAGCCCAAGGATATGAAGCAACAGTGATAATGTTGCCAGTGATTTGTGTTACTGTCGTCACATGCTGATTTGTTGCTGGATCTACTCTACATCTTGAATCATATAAAATATGATTACATGGTGCTTGATATCTTGGAGTTGGAGCATTACCATTCAATGCATAAGACATTAAAGCTGGAACTTTGAGTTTTGCAATTCTTCCTTCTACAGAAAAACCAGTAACCCTTCCATTCCATAAAACAACTGTATCATTTAGATCTGTTTCATGAGCACGACTCAATGTGAAAACGAGATCTGGTGGAGCATTCTGATAAGCATACTCGTTCACTAGAGGATGATCAAATGGCATAGTAATTTCAAGTGCATTCTCAGTTTCTTCCTGAGTTGCAACTTTCAGTTTATTTCGTGAAATCATTATTGGAGTAAATAAACGAGCATTAGAAGTGACAGGTAATGAGTAACTCGTCAAATAATAATCGTTATAAGTTCCATCAAAGGAATAAAGCTCAATTGGCCTTCCTGATGTCAAACCAGTTTCTTCATCTTGATATGCCATATTTATTCATCCGAACTAAAGACACCAAAGCTAACCTCACTATAATTGGCAAAATGTCTAAACGCAACCCTGTCTGATGCTTTCCAACGCATCAAGAAACTAATGTATTTTATAGTAGTATAAAGAGGATCGAGAGGAATTACTGGAGTAAAAGAAATATCACATGTTCCATCTTCATTAACAACAGCATTTGTTATCACGTGTTGAGTTTTAAGTCCATTGGTGTATTCTATTTGAATTCTTTTCCAAGTCAGATATTGATAATAAAGGTTTGGAAAATATCCTTCATTAATATTAAGAGTTGAAACACCTTGAACATCAAGATTTGGAACTACAAGAGTTAAATCTGGAAAATAGGTCGCCATTAAAAATGATTTCTGTCCACCACGAATAGTGTCAAAAAAGCTGCGCCAATAATCCATCTCATCAGGATCAAATTCACGCTGAATTGTAAATTTTCTTGTCCCATCTACTTTTGGGTGAGGCCATCTACTTTTGACAACACGAACACCAGTTTCATTATCAAGGATTTCTCTTTCAAAAGTAAAATCTTCATTAGCAGTTATCAAAGGTCTACGATCTAACCAAGGAATTCCATCAAATGTATCGATGACTCTTGTTGCATTTGGTCTCAACAAAGCAGACTCTTCAAAACTATCAGCTTTGATTGAAAGTTGACCAGTGACATTTCTCATATCGATGCCGCTGCCATCGTTTATCATAGAGTTTATTGCAGGAGCACAAACCCAATGGTCATCAATGTCAAATCCAATTGAAGACTGCAATGTAATTCCATCAGAATCTACAGAAGCTACTCTACTGAGTATGAGACTTTCTGTCGTTGGGTTTACTATTACAGCAAACTCATCTGCACGAAAATTAGATCGAGCATTATCTAGAAATATTTTAGTTGCACCGATAGAAGCTGGTAAATCTGGATTTACTGAATATTGATAAAGTGGAACCAGAGATTGAACAGCTATATTTTTTCTCAAAACATTATATTGATCACGTCTTTGTCTAAGATCAATTATTTCAAATGTAAATTCTTGACGAATCCGAGGATAACGACGTAGAGAAATTCTTTGTTCGCCGCCTTTATGATTTACGAGAACATCTGTCTTGAATTCCCAGATTTCTTTAATTGGTTCATCAGGAATAAGATTAAATGTATCAGAGATAGCACCTAGAACATTAAGAATTCCAATAAGATTTGTTGTAACGATTTGGATGAGAGCATCAATTGTCGCTTCTGTATCATTTTCAACTTGCATGTTAACTTCACGAAATTGAAAATCTCCAATAACTTGTCCAGCAGTTAAATCAAAGCTCAGAACAGAACTTCCACTGATTAACACATCAGTTACTGTTTCACTTTTTGGATTTGTGCTCCATATACGAAATGGAATATCAACATTAAGCTGAGGATTGTTTAATTGTAGAACAGTAGGGATTACCCAAAGACGGAAATGAAAATCTGTATGTTGACTCGTGGCAATGTAATTATTACCTTGAGTTAAACCAGCAGGAGGAGTTCCAGGAGTTGCATTTGTCACGATTGGTGAATCAATCCATGCATCTCTGATTGCTTCCCTGATATTGTCAGCAGAACCACCATATTGTGGAACTGCTCCAGGTTGAAGCAAAACAATAGAATAAGGATTAGTGAGATCTGGAATTAAAAATCCAATTAGATCTTCATCAAGTATGATTCCAGCCATTAAATTACTTTCTTATAAGCTAGACCATAGAATGCACTTGAAACTTTATACTGTTGACCAAGAGTTGATCTTTCTTTTCTAGCAACGAAAGGAAATACTTTCCAAGTATCAGATGCATATGTGATTTCGTCTCCAGCGAGTAAGTTAGCGAGTGAACAAAGCCTAACATTTGGAAATGATCCAACATTTATAAATCTCAAACTTGAAATATTAGAAGTTGAGTTAGCTATGAACAAAGGAATTGGCCCAAGGGAAACACCACCTGAGTATGGCTGAGAAATAGTAAAAAGAGAATTGTGAGAGAATTTTGCGTTTTTTACACCTGGATCGTCTGAATCAACAAAGAAAGAACCACTACTTGGTCCATAAGAATCTAAAAGACTCGAGCTATCATAAAGAACATCAGGTGTCGGCCAAACACCTGAAACTGGAAATGGATTTACTGTGGGATCAACTATAAAAGTTACAGGATTTCCAACAGTGAAAAATGATAGGAAAGAAAACCATCCTAGATTTCCAGTGAAAATTCTTCTAATTCTACCGTAGACACCAGAATGAGCATCATTTGTTTGATTATTACTAAAAAAGTTATCTGGGCTAAAACCTCTGACAGGATGAGCAGAAGTATATGCAATCGCAGTATAACCCATTCCGTGTTTAAAGATCTCTCCAAAAGAAAAATGTCCAAATACTTGTGCATCAATTCCATTTGTGAATTGAACTACAACATGAATGTAATCACACAAAGAAGGATCAGAAAAAATATGCCATGCATCAAAATTATATTCCATATTAGGAACATGAGCATAAATAGATCCAGCAGCATTTGCAGTCGCATTCGCAGGACTAGTTCCAGCAGCTAATTTTAGGAATCTTGCAGTTTTTGGAACGGCAGCTCCATTCGTGTAATCAGTAGCAGCAACAGTGTCAGTTGCCCAATCAATTCCTCTGACGTTTCCTTTGCTGATAGGCCAGCCTGTGCCGATACCACCAGCTTCAACCCATCCATCAGTAACTGCATGTGCGAGGACAGCAGCCATCAATGCAAGATAATCACCAGATCCTGTTGAATAAGCCATTAATCTTCCCTCACGACAAACCAGTTGCAGCCTTCACGTCTATTTCTATTCGGGAAAGCTCTATAATTAACAAAAGAAATTGTGAATACTTGCTCTGGAACAAGAGTTCCGCCAGGAATACAAAATACTCCTTGAAGAGCACCTAAGTTTCCAAATACATCACTTGTCACTATAATTGGATAAAGTGGAAGATCACCTTGTTCTGTAGGATCATGTTGGTTCAACCAGTGATTATCAAAATCAACTGGACTTCCAATCCAAGCAAAAGGCCAATTTTCATCTAAAGCACCACCACAATGATAAGGCCAGAAGAAAATATCTGGATTAGGTCTATATAGATTTGTTAATCCAGAATTTAATCTATTATATGCAAAATTCCAAGAATTGTCCCACAAACGAACAGCAGCAGCTTCAAATCCTGGATCTGCCATAGAAGACAATTTGTTATTCACTGCATTATAAGCATCTCTTGTGTTGCTAGTTGAAGACAAGATCAATGGAGATGGATAATTGTCTGGGTCAGCAAAAGCTCCCATGAATCCAATGTAAGTTGAAACATAATCATCAACACCATGCTTAGTGATTAGAATCAATCTTGTTGCATTCATATAGATCCAATAATCAAATGAAGAAGTAGAATCCATTAGATGCCAAACAGAACTAGTGAATCCACCAACCTGAGAATTCATTCCTGAAATAGAAGCATCATAAGATGGACTTACAGAAAATTCAATATAAGATGAAGATGTGAAAGCATTTGTGTGCCCACGAGCTTGAATATAAATTCTACGATTTGCATCATATCCTGGAGCTTGCCAAATAAAGCGATCGTCAGAATAATCTCCATATCCACTAGAAGAACTAAAATTTAATGTCTCATTTCTTACATCAAAACCAGTTCTAAGAGCTTGTGTGGAACTTGGATGAAAAGAATCTAAATGAGCATCGTCAAATTGAAAAATTTTAGTTTCATCATCAACCCAAGCAAGACCAGAAGCCCTGAACATAGTTGTCCATGTAAGATCATCATTAGACCATTGAATAATGAAATCACTTGGAGCTTCATTATCAGTCTGACACTGAATCATACATTCGCGAACAATTGTGGCAGAACCAGCATCAAGTTTGATCCACCAATAATCATTATTAATATCACCAGTTCTGAAAAGACCTGGAAGAGTTCCTGATGCAATACCTTTAGAAGTCCATGTCCCAGAAATAGCTGAGCCACCAAGAGTCGTTCTAAATTGCATGGTTGTTAGTTCACGAAAATCACTAAGTGGATCTTCATTCTTAAGCCACACCAAGCGCCAGTAACGAGCAGACTTAGGAGATGCACATGCTTGATCAGTTTCTCCACGGAGTTTTGTCCATGAATTTGCCAGAACCAATGTATTTATCGCTACAAGAAGTTCACCTGGAGTTCTTGCTGTTCCTGTTGAATTGGGCATCTTAGTTACCTATGATTTGTCTAATTGTAGAAGCATTTCTTTGGATCATGTTCACAACTATTGTTTCACCATCTGCATTATCAAAAGCTCCCTGAATATCAGAAGGTGAAATAACAGCAGCGACGTTTGTCGTGTTATTGACAGTAGTTCTTCCTCCAGTATTCATGTTGTTCCTTTGAGCAGATTGTTGACTTGGAGTCAATACATCAACTCTTTCATCAGGTCTCTTATTAAATGCAACGAGTTGAGTATCGGTAGAACCTGGACCATTTGGCATCATGCTACCACCACCAGCAAAACTTGGCAAGATGGACCCACCTTGACTTAGACCACTGAGACCAGCACCTGGAGCTCCAAAAAGTCCACCAAGAAGACTCAGCAACAATCTTTGAGCAGCTAGTTTCAAAAGCTGCGCAAACAGATCTTGGAAAAATTGTCTTATGTTGAATTGGCCAGTTTTAGCAAATTCAACAATTGCATCAGCGGCAGCATTTGCTTGACCTACAACGAAATCTCCTAGAGTAGAACCAAACTGACTCGCTGATTGAATACTTGATGCAATAGCAGCTTTGAATCCACCACTTAGAGTTCCAGCAGCACGATCAGCAGCAATTTGTGTCTCTCGAAGTTTTGTGTTATATTGCTCTAGAGTTATAGCTCCTTGGGCAAAAAGTTCATTCAGTGCTGATTGAGTAAATCTAAGAGTTTCTTGTGGCCCAAGAATGCTCTGTAGGACTTCTCCTTGAATTTTACTAATTTCAAGTAAACGAGTTGCATTTGCAACTTGATCTCTTTCAACAGCAGTTAATTCACGTTTAATTGTTTTCTCAATACTGAGAATATTATTCGTGATTTCTTTTTGAATTCCGAATTGTTTTTCTAAATCAATCTTTTGTTGAAGTTCAGCAAGTTCACTTGCAAAATCAGTTTTATTGCCTCCACCATCAGTAGGAGTTGTAGATTCTGGATCACCAGTGGTGACTGAACCTTTATTCAATTCAGCCTCAGCAATATTTTTTCTTGCTCTTTCAATAATACGATTACCAAAATTGTCTAGAACATTCTCTATTTTCCCAGCTTCAAAAGCATTGGTAAAACCTTCAGTGAAAGCTTCTCCTGCTCCTTTGGCTCCTTTACCGAAATTAGTTCTTAGATTATCTAGTTGAATACCCGTTTGTTCATTTAATTTTTTAAGACCAAGAGCATCACCAACTCTTGTTCCTGCTAGTGAATTGAATCCTCTGATAATCTTATTAAGACCACGAAAAGCTATGTTAACAAGATTCTCAAATCCACTTACGAAGATATCAACCACAGTATCAATTGCTGTTCCTACTGCTCCAGGCAAAGAATCCCACGCAGCGTTGATTCCAGCCAAAACACCAATGACGACTCTTGGTAAAAATGTTATTGTGTCTATAATCCCAAAGATAACAGATTTAACTAATTCAAAGATAGATGGAAATTCTATTCCAAAAGCAGCTTTGATATTTTCAATTGCTGTTCTAAAACTTTCAGAAAGAAAATTAGTGACTGGAACAATCGCTTCTGTTATAAGTTGAAAAGCAGCGATAGCTGCATCTTTCAAACCGACCACGCCATCTTCAGTTACTTTAATTCTATTACCAAAAGTGAATAGAGCAATAGTTGCCAGTGCGATAACAGTTATCAGAGCAGTATACGGATTTGCTGCCAAAACAAGGAATAGGGCTGAGACTGCCGCAGCGGCCAGCCTAGCAGCACCAGCTAGTAGGGGGAAGGTGGCACTTAGCCGCGCCAATACCCCTGCCCTTGCCGCTTGTGCTGCACCTGCGCGTGTAGCAGCACCAGCAGCAACATTGTCAGCCGCTATGCTAGCAGTTCTTGCTCCAGTTAGACTCCTAGACAAAGCAAGATTAACTCGTTCTGCATTTGCAAGACGAACACTTGCAGCCGTTAATCTATCACGAGCAGCAGCGTTTGCAACAAATCTACCAGTTAGTAAATCTCTTGCACGACCATTTTGAAATGCAGCAGTTGCTTCAGCATATTCAAGTCTAGCAGAATTAACTTGAGCTGCTGATCTTACATTTATAGCAGTTAGATTTGCAACTCTAGATCTTGTATCAGCAGCTAGAGCAGCAGAAGAAGCAACAGAAGAAGCAGCGACTGTTGATTGAATAGATCTAAGTCTAGCTAATGCTCCTCCAGCAATTTTCAATTTTGTTACAAATGTTGAAATAACATCAAGAGCTTTCGCAGTCACAAATGCTCCGAGAGCAACTCCTACAGATACAACTCCAAAAGCTAAAACATCGAGATTCTTAGAAAGAGTATCTATCAAAATTGCAAATTTATTGCTCAATTTAAATGCATCTTCAAAAGAATCAAGTAATTCTAGAAAACCAGTTTCTAGATTATTAAATGCTTGGTCAATTGTGATGTCTGTCTGACTGAACAACTCGTCAATATTTCCCTTAGCTGCAGAAACAGCATTGACAACGATTTCAGCAGTGAGTTTTCCTTCTTTACCAAGTTTCCTTAGTGTGCCTCTCGTAACTTCACCAAATGTCCCAACATCATTCAAGTAATCAACAAGAATATCAGCAACTGCTGGAAGTTGTTCTAAAACAGAACGAAGTTCATCACCAGACAAGCGATCAGATGCAATACCTTGCCCAAGCTGAACAAGAGCAGCGTTAGCTTCTCGAGCTGATGCACCAGAGAGAATTGCTGCCTTATTCAAGGTCTCAGTAACATTTAGAATTTCTTGTTGACCGACGCCAAGATTTTTAGCAGAAAGAGCAATTCGATTATATACGTCAGCAGTTCCTGCAAAATCAGAACGAGAATTTCTGGCAACCTGAAAGAGTTTAGATTGGACTGCTTCCAATTGGGCTGTGCTATCAGTAGTCAATCTAAGACGGTTTTCAACATTAGTTAGAGAATCAGCATACGATGCTAATCCTCTGGCAATGCCAGCACCACCAATTACGAATAAAGCTCGCTTTAGAAGAAAGATACCACGAGTAGTCTTGTCAGCAGCCACACCGATTTCATCAATGCGTCTTTTGATAACTCTGGCACCAGTTTCTACAAAACGAACATTAACTGTTTCAGTTACCATTATTCGTCCCTCGGGTTATCAACAAAAAGTTTGAATCCACGAATTGCTGCTCTTGCTTCAGCACTTGCTAATTCAAGTGAACCTGGAATAAGAGCTTTGTCTATGTAATCTACATTATTGCTGATAAAGATACCAGTTGTAAGACCAACACCACTAATTCCTCTTACAGAATTAATGCGAGCAAAACCAGCAGAAATTGCAGCTTGAGCATTTGCTGTCTCACTAATTCCTTGACCATCTGCCTTAGATCCTTTTTTATAAGGACTATAAGGTTGAATAACAGCACGAGTTGGAGCCCCAATACCAACTCTCCAATTAGATCTAGCTTTACCAGTGTCAGCTTTCGTATTAAACACGAGAGATTTAAGACCTCTCTTTGCAGCAGCACGAACTAAAGCAGAAGCCGAATTCTCAAACTGTCTACCTCTTTCACGGATATTTTTTGAGAATTGAAGTGTCGGCATTATTTAGACTTCTTTGCTTGATGTTTCAAATAGGCTTTATCCATTTCACCTATATGAAAATGCATTGCTTCAGTTTGTTCTTCATCTAGTTCCTTAGCTTTTGAATATTGTTCAATAGACAACCATGGAATTGGCCCTAGCTGAAAACCGATTTGCCTGGAGGAATTAAGCTCCAAGAACCCTAGATAGTATAGCTCAAGTCCGGGCCAAATACTAGGGGCATTTTCAATACGACTAGGTATAGGCAAGCCGCTCTTCATAGCTTGCTTGATGATTTGCTCTTCTATGTGTCCTTGATCCATCTGATATTCAAGGACACTTACAAGTTTCCCGAGTCTTCCTCAAGTTCTGCCTTTCTGAAATTAGCAATTGAATTTGCTTGTTCCTGAATATCTATGAACAAATTTGGAAGATCCATAAAAGCCTGACGAACATTCTCATAAGTCATTGGAAGGATTTCACCTTCCCGAGATTCAATGCCTTTTGTCAACTTCTTGTCAACCATAACTTCCCAGTCAAGGACAATAGTTTTAGCATAGATGTCTGACATGATTGAGATAGAACGTTCATTTGAGAGCGCTCCAGCTTGCATTGCTTTGCGAACAGGCTTCAATGCTTTTTCAGCATATTTCACATATTTTTTATTGCCTTGACCAGCAGAAGCGATCTTCACACGGAAGTCACCATAATCAAGCCAAATTCCATCAGTTTCGAGATCTTCGTCTGTCTCGAATACGTCATACATTCCCATCTGAGATATTCCTTATGTTATGTTGATGAGCGGCCCTTCCCCGCTCTGGAGCATCAGCTCGTGCTTCGTAGATTATGCCGCGGACGGAACATAATCAAAGTAAGTGATGAGAGCAGTATGATCAAGATCTGTCGAAACATCTTGACCAGAAGCAGCATCAGTTGATAGAGGCAGAGTAATCGGTGCATCAACTTCAATATTGAGACGACCATCACCCAAAGAGATCAATGGGAGATCGATAATCATCGCAGTATTGTCTTTTACGAAAGAGATATCAAGAGTAACACTTGCGTTTGCCCTGACTGCTTGAGTTGCTGCAACATTTGAGAAGTATGCAGTCAACTCACCAGAAACTTCAAACGTGCCAGCAGTGACATCAAACGCACCAAGAACACCGACAGCTTTGTTCGGTGTGACGTTATTGTTGATATTAATCGTTGCTTCTGTCACATATGCGAACAATGCTGTTGGAGCTTCATCAGTGTTACTCACAACTCCAAGACGAATACGACCAACATCACTGGAAGTATTATATTCCGAAGCAGCTTCAGGTTCAATGACACCAGTTTGTTTAGGACCGGTTGCTCCGTCTCGTTGGGCATTGTCAGTTGCAACGAAAGTGATATCAACAGATGCTAGATCAGCCTGAGGAATGTTCAACGAAACTTCATTAGGAATAGCACCAATCAGAACTTCAGATTGAATCTGTGCTGGTGAAGCATCATCAGGAGCGCCGAGAGTTCTTTCGATATTGTAAGTTCTGCGAGTAATCAAAGCACCTGTTTCATTTCGAAGAACATCTCCGAAGAAAAGGCGAATTGTTTTACCAGCGACACCAGAATCAGCAACCATAGCTGCATCTGATTTATCGAAAGTAATTGCATCAGCGGTAACAGATCGAACACGCTTGAATCCATTATTGGCCGCTGCTGTGAAAGTATTTGCTGCAATATCGCCACCAATGTAGACCCATTGACCTGGGACAATACCAAAGACAGTTAGATCAACAACTGCGGTTGATGTAAGAGCTGGAAGATCACCAGAAACATCAATCACTGCATCTGCATCAGCAAATTGAAATCCAACTACTTTGACAATTGCATCAGCTCCTGGAGTTTCATCAACAAGCTGACCAGATGCAACTTCAATTGAAGTATTAGCAACGATTGCAGTTACGACATTCAAAGCATTGTTCGCAGCATTTGCAAAATTCCTACCGATAATTAGATTACCGACAATGAATCCTGTTGTTGATGCAACTTCATACTCATCAGGGTTTGCCAAATCAATATCAACAAGTGTAACTGCTTCTTCACCTTTTACGCGAAGATCAGCAAAGAATACACCTTGCATAAGATTTGTCAAATTTCGATAAGTCAGGTTATGATTGAAACCACCAGACGCATTAAGGTCGGTCGTGACACCTTTACGTCTTTGACGAGATGGATTGATTGGATTTGGTGCGACTGTGATAATTTCACCACCAAAATCGTTATAACTGTTTGGATTCAAACGATACCAAACTGGTGAGCCTCCAAGTCCGCCTTCACCGGGGAGCAAGCCGAGCTGAGCTTCTTCAGCGTAGGCGAGACCAGTGATATTGGAGTCGATCTTTGGGACCTGTGCCATATTCTGGCCTCCTTACTTAGTTTCGTAGTATTCAAAATCGATTACTACATTGATTTGATTAAAAGTTCCTTCACGACCTAATTCATTAATTCTGACGTTTCGGAACCACACTCCATTCGGTGACGCAACACCTTCATAGGCATCTGCGACAACCTTAGCCAAAACATAAGCATCTGACAAGCCAGAAGTTGATGGAGTATTTATTGTGACAAGAACGATACCATTTCGTAAAAATTGTCTACTTCCAACTCCTCCAAGAGTGTCTTGTTGTCCAGTCGCATGACGGACAACTACTGTTGCCCACGCTGATTGATCAGTTTCACGCTGATCTCGAACTCCTTCCCAAAACATCTTGTGACCTGTTGGGTCCCAAGCAGCTTTTAGTAGAGAAAGAATATCGTTGTTAGCTTGGAGATAGGTCAAACTCATCGACGAACTCCAATAAATCCAAGCAATGTTTTATTCGCTGGTTTCAAAGCCTGAGTTGCTTCTATTTGAAAATCAACACCACCATCGCGAACAATAGTATAGTCCTCAAGATTTTCTTCACCTTGAAATATAATATACACAAGTTCAGAAAATGTTACAAGACCACGAAATTCATTTGCATCGCCCAATGCAGAAAGAGAGAATATTCTCACAGCGTTTGGAAGAAGTTGAACTGCTGGAACTTCTAATGTCACTTCACCAGTAGGAATATTTCCATTCCATGGTTTTGTCGGATCTACTGGAACAATTCCAGGTTTGACTAATCTAACAGTTCTTCCACTGTCAGTAATTAGTTGTTGAGCCTTCGCTGCGAGTTTATTATAATCGATCGCCATTATCGAATCACGCCTCCTACACCTGTGATCCAATAAAGTAGAAGTTTGTCGGCTGTTGGATAAGGACGAATAAGATCAGGGCGAGCAGCGGCCCCTTCATACTCGATTTCTGTTTCGATTGGTCCAACTTTATCGAATGTTCGCTTGACAGCTTGACCAGAATCGGAAACAGTAGGGTCAGGCAGAAGATCAGAAGTAAGAGCTCTATAAGCATATTCACACGTCGCTTTCTGAATATCTGTTGGGATTCCATCAACTGTAAAGTCGATCAATTCACCTTTTCTGTCATACATATAGTTTCGAGGAAAAGAAAGTGTTGTCGCATCAATAGAGAGCATTCCTTTCCATCTATCTTTGAATCTCAATTCGATATAGTCAGTCGCTTTAATCAAGGCTTGTTCTTTAGCAGCAGTCAAAGCAGCAGCCCATGCAGCATTACCACGATCTAGAAAATAAGCATCAGCGAATGCAACATCTGTATAAGAGTTTGCATCCGTTATTCCCGTGCCATCTTCTACTGTGAAAGGCATTTTAAGACTCCCATGGAAGGAAACCAGAAGGTGCAGAAAAACTAAAATCACTCAATTTGAAACGACCAGTTTGACTATCAGTATCTCTTTGAACAGAAGCAATCGGAAAAATAACTCCTGCTGGAACATTTAGACCACCCTCAGATGTAGCAGGATTTTGAACTCCAGCAATTTTTGAATTCCATGCTTCATTTTGTTTTCTAAACCAAATTTTTCTGATATTAAGATCTACTGCAATAGAACAAATGTTGGTGTTAGTAAAAAAATTTATTGTGTCAGTCGGAGATCCATTGAAAAATGAATTTCCATCAGTTATCAGACCAATACTATTTGTGCTAGAACCAACAAAAGAGGAAAGAGTTTGAGAACTATTTCCGACACCAAATCCTATAAAACTGTTAGTAAAAAAATTAAAAGATGATTCTAGATAAAATTTTCCAGAACTTCTACCAATATTTGCACGAACAGAAACCCATCCTAAAAGTCCAGTTTTTCCAACATTTAGATTTCCATTACTGAGAAAAATAGCTGTTGCTTTATCATCAGGATTAAAGAATACAGGTTCTGCTTCCGGAGTTGAAGCATCAGCAAGTCGTCCTAAACGTCTTTTTCGTGCATAATATAGCGCCGCTCTAAGCTGAGCGCTCATTGGCCCTATAAGACGTTTTGAACGACGACTTGCCATTATCTCACAGGCCTCGCACCACCACGCGCTGTTTTACGTGCGAACGCACGATCGATAGGAGCACGAGGATCAAGTTTCGCAATATCAGATGGTTTAAGACCACCAAGGATTTTTTGAATCTGACCAGCTTTCTCTGCACGATGAGCAGCAGAAGAACGAATATATTCTTGAATTGCCTGTTGATTAGACATATCAGGAATAAGTTGTTTGATCCATGTTTGGGTCAAAGAACGTCCAAGTTTGACTTTCCTTTTAAGCTCATCAAGTTCTGATTGTTTAGATTCAAGAGCTTGCATTTGTTGAGCCAAAAGAAGTTCAACTTCAGGAAGCAAACGTGCATCAATTTTCTTCAGAACTTTTTCAGCAAGCTCTTGAGGAAGCATTGGCTCCATGTCTGTAAATTGTTGAAGAATAGAAATATCAAGATCTTCAGTCTCTTCGACTTCTTCAACTTCTTCGACTTCTGCTATTGGCTCGACTTCTTCAAGATCAACATTTGTCCTTGAGAATTTAGGAGCAGCATTCGTGATATCAGCACGAGATACTTTCTTTCCCATAATTTCAGAGACAGTATCAGTTTTCGGAGCGCCATCAGCAGTCCATTGATCATCATTGAAAATGTCGAGTTCAGCAAGAGCTTCTTTGATATCCATTTTATTTCTCCATTAGTAAGTAGTCGGCCCAATAAGGCCGACCACATTAATCATCAAGAAGAGTGATGTAGGTGATTTCAACAACACCATCAACAGTCAATACAACTGATTGATCATCAACAATGCCTATTGCATCGATAAGGACATTCAGGTTAACTTCAAGAGAACCATCAGTATTATCAAAAATAGCGTCAGTTGAATTGATTGCATTCACAACTGGCGAAACTTCAGCAGTCGCTGCTGGAATTGCAGTTGAAGCAATAATGTTGACATCAGTTCCATTGAGAGTAACGTCAGCAGTAGCGGTCGTGCCAATACTGAAATCACCTTCCCAATCAGCAGTGAGATTGGCATCAGCACCAGAGCCAGAGAATTGAAGTTTTGCAGCGGCACCAATCATTTTGATTTGTGCTTCTGGAAAATCGCCAATAACTACAGTTCCGAAACCGACTGCCGTGCTTGCAGCAGCGACAGTGACAGCAACACCACGAACAGCGAGTTGAAGTTTGCTTACGACTTGACGCTGTGCTTTACCACGCGACAATGAGCGAGGAAGTCCTTTGGTCATTTTGTGCCTCCAAAGATGAAAGTGAAAAGAGGGGCTTCGGCCCCTCTATTATGCTTCACGGCTTACGAGACGAGCGAACTTGATTTGCTTGCGTTCGGGATATACACGGTTCCACGAAGCTGCTTCATCAAGATCCGAAGATCCCGTTCCAGTGTTTGCAGGACCACCATCACCAGCAGTTCCAACCCAAGCGTGACCAGCAGGATGCAGAGTCCACATGACGCGCGAGTAGAGCACGTCTTGACCACCACCATTCCCACCACCAGCTTTGCGCTCAACTTCAGTTGCAACCGGAGGAGTGCCAACACCCATCTGAGTTGCACCAGCGCCGAAGAGCCAAGTATCGTAGACAGAGCCAGTCCGAGGAAGACCATCGTCAACAATGACTTCACGCCCAAGGAAAGTGGGAATATTGATTTCGCCACGAGCATCAGGAATAAAATCAATCAGGTTGTTTTTCTGCATACGGTTATAAACAACCGAGTGAACAGCACAGGCGACCAGATCTTCTTGCGAATCACCCATCGTCTGAGCAGCATCAAGAAATGCCTCTGCAGAAAAGTTGGTCACACCATCAACAAAACCACCACCGGAGATATCATTGATGTAATCACCAAAATCGTTTGCAGAGTTATCAGCGATAACGCCATTCCAAGTTGCAATGAATGCAGCTTGAAGACGACGAGTCCAGTATGCAGCGACGCGATTCGCAATTGCTTGCATCGGGTCAGCACCAGCAAGAATCGCAGCGAGGTCAGTAGTGGACCAGGAGTTGTTACGATTCAAGCGCACAGCGATTTCACGCTGAGTTTGGATTTTCAGCGGATTGGGCGGACGAGCCACACCAGTCGGAAGAGATGCATCAGCATCTGCGAAAGGCACAGAAGTGTCAGTCGAAATGCGATCAGCATCATTGTCAAGATCTCGGAACGACGGGACATTGAAAGTGATACCGCCACCAGAGAGAAGATTGTCAAGAGCTTCTGAACGAGAAAGCAGACCAGATTGAACCAGTCGAGACTTCTCTTCAGTGAGAACTTGCATATAAGGGGTGAATACTTCGGGGACGATGATGTCGCTCACCCGAGTCGTAGGACCTGCTGCCATGATTTGTCCTTTCAATGGCTATGTTGGGGAATGCGAACCCATGCTCGCTGATCGGGGAGATGACATCACGTCATCAAACGAATGCTTTATACCATACCCGCAAGGTAGAAAGATTGCAACAGTGTTTTTGTAACGAGTGCGCCCCTGGAGCTCCGGGCAAAACTCAACAGGGGCGCTTTAGCGGGAATCTGGGTGGAACTTCCCGCTAAGTCTTCACGGTTGCACGAGTAGCTCCAACTTTTGAATTAGCAGATTTTGCTGCTTCTTCAGCTTTCGCCAAACCATGTTCTCTAATATATTGTCCTTGTTTTGTAAGAGACCAGCCTTTTACAGACCAAGGATTGTCTTCTGAATCACCCATTCCACGTCCACCGCCAGCACCACCACCTTGAGAAGTAGGCCACCAATGGGGACGTTGAATCTGCATTTCTTTCAGGAATTGTTTTACATCTGCTCCAGGTGTCACACCTTTTGCATCAGCTTTAACAATGAACTGACCAGAAGTTTCATCTCGTTCAAGAAACATACCAGCAACCATTTCCACATCTGGAATAGCAGTTGGTAATACTTTCATTTCTATTGCTACTGCTCGAATAGCATCATTCCTATCACGATTAAGCAGAGAATTCTTCAAGTTAGAATTTTCAGTTTGAAGTGTTTCGAGAGTTGTTGCTGTTTCTCTCAGTTGTCGTTCAAGAGGAGCAGTCTTTTGTGATAGACGTGCTTCAACAAGAGATTGCAGTTTAGTCTCATCAAGAGAACCACCAGCAGCAGCTTCAAGTTCAGTGATGCGATCAAGCTGTGCCTGAATCTTGGTGGGATCATCTCCCAATCTGGTCCAAGGTTGAAGAGCTTGTTTTGCAGCCGCGTGATCAGCACGTTCTTTACGAAGTGCTTCCTGAACATTGAAAATATCTTGTTGAGTTTTCAACCCATTAACATGAGTGAGAACTGCTTTTCCATTGTCTTCAGAATAAAGTCCACGAAATGCTTCTGGAACTGCATCAATTGAATCGTAAGTAATTTCTAGCGGATCCATATCCGATTTTTCCTATCTTATTGGGCATCACGCCCTGTTAGAGTATAATGCCGCCGATAACGAAACAAATACCGCCGAACATTAGAGTGTAGATTGGATGATCTGCCCAAGCAGACTTAAGCCAATCAGTGAAATTTTCCAACATTGTCATTTGCTATCTCTCCCACTCGGGTTAGTAGTTTGACCTGGAGTTTTATTCTGACCTCCAGGATTATTCGGGTCATTAGGCTGAAGGGCAGCCCTATCACCAGAATCAGGTTTTGCAAAAACGAAATCTTCTTGGTCATTCTCTTTCTTGGCTTCTGCAAGCTCTTCTTCGAACGTTTTCGTCGTCATGTGACGCTTACGTGAGAGATCATGCATAGATTTAGCAGAGATCGGCCAACCAAGATTACGAGCAGTTGCAATTTCTACCATCGACTGTCCAGTCAATGGCATTTCACCAAATTCTTTATTTGCAAGAACTGAAACTTCTTCAGGGTTTTCACCCATCCATTCAGCTACAATTTTCAATATGTGTTCTAGTCCAGCAGCACCAGTGTCAGCAATAGTATTCAAGTCTGCTGTTCTAGCAGCAACTCGAATTCTAAGACTATCACCAGATTCACGTTCTCTGCTCGTGCTATCAAGAGTTTGTGCTCCCATACTAGAAGCACGTGCTTCAAGACGCTCAAGAGCTTGACGTTGTTCACTGAGACCAGCACTTGTCACGCCGACATATTTAGCATCGGCACCTTGGGGCAAATCAATCCGAGAACCTGCACCAACTCGAACTTCTTCTGTTTCGTCCCAAGCCCCACCAATTGTGACAAAAGTATCTTGACCCTGCATGAACAAATTCTGCCTGTAATCGGCATCTGCTCGATAGATTGTCATGCACATATTACCAAGATCCAATAGAGGTGGATCATCAACGTCTGGAGTAATATCACAAGAATTTATAAATACGAATGGAATCTTACTGAGAGTTCTGCCTCTCCATGTAGGAGTGATCAGTTTACTTTCATCAAAATTTTCTTCTTCAAATACACCTTGACGATAAACAGCTTCTTGTTCATTTTCAACAACGTCGCCGATTATCAAAACGCGATATTTCTGTTCTTCGTCCCAAGTGAAATCTGATTGACGTTCATATTCAGATTCATTGATAACAACTAGATTCAAACTCTGTGGAACAAGTTGCTCAACACGACCATCATCCCAATTAATGATTCTTTCAGGAACATAAGTCGCCAAATATGGTAGATCTTTTCCTGGGAGAGGTTTAGTCGCCAAATCAGCCATCAAACCAACGCGACCAGTCATCAATTGCTCAGTGTTAATCTTCCTTAGAAGCACAGGCAGTGATTCTCCCATCCGAGAAGTGATCTTCTCCATCACTTTCGGCATTTTAATTTCTGGTGGTTGTGAATGCATCATACCGATAGCCATCTGAATAGCTTCTCGGGTAAAATTAGGAAAACGAGCTCTTTTCTTGTAAGCATCATAGGCTTTATAGCCGACAGAAGTAATATTCGTCAAAGCACCATCAATGATATGACTGCTCGTCATAGGTAAATACAAAGAGCCACGAGATTTCACTGCTCGTTCGCCTTTATAGGCATCGCGCATTAAAACCCAATCATCTCTCGCATGAGATGCTTCAGGATGTGCTGATGAGAGTGAACTTACCATATTGCTGAGCCTATCCTAAAACATATTTGTCTTGCAAGCCTAATAGTTCCCGATTACTGATCCAGAAGAGCTAGGATGCTGAATAAAGCGAACGAGATAACGAGTTTCGTCTGCGATGTGATCTTCTGCGTCTGTATTTATATCGTCCATGTCTTTATCATCACGAGGTAATACAGGAACTGTCTCTATAAACCATTTACAATGCTCGAAGATGAAGAGTCCAGGTCTCTCACGAGGATACAATCTTTTCTCTTCATTTACTTTTTTCACGTTCGGCCAAGCATTTTTCAGCTTCTGACGCATTTGTGTCCAGCCTGTAGCACGACTTCCAGGACGTTTGTCTGCTGGATTCCATCTAATTCCTGGATATTTGAAGCCATCATCTAGTCGAACCTTGACTTTCATGTCTGTAGCAATGCAATTTCCATTTTCAGCAGCAAAAATTTGCGAATCTGCTACTCCAGGCTTTACTCTGCACCAGTTTTCAGCTTGGCGACGCCAACCCCACTCTAATTCTCTCTTAACTATACCTTCTGCGATCTCTGATGCGAGCAGATCTAGTCCTTCATTGGGCTTTCCAGTGCATCCATACCACTCCCGCACACGAAAAACGTCTCCACGAACTGTAGATCGCCAAGTTCCATCAGGCCATTGCACATCTGATCCATCAGAAATGGCCCACCACCCAACAGAGAAAGGTTTTGACGCGCCCCAGTCAAAAGAACGAATAATTCGCCAATTTTCAGGGATTTCAAACACTGGAACCACATTCCATTTCGGGTCCCACACATCGTCAAACATGCCTCCGGAGACGATGTCCCAAGAACCTTCAAGCCAAGCTGCTCTTTCAGCCGCATTACGAGCACTTGCAGCGATTTTCTGCTTATAATCAGGGTCAGCTTCCAAAAGAGCAATATTTTCGTCAATATGACTATGAATACTTAGTCTCGGTGGCTCTTTCATGCCATTTTCATCGACCAAGTCTTTCCGAACAATCATATTCATCACTCCAGGTTTGAAGCGATGTTTCACCCAATTGTGTCCAGGTCCATATGGGTTAGTCGTTGAGCGAACCATACGAGGCATACCCTTTTGTGAGCTTCGACAGCATGACATCATGCGTTTGTAACCCTCATCAGTCGGCCAGTTACAGAGCTCTTCCCATCCGATCCATGGGTATTCGTGTCCGTGATAGTTCCAGTAGTCATCACTCTTCATAAACTGACGAAGAAGAAGCTTTTCACCATCAGGCCAAGTCCAACTCGAATCAGATTGATTGAACTTCGCTTTCGGCCAAATTTGAGGAAACCATTTCTGTGTTTTCGAAATCACATCACCAAGCTGCTTGTAAGTCTGCCTGAACAGAATTCCTTTCCAAGCTGGTCCAAATCCTTTTCCAATATGCATACCGAATGACATAAGCAGACAATCTGTTTTCCCGCCTCCGCGAGTCCCTTCAAACAAAACTTCAAATATCGGAGTTGTCGAAAGAAAAGCCTCTTGGCTCCCCTTCATGGGTCTCCAGACAACATTATCAGGAAATTTCATTACTCTGCTCTATATCTTCACAATATTCTACCATTGCGTAGTTCTCTAAATTTTTAGCATAGAAGAGCAAATCCCTAACATTGGGCTCCCCTATATAAATCGTATCAATCTTACCACAGCCACAAGGGCAATCATACATGATCACCCCTCTCTTCGCTCCTAACCTCTGTGATACAGCAATGGCTTCGTCAGCAGTAAGAATCTTCAATACAGGAAATTCTGTAACTTCGGACACGATCATAATCCCAATAAATAGCACTCGTGCGCGCCATGTGATTTGACTATGTCAAAGGTAGCTCGTCTGAATAGCATAAACAAGCCTGAAATTCCGGTGATTCTTCGTGGATTGCCATAAAGTCCCATTCTGGGCAAAAATGAACTTTCTTCTTACCTTGTTTCTTATAATATTCTGCTAAGATTGCTTCATGATCCAGATTTTCTGTCATACTCCAACTCCCATAAATCGCGAAGTTCGGCGATATCGATTTCTGCTTGTTTCTGATCAAATGATGGTTTTTTCTCCCAGAACTCTAATTTCCGGTCACAAATAACCATTTCCTTACTGGCTTGATGTCTATCAATCATATTACCATTACGCAAGGTCAATTTTAAAAAGAACCAATTTTCTAAATGTCTTCGAAATTGTCTATTGGAGTCTAACTTTGAAAAATCGGGCATAGCTCCTGTGCGAATTTCGTTTTCATTGTATATGAGAAAAGCCATATGAGTCCATCTCCGTTTTTTATTTTTGGAATGCAGAAAGTGTCGGGTTGATTGACAAGTGGGGTGGAGGGAGAGCGGCCTACAGCCCCTAGCGGCCTACAGCCATGCTAGGGGCGGGGTAGTGCTAGGGCAGGGTTGCCAGCGTGGCAAGCAGACCGGCATAAGTATTGCATAGCACGTATGCAACAAACGCAACGCCCGCCAGTGGATAGAGAATATGTAACATTTTGCACCTTTAGGTTAAGTGTTGCCCCTGCCCTAGTGGCAGGGGCAGGGCAGGCTTAAGCCTTGCTGTTAGGGGCAGGGACAAGCCAGCCTTGCTTGGTGTGCGCAAACCAATTGGCGTGGGCATGTGCTGCACCGTTGGGCTTAGCACTAGTGCCCCAGCCTGTGCTTGGTTGCTTGCATGTGCTGCCAGCGGCGTTTGCGGCAAGCGCACTAGCATATTGCGCTTTTGTAAAGCCTGCCGGATTTGCCTTAAGCAAGCCTTGTGCTACTTGATAACAGTATGCGCGCACACTACCACCGCCTTGCGCTTTTGCAGGCCAGCCCCCCATTATATAAGTTGGTGCGGTAGGTGCTGCGGGCGCTGCGGTAGGTGCTGCGGGCGCTGCGGTAGGTGCTACAGGTGCCTTAGCTTTGGTTGCAGGTGCTGCGGTTTTAGTGTTTGCGTTTGCCATTGTGTTAGTGCCTTTTGCTTGTGTTGCGCCGTTATTGGCAATTACATATATGGCAGGCAAATGTGGCAAAATTAAGGCCAAACTAAAAGAATTTAAAATTTTTATTGCTGCGCTGCGGCATGTGTGGATGCTGCGGTGCAGCAAAATGAGGCGAGGAAAGAAGAAGAAGATAATGATTTTGACGGTTGAAGAGACGATCGGATTGACCGACTCGGTCAATCAATCACTCGTCAATTTTTGAAAAGAAGAAGATGATAGTCGCCCAAAGAAAGAGTGAGGACCGAAGCCCTCACTCATTTCAATCGTTGATTACTGCTTGAAACTAAACAGAACGAACTTCTTCATCACCATTATAGAGTGTGAATCGCAAAGTGTCACCTTTGCACCGAGGCCGAGGACCAGATGCGTGGAGAGTAACATCACCACATGGACGCTGTTGACCCCCACACCATCACCGTGCCCCCCGCGCCCATACTGTGCGACCGACAGTGATCTTGCCACCAAGAGCCAGATACTCTTCTGTCATTTGGGCAAGAGTTTCACGCAAGAACTTCTTGGGCAGGTTAAGCGTGTAAATGTGGGTTTTACGAAACGGGCCATGTGATTGATTGTCCATCGGTTTTACCTTTCTTTGTGCAGGCATTATTACCCACCTACACAGTAGAATGTGACGCGGGGAGAACAACCCATCTCTTCTTTATCTTCATCCTCATTTATCTCTTCTTTATCTTCATCCTCATTTATCTGAAAGATATTCGAAGAAGAAGATGACTCAAGAGAAGACCGAGTCAGAAGAACTGACTCGGCCGATTTTTACTTAAATGTTGCCGATTGAAGGCTGGCAACAATTCTTTTGGACATCATATGACATCCTCCTTAGTGAGTTCTCTTATCGTGTTGTTGACCTCTACAGCATAGACACCAGTTTCATCAATCCTGGTTATGCGATGATCAACGAAGCCAATGCCGGGGCTGCTTGCATGTGCGCGAACGATATCTCCAACCTTGTTGTTCTTCACACTATCTTGGTAGACAGAGTAAGGGACTTCTCGGCAGAAATGACCATGACCCGGTAGAGCATGACCATTCTGGTCCAAGTGATTATAAGACCAGACCTTTGGTGAGTAGAGCTTGATTTCCATTTGGTTTACCTCGTTGATAGGCACCATTGCCTACCTACACACTAACACAGGAACACACACAAAGAACAGTTCTATTTATCTCATCCTGTGAGAGCAGAGGTTCGAAGATGAAGATGATAATATAAATCATCTGACGAAAGGAGGATGACGACTCGGATAAACTCACTCGGCCGATTTTAGGATTGATCTACTCGGTCAATCGTCTTCATCCTCAACATTTATCAAGAGAGGATCCGGTGTGACATTTTTCATGTTCTGGAATTTCTTTTCCCAATCATCAATTGACAACATTTCTGCTGGAGCAACTAGAACACCACCAGAATGATTGACAGAGACTTCTTGGCGCTCTCTATATCCAGGATCATGCTTCTTCAATTCTAGTTCAATGAGACGAATCGGATAAATTGTCTCTTCAGAAACGAGATTACCATTTCTATCATAACTCTTCTTTATCGTCCCATTAAAGACAAGATCTTGCTGATGCCCAATGAGTTTCTCTCGATACTCTTCCTCAGCAATCAGGAGAGCTTCGGCGAATTCTTCATCTTCGTGTATATGAGCTCGGACACATTGGGTCGAGACTCCCACCTTAGCGGCGCTCTCTCCCATTCTTCCCCACTTCCGGTATTCTTCCAAGAATATGGCTTTTTCTGTATCCCCAAATTTTATCCGGGACATTTTTATCCGACGTCGCCACTCTCCATCCTCATCCTGGTAATCCACGACTACTGGTTTTGATCTTCTATCCAGGAGCGAAATTGGTCTCCTCCTCACGTTATTATTGTCATATGTGTCTTGTGTGTATTCGTCAGTCATCATTAATCACCTGCATTCATATGATGAAGAAAGAGACGAGATCTCTCGCTTTACAGGTTATCTCAACCCAAACAGAAATAACAGCCCTAAATTCCCACAGTTTATACTGAGTCTATATCAAATAAAGTATGGTCAAGCTTCTTATCCCTCAACCCCTTGTTTTTATTGGTAATATTATATTCTATTTCTTTATAAAAAGAAGTAAAGAGATAAGAAGTCTGACCATACTAAAAACCCAGCAGACCACAGCAACCTCCCGCCGCCTGCCTTGGGCTTACCACAAAAAAACTGGTGGTCAAGCTTCTTAACAAATTAACGTCTTATCGCGACGCTTAACCCATTGCAAATGAACAATAAGACCTATATAGGTTCAGCCATACCTAACCATACTTATAGGAGTAGATATGTTCAACAAGGCTCAACCATCCCGCCCAGAAGTAGATGAGGAAGGAATTCTCTGGTATAGAACTCAGCCTAAAGATCATATCAGATTTCCACGATTTTACTCTATCCACCATCTCGTTGCAGTCCTAAGACTATACAGAGCCGCCCGAGAAGGAGCAATCCCATCTGGAGCAAAGATCGGAGACGTTTATGATTATTGCTTTTTCACTCAAGATCTTAGAAACACATCAAGCAAAACATCAATGGGACATGCAGTTGTGAACTCAGTCCTTTATGAACCACGAGTTCTAAAGAATAGGAACAGGAAAGGTTTAGGAGTTTCGATGACCTATATCTTTCGTAATCCCATGGACCTAACTTACGGATTGGAGTGGCAGATCTGCGCGCCGTTATTTCACTGGATGCAGGTGAATAAAGAAATCACCAAAGAGCACACATATGAGGACATGCAACAGATTATGCAAGATGCACTTGACGAGATAGCAACATCAAGTGAAAAAGAATATTTAAATCTTTATGAGACACCACTCGTCTCGGATAACATCTTGTATGTAATGAAAGAGCCAGATTGGCGCGAATTGTTGGTCAAGTATCCCGAAAGGAAAGTCGATCAACATATCAAGGAATCACAAGTGTTCCCAAGAAAGAAGCCAATGCCCTATTGAAGTTTTTGCGAAAGGAGGCTCGCGAACTCAGTGTTTGAGATGATGTCGGAGGCGTGGACTCGCAATTGTTTGAGGATCTCTTCGATCAGATAATGGATACGAGCTTCGGCAAGCTCAGCCTCTTTATTTCTTTGGGCTACGAGTTCAACTTGAAATTGAACAAACCTGAATTCGAGCTCTTGATAGAGGAGCTTCACTTCTTTCTCACTCATTCCAGGATTCCCTTACCCATTTGCCGAGTTCCCACGCAAGGAATACGAAAAGGCTCTCTAATCCTGATACTAGGAAAATGTTGAGCCATGTAATTTCTAAGTGATGTATGATGAGATACACCAGACATGCAGGAACAACTCCACATATAAGAATTCCTACAGATAGTCGCATAAAAAATTCAGCTGTCATTGAAGCACATCAATTGGAACTTTCTTTCCAGCCATTTCATAAAGAACTTCGATAAGAGTATCGGGGCTATCGTGAATTGTCTGCATATTGAGAATAACCTCAATGTATTCACGGATCTCCGAAGCCATAGTCTCCAGGAGAATTGATAAGAGCCTGAGTTTCTCGCTTTTGGAAATTTTCCCAATCACAGCTAAAGATTCTTCTTTGTATCTCATGTTGTCACCATATATGGCCAGTCAACCAGTGTTTGAATTTCAGTTAGCGTGGCTTTCACGTCCACACTGTTTCCCTCTTCATCAGAACCCAAGATAAGGGCGTTTCCGACAAGAGCTTTTATTCCATCATCTGTATGGATTGTGAATGCTCTACCTCCAGGTTTGAGAAGTCCTTCGTCATCGATATAAAGAGTGTCACCATTAGGCCACATCATTCCACATGTGAACACATAGACTTTTGGTCCTAATGGATTGTTGAGTAGCTTCTCAATATCATTGTCTCCGCCAATATCGACTTCAGTGATTGATTTAAACCACGGATTGATTAAGATTGCTCTCATTCTGGTGATCCTTCTAGTGCTTCTTTAAGAGAGAAGTAGTATTTGATTATACCATCAGAATACTCGACACGATACACATTATCTCCGACAGCATATAAACGATCTCCGATAGGATGCTCTGCATACCCATCTTCAACCATCCAGAAATCTACTGTTGAAATATCAAGCTCTTCTGTAGTCATAAACTCACGAACAGAACCAACTTCTTTATTTTGAACCATCCTGAGAGCAGTTCTTAAAGCATCTTCACCATTTGTCGTGAAGTATGACTCATCATGCTCTGGACCAGTTCCTTTCGGATAAACTTGGAATTCACTACCATCCCACTTAATAGTGATACCGATATTTTTACCACATCTGGCGATATCGTTTTTATTTAGATTGAACATTTCAACTCCTCCAGTGTATCGAAAGATTGAGGGTCAACGAGTTCAGCAGCAAGAGGATCTACTGTATTCCAAAGCAGAAACTCTTGATTGAACGCATCAAAAGCAATGAGATGTTTATCGGTCTTGCAATAAACACGCCCGACATGTTCTACACGAACACCGCTGAAAATTGTAAGTAAGTCGTCAAACATAGATCTCACCTTGTGTGTGTTGCCCTACCCATACAATACAATGCGAGGGTAGGGCTGACAAAGTCTAGCTTTCAGTAACAGACAATTGATTTGGCAGCTTCACAGACTTCTTGAAATGTTTTTGTCTTCAGGAGTTCTTTCAACTCCTTTTGGCTTGAGGTTTTGAACCTGCTTGTTGGAGTGATCGTTGCCATCAACGATTTCTTTCCACTCTTTGTATCTGTAAACCAGAGTCTGGTTTCGGTATTCATCTGCTTCTCCTTCAGCAATAGAATGGTTTTTATTCGGAAAACCTACGATAAGGAAGTTTTTCAGTGAAACAACGAACATCAATGTTATCTTTATGTTTCATCATTTCATCAAGCTCATAGCGGTAGTTGTTAGCTTCATCCATATCTTGGAAGCCTCTTACAAGCCATTCTTTAATGATGTTTCCGGTAGTGTAAAACCGGCCACCCTTTTTAGGTCCACCATATACTCTTTCAATCTCATAAACACCTACTGACCACCAAGTCGCTGGGCGTGAGTGAGAGTATTTTACTTCTTTACCACACTCTGCACAGAACAGGCCAACATGAGGGTCATCAACCCAAAAATGCTTTTCACCTGCTGCAAGGCAGGTCTGGCATTGATAAATCGAGATTTCTTCGCTGAGGTAGTCCATTTCATTCCCCTTTGGTTTGTGGTTGCCATACTGCATAATTGCACGAGAACGTGCCAAAGACAATATCTATTTGTCACATTGTGGCGAGCCATTTCTGACCCGCCACAATGGAAAGGAATCACTCCGAACCCACAGAACCAACTCTATAACAGATTTCTCGGCTCATTCCGAAATCACTATTTTAGAGCCTTCTTGTGGGCAAGGTAGACCCACTATGAACGGTCCCAGAGCTTCCTTTGCGGGTGTTACCAAGCCACCGCCCGCAGGGCTGTTCCATGCGCCTCTAGGGTGCCTTCTACGCGCGCTCAGAGGCTTCCTGCTGCTACTGCTACAGCCGCTAACCAGATGGCTATCCATTTCAACCACCAATAATCTCTCGGAAGTTTGCAGACATAAGGACGCATCACTTTCTTATTCCATTTTCTCCATGCAACTGCTTCGGGGCTTGCATCGTAAGGATCAAAAGGACTCTGCATCAAGTCTATCCATCATATCTGCGGCGAAAGACGCTAAACAGATAGCTTTTTCTGGAGTATCAGTAATCTCAAATCTGAATTTGAATTCTGGTGAATACCATCCACAGCTTTCTATGATCACACATTTATCTTTTCTAAAAACTAGAAATTGTGCATAGCCACTGTCAACCATTATGTCATTCATCATGCTGTTATTGTTTGAAATGCCAGCCCAGACGACTTTGTTCTTTTCTTTATCGAAATAAGCGAACATCGTGTAGCTATTGTCGTCTTCGGTTGGTAAGTAATCTATTTTCATTTTGTTCACCTCTTGGTTAGGGTTGCCTTATACTGTATAATTGCACGGGAGGTTTGCAAAGACAAATTCTATTAGCCTATTTCTTCATCCGGATATAGGAGTTCTTGGACCATATCTTTGTAGGTGATAAATTTTTCATTCAATGTAAAAACATTGATTATTTGTGAAGTTTGTTTAATCTCGCTTCCTTTTGGAGCAGCAATACTTCCCATTTCGTTAACTCTGACATCAGTCTCTAATGAACCATCAGGGCAATTGATTTCAAACATGACAAGAGTTTTAGTTCCAATTCCACCATGTGATAAAGCATGAGCAATTGCTTCCCATTCTGTTATTCCACGACCCCAAGACATGCGATCAGTTGCTGCGATGTAAAATGTATTCATCTCCGAAGCCTTTCTTGTGGAATTCTTCCAATTCGATTTCCAAGTTCTTCTATTTCATTATCAGACAACGTGCTGTCTAGGATAACTGAAATAAGAACATTAACAAAATCATCTCCTGCAAGAGAGATTGTCATAATAGCAGCTTCTGTAGCAGATTCGATCTGCTGTCTTTGGGCTTGAGACAAAGCCACTAAATCATTCCTTTCAGGATAAGGACATCACGTTGTCTTTGTGGTAATTCCGCATTCATCTGCATAGTTCGGCGTAAATTTTTTCTTACTTTAGGAACCCAGATAAATACTGCTGGAGAATTCTCTTCAATACCTTTCTCCAATGACACGTAATCATATGAAAAACTTGGACTGTCCATGTCATCCGTGAATCGATATTCAGTATCACCAATTTTGGCGTTTGGATGAGCTTCATTGTCGGTGACAACACCAACATCAATATAAAATTTCTTCATGTAAATTACTCCAGTTCTGCGAGCATACGCTCAATAGTGATTTTGTTTATTCTGCTGCGTTTTTTGCGAGCAATCTCAGCAAGTTCTGCCGCCCTGTCAAACCTTTTTTCTTGGACATACATAGTGCATTGATGCTCAAGCATTAAAACTTCCATCCGGAGTTTATCACGCTCTATTTCTTGTAGAGACTTCATTGTTCACCTCATTGATAGGCACCATTGCCTACCATTAGGTTACACCTTAAGGCTTTAAAAGATAAATTCTATTTGTCTCGTAAGATTTTAATAAGCTCTTTACTGGTGACTTCAACTGCACCAAGTTTGATAGCTTTAGCTCTCTTCATTTGAGAGATATCAAAGTGTTCTCGCCATGTGCCTTCTTGTTGGATATATTCTAGTTTGATTCCCAACTTTTTCATCATTTCTTGTAGTTCTTCTCGTGTGTCAGCAGCGACATGACACATCTTCATCCTCCCTAAAGGAATTTCCTTATCATCGACATAAACAGTCATAATCAAGCCTCCATTGCTAAATCTTCCGACCAATCTTCATATTCGAACATCTCAGGTATCCAGTTCTCAAGTATGAGAATTGTTTCTAGGCGTTGCCTCTTACCTAAGTCAGGACGGAAAAGAACACCGACGCGAAAACGTAGTGTTCCTTCCATTAAAGATTGTTCAAGTAAAGTTCCAGGTATGTGGTCTCCGAGATCAGGTCCGGTATAATATCCTTTGGGCACGAATGGACTTCCCTCGAAATAGTTATTGTTCTGTTTCCAAAACCCAACGCGAAGTCCAGATGCGATTCTCATGCTTCTCGGTTCCAATTCGCCCATTTTGGCCATTCCCTATTATTGTAGGAAGGAGCCCGTTTGTCTGTCAGCCATCTTTCTTGTAGATATGTCCTATAAGAATATGGAACTGGCAGATGAGTGAAATCGAGTCCCAATCCTTCATGTCTTGCACTATTTTGAAATGATAGCAGGGGACCATCAGGTATGCAATTCCTAAATGTCCATATGTATGGGGTTCGTATTCCACTCGCATGTGTTGTTCCGTATCTCAACTCCCACTCATTTATACATGCCATTGCATATTCGTAGCACCAAGTAAAATTCCCAATTGTCTGGCCTACCCAGAGCGTCACTGGATGGTCTTGGTGGGTTGGTGCGCAACCTAACCCCGGCCCTATTTCCATGCCACTCTGAGGCGTTCTGAGCACGGCTGTAGACATCATTTGGTTTGCTTCTCTGAGAGCACTACTGACACGCTTGTTATCTAGTCCAGCAGCAGCAATGACAGGATCTTCATCTAATATAAATAAATTCACCAGAGTTGCCTTTCTTTGAATTTATGACTTCACTGCTTCATATTCAGGCTGAAAGTTCTGTTCAACAAAACTTATAAGATCTGATACTTTCTTTTCAAGTTCAGTTATACGAGCTTCTAATTGAGAAGCTGTTGTTGAAGTCGGTGTTGCACGAAGTTCACCAAAATTTTCACGACGAACTCTGCTAATTTGATATGGTGAAGTTTTGAATTTTTCAGACACACGCTTGTCTGTCCAGCCAGTTTTATATTTATGATTCTGGCTATCAATTATATTAATAACTTCTGACAAAAAGCCATGAATCTCAACTACTTGTTTAGTAGTAAGATTTTTCTGAGTGTTATTCTTCGTCATATTCTATTACTCCATTGTCTATCGCAGCTTCAATAGCATTATTGATCATATCATCCCCATCAGGAAACAATTGACCAAACTGTTCTTCTGTGATTTTCAGAGTTTTCACAGTATCAAACACAATCTCAATTGTGTTGATTTCCCAAGTAGGTGGTTCACCTGGATCATACAGTTCTGGTGGACCAAATAGACCAGATGGTCTATAACCGACATTTGTGCAGCATAGTTGAAATTCAACATCAACTGACTTTGGTTCATCTTTAACATCATTATAAATGTTTAGATTTTCAAAGCTCCAGTTGTATAATCCATAACTCATTGATGCAACTCCTGTTCTGCAAATCTTGGATCACGACGTGAATCACCTCTACCTGTCGTCCAATTGAGACACATCATGATCAGCCCTCTACTTTGTGAAGTTGACCAAGTTCATTGCGAACATATTTCTGACCGAAACCAGTTCCAAGTCTCTTGGGTCCATTCATATCAAAAGAACGCTGTGTCATTGTAGCCCAAGGACCGTGACGAGTTTTTGCATCATAAACAACTTCACCGACTTTATGAGTGAATTTGTCTCCGAAGTCATCAGTATTCAATGCTTCTGCACTCACATAACGAGTCATGTCAGTCCCTCCCAATGTGGTGATACTGGAAATCGACTTGATGATCGACTTCTTTCTGCTGCGCTGCAAGGATCTCGTCATATTTTGATTGAAGGTCAGCAAGAGCTACAGGTAATTCTCCTCTTTTATAGGATTTTCCTGTGATTTCACCTGCTTTCAACAGCATATTCTTAGGAGTATATGTGCGGTTTGCTTTGATGCCATGATTGACATACATCTTGATTGCATTTTTCAGCACTAAAAGAACGAAGCCTTCTACTTCTGGATTTTTCATTTTGTTTACCTTTTGCTATGAGATTACAGTATAAACCGTGACAGTTTATATGACAATTTCATTTTGTCCTCCATACACGAACACCTTCTGAATTTGATTTGTATGTAAATCTCCAACCAAGAAGTTTTTGAGCTCGACCTATCGCAGCACATACACGACTTCTTGTCGTAAGTATATTTCCATTTGATTCAACAAAAAATGATTGGCCAATTTCCATCTTTTTGAAAGGATAAATACCTTTTCTTCCACGTGTATTTAGAGTTGGAATTGGAATTCCATTTTCAATTTGTAATTCAGTCATTTGACTTTTCTCCTATTCATAAATATGAAAGCTAATATTGCTGTGAGCATAGCCCAAAGAGAAGATCCAAGTGGAACAACTTCTGGAGGTGGAGAATATGGTTTTCCGTTTCCATTTTCACCTCCACTATCAAAAAGTAGAATAAGTGCAGTAACAAGAACGACTGCACCGAGAATAGGCCAGAGTTCGCCTTGAACTGGTGCAGCTTCAATGATCGGCGTTGGTGACCATTTTCCAGCGTGATAAATGCTGGCATCATAGATTGGTTGAATTGTGCTCATCTTTTGTCCTTTTCACTCTTTCCACGGCCTCAGCAATGGCGGTTTCGTCGGCGGTCCTGATCGCTTTCTGAGTTTCAAGCAGCATTTCGCTCTCGGCCCGCTGTAGTAGCCGTGAATTTTCGTCTTTATAACCCGACTGCGATGCGCGACATGCATTGAACGCTGCTTTCGCCGCAACCCCTATCCCCTCCCGCACCGCTTCGGCCAGGAGGGCGTCAATCAGATCGGCGCGGAGGTATTCCGTTTCGGCCTCTGTTTCACCAACCGGCTCACTGAACCACGTGTTTTCATCAAACGCATTGTATGGATCGCCGTGCTGCAACCAAATCCGTTCCGGTGCGTCACTCATCTCAGTTCTCCTCTTCTGATTCGGTTTTCTTCATACGCCTTCGTCATGTGCGTTTTTCCTTCACTCTCACTACAGCGGCGACAATGGCGGCGGGTTCGTTGGCGATGACTTGGTAATCTGGATGTGCTCCGATTTTGACTCCCTCCCGCACCGCTGCGGCTAGGAGGGCGTCGAGGTCAAATGAACGTGCTATTGCCAGCTTGGCCTCTGCGGTCTCGGCGCGGGATCTCCATTCATCCGCCGCGTCTTCTGCGATCTGTCGCAGATCATTCTGCACATCCCGTTCCTCTTCCACTTCTTTCAGCCGTGCGACGAGAGCGGCATAGTCGTGGTATTGCACCCACAGCCCGTCACGCGATGGCTTCATGATCCCGGTGTAGGAGGCAGACGCGCTGAACCGCTCAACAGCCTCGTCGCTTATGTCTTGTGTCATTCTGTGGTCTCCTTCAATATTTTCTGGCCGCATAACGGGCAGGGTCTCCGCTGCTGCTTTGGTCCATTGGGCGACGGCGGCGGGAAGCAGATCCGGCAGGATCGACAGGAGCGCGTTTGGCAGCGCCGCACCGGGCAGGACCTCCAGCCCCATGCGCAGGCCATCTATGGCGGCGGCGTGGTGTGTCTTGGTGGATATGCCGAAGGCGTTCATCAGCATCCCCTTTCCGTGCAAATCTCATGATCCGCCGCCTCTGTCGGCACATCGCCGAAGGCGTATCCGGCAGCAAAGCCAAGCAGGACAGCCAAAGCCAGCGCCGGGGCCGTGGCGACGCCCCTGCCGCTTTGCTTGTCGTCGTCGCTGTCGCGGATCTCGGTGAAAAACCTCAAGTCTCGGGCATATTCGGTTGGGTCGGTCATTGGCCTGTCTCCTGTGCTGCGTCCCATGCGTCTAGAGCCGCCCACGTTTCGTCTTCTGTCCAGTTCTCTTTTTGGATAGCCTCTGCCAGCTTCTCCGCCGCCTTCAGCTTCTTGCGCGCGGCGAGGGCGTAGGCTTCCAGTTCGGGAAGGCGGGCGATGCGGCGCATATTTACCGCTCCGCCGTCATTGTGGGCGCGCGTCACCTCCGTAGTGACAAGTATGTCAGTCTCCTCGTTCCATATTTCCTGATAGTAGTTAGTGCAGCGATGGCCTATGCTGTCGCAGTTACGGATGCGCCAAGGGCCCGGCGTTCCGTTTTCGCGATCCGCCTCAAGGGCGGTCCAATCAATCTCAGTCATGCCAGTTCTCCACATTCGTCACAGACGATCTCGCCTGCCTGTTCAATCATTTCACCCTGACAAGGGCGCGGACGATAGCCTCTCGGCATGTCGTCGTCGGGGAAGCGGTTGCAAAGGTCGCCATCCTTGACGCCAACCCAACCGGGTTCGTCGGGGCCTTGCAGACGCCATTGATCGTAGTTGGCTGGCAGGTTCATCACACTAACCCCGCCAGCTTCGCGCCCATGTAGAGCGCGTGTGCGTCTTTGAACTCAGCTCGGGTGCAGTTGTGATCAATCAGGCAGTCAATGTCTGATGCGATCCGTTTAAGCGCCTCGACGGGCGCGCCGTCATGGTTGTCTGCGGCGCGCACGGCGGCATAGATCGCCTCGTTCAATTCGGCCATTGCGTCGTGGTAGGTCATGACGCCACCAGCCATTCTGGCGCGTCCTGATACCGCTGCCGATAGCGCATCGAAATGCGCCGGTTTGCGTCCTCGGTGACATCGATCATCATGCCGGATTTGTTGCCGATCGGCGGGTCATACCGCATCACGCAGGCGTCCTGCCCGTCGCTGCGGCACTCTGCATAGGCATCGCAGGCCCCGTCGAAGTCGGTCGGATCGCAGGCGTGGCCGATGCGGTTGTGATATTCCGCGAAGGTGACGTAGTAGGTGGGGATGTTCATTCTTCTACCTCCATTGGGTGTCCATTTTTGAGAAAATACCATGTCATTGGCTTGATGCCGTCTTGGCCAGCTATTCCCGCCCATACGTGCAGAAATTCCCCCGTCGCATCGTCGCGTTCACAGAGAAAAATGGCACAGCCTTCCGCGCCCATTGCACGACCTTTATATCCGCTGGCCATTGCCGCGCCACTGTGGCCTGTTGCGGAGGCCGCGCTGTTGTCGCCTGTCGCGGAGGCCACGCCGCCGTTGCCTGTTGCGAAGGCCGCGCCACTGTGGCCTGTTGCGGAGGCCACGCCACTGCGGCCTGTTGCGGAGGCCGCGCCACTGTGGCCTGTTGCGAAGGCCGCGCCGCTGATGCCTGTTGCGGAGGCCGCGCCGCTGATGCCTGTTGCGGATGCCGCGCTTCTGTGGCCTGTTGCGTGGGCCGCGCCTCTGTCGCCTGTTGCGGCACTACCTTTGATCCATTGCGCTGCGTCAAACACATGTTTGACAGCCGCATCCACCAGATCGCTTATCTGCACTTCGGCCTGAATTGTGATTTCAGCACCGCAAACTTCTGTGTCCTCATCCGTTTCAGGCGAAACGCCGTCCAGTTCTACAACGGCGAACCGCGATGTGACGGGGTGGCAATTCAAGACATCAAGCGGATGCAGGTAGGCGTGGAAGCCTGTATTGCAAAGACTTGCATCGCCCTCGTGCTTGTATGTCTTGCCGACTTCATACTGAAATCCGCGACACGTCATGTCTTGATTGAAAGCCTTGTAGGCTTTAACGCGGTTGTTCATTTCGTCTCTCCCTCTCTGCGCAGATGCGCGGTTGATGAAGTGACACTACAGGAACGCTTGCGGTTACGCAATAAAAAAGACGGATTGACAACAAAAAATTTTGCGTTTAGGTTGGCTATATGGAAAATGCACGAGATCAAATCAGAAAATGGGCGGAGCAAGAAGGGCGCAAGCTGGCTTGGGTGGCTTCGCAGGTTCCAGTTGGGCAATCTGATTTGTCCAGGTGGTTAAACGGTCACGCAATACCGCGTCGTATTTTCCGCGCGCGGCTGTCTCAGATAACTGGATTGGAAATTTCCGATGAATCAGCTTGGAAAAAATAACGTTGTTCAACTGGAAAAAATCAAAACTGCTGTATATCGTCATTATGACGAAAGAGGAAAACTTCTTTACGTTGGTATCACTGGAAATCCATATCGTCGCCTCCTCGAACATGACTATGGGTCTGAATTTTTTGATTTTCTCGCATCTACAAAGTATGAATGGTTTGACAACCGGACAGATGCTTTAAAAACAGAAGCCAATGCAATCAGAACAGAAAAGCCAAAGTTTAACAAACATAAGGGATATTTTCCGAGAGGTTTGTCGGTGGTTGCTAAAATACTTGATGATATCGGCCACGAGCGCGTAGCCGAGGCTCTGGGCGTTCCGGTCGCAACGGTATTGCGCGCGCGGTGGCGGGATAAGTTGCCAGCATCATGGCTTGATGGATTGGAACGCGCAGCTTGCAGGCCATTGCCGCGCAGCGTGTTCAGTTTCAAATCGTCAGATCGGGCCACCACATGAACACCCTTGCGCAGCCCTCCCCTGCGCTGGGGACAGACCGGGCGGCGGCGCGGAACACGCTGCCCGGTCAAGAACCGCTTTCTGGCAAGCGCAATGGCGCTTTCCCGAGTGCGGCGGGCGTCAATTCGGCGCGCTCGGATTCACCTGCAACAGAAGGATACATGAAATGAGCGAAGGAAACAGCCATTTTCTAATGGCACTCGGGCGGATCGACGGCGGCTTGCCTGTCGAGACCGCAGACCAGCAACTGCGCGATGTTATCGGCGCGGTGCAGCGCACAGGCAAAAAAGGCACCGTGACTGTCGCCCTGGAAATTGCTCCCAACGGCGAGATGGGATTTGCAGCGTCGGCCAAGGTTTCCGCGAAGGCCCCGCAGATCGACTTCGGGCAGTCGTTCTTTTTCATGGGTCGCAACGGCGACCTGACTCGTGAAAGCCCGTCGATGGAGCATCTGGGGCTGATGAAGGGGGATCGCGTTGATGGCTGATCTTACCGAACACGAAGCGGCTCGTCGCGCCGAATTTGCTTCGTCGGTTTCGTTTGACCCCGCCGCGACAGGGCAATTTGCCGTGGTGCCAGACGGCTACCGGATGGAACCTTTGGAGCAGTTCCAAAAGGTGCCAGACCGGATCAAAGCTGACCATCGCTTTGTCGATGTCGCGTCCTTGGCGGCATACTTGGCGCGGTTCCAGACCACCGCCACAATGATCACTGCCAATTATGAGGCTGCGAAGATAATCGCTAAGATCGACGGCGATGAGCCGGACGAACCGTCGCACAAAACCCACGACGCGCGGTTTGAGGCTTTGCAAAGCGATATTCTCAAGGCGTGGCGCAAGGTTTCCGGTAGGGCCATGTCGCAGGTCGAATTCGGCATGTTTCTGGAGGAGCGTGCCGTCGATGTCGTGCAGCCCGACGCAGCCGACGTAATGGACATGGTGATGACTTTCGATGCGACGAAAAAGGTTTCGTTTAAGTCATCGCAACGCCTGTACGATGGCCAGCGGCAATTCCAATATGTTGAGGAAAATGAGACGCGCGGCGCAGTGACCTTGCCGGATCACTTCATCATTCTTGCCCCTGTCTATCGCGGCATGGACCCGCAGCGGATCAAGTTCATGGTTCGCTTTCGGATCGAGGAAGGCAAGCTGCGCTTTCAGATCGACATGCACGACCGTGACCGCGTTCTGCGCGAGGCATTTGATCGCTGCGTGGATGCTCTCAAGGCCGATCTGCCGGAGGATGTGACAGTTTATGTCGTCGGCTGATTTCATCAACTATTTGGCCGGGCGTTATGCCCGGTCTGTCCATCCGCTTTCCGGCGGTGTGATGCAGTTGCAAAGCTGGATGATGCCCATCACCGCACTGATAAAGCGGCGTGCGTCACACCTCCCGAACGCGGCTTTGCGGTTCAGTGAAGGACGCAAAGTGCCGACTGCCGCCGCCCTACATCTGGCGATGAAACTGACCGCGCTCACATCAACACATGTCACGCTGCCCGGTCGCTTTGCCGCGCTGGCGCTCTTGTGCCTCGCCGCACCAGCGAACGCTGCAACGCTTCCGCCGATTTACGACGCCAGCATTTATCACGGCGGCAAGTGGTCGCCAATGCCAATCATCGAGGCCGCGCCCGTGCAGGGCGATCTGTGGCCCATCATCGGTGGCGTTGTTCTCGTGGCAGCACTTCTGCTTTTGTTCGACGGCGACGGCGGGAACGGCAAGGCTGTTGCCCCGCCACCGGCAAGCACGACACCTGTTCCACTGCCCGCCTCCATCTGGCTCATGCTGGCGGCGGTGGGGATGCTGTTTCTGAATCCCGTCCGCTGCCGGGGACCGCAGCGGGGTTTACTGTCTCCTGTCAACTCACCCCGGCGCGCCAGGCGTCGGGGTCTTTTCTGAGGGGGCGGAATGACTAATTCACGCAACAAGGGCAGCGCATTCGAGCGCGAAATTGGCAAGGAATTATTCTTGCTGACCGGCATCACGTTCCGCCGCGATCTGGACCAATACCGCAAGTCCGATTTGGGCGACCTGATCTGCGACGATCCGGCCTTTCCCTTTGTCATTGAAGCAAAGCGTTACGCAGGCGGCGGCTTTCAGGCCGCATGGTGGGCGCAGGCGGTCAAGGCCGCTCTGGCCGCTGACAAGCGCCCAGCCGTGATTTACCGCTTTGATCGTCAGGACGCCCGCGTGCGCGTTCAACTCCGCGCCGCGATGGAGTGCATCAGCCGGGGCCGCTGGTCTGCCGAAGATGTGCACCTGATCGACATCAGCCTTGAGGGATTTGCCTACCTGATCAGGGAGGGAATGGCATGACATTCTCGATCGACACGGGCAGCGCCTTGCCATTTCCGCCTGCACCAAAAGAATACGATGGGGATGTCACGTTTCGCGGTTTTGCCACGCGCGCAGAACGCAAACACAGACAGATCATCGCGGCAATCGAGGCCTGCGAAACCATCGCGGAAGTGAATGCCACGCTGATCGAGGAAAGCCTGATCCTCGACGCACTCAGCCTCGATTATCCCGAATACTACGACGCCATAGCACAGGCCGAAGAAGATCATAAAGCCATTCTGCAAGCTGGCGCTGCCAGTCTGCACGATGCGGGAGCGCCCGCGCCAATCCCGGCAATAGCGCAATTGTCAGAACCGAGAGAAAAGGAAAAGACGATGAGTTTTCAAATCGACACCGGAAACGAAGGCGGCAGCAAAGGGCCGTGGATGAATTGGACCAGCAACGGATCCGCGCAGAAGGGATTTGCCCCAAAATCGTGGGTATTGCGCGGCAAGGATGAAAAAGACGAGAAGTTCGAATACGTCATTCCCGCCTTTGCCAATGGCTGCGTTCTCGATCTGGACACGCTGCAATTGGGATGGATGAAAGACGGCGCAACCGGGCAGGCCCCGGAAAAACGCTGGAACCCGACTTTCAGCCAGGCCACGTCGCGCCCCGACGAAAGCAAGACGGCCAACGGCAAATATGCGTGGTCGCAGGCACTGTCGATCCGCTGCGCCATCGGTGGCGGGCAGGCGGCAACGTGGGAGCAAGGCAATTTCGGGGCCTATGATGCCTTTGCCAAGCTGGCAAAGCAGATCAGCGCCGAATGGCCCGCCAAATCGCAGAACGGGCGGCTTCTGCCGCTGGTCAAGCAGATCGGCGTGGAATCTCAGACCATGAAAAGCGGCAACAGCAACAAGCCGATCCTGCAAGTGATTGATTGGGTCGAGCGCCCCGATTGCCTCAAGGATGATGCGCCCGCGATTGAAACGGCTGCGCCAACGCCCGCGCCTCAACCGGCACCACAGCCCGCACCGCAGCCCGCGGCGGCACTGCCTGGAGGTTTCTGACTAGCGCGCAGGGCGGCAACAGCCTGCAAGCACACCGCCGCCCTGCGCCGACCACCATACAATAGCCGACCCCAAAGTGTGCGGCGACTTCATCAGGATTTGACCGCATGATGCAATACTATTTCCGAGACGATTTTGAGCGCGGCAACTGCCAGAAGTTCGACGCAGTTATCGAATACTATCCCGACATCCGCTTCTTTCAACCCTCCCCGGACAAGGCACCGTGGCATGTGCAGGCGATACTGCCAATCGAGGATGCCGAGACGATCATTCTGAACTTCTGGCCGCACAAGGCAAAAAGTCAACGACAGCCCATGTATGCGGTCGAGGGCTTTGCCGCCATGCGTGTACTCATAAACGAGGCAATCGCAGACGCAGGCGAGGAACCATTTGGTGTTATCGAGGCCGATGAATGATGGCGGCAGAAGCGTATTCTCGCCCCAAAGACGTGCCCGATCTGGTGTGCCGCCTGATCACGCTTGGATATTTCCCGGTGCCAATCCCGGCAGGATGTAAGGGGCCAACGCTCCCCAGCTGGCAAAACCTTAGAATGACAAAGGAAGATGTGCCGAAATATTTCAATCAGCCTGACATGCTGGTTGGCGTCCTGCATACGAACAACTGCTTTATCGACATAGATGTTTATGATGCGGAACTTTCCGCCACCATCGCAGATGAGGCAAAGCGCAGGTTTCCCGGTTGCCTTGAGCGTGTCGGGCAATATCCCAAGACCGCTATCGTGGTTGGCCTCGATAAATGCGGCTACAAGATCCAGAACACCGTCAAGGCCGAGGCCGATGGCCTGAGCGCCCAGGTTGAAATCCGCACCCTGACGCGGCAAGCCGTGGTTTATGGCAGGCACCCAGATACCGGACAGTTCTACAAGTGGATCGGGCGCGAATTATGGGAAACGCCGGTCACGGATCTGCCGGTGCCCACAAAAGCCGAAATGCAGGATTTCCGTGATTGGGCCAATGCACAAATTCGGGATTGGTCAGGCGGCAAGCCACAGCCACCGCAAACTGCGCAACTGTTCAATATCGGCATGTTCCATCATCAGTCAGATGAACGCGCCACGGAAGAACAATTCAGAGAGGCCCTGAGATACGCGCCCGCCGCCAGTGACTACAAGACATGGCTAGAGTGCCTTATGGGCATTCACGATTACTACGCCGGATCCAGCGCGGGGCTTGAGATGGCGCAGCAGTGGTCAGCCGATTACGCCAGTTATGATCCGCGTGAAGTCGAGGCCAA
>Ga0210012_1000243_pt1 | contig 70404 bp, 38 predicted proteins | sample CryGeymeta201504_FD_183974 | JGI IMG/M metagenome (GOLD analysis project Ga0210012, IMG submission 183974) | Groundwater microbial communities from Crystal Geyser aquifers in Utah, USA - Crystal Geyser metaG 2015-04 (SPAdes) (version 2) | ecosystem: Environmental > Aquatic > Deep subsurface >... | reverse complement strand
AGAATATCAACAAATGCGTGAGGCGCATTCTCGTCGCCAAAAAGCAAAAACTTTATTGAGTTTGGAAGATTCTAGAGCTAACAAAAAGCAGGTTTCATTTACTCAAAAAGAAATCACCAAACCTGTATTACATGGAGTTACTGAATTAGTAAACTATGATTTATCAGAAATCAGAAAATACATTGATTGGACACCCTTTTTTATTACTTGGCAATTAACAGGTAAATATCCTGCGATACTTGAAGATACGGTTTTTGGTGAAGAAGCCAAAAAATTACTTAATGATGCAAACGCATTGTTAGATGATATTATTAAACATAAGTCATTAAAAGCGAATGCAGTTTTTGGATTATTTCCAGCACGCTCCAATGGTGATGATATCGAAGTTTATAGTGATCAATCATGTCATTCGCAAATTGCAACGTTTCATACTTTAAGACAGCAATCCGAAAAAAGAGAAGGGCAGCCAAATAAAGCATTAGCCGATTTTATTGCCCCTATTGAAAGTGGAACGATTGATTATATTGGCGCATTTGCAGTTACAACTGGAATTGGAATTGAAGAATTAGAACAGAAATTTGAAGCTCAACATGATGACTACAACAAAATCATGGTCAAAGCATTGGCAGATCGTTTAGCCGAAGCATTTACTGAACTTCTTCACAAATGTGTGAGGAAAGATTTTTGGGGTTATTCTGTAAGCGAAGAATTATCGAATGAGGAGCTTATTAAAGAATTGTATCAGGGAATTCGCCCTGCGCCAGGTTATCCTGCACAACCTGATCATACAGAAAAATTAACATTATTTTCGTTATTAGATGTACAAAAACGTATCGGAATAGATTTAACGGAATCCTTAGCAATGTATCCAACTGCATCAGTTTGTGGGATATATTTTGCACATCCAGAAGCAGCATATTTCAGAGTTGGAGAAGTTAGTGAAGAGCAAGTTAGTGATTATGCAAGAAGAAAAGGATTTACAAAAGAAGAAATGGAATATTGGTTAAGTCCTATATTAGCTTATAAATAATATAAAAATAAGTATTTATATATAGATATCTTCTTTAAGAATTCAGTTAATAAATCTACTCCAAACTTATTTTAATTTTTTAATTCTTAAAATTAGAAAACGGATTGGCACTTAGATGAATAGGTATCAATAAAATAGTATTTATATATTTTACCTTAAAATAAGGTATCAAATGCGTTTACAAAGAAATTTCACAGACTGTAAAGAAATAATTTTTGAAATAAGTTATTGGATTAGCAACTTAATCTAGAATTAAATACACTTGTTATTAATCAAATTTTTTAAATTGCGCCTTTTTTTATAAAATTAGCGATGAACGAACAATGAGATCAAGATTCGCCTGCAATTTACTTTAAACAATAAATAGTCTTTGAAAGGTTTTTATGCACAGAGAATACAGAAAATGGTGGAGCCCCAGCCTCGGAAAAGAAATGGAATTGCTAGTATTCGGACATGCTGGAACACCTGTATTGGTATTCCCATCAAGCATGGGTAGGTTTTTTGAGTGGGAAGATTTTAAAATGATGGAAGCAATGCGCCATCAAATCGAAAATGGATTTAATCATTTTATTTTAGTCGACTCCGTTGATTCAGAGAGTTTTTACAATAAGAATGTAGATTCATATGTAAGAATTATGCGACATAGACAATATGAAGCCTATATTGTTCATGAGGTTATACCTTTTATTTACACATTGAGTCAAAATAGATATTTAGTTGCAACTGGCTGCAGTTTTGGTGCTTACCATGCTATTAATATAGGACTTAAGCATCCATATCAGTTTAAAAAAATAATTGCAATGGGTGGTATGTATGATATTAAATCATTCTTGCATGGTTTCTATGACGAGAATGTATATTTTAATAATCCAGTAGATTTTATTCGTAATATTCATGATGAGCATGAGTTAAATGCTATTCGAGCTATGGATATACGTTTGGTCACAGGTGTTCATGATATTTGTTGGGATGCAAATGACAAATTTTCGAATTTGCTACATACAAAATCAATTCCTCATCAACTCGATTTATGGGGTGATGGTACAGGTCATGATTGGCCGTTTTGGCGTGAACAATTGAAAAAACATATTATTTAGTAAACCCAAACCAGAAAAATAAAAAGGGTCAGATAATGAAGAAAATTGGTGTGTTACGTGGAATGGAAAACTCATTTCCAGAAGCGTTTATTAGCTATATAAACTACGAATTTAAAGACAAAGGTGTAATTGCCGAGTTTGTATCGATTGATAGTGTAAGAATGGATTATGAAAAGGAATACGAAGTTATTATTGATAGAATTTCGCATGAAGTTCCATTTTATCGTTCCTATTTAAAAACGGCTGCAATGAATGGTACCTATATTATTAATAATCCATTTTGGTGGAGTGCAGACGACAAATTCATTGATAATATTATTGCAGAACGAGTTAATGTTGCCGTACCACGGAGCATTATTGTACCTCATCGTGATCATCCTACTAATACACAAAGTTCAAGTTTTAGAAACTTGAAATATCCAATTGATTGGGATGGCATTTTTGATTACATCGGTTTTCCTGCCTTTTTAAAACCACATGATGGTGGTGGTTGGAGAGGAGTTACGAAAGTAACAGACCCTGAATCGTTTTTTAAAGCTTATAATGAATCTGGAACAGATTGTATGATGCTTCAAGAATCAATTGAGTTTGAAGATTATTACCGCTGTTATGGAATTGGGCAAAAAGAGGTTCATGTTATGAGATATAATCCATTGGCACCGCATCATTTACGTTATATGGATGTTTCTGCCGATCCCATTCCAACCAAATTAAAATCACTAATTAAAAAAGGTGTTCTTAGTTTGTGTAAAGCATTGAGCTATGATATGAATACCGTTGAATTTGCTGTTCGTGATGGAATTCCATACGCAATCGATTTCATGAATCCAGCCCCAGATGCTGATTATCATAGTGTTGGTAAAGAAAATTTTGAATGGATTATTCAAGCTCTAGGCAAATTTGCTGTTTCAAAGGCATTGCAAAAAAACAGACCAATACAATACAATCAAAATGTAATATTTGGACCTTATGTATAATTTTGGTGCATCTGAAGCCATAACCTATTACAATAATCTTATTCAAAAAGATTTAGGTAGAGCTAATCGTGAAATGGAGTGGTTGTATGCCAAACAAGTAGAGCATAAAACTACGTTTGGTGGAAGACCTCTTTCTCATAGTTTGCGCCCAACATTTCTGACAGAAAATGCCTATTCTGACATTCAAAATGTAGTTTATTATATTCGGCAAGCAGTTCTTGAGATTATGCATCAATATGCTGGATCAATTGAGTTACTTAATGAATTGGGCTTACAAGATTGGGAACGTGAATTAGCAGAAATCCCTACAAATGTAATTCGAATGTCAGCTACTTCTCGTTTTGATGCCTTCATGACTGGTGATTCCTTCAAATTTGTTGAGATTAATGCTGAGTGTCCTGCAGGAATTGGTTATTGTACTGAATTGGCAAAAATCTATCAGCAATCAGAAATTATGAATGAGTTTGTTCATAAATATCCTCTTCGTTTTGTTTCTCCTTTAGAACATCTAATTCATGGGCTTCTTCGCATTTATCATGAAGAATTTCAAGGTCGTGATGATAAGCCAACTTTCGCCATTGTAGATTTTTTAAATATTCCAACTTACAATGAGTTTTTAATCATAAAGGAATATTTGGAAAAAATGGGTTTTGGCTGCGAAATCTGTGATCCAAGAAAACTTGAAATTAGAGATGGTTGGATTTATGCAAACGGGAAGAAAATCGATATCCTGTACAGACGTTTATTAACCAACGAATTTTGGGAAATAAAAGATGATTGTGAGGCTTTTATGGAAGGTTATAGACAACAGAAAACATGTTATTTGAATAGTTTTCGTTCAAAATTAGTTCATAAAAAAGCAATATTCTCTATTTTAACTGATCCCAAATACACAAGAGTTCTCAATGCTGTTCAACTTAAAGCGATTAAAGATCACATCCCATGGACCAGAAAACTTGGGTATAAATTAACAAGTTATGAGGGTCGCCAAATTGATTTACTTGAACATGTTCGTAAGAATAAAGACACATTTGTTATAAAACCAAATGATGAATATGGTGGGAAAAGTGTTTTTCTTGGAATGGATTGCGATGATGCAACTTGGCAAACGGCAATGGATATGGGTGTAAAAGAAGGTTTCGTAGTTCAAGAAATCGTGAATATTCATAGAGAAGCTTTTTTCAATCGAGTTGATGGGAATTGGCAAAATGTTCCAACTGTTGTGGATTTAGATCCTTATACAAATGGTGCTTTAATTGGTGGATGTTTAACACGAACTAGTGCTTCTAATTTAGCCAATGTAACGGCAGGAGGAGGAAGTCTTCCTCTGTTTATTTTGCGTTACATGTAAGAATAGGAATGATGCAATCGTTATTATTCACTCAAATACAATTAAAATCAAGATTTTGTTATTTTGCAAAATCTTGATTTTTTTTGAACTCAACTTTCGAACTTTGTTTCTAAGCAAACTTCACTGGTTTTTGCTATAAAAAGGTCATCCTGATCACCGACACGATTCGAAGAACCACGAAGTGCTATCTCGGTCTAATATCTTTCTACGCCATAATCGGTTCTTTTGTATCGGTTGAGTTCTATAGCTGAAATACTGGAATGGGGCCCAGCATGACTAAATGACGTATGTGAAATAAGAACTTAATTTTGCGAATAAGATATTGTTTTTATTATATTTGCAAAATTTAACCTTTAAAAAATTATTAAACTTTACAAAAGGTCTTAGTCCGAATTTGAGTTATGAAAAAAAGTTGTGCAAACTAAATTCTAAAAACCCCAGTTCGGCAAAAAAATTTAAATTGATGAGTCCACTCCGAAAAGTCGATTCTGTAGGTTTACACCCTACTAAATTCTCCGAATTCGACGAATAGTTTGCTAAATACTACTTTTCGGAGTACGCTCATTGATTAAAGAAACAATTTTCATTTGGCTTCGTGGCACTTTAAGAGTGTCTCTTGAACAACGAATTTCTTAGGTTTTCTAATTTAATGCTAAACTTATTGCCACAATAGTTATCCCGAATTCAGGATAAAATTATTTATCTTTAATTTTCTTAAGGCGCTCTGTATATCTAGACTCAAAGCCTTCAGAACCAGGATTAAACCATCTTTGGTTTTTCAGAGAATTTGGCAAATATTGTTGATTTACCCAATGATGTTCAAATTGATGAGGATATAAATATTCCTTGGCATGATTCGCAGTACCTGTATATCGTGCATTCAAAGCACTTGCTGTTTTATCTTTCAGATGTTCAGGAACGGGTTTAACTCCATTTTTTTCAATTTCTTTTAACACTTCAAAAACGGCTGAAGTGCTGTTACTTTTTGGGGCTAATGCACAAAAAACTACGGAATGGGCAATAAAATACCAGCCTTCAGGCATTCCTGTTTTTCGATAGGCTTCATGAAGCGAATTAACCGTTGTGATTATGGATGGATCAGCCATTCCAATATCCTCAGAGCAGAATATTAATAAGCGTCTGAATAGAAAGTTAGGGTCTTCACCTCCCGAAATCATAGCTGCTGACCAATACAAAGCTGCATCAACATCAGAACCTCGTAAGGATTTTATAAAAGCTGAAGCATAATGATAATGTTCATCACCGGTTCGATCATATTTAGTAGTTCTTTTTTGAATCGATTCTTGAGCTAAATCAAAACTAATAAAACGTTTTCCGTTTGCTAAAACAGGTGCTGTTTTCGTGGCAATTTCTAGAGCATTTAGGACTTGCCGAATATCACCTCCAGCAAATTCGGCTAGAAAAAAACGAGCTTTAGGCTCTATTTCAACATTAAATACGCCTAAGCCTGATTCATTATCCGCAATTGCTCTGTCAATCATAAACTCAAGTTCTTCTTGAATAAATGCTTGTAATTCAAACAATTGACAACGAGACAATAGCGGTCCAACTAAGGAATAAAAAGGATTTTCAGTAGTTGCGCCAATTAAAGTAATTAGTCCAGATTCAACATGTGGCAAAAGTGCATCTTGTTGAGCTTTGTTCCAACGATGAATCTCATCGACAAAAAGTAAGGTTCGTCTATTTTTTTGAGTCTTGTAATAACTTGCTTTTGCTACGGCTTCTTTTAAATCTTTTGTACCATCTAAAACGGCATTTAAAGTGATAAACTGTGCGTCAATTTCGTATGAAATTACGGAAGCTAACGTTGTTTTGCCACTACTTGGAGGTCCATAAAAAATGACTGATCCAAGAACTCCTGTTTCAATCATTTTCCGAAGTAATTTCCCTTCTCCTAAAATGTGATTTTGCCCAACATAGTCATGTATGGACTTCGGACGCATTCTTGTTGCTAGTGGAGTCCAAGTTGAGGGTGATTGTGAAATTTCAGACTTTTCGGAATCAGGTTTGAATAAATTCATGAACTATTCTTGTTAATTAATCATGCGATTCAGCAATTTACCCAAAAATTTATTTCGATAAACTCGATTGATATGATTCATATCTGCAATGACGTAAAATCGGTCTTTACTTCTTGAAAAAGCTACATTCAATAATCTTGGAACTTGGATTCCACTTTTTAACTCGTCGAACGGTCTCACTGTATAGTGTCTTTCACGATTGTTCTCACGTTCAGCACTCATCACTGTATCAAAAATAATAATTTCTTTCTCTCGACCTTGAAAAGTGTGAATTGTTCCGATTTCAACATCGTTAAAACCTTTTGAGTTTAACAGTTTTCGATAATCCCAAACAACAGAACGAAAAGGAACAATAATTCCAATTTGTTCAGGTCTATATCCACTTCGAACTAATTCCCAAATTTGCTCAATGCATCGATCTATGTGAATCGGGTTTAATGGGCGAAAACCATCGCCTGGTTTTTTAATGATTTGAGGAGAAAGAAAACTACTATCAAGAACTTTAAATGAGGAATCTTTACCCGAAATGTGCCATTTTCCAGCTGTTTTTAATCGTCCTTCATAAAAAGTAGAACTCACTAATTCAGCTAAATCTAGGTTTAAACGATATTGTGTATCAAAAAAGCTTGTGAATTCTGGAAAAGAATCGTGCCATTGAAATAAATCATTAACTGTATTTGCCCCAGATAAAAACGTAAACATGTCTTTTTCAAGAAAAAGTCTTTCCTCTTGTTTATCTGTAATTGAAATAGGTGGAAGCTGCATTGGATCGCCAACCAACACGATATGTTGAGTCGCTTTGGACGCTAAAACCATTAAGTATGGAATATTTGCCATTGAAGCTTCATCAATAAGAACGGCATCAAATTGAGACGATTCTAATAATTCACTTGTACAAACTTTGGCTAATGTTGCTGAAATACAACTAAATCGAGCTAATTCTAGATGTTCATAGACTTTTAATCCATTTTCCAGCTTTTCTTCAACAACTTTTCTTCCACCCAAATCTTGAAGTTTTTGTTGAAAAATAATGAGTTGCGTTTCTAAATCATCTGGAACAAGTTCATCAGCGGATAATAATTCTTCAGCTTTTTCCTCAATTTCGTCATGCCGTTCCAAAAGTTGTGCTAATTCTATCGCTTTTTTCTTTCGCTCCTCTAATTTGACTTCCATGTGTTTGGAAAACGAATAAGAAAGAAGCTGTTCGTCTTCTAGCGCGGAATCTCCAAAACGAGTTAAAGTCATCGGTTTAATTTCGGCACCAATTTCGTTCATTGCTTCAACAACACTGAGTAACCCTACATCAACAGCTCTATTTGTATTGGATGCAAACAAGACTTTTTTCCCATGCATCAAATAATTAGCAATTATGAATCCTAAAGTAGATGTTTTTCCCGTTCCAGGCGGCCCCCAAACAAAGCTTACTGGCTGCTGTAAAGCTTTTTCAATAGCTTCAGTTTGACTTTGATTTCGTGAACTATCATGATAAACTTCGTTTTCAGGTGGCGTTTTAAGATAGTTTGTTTGCGGCGCAAAAAGTGATTTCAATAATCCCGTTTCTGCCTGCTCTTCTAGATTTTCGAGTTTATGTAAGGTCTTTTTAAGAATAAAATCATTTTCCCATTCCAACTCAATGGATTCAATTGTTTTTTCAGGAATTCCATCAAATATTAAATCCATTGATTGCTCACTAAACTGATGAGGCTTAACTTTTACTGTTTTTCCGTCATAATGAGCTTTACATTCTTCAATGAATTTGAGTGAGGTAATAACGTGATCGAATCGAACTAAGGATGAGGCTGAGCCGGGAATCTCGTTTATCGATTCGGGATGTAGAATTTCTTTGGAAGGGAATTTTTGAACAGCTTCAATTTCTGCTAACAGCGCCCTTTTTGCTTGTTGAATCATTTCGTTCATGGTTTAAAACTATTGAATTTTTAAGCATAAGACGCATGAAAAGCTAAATTCTTTCAAGAAATTTGATTTTTTTGAACTTATTCATAATTACATAAAAAATTATAGATTCTAAGAGCTTATAAATTAATGAGATACGAAAATTTGTAATCAATGGAGATTAAGAATTATAAATATGCTATAACACATTTGCTCTCTATGCGATTTGAAGAGATGAGTAATCCTGATTATTACATCGGAATGGCAAAGAAACAGAATACGTGTTCGGTACCCTGAAATGCTATCTTAGTCAATTTGGTACATAAATTCCAGATTCATCTGAAAAGCAAATGGGTGGAAGATAACTATCAATCGTTTTTTTTGTTTGACCCTAAAAAGTTTACCTCAAGGCTAATATCAAACACAGGTTATAAGGAAGAAATTGGTGTTAATTTTTAGATTTTTTTTTATTTGTTTCACATGATATTGAAACCTCTATATGTTTAACTATCAAAGAATGACAGAGTTAAAGAAGTTTTTTGTACTTAGCTTTGAATATCAAATTTTCTTTAGAAACACAGAAATTTACTCATTGTATTTTGAGTATTGATATATATTTCAGCTTTATAAGAAAACTAATTCATGAGTCATTCTGCAATAAAAAATCGATTATTCCCCTCATTATAGCTTTAACATACATCATCATTTCACTTGTGTGGATAATGCTATCGGATAGATTTCTGCTATTTATGATTCATGATGAAGATCTCTTGACTTCTTTTCAGGGGTTGAAAGGTGGATTTTTTGTTTTAGTTACAGGTATTCTTTTGTTCTATTTCATAAATAATTTGCATAAAAAAAGCATAAATCGTGAATTAGTATTTGAGTCAATTTTAGGAAATGCTGTTATTGGGCTGTGTGAATTTGATACTGAAAAAATCATTTTCTCAAATAAGGTGTTTAAGAAAATCTTTGAATTTAATGAAAATGATTTAAGACTAAGACTTACAGATTTAGTTCATCATACTTCAGTAGCAAATTTAAAAGAAGCCATTGTTAAAGTGAGTAATGGCAGTGAAAGTGAATCTGTTTTGGTTTACCCTCTCACTTCAAAAATAAATTTGTACCAAGTTACCTTAACAACATCTAAATCAGATAAAAACTTATTACTAACAGGAATTGTCACAAAAGCTGAAAAAATCAAAACAGATAGTTATTCGCATGAAGTTCTTAAAACTATAATTAAACGATTAGAATCGGCGAGGAATGAGAAGCAATTATATTACATAGCCTTAGAAGAAATTGCACTATTTACAAATGCAGATGCAGGTGTAGTATTCATTGCCAATCAAGGTGAACTCATTGAGCTTCAGCGATTTATAAATCATGATAGGCAATCTAATTCAAGTCAGTTAAATCAACTCTTATCGAATAAAGTGCTAGAGTTAGAACATAGAATTAAATCAAACATCCATTCAATGGAAATAAAGTTGTTAGATGGAGATCAAAAAATTGGACTAATACTATTACTAAAAAAAGGGGCGCAGAATTTTTCTGAGGTTGAAACTAATTTTATAAAGGTGATTGAAAACGATTTATCAATCAAATTAGCACAATATTCTCAACAAATTAGACTTTCGCAAAATGAGAATCAACTGCATCAACTTTTGGAATCTGTAAAAATTTCGATTTGGTATTTAGATTGTGAACGTAAAGAACTTATTCGGTCAAAAAATTTGCACATCATTTCAAAAAAATTTGTCGGGCAAAGTGAACATGAAACACTCGATTGGGAGACTTTTTTAGAAACTATTCACCCAGATTTTAGAGTCCATTTTAATAAAGAGATCGTTCAATTGACAAAAAGAGAAGAATTAGTTTCAATTGAAAGTAAGTTTGAACATGTAAAAGGAGATTTTTTGTGGTTCTTAACTAATGCTAAGTTATTTTCGAATGAAATAACTGGAAAAAATTACATAATTGGAATTACTTCAAATATCAATCATTTAAAACTTAATGATCAAATCATTAAAAACTCTGAGCAAACTTACAAGGATTTATTTGAAAGTAATCCAGCTTCTTTATTAATTTTTTCAGTACAATCTCTTTTATGTATCGATGCCAATGAGTCAGCACAATTTATGTATGGCTTAACCATTAGGCAATTAAGAGCGAAGACCGTTTTCGATTTAATGCCCTCAGAAGACGCTCATCGGTTTACTATTCCTTATAAGATTGTAACAGAATATGGTTTTTTAGAATGGGATTATGGCGCCACAAGAAACGCAATAATGATTTAATGTATGTTGATTTATCTGTTTCGATTATCAACTACAAGGGCGAGCAAAGCTACATGTTTCTTGTAACTGATGTGACCAATGAAATACATCAACAAAAAGAAATATCAAAATCTGAATCTAAGTATAGGCAACTATTTGAGAAAAATCCTCAACCATTATTACTCTTAAACAAGCAATTAGAGCTTATTAGTGACGCCAATCAGACTGCTATAGATTATTTACAATTAAACAAAGATCAATTAGTCCAAAAATCATTTTCTGAAATTTGGGGGGATCGAATAGCGCAAAATATAGACGAATTAATTCGTTGTTTAGATAAAGATACTGTTGCGAAAAAGGAATTCAAGTTAGAGTTAGGGAGTCATGAAGAAAAAAACATAGAATTCATTGCAACACGAACCATCGTTGATGATAAAGATTCCATATTATTATTTATGTTCGATATCACAGATTTAAAACAAGCAGAACAACGAACAATTATGGCTTTTGTGGAAGGTGAAAACAATGAAAGAGAACGGATTGCAAAAGAACTTCATGATAGTTTAGGTCAAGTTTTAACTGCAGCCTCAATGAACATGAAATCAGCTCAAAAAGAACTATCTGAAATTAAATATAATCGCAAAGAACAATTTAACAAGGGCTTAGGGTTTATACAACAAGCAATTGACGATACAAGAAGTATAGCGCAGAATTTGATGCCAAAGTCAATTTCGGATTATGGACTTGTTTCATCTATAAATCAATTAATTCTTTCTTATAAAGAAACCCTAAATTTTTCAATATCCTTTACTGAACATATTGGCGCTTTACGATTTGATAAAAGTATTGAGTTGAACAGTTATCGAATTATACAGGAAGCCTTAACCAATATTATTAAATATGCCCAAGCTAAATTGGTGAATATTCATATAGAAATGAAGAATCAACAATTACAATTAATCATTAGAGATGATGGAATTGGAGTCAAACTAAATGAAAATAATTCTTATTCCGGCATAGGTCTTAAAAATATGCGTAGTCGAGTATCAATAATTCATGGTGAATTCAGTATTGATTCACTACCTTCGAACGGAACTTCTATCACAGTTATAATCCCCATAGAAAATGTCTAAACCTGCAGTTCAATTACTTATTGTTGATGATCATAAAATAGTTAGAGATGGAATTCGGTCACTTTTGTTAGACCATGAAGACATTCATATTCAAGCAGAAGCTTCAAATGGTAAAGAAGCGATAGAAATCTTACAAACACAAGTCAATATTGATGTAGTTCTTTTAGATATAAATATGCCAGTAATGGATGGCTTAATGTGTGCTCAAAAAATAAAAGAAGCAGCATTAAATGTTAAAGTTTTAGCGCTAACCATGCTTAAAGAAGATCAACATAAAAGAGCAATGGTCGAATTTGGTGCATCAGGCTATATATTAAAAGATTCGGGTGAAGATGATTTAGTAAATGCAATTCATGCCGTTGCAGAAGGCAGACCCTATTTTAGCGATGAAGCAACGGCTGCCTTATTACGTCAGTTTATCAGTAAAAAAAATGGTGAACCTATTAAAGGAATGGAACTAACCGAGCGGGAAAAAGATATCTTAAGGCTAATTACCGATGTGTTCACAAATGTGGAAATCTCAGAAAAACTGTTTATTAGTGTAAGAACAGTAGATGCACATCGTAGAAATATGATGGAAAAAATCGGAGCTAAAAATATGGCAGGACTTGTTAAATACGCTATCGAAAAAGGGATTGTCTAAATATGTCAAAACTTTTATAAAATGCTCAATAATAAAGTTGATTTTTCATAGATCACACTCAATCTTATCGTAAAATAACTTTTAGAACACGTTCAAAAAAAATAGAAATAGATTTAATCATAGAAAATGGAAAATACGCTCGAATTAACACTTCAAGTAAATGAAGACTATCAGGATATCATTATTGCAGATTTATTTGAACTCGGTTTTGCTGGTTTTGAGCAACACTCAGAAATAATGAAAGCTTTTGTTGAAGAAGATATTTTTAATACCATACCTACTCAGGTCTTAGAAGATATTTTGGATTCATTTGGTGGAATTTCGATTATTAAAGAAAAAAAAGTTCATGTTCCAAAAAATTGGAATGAAGAATTCGAAAAAAGTATTCAACCCATTCAGGTCGGACGCTTTTATATTCGACCCACTTGGGCTGAAAGTGATTGTCCGAGTAATGCCATAGAATTATTAATTGATCCGAAAATGTCTTTTGGAACAGGTTATCATGAAACCACTCGCTTAATGCTAAACAGTATTTCAACTTATATTCAAAAAGATGATGAACTATTAGATGTTGGAACAGGAACTGGGATTTTAGCCATTGCAGCAATAAAATTGGGGGCTAATTATGCGTTTGGTTTTGATATAGATGAATGGAGTTCTGAAAACTCATTGGAAAACATACAATTAAATAAGGTAGAAAAGTCGGTTGAAATTAAACATGGAGCATTTGAAACAGTACCTGATAAAGAATTCGATATCACGATTGCAAATATTAATAGATCGACCATTTTAAGTGTTAAAGAGGATATACTGAAGCATACAAAAAAAGGTGGATTTATTTTATTATCAGGATTGTTAACAACTGAGACACATAGAATAAAAGAAGATGAACTTTTTAGTGGAATTAGCTTAATAAAAGAAATTTCAGAAGGGGATTGGTCAGGTTTAATTTATAAAAAATAGACTTTGATTGGTTATTGTAGTAAAAATATTATGAATACCAAGCATTGGGCTTAAAATCATAAAATTGGTGATTGGTTGTCGAAAACGCTCAATTTTTTGCAAGTGCAATGGATAAAGTAGTGTCTGTTTTTTAATGTATCAAAAATAGGACAGTGAAAAGTTGAAAAAGTATTTTTTTTGGAGAATTTGAAAATGGGACTTCATTTTAACACACTTTTTTAATCAATAGAGGCAGAGTAAAGTTCATGGCACTATAACTGTTTAATTAAATTCAAATAGACGGAACTACCATGAATATTCTCATCACACTTATCGCTACTCTAATTTTCTACATTATTGCAATGTTGATTCATTTATACTCCAAAAAAGATATCAACGATTTACTGCTTAAAGCCGTAACATCAGGTTCATTAACCGTTGTAAATGAATGTCTAAGACAAGGTGCTTATGTAAATTCATCAGATAAAACCAAAACCTCTGCTTTAATGATTGCATCGCAAAAAGGTTATTTATCTATAGCTGAATTACTCATTTTAAATGGAGCGAATGTAAATAATAAAAATACAGATGGTAAAACAGCTCTGATTTTTGCCTCTCAATTACATCATACTGAAATTGTCCAATTATTATTATCGAATGGTGCCAAAATTAGAAAAGGTATGAATAATCAATGGTTTACAGAACCAAGTAACTTGATGGATTCTAATCAAACTGGTGGCCTTTTGAAAACTTTTTAAACATCGTTCTCCCTATACGATAACTGAGTAAGATGCCGTTTCAGGAATGAAACGGCATCTTTTTTTATTTTATAGGAACGGTTTAAAGAGAAAATTAAGATTAGAAAATGTGGCGCTAAAAAATCGGTGTTTTTTTCGTATTTTTAATTTCTTTTTAGTCTTCTACCATTACTAACAAATAGTCAAAATTCTAGGTTTAATTAAATAGAGCAAGATTTCTGAGAGAAATTAAGAATTCTCGCCGTCATACCTATCGATACATTAGCAACCTTATTATAAAGCATGAAAAACATTCGCAACTTTTGCATTATTGCTCATATTGATCACGGAAAATCAACCTTAGCAGATCGATTATTGGAACGAACAGGAACAATATCACAGAGGGATATGCAAAATCAGGTATTAGATGATATGGACTTGGAGAGAGAACGTGGAATCACCATTAAAAGTCACGCAATTAGAATGGATTATGTTAATTCATTGGGTGAAAAATATGTATTTAATTTAATAGATACTCCTGGTCACGTAGATTTTGCTTACGAAGTATCTCGCGCATTAAAAGCATGTGAAGGGGCATTATTAGTTGTTGATGCTGCGCAAGGAGTTGAAGCTCAAACTCTTTCAAACTTATATCAAGCTATTGATCAAGGGTTAGAAATTATTCCTGTTTTAAATAAAATAGATTTGCCTGGTGCAATGGTTGAAGATGTTGCCAAACAAGTGATAGACATTCTTGGTTGTAAAAGAGAAGAAATTATTGAAGTTTCTGGTAAAACAGGCCTTGGTGTAGATTTCTTATTAGATGAAATTGTAAATAGGGTTCCTGCACCTGTTGGAGATCCGGCAAAACCTGTTCAAGCGTTAATTTTTGATTCGGTCTTTAATATTTATAGAGGTTCAGTTGTTTATGTTAGAATGATGCAAGGAACCTTGAAAAAAGGGGAACGCATTCGTTTTATGCAAACGGATACTGTTTATGATGCAGAGGAACTTGGATTTTTAAGGTTGAAAAATGATGCTAGAGATTTCCTGAGTGCTGGTGAGGTTGGTTATATAATTGGAAGTGTTAAGTCCATTCAGGATACCAAAGTTGGTGATACTGTAACGACATTTAAAAACGGTGCAACTGAGGCCATTCCTGGCTATAAAGAAGTAAAACCAATGGTTTTTTCAGGCATTTATCCTACCAATTCAGATGAATTTGAAGATTTACGCTCAGCACTTGAAAAATTACAACTCAATGATGCCTCATTAAGTTTTTCAGCAGAAACATCTGCTGCTTTAGGTTTTGGATTTAGATCTGGATTTTTAGGCATGTTACACATGGAAATTATTCAGGAAAGACTCGATCGTGAGTTCAATATGGATATTATTACAACGGTGCCTAATGTTAAATTTGATGTTGTTTTAGTTGACGGAACGAAACTTGCAGTTGAGAATCCTAGTCAGATGCCTGATCGTGGATTAATAGAAGAGATTTATGAGCCGTATATTAAAGCACAAATTATTACACCGACCGAGTACATCGGAACAATTATGAAATTATGCCAAGAAAGACGTGGCGTTTATTTGAATACACAATATTTAGATACTACACGTGTTGATTTATCTTATGAATTACCCTTAGCTGAAATGGTCTTTGATTTCTATGATAGGTTGAAAAGTGTAAGCCGTGGATATGCCTCGTTGGATTATGAGTTTATTGACAATCGTGTTGGAGATTTAGTTAAGCTAGATATCATGCTAAACGGGGACCCTGTTGATGCGTTCTCAACAATTGTTCACAAAGATAAAGCCTACGAATGGGGTAGAAAACTTTGTGGAAAATTAAGAGAATTAATACCAAGGCAAATGTTTGAAATTGCTGTTCAAGCGGCAATTGGAAATAAAGTGATTGCAAGAGAAACCATCAAAGCATTAAGAAAAGATGTTTTAGCAAAATGTTATGGTGGAGATATTTCCCGAAAAAGAAAACTTCTTGAAAAACAAAAAGAAGGTAAAAAGAGAATGAAACAAGTCGGAAGCGTTGAAATTCCGCAAGAAGCCTTTATGGCAGTTTTATCTATGGATCAAAACTAATAAAATGTTAAAATTAAAATTAAAATTAAAATCTGGGTCTAGATTTATAAGTAGGTTTATTATAATATTAATAGCCTCTGTTCTATCATTTCCAGTATATGCACAATCTCCATTTTCCGCTCCAACTATCAGAAAAGTAACCAAAGAGGAAAGAGAATATTTTTCCAATCAGTTTGGTTCAATAAAATGGACTGGAGCAGGTCTCTATGAAAAAGCACCAATAGATTATATTCCAACTATGGAATTGCGTGCACGTTTGCAAAAAGCTTTTGGAAATCCAACTCAAAGGCTTGAAGATTTAATCGATAAAATTGATTTCCGACCAGGCGAGTGTATTCAATTCGAATATTGGTTCATTGTGAATGATTCAATTCCAATGATGATCTTAGATGTAGATGGCCCTTTCGATAATGGGTTAACCTATGGTGGCGCTTCTAGATTTATAGATTTAATGCCTGAAGTGAAACGAACTTTTTCAAAAATTTTAATTGATGTTAAAGAGTTAGCTGACTTTGATGATTATTTTTATTCACCTGAAGATGATAGGCTTTCTTGGTATCGTGTAGCTTACAAAAACGGAGAGTTTTTAAATAAAAAAATAGATAAGCCAATTGGGCTAAGAGAAATAAATTTTGATAATAAAAGGAGATAGATTTTGTCTGAACCAATTTCAAACAGAGAGTCTAGAAAAAAAAATAAAAGTAAAGTAGTCTCTAAAGACTCAACTCAAGTAAAAGCCAATAAATGGGCAAAAGAATGGTTTGATGCTCTAGTTTTTGCAGGTATTACTGCTTTAATTATTAGGCAGTTTTTATTTGGGGCATTTAGAATACCGACTCCATCAATGGAAAAATCACTATTAGTCGGTGATTTTCTAATTGTTTCAAAAATTAACTATGGTCCAAGAACACCAATGTCAGTTGCCTTCCCATTCACAAGTTGGCATATACCAAATTTTACTTTACCTTGGTTTAGAATTCCAGGTTTTGACACCATCAAGAGAAATGATGTAATCGTTTTTAATTATCCAATTGAAGAAAAAGTAATTTCTCAAAAAGAACATTATATAAAACGTTTAGTTGGAATGCCTGGCGATACCTTAGAGTTAAATGCAAAACAATTATTTGTTAATAATATTCCTGCATATACAAAAGAAACTAATGAATACGAACATGAAGTTTTTGTAGGTGAGCGTATGCGATTAAGTCCTATAAGAGTAGCACAAGCAGGAGGTAAACTACTTCGTATGCAAACAAATACTTCTTATGTAATCAACATGACAGAATCTATTGCTGAACTCATTGAAAAGTGGCCTGGTGTAGATTCCGTTAAGAAATTTGTTTTACCATTTGATTATCGCGAATCCGCAAGATCACAATTTGTTTATGGTAGTGGAATTGATGGTAACAGAGATTATTTTCCAGCTGTAGTCGTGCCTTTTAAAGGTCAAAAAGTAGTTCTTACAGAGTCAAATTGGACCTATTATTACGACATTATTGCACGTTATGAGCATAATGAGTTTAGAAGAAGTGGTGATCGGTTTGTGATAAACGGAAAATCAACGAATGAATATGAAATAAAACAGGATTATTATTTTGCTATGGGTGATAATCGAGATAATAGTTTAGATTCTCGTTATTGGGGATTCATTCCAAATGATCACATGGTTGGTGAAGCATTGATAGTTTATTTAAGTATAGATCATGAAACATTCTTGCCAAGAATCACACGCTCATTTACACTAATTCGTTAGATTAGTTATACATCGATTTAATAAATTAAATTTAACATTCAACTAACACAATAAGGAAGAGTTAATATGTTAACCATTGAACAAATAAAAGAACTTATTCCACATAGATATCCATTTTTACTTGTTGATAGAGTTCTTGAAGTAACAGAAACAACTGTAAAAGGATATAAAAATTTAACTGCAAATGAAGCGTTTTTTAATGGACATTTTCCAGGTGCTCCAATTATGCCAGGTGTACTACAATTAGAAGCAATGGCACAACTTGGCTGTATATTAATAATGAATGCAAAAAAAGACGAGTTAAAAGATTCGATTATTGTATTCACTGGCATCAATAATGCTAAGTTTAAACGAATCGTTGTGCCAGGTGATAAATTAGACCTTGAAATAGAATTAGGTTCAATACGACGCAATTTTGTCACCTTTAAAGGCAAAGCAAGTGTTGACGGTCAATTAGCTTCTTCTATGGAAGCCTCTGCTGCAATACTTCCTAAAGGTTAAATTATTTTGTATCCATTTTTAAAAACCCTTGCAAGAAATTGATTAGGGTTTTTTATTTATAATCAACTTGATTTTACTAACACGCTGAATTCGAAGTAAGATTTTTGATAAAAGTATAAAACTAGGTTAGGGGCATATTTAAAATCTGTTGAATCTCGAATTTTACTTATAAGTAAATTTTTCAAGCCAAATTTAGAATATAAATCATCCTATTCGTTGAGTGTAATCCGAAATGTAGTTTTTAGCAAACTATTCGTCGAATTTGTAGGATTTGGAAAGGTGAAAATCGAAAGAATCGACTTTTCGGAGTGGACGTATTCGTTTTGAATTTTTTTGATGCGAACAAAGAAGAACGCTTTTTGTAAGTAAATAGTCTGATTACTACTAAATGCATGAATTACAAATTTAGGTTGATCTCTTTCGATTTAGACCAAAATCAATAAAAAATATCCATATTGATCTTACGTAATGAAGTGTAAAAAAAATGGTACCTTTATCTCTGATTGACCTATAATGAGCAATCAAATAATTTAATAATCTATTGGACTATAACATGAGTACCCAACTTAGCAGCGCAAAGAAAAAAATTACAACAAGAACCGTTGTTGATATGAAGCAAAAAGGAGAGAAGATTTCCATGCTAACTGCTTATGACTTTACCATGGCAAAATTGATTGATCAAGCAGGAATAGATATCATTTTAGTTGGCGATTCTGCATCAAATGTTATGGCAGGGCACGAAACAACCTTACCAATAACACTCGATCAAATGATTTATCATACTCAATGTGTTGTTCGTGGTGTTAACAGAGCTTTAGTGGTTGCAGACATGCCGTTTATGGCCTATCAGGTTACGGCAAAAGAAGCTTTGATGAATGCTGGTAGAATTATGAAAGAAACGGGTGCACATTGTGTTAAATTAGAAGGTGGAAAACCAATAGCTGAAACGATAAGAAAAATTGTTGATGCAGGAATTCCTGTTATGGGTCATTTAGGCTTAACTCCACAAAGTATTTATAAGTTCGGAACCTATAAAGTAAGAGCTCAAGAAGAAGAAGAAGCTGAACAATTGCTTACGGATGCTCAATTATTGCAAAAAGCGGGTTGTTTCGCTATTGTTCTTGAAAAAATTCCAGCAAGTTTGGCTCAAAAAGTTACTGAATCTTTAGAAATTCCTACAATTGGAATAGGTGCAGGTGTTGGCTGTGATGGTCAAGTATTGGTAATGCATGATTTATTAGGATTAAACAGAGATTTCAATCCAAGATTCGTTAGAAGATATGCAGATCTTCATACTGTAATAGATAATGCAGTTTCAGCTTACATTAGCGATGTTAAATCAATGAATTTCCCTAGTGCAGACGAACAATATGAATAAATGGTAGAAAATTAACCAATAATGCCAAAATAAAGTTTATTTAATCAATAGCATTTGTTTGGTTTGAGCATAATCACCTACTTGTAAACGGTAAAAGTAAACTCCTGAACTTACTATTTTACTGGCGTTGAATGAAATTGAATGAGAACCAGCACTTAAATTGGATTGTATTAAGGTTGCCACTTTTTCTCCCAAAACATTATAAACTGTAAGTGTTACCAATTCTGATTGAGGAATTGAAAAACGAATTTCAGTTGTAGGATTAAATGGATTGGGATAATTTTGTGATAGAGAAAACGTATTAATTTCTCGTTCTGATTCTTTTAAAGTCTCAGTGATAACCAAAATTCGTTTATTACTATTCGTTTCTGAATCCCATTTACCACCACCACTAGCAGAATATCCACCAAAATACACACTATCACCATAAGCGAATCGTGCAGCTAAAAAATACTCACCTGGAATTAAATTCTCACCAATGCTTAATTGATATTCATCATTGTTCAATTCAAGACTTAACTCGTTTAAATCAGCTGCTAACCAATTATTTGAAGGCCATGTAGATGGATCTGAGTTCTCAGTATGAATACCAATGGAGACTTGAAGACCTTCAGCAACTTTAGCAGAAGTTGTGTAACCATTAATGAAAACTTGAGCATACGCAAAACGTCTTCACCTTGAACTAAGGTATCTTTATCAACAAATTGAAAATTATAGAATTCCATTACTCCAATAGTTTTAAAAACATGGGCTTGAGAGTATGATTGTGGAGTTTCTCCGCCAAGGCGAACACGCCAAATGTAGGTTGTGGCATTGGAAAGAATTCCATCTGGAATGTAAGTCGTATCGCTTAATCCTGAGACGGAAATAGATGGATTTTGAAAATTTGGGTCAGATAATGTACTTAGCTGAAAATCATAGACACTTTCATTGCCAAGATTTGACCATGCAAATGTGGGGAGAACTGAAACTAAAATCTCATTTTGAAGTGGATTAAGAGGATCAGGATATTTTGTGATCGTTAAAACGCCATTTATATTTTCGGTCCCATTCCAAAATCCACCTCCAGTAGAACTATAACCAGCAAAAACGGTATCATCATCGGCAAATAGATATCTAAAAGCGTAATAATACGTTCCAAAAGTAAGATCTGAACCAATTTTGGCCGAATAAACATCATCATTTAATACTTGTTTTGAAAAATCTGCACTTTTCCAAGCTTCTTGTGGCCACTCAGAAGGATTTGAATTTTCAGTAGAAATTCCAATCCAAGCTTGTAAATTTGAAGTGGCGCCATCTTCGTTTGTAAAACCATCAAGATAAACTTTCCCTTCAATGGTGGCGGCTTCACCTTGATTTATTACGGCGCTACCTGTTTCAATATTTGCATAACCGATAGGTGCTCTTGTTGTAAATCTATTTTGAAATGACCATTGTGCTAGTTCATTCTCATGTTTAACTCTCCACAAGTATGTGGAATTATAGTTTAATTTACCTCTTGGAATTGCGAATGAGTTAGAACTTATCAATGTGTCGATTAGTGGAGACGTGACTGATAAGCCTGAATCAGGGGCAATTTGTAATCTATAAAGATCAGTGTTTGAAATTGCAGTCCACTTTAAAGTATCACGAGGATTTATTCGAATCGCATTGTGAATAGGCTGAACTAAGGTTGCAATATCACCAAAACTTAGAAAATAATTTTTACCATCATTATTATTAAGATGTAAGGTAAAGTGATCTGCTAAATTCCCCCAGTTTTCTGAACTAACCGTTGTACTTAGCACATAGAATTCTACCGTTTGCCCGTTTGCTTGACCAGGAATTGTTCCAATCGCCGAATTTGTACCAGCAAAACCTGTTACTTCAACTACAGAGGAGGTTTTAAATGTATCAGTTGAATATCGGATGTAAATTTTTTCTTCAACAGACTTTGGAGCATTTAACTTAATGGTTAAAGAAACGGCTTCACCTGATGTAACGCTTTTTGTAGGCAAACCTAAAACCGAATCAATTAAAACAGGAATTCCAGAAGTGCGCATCATTGAAACCCGAGAATCATTATATCCTTTGTCATCAAAAACAAACGAATAATAGAATCCATTTTCGACAGTAACATTATTATCTGAACCTTCGCTTGATAGTAAAAGATTTGCAGTACTATTTAGAACTAATGTTGTGTTAGTCCATTTATTTTTAAATTTATCTGCTTCAGGGCCACTTGTAAATAACATTTTATAAGTTCCTCCAACCGCATCGGCTCCAGTTGCTCTTACATTTATGGTTGTGAAATATTGGCCAAATTGACCATTTTGACCACTACCAAGTGCTCTGAATTTCATTTTAAAATTACCCATTGTATTAGGATCATTACTTTGTGTCCAAGCATTCCATCCACCAGGCATATTTACACCTTCAAAACTATTAATCGGAATTTGCTCTGTTGTTGATTGAGCATAAAGAAATTGAGAAAAAAGGAGAAGACATAAACCAACTGAAAATAGCCTGAAAAACTTCATAAGATTATTTATTTAAGAATGAACCAACAATCGCCTCTATTGTGTAAGCGCTTACATATCTACAAAAAAAACGCGAAAAGGTCAAATTTCAAATGGTTTATCGGAATAATGATTTTTTAAAAAAATGAAGTCAAACTAAACTGTTTGGTAGCAAACGTTTCGCTTTGATATTGTATAGCGGAATTAGGAACGGTTATTTCTAACGATCAAGCAAATCAAATCATAGTCAAAATATTTTAAGAAAATAATCTTTGATAAAGAGTTAAGCTAATATTAGAATTAATATTGAACGCACTCTAAAAAGTGTATTTCAACAAAATAATTGAGGAACCAAGAGGAATGGTAGGGAACAAACAGAAAATCGATTTTTGTAGTTGTGAAATAGTTGAATGAAATTTTTAGAGCAATTTATTATGAAGAATTAAATCTGCATTTTTTTAGACAAAGCTATTGAGAATCTGAAGTAATTGATTTTTTTGAACAACGCCTGATTGTCTCCAAACAGATTTGCCATTTTTGAAGATCATTAAAGTTGGCACGCCCATAATTTGATAGTGTTCGGCTATTTGTTGGTTTTTATCCACATCAATTTTCACGATTGTTGCTTTATCACCCATTTCGGTTGCAACTTGTTTCACGATAGGAGACATCATTTTACAAGGGCCGCACCATTCGGCATGAAAGTCGATTAATACAGGTTTAGGAGAAGAAATTAGATCTTGAAATTTGCTCATTAGATGCTTGTTTAATTGAAATTTATCAAATGATTGAAAAAACTATGCCTTAAACAGAGTACTGTCAATATGTCTTAAATTAGATCTGAATCGGAGTTCAATAGATGTGTATTTAAAATGAGATTCTTTAAAAATTTTTAAGATTCAGGGTTAATCTATTGTGGTAGTCTTTAGGAGTTTGAAAACAAATAAGTTTAAGGAAAAAAAATACTTGTAATCAATATCTGATCATGCTCTCTAATTTTTACATTGTATGCAAAGAAAAAAGCATAATATGATACTTAATTGCACACGATTTAAACTCTTAATTAAGCTTAAAAAACTGTATTTTACCATCAAACACTCTTTACGTTTAGATAAAATTAACCATGATTATAATAATAGGAGCAGGACCAATTGGTTTAGCATGTGGAATTGAGCTCCAGAAAAAAGATATTCCATTTATCATCTTGGAAAGAAATAGTATAGTTGATTCCATTTATCGTTATCCAGTTAACATGACATTTTTTTCAACTTCTGACAGATTGGAATTGGGTGGCGTTCCATTTATTTCTCATGGTCACAAACCAACAAGAAGTGAAGCCTTAGAATATTATAGAAGAGTTGCCCTTTATTTTAAATTACCAATTAATTTATATGAAGAAGTAACAGAGATTTTTGGCGAAATAGGTGATTTTGAAGTCAAAACAAACAAATCAAGTTATAAAGCGTCTCGAATTATTGTAGCAACAGGTTTTTATGGACATCCAAATTTGATGAATATTCCTGGTGAAGATTTAGAAAAGGTGAGACATTATTACTCAGAGCCACATCCATATACATGGCAAAAAGTTGCCGTAATTGGTGCTGGAAACAGTGCTATTGATGTCGCTCTTGAAACATTTAGAGTAGGAGCTGAGGTAACGTTAATTATTCGAGACAACAAAATAAAAGACTCTATAAAATATTGGGTTAGACCAGATATTGAAAATCGTATCAATGATGGATCCATTAAGGCATATTTTAATTCAAGACCAGTATCAATACAAAATCACACCATTACAATTCAAACACCTGATGGAGAAAAAACGTTGGAAAATGATTTTGTTTTAGCCATGACAGGATATACTCCAAATTATGAATTACTTGATAAACTTCGCATTACTAGTGGTAATGATCCGTTCAAAACACCAATTTATAATGATCAATCGTATGAAAGTGGAACGGAAGGAATTTATATTGCGGGAGTTGTATGCGGAGGGAAAAGAACCGGTAAGTGGTTTATTGAAAATGCAAGGGAACACGCCATTCGCATAGCTAAAGCAATTGCAAAAGAACTATGAGTTTATTTTTCAGAATAATGAATGGTGAATTTATGTTGAAAAATAGTTTTCGGTGATTAGTGTGATTTAAAAAGATTTGAATAGGTGAAAACCTACAATCAGACTTTTCGGAGTGATCAGAACGGTAATTACATACGATTTGAAATGTCGTAAACTAAAATAATTGTTTTTTTCTATCAATTTTATTTGAAAAATAGAATAGAACTATTTGAAAGTAATTAAAGCAAAATATTGATGATTGTGCAGAATAAAAAAGATTCAAAACGAACAAATTCGCTTGTAAAATGAGCTGAAAATGGCAAAATAATCTATCAAATAGTTGGAGAAAACTTAGTGAGAACTGTTCTATTAATTTTAATTTCTATAGTGAGTATCATAGCTTGTTCGAATAAAAAAGAAATGAAGGGTAATGATGTGGTTACCGTTAATGATGGAATACCACTGCAAGTGACAGGTACCTTAATTATGCATGAATCCATTCCTTCAAAATTTGTTGCTTCTAGGAATGTTACGGTTTGGTTGCCTGATGGATATGCGAATAATTTGGAAAAAAAATATCCAGTAATTTATTTTATGGATGGTCAAAATATGTTTGATCCAAAGACATCCTATATTGGAGTTGATTGGGCAGCTGATGAATGGGCAGATAAGTTGATAAAATCGAATCAAATAAGAGAAGTGATACTTGTTGGAATTTGGAATACAGAGAAACGAGTTTCGGAATATTTTCCTCAAAAAGCTTCAGATTTCTTTGAAGAATCGATAACGGAATCCATAAAGCGCAAATTTTCTGAATATGAACCCTTAGGTGATGACTATCTAAAATATCTTGTTTTTGAAGTTAAACCATTTATTGATTCAAATTACAGAACAGAATCAGACCAATTAAATACTATGATAGGAGGCTCAAGTATGGGTGGTTTAATTAGTTTATATGCCCTTTCTGAATACCCACAGATTTTTGGCACCGCATTATGTGTTTCTACACATTGGCCAATTGGGAATGGAGTTGTTCTTAATTATTTTAAAAAAAATCTACCTAAAGCAGGAGACCACAGAATCTATTTCGACTATGGCACAGAAACCTTAGACAAAGAATATGAACCTTATCAAATGATAATGGATAAAATCATGTCTGAAAAAGGATATGAAGTTGGTCAAGACTGGATTACTATTCGATTTCCTGGTGATGATCATTCAGAGCGATCATGGAGAAAACGTCTTGGAGAAGTTCTTCAGTTTGCGTTGGTAAAAACAAATTGAATTCATTTTCTAGTCGAATCTCAATGTATTTTAACTATGTAGAAATGTATAGATTTTACTATACTTAGAAATTAATCAATCTGAGCAGTATCAATTTGATCAATTACATGCTAAAGTTATCATTTAAATATCTTTTACTTACCCTATTATTGATTTATATCCAATATGGAACTGCTTATGCTCAGTTAGAAATTGGAACTCATTTGCAATTAAAAAATATTAAGCCAGCATTTGGTTACGGTTTAAATCTTGAACTCGGAATTCCTACCGATTCTGATTGGAGATTAGCATTTCGAGGTTATATGTCTATTTTCCCAGAGGCTGTACCAGAATATGCAGATAAGCTTGATTGGGATCCGGATATAGAAGATTATAGATTATTCGTAAATAAAAAAAAAGGATATCCAACAAAAGGCTTTGATAGAGGAATTGGAATTAGGATTTATTATCAAACAAGTGAGTTTCAACCCTATTTTGGTTTTGGAGCTACTTATTTGTATGATGATATTATTGATCCTGAAACTGAAACACCAACTAACGATTATCTTGAACGTTCGTTGAATTATGATTTTACAGGTGGTTTTTCTTATTTATTAGGTGATAATTTGACCTTATACCTTGAAGTTCATTATGCTAACATTACTAGAATGACAGAGTTTACCTATACATCATCGTTAGGAGTAAATGTTGGCTTAACATTTAGATTCGGTAGAAACAAATTTGCAGAATATTACGAGTATTAATTTTGTTTTCAACCACAAAAAAAGGCTTAATTGTTTATTTCAATTAAGCCTTTTTTTTAAGGGTTTGCTGGTCTTGATGGAGGTTCTGGAATTTTAGCTTTCCCATTACCACTATCAACTAATAGTAGATAAGCTGTTACCGACCCAATTATTAAAGCGCTAACTGCAAAGTACCATTTTTTATTACTTTTAACTTCTTTAGGTTTTTCCTCATCTTCAGAATTCTGATTCGTTTTAATTAAAGATAGAGGCAAAAGAGTGGTACTATTAATTACTATTTCTTGCTTAGTAACAAAGTTTGTATTTAACATAGTAAATAGACTTTCAAACTCAGAATGGTGATTTGCAGCAGATAAATTTGTTAAATTTAGTAGAATTATTCCTACTACAAGATAAGATTTTATTAGTATGACTGATTTTGAACTTTTCATATTGCTTAATGCGTAAGATTTAAAATGATTACTGAAAATGTGCATTTATTTGACTAGTAACATTTTCATAGTTTTAGAATAATTTCCAGCTTGTAAACGATAAATATACATACCACTGGCAAGTTTTGAAGCGTCAAAATCAACTGCATACCAACCTGGTTTTTGTTGAGTATTCACAATAGTTTTGACTTGCCGACCCATTAAATCATAAACTTCAACTTTAACGAGAGTTTCGTGAGTTATGCTATATCTAATGTTGGTATTGGGATTAAAAGGATTCGGATAGTTCTGTTCCAAGCTGAACGCTATTGGTTGTAAAGATTCTCGCATTTCAGTTAAGAATTGCTCTGAACCAATATAAACATCGAATAGTGCGTTCGGTTCTGTCATCTTAATAGTTATACTATTTGTTGAATTAAGCAGTTTATACTCAGCTTTTGTAACCTGATTAACAAGTAAAATTTGAGTGTCATTGGGTAGTTTATTAAAATTAGAGGTAAGTGTAACTAAAGATCCAAATGATGATTTAAGTTCTAATTTATAATGAATTCCTTCTGGTTTTAGTTCTGTATGTAGTTGAGAAAAATAAATAGTTGATTCATTATTTTCACGTAAACACATTCCATTTTTAACAAAGGATAAATCAGGGTGATGACGATTAGTATGTGTCTTATTTTCTGAAGGATTATCAAAAATGAAAGAAATATCAGTTTGAGAGTCATCTGCGAATTGAGCTGATATCGTAGCTCTAACTGCATCTTCTGAAAAATCAGACATTTGCTGAATAGTTGTGCCAGATTTTGAACCATCCGAATAAGGAAACAAGAGAAATGTTTTTGCATTTTCAGGATTGTTATAAAAGTAATAAGCTTTAAAAGATTCCATCAAAAAAGAACGCTGAAACTGTTGCCTATACTCCCAAAGATTTGCATCAATTCCATTTACAGTTTGAACTAAATTCCAATCTATATTTTTTTGGAATGGATTACTTATAACATTCCAACCAGGTGAAATATTGATACTATAATTATCATTACCATCAACCGTAACGGATTGAACTTGAACTGATTTTGAAATTTCAGTTGTACTTAAAACCCAGAAACCATTCCCGGGTTTAAATTGAAATCTGCTATCTGATTCTGAATATTCATCATAATTATTTGAATCAGATCCATTTTCAAGATAAGCCCTCCATGAATCTCCATATTTTTCTGTAAAAATTGAATTAAGAGGTATTGAAGTAGATCCTGGTAAACTAACTAATCGGTAATCAGTAACAGCAGGGTCAACTAAACCATCCGAAGTTAAACCGAATTCGAAATTTGCTAAAACTTGTGAAGATTCACTAACCGAAGGTTCTGGTCTAGTAGAAAACTGAAATTGATTACTCCAAGAAGAAATTAGTCCAGATTGATTAATTCTAACTCTCCAAAAATAGTTTTGATTGGCATCAAGGTTCGTAATTTTAGTTGAAGAAGAATCAATAAAAACATCATGAGTTATAGACGTAAAATCAAAATCGTTTGCAACTTGAACTTGGTAACGAGAAATCCCCCTAATATTTTCCCATTTGAGAATGGGAGAGACAGAAATGTTAGTTTCAAAATTAGTAGGGAAATCTAAAAGTGGAGCAATTGCAGCAGTTGTAAATGAAAAAATGGTTGAAAAAGCACTTTTTCCAGTTGAGTTAACCGACCTAACTCTCCAATAATATAGTGTAAGCCCTTTTAACGGTGAAGGAATTGTAAATTTAGTATCTGCAATATTTGATTGTTTTATTACTCCTGAACTAAATAAAGAATTAGTTGAAACTTCAAGCTCATAAAACTGTGCATTTGTAGCCGCATTCCAGCTAAATTCGGGGGTAGCAGAAACTTTTTCACTTGAGTTGGTTGGGAATAGTAAAGAAGCCACTTCAGGGAGAGGTTGCGCTTCACCAGCTGGTTTACCATAAAATGCACCTCTTCCATGCGTACCGACAGCAATATGAGTATCAGTTTCCCGATAGGATAATGCGTTAACTATTGAGTTACCAATAATACTTTTGCCTTCTTCAATCCAAATTGTATTATCGCCATCCATAGAAGTAGTTATGTAAATACCCGTAGTTGTTCCAACAACATACACTTTTTCACCTTTTACATTAGTTATGGAAGCAGTTCGAATAGAAGGGCCTGTAAGCGTAACTCCTCCTCTTAAATTACCTTCAACTTGTGTAAAATTTGTACCATCGGATGTATGAAAAATTCCTTCAATGTTATAATTAGATAGCGTAACTAATACTTCATTTGCATCAAATGGATTTATAGAAATGCAAGAAACATACGATCCTGCTGAAACATCTGGTAAACTTAACTCCTGAACTTGAGAAGTTGAATTCCCCTGATTCGCATTGGTAACTTTGTAAATCATGGGAATCTTAGTTGGCGAGTTGCTCATATCAGAACCTGCGAAATAAAGAATATTAGCAGGCTGCAAACTTGTGGCTAGAGCTGAAATTCCCAAATTATTTGTTGTTTTAAAGGAAGTAACATTTATCCAACTACTAGCTTCGTTAGCTCCGCCATCAGTTGTTCTATAAATTGTCGTACTAGAAGGATAATAGATAATGTCTTCATTGTTTTTATCTACTTCAAAAGGGTGAATAAATAATTGGCCAGAAGCGGCTTCTGGCGTGATTTCACCAAAATATGATAGTTGACCAGTTGAATTATTTATGTTAAAACGTTGTAAAGTTCCGTTTTGCGACGATGAGTAGATTTGCTGTTTTCCATAGAAAGAAAAAGCACCATCACCACTTGAAATATCATCCGAAAAGGATGACCCAACATCAAAAATGGGTGAACCATTATCTTGAGTACCACCCAAAATTCCTTCGTAACCATTTTCTCTACTAATTGAAATATGATAAAATTGAGTAACATAATAGCCGCCATTTTTATTAGCCCAACTAACAGAACTCGACTTAACATCATTTGTAAATGAAATACCACCATCATGTGCACTCCAAGCTGCATCTGGATTTGCTGGGTCGAATACAAAAGCATGTTGATCTGGGTGATGATTTGTATAAAGTGCGTAAGAATTATTGGCTTTAGTATAACCACCTATCCAAAAAGAGGAAATCGCTGAAGCACTCGGAGTATCACCTGTATATTGTTTGTTCGCAAATCCATTGGCGGATTTAAATAAATTAAGTGCGCCAATAACAACAAAGTTTTCATCATCTGGTTTTACTGTTAAGACCATATTATAATTGAACTGTTGTGCAAATTTTTCAGAAGTTTTTCCAGAAAACTCGGGAATAAAACTACTTCTATCAGAAAGAGAACCATCAAATAAATTGATTTTAAAAAAACTTACACCAGAACTATTGGTTAAAACATAGAGGATATTTTGATTAGAAGGAGCTAATGCTAAAACGCTTCTAGTGTAAGAAGAGGGGAATGTATTTGGCGTAATTGAAGTCCAAGAAATTCCATTATCATCTGAATAATAAATACCTGAATTTGGTTCAGCTATATCGTCATCTAAGCCATCTGCTGATAAACTTGCAATGATACGACCAGTATTTGAAATAACTACATCAACATATTGAAAGGAACCAAATTTGCCTAATACTACACTCCAAGAGGTGCCATCATCTGTTGATTTCAACAAAATACCAGCATGACTTGCTACATATACATCGCCATTAGAAGGATTAATAGCAACTTTACTCATATAGTCATAAATTGAATTCCAAGTTGTTATGTTGGGATTTGTTGCGCTTGGTAATAATGACCATGATTCCCCATTATCCACGGATTTGAAAATTCCATACCCTCTGAAACCAGAAGCTGGAGAACCTGCAGAGTTTCCATTAAACTCACCTGTAACGGCATACCAATTTTGTTCAAAACCTGTTCGAGTATCTTGAGCAATAGAAGTTACATTCATGTTTTGATAATCTGGAGTTTTTAAAAACCATGTTTTTCCATTATCCGTTGATTTCCAAATACCTCCAGAAACACTTCCAATAATTAATGTAGAAGTGTTTTTTACATCAAACGTAACAGCACGAGTTCTGCCCCCAACATCAAAAGGACCTGCTTGCACCCAATTAAATTTATCTCCACTTGTTTTAAACATTTGAGATTGTTTTTTCCATTGTAATTCATGAATTCGAGCTTGTGGTGGTATTTTACCTGTTTTCGGGTCTCTCATTAACAAATTGAAATACTCTGAACGTCCAATTTTTCGTTGTTCTTTTGGAAGTTTTTTAGAAAAGTTCAATTTATTTTCAAGTAATGTCTTACCTGAATCAATTTTATTAGGTATAGTATTTACATAAATATTCGTAACAAGATAAATACATAAAATTATCGTAAGAGCTGAAATAAAGCTTAAGCGAAGAAGATTTTTAGAGTTAAATGACATGTAAAAATTGTTTCAGTGTTAAGTAACAAACAAATAATTTGAAGAAAATGAGATTTTGCAAAAAAACAAGCTAAATGTAGCCTTGCAGAAATAACGATTAATGTCGAATAATAATCACTAATTCTTAAAACAAGAAATGAAAAGTGTAATCCTTTAATTTCCCTTATCTATGGGTGGTTTATTGAATTTCGTTGTTTCATAGCACTTCGAAAAGTCGCTTTTCCGGTTTAAATCTTTCTGTATATTACCAATTCTCCGAATAATTGGAAGAAAACTACTTTACGTGATAAGCTCATGGGTGATTTATTGAATTTTATCGATTGAAATTAAAAGGAATGAGTAAAAAAGCTAATTTTGTTCAAGCCAAATAAGTTAATCAAGATTTCACACTTGCCTTAAAACTCTTTTTTTTACTTAATTTGGTTTTTAAAATAAAATTTGACTTTCAGGCAATTTGTATTTGAGTATTAAAACACCTAGTCAATTTGTATTTTCTATAGAATAAACGTGAATTGATGCAAAGACACTTTTAAATCTAATTCGTAAAGAAGTCATAAAATATTGATAAAATTCAAATTGTAACAAAATAATCGCTATGAATTCAAATCTAAATGCACAAAATGATGTAGAAGTCATCGTTTTAGGCTCAACAGGGCAGTTAGGTTCTGAGTGGATTGAAGTGTTAAAACAAAAAGGTGTTCATGTAATCGGATTTAATTCACAAGAATTAGATATCACTGATTTTGAAAAAGTAGATCGTATTCTTACCGAAATGAAGCCCAATCTACTACTTAATTGTTCCGCCTATACAAATGTTGATAAGGCAGAAAAAGAATGGGAAAAGGTCTTATTAATTAATGCACATGCTGTTGGAAATCTAGCCCAAATCTGCGCAAATAATAACATTAAACTGGTTCATTTTTCTACAGATTATGTTTTTTCAGGTTCAATAGATGATGTAAATACTTATCCAAATGGATATTCGGAGGGTGATAATACTGCGCCAAAAGCCAACTATGCCATCTCAAAATATCTGGGCGAATTATATATACGCGAAAAAAAATTAGATTACCTTATTATTCGAGTTGCTTGGCTTTGTGGTAAAAATGGAACTAATTTCGTTAAAACTATGCTCAGATTGGCAAAAGATAGAAACGAGTTGTCAATAGTTAACGATCAGTTTGGTTCACCTTCATTTACTGATAATGTAATTGAAAACACGATAATTTTATTAAGTCGAAAAGCAAAAGGAACATATCATATAAGTTCAACAGGTATTACCAATTGGGCCGAATTGGCAGCAAAAACCTTTGAACTAAAAGGATTATCGATAAATGTGAAACCGATAGACTCAAATGAATGGCCAAGTCCAGTAAAAAGACCACATTTTTCGAAATTGAATACAGAAAAAATTGAACAAATAAACGGAATTAATCTTGAACATTGGACTGTTGGATTAAACCGATTACTAAATAAACTTACTAATTGATATATATATATTATGCTATTTGAAAAAACACCAATACCAGGACTAATTGTAATAAAACCAAAACTATTTGGTGATGAAAGAGGTTTTTTTTACGAGTCTTTCAGAAAAGATTTGGCTTCTAAACAAGGGATAAATGAAGATTTTGTCCAAGATAATTGTTCTCGATCAGTAAAGAATACATTGAGAGGAATGCATTATCAGATTGAGCAAACTCAAGCAAAATTAGTTAGTTGTACCTATGGAGCTGTTCTAGATGTAGTGGTTGATGTTCGTAGAGGCTCTCCAACATTTGGTGAACATTATTCGGTTGAGTTAAATCATGATAATCATTGGATGATGTTTATTCCAAAAGGTTTAGCTCACGGATTTTCTGTACTTTCAGACATCGCTGATTTTATGTATAAATGTAGCGATTATTATTTACCTCGTGGAGAAAGGGGAGTGCTTTGGAATGATGAACAGTTTGGAATTGACTGGAAAGTTGAAACTCCAATCTTATCTGAAAAAGACACTAAACATCCACGTTTAACCGAAATTAACGAAAACGACTTACCCGTATTTTTACCATGAGTAAACGAATTATTGTAACTGGTGGTGCCGGTTTTATTGGATCGAATTTAGTTTTGCACCTGTTAGCAAAATATCCCGATTATCATATTCTCAATTTAGACAAGCTATCCTACGCTTCCGATTTACGATTTTTGGATGGAGAAAAAGAAAACCCTAACTATCAATTTGCTCAAGTTGACATTGTTGACCGCGCAAAAGTGAAAGAAATTATTCGTGAGTTCAAGCCTGATGGAATTATTCATTTAGCGGCAGAATCTCATGTGGATAATTCCATTTCTGGTCCAGAACCATTTTTCTATTCTAATGTGATTGGGACCTTTAATTTGCTTGAAGAATTCAGACATTGGTGGCTAGAAAATAATAAACCTGAACATTTTAGATTTCATCATGTTTCAACCGATGAAGTATATGGTTCTTTAGGCGCTGAGGGATTCTTTACCGAGGAAACGCCTTATGCTCCAAATTCACCTTATTCAGCTTCTAAAGCAGGTTCTGACTTTGTGGTTCGTTCCTATTTTCACACCTATCACATGAATGTAGTTGTAACCAATTGTTCGAACAACTATGGTCCTCATCAACATGACGAAAAATTAATTCCTACTGTAATTCGTAATGCGTTTAAGCACAACAAAATTCCTATTTATGGAAAAGGTGATAACATTCGCGATTGGTTATTTGTAAGGGATCACTGTAAAGCCATAGATGAAGTATTTCATAGTGGAAGAAGTGGCGAACACTATAATGTTGGTGGACATAACGAATGGACAAATTTGGATTTAGTTCATTTATTGTGTGATGTAATGAATGAAGTTGTTGGCAATGGTCCTAATGGAGATTATAAAAATCTGATTTCATTTGTAACCGACCGACCTGGACATGATTTACGTTATGCTATTGATCCGAGTAAAATTGAAAACGAATTAGGTTGGAGAAATACGCAAGATTTTATGGCTGATATCAAAACAACTGTAAAATGGTATATTGATAGATATTCGAAATAATCATTTCGTTCTAAAATTCTAAGCCGGGTAATTCTGGCTTTTTTTATTTCAATAAGCTCAAATCAGCCTACGCTTTTTAAAATTAACAAAAGAACTATTTCGAATTTCGGACTTTGACATTTTGTAAAGTGAATTATTTTGTTAACGGTTTTATATAGCATAGTTAATGAAAACAAGAGCGTATTCGCATCAAATTAAGCTTAGTTCATATCTGTTATTTGGTCATGTTGTGCTCCGACCTAGCATTTTAGCCTAAGAACCAATCTATTCAAAAAAAAGTGATTGTTGCGTAAAAGATATTGGACAAAGATAGCACTTCGTGGGTCTTCGAATCGAAATAGAGGAAGGACACGGTATGACCATTGTTTTGCGAAAACTACGACCTTATTTTTTGAAACGAAGTCCGAAATTGAGACATAATTCTGAAATGTAGATTTTAGCAAAAAAAATCGGCGATACTGCGCAGTTTGGACAGGTGAAAAGCGAAAAAATCGACTTTCTAAAATGGGAACTAAAAATATTTTTTCAATTATTTAAAAAACGAATGAAAAGATCAATACAAAAAAAAATACACAGATTGCTGAAAAAACACATTTAGGAACAAATATATACTAAAAATTGATTGAACTTAGATTATCATTGGCAATGATACCTTACTATAATTTTAAGAATGAAAAATATTAACAATTATTTATTAGAAGTTCTACTTGTTTTTTATAATATTAACAATTAAAAGAAAGTGTGTTAAAATAAGGTCTAGTGAATTGAAGAGGTTAAAGAAGAAAGCTATTTATCAAATGAAATCTGCATTAAATAAGCAGATACTTCTTCATATTTTATGGATTATTTTTTTTATGCAACCCATAAGTGGCTTAAATGCACAAAGTCTGCAATTTAATTCATTAACTATTGAGAATGGATTATCTCAAAATACCATAAATGCGATAATACAAGATGATTTAGGATTAATTTGGATTGCAACTCAAGAAGGGTTTAATAGATATGATGGCAATGAATTCAAAGTTTATAAACAAAATACAAAAGAGCCCCAATTAGGTCCGATCAGTAATTGGATTACTTCATTACACATCGACAATTTTGGAACAATTTGGCTAGGCACAAATGGTACTGGAATCTCACGATTTAACCCAATAACGGAACATTTTGAGCATATTGCTGAATCAAATTTGAGAAGTGGTTCTATTGAAGATATTAGCACAAAAGATTCAACACTATTTCTAGCATGCGCTAATGGCGGTGTTCTTACTTGGGATTTTTCAAATACTGAAATTATAAAGAATAGATCTTTGCATGCTTTAATCCCTAAAATAGTAGAAGAGAAAATTGTTGCCACAAAAGAGTTACAATGGATTGCAAATGGTGAATTAGCCGTAGCATCGCCAAGTCATGGTTTATTAATTTATTCTTTTAAGACAAATACAATCCGTAGCATCGAAAGTTTAACAGGTGAAATAATTAATCCCTCATCACTAGATTACAATTCAACAAAACGTGATTTATATATTGGAACGAGTAAATCTGGCGTTTGGAAATACAATCTTAACGATCAAGTTTTAAAAAAGATAAATCAAATTAAAACAAACGATTACGTTCATTTTATAATTGAGCACCATAAACGTTTAATCGTCGGAACTGATAAAAAAGGCTTAATCGTTTTTAATAGTGAAAATGAGCCAACGATTCGGCAATATGTATCTACTAGTTCAAGCTCAGGAATTACGGACAATACCCTCTTATCTGTATTTATTGATCGGCATGAAGGTTTATGGATAGGAACATTTTTGAGTGGAATTGTTAACTCTAATCCATTCCATAATGTTTTTAATAATATTGAACATGAAGCGAATAATCCTCAATCGCTGCGTAACGATTTTGTTCGAGGGATGGCGGAAGATGAATTTGGGAATGTGTGGTTAGCCATTCGAAATGGAGGAATTTCCATTTTGAAGAATGATTACAAAACGTTTGATTCAACATTAGAAAAAAAGATAAATGCAATTCTTCCTACTCAGTTTATAAATACCGTAACATTCGATAAAAAATCGAATGTCTATATTTCTACATTGGGATTTGGAGTGTACAAGATAAATCTAAAAACATTTAAAACTGATCAGTTTAATGTTTCCCAAAAAGGACATCAAAAGCTATTAGATAATGATGTTCGAATGGTTTATGTTGATGAAAATGAACAATTATGGATTTCTAGTGGTCTGCAAAACAGAGGAGGCCTAAATGTAATCGACGAAAAAAAGAAGCAAAATTTTGCATTAGAAGTCCGTAATAAATCTATTAGCGCAATTCCTAATGCTCAAATAAATGTGATATTTCCATTTGATAAGAATCGTTTACTCATTGGTTCTTTTGATGGTTTAAGTGTAGTTACAAAAAAAAGAAACGAAGTATATACCGCCGATGATCTTGAAATAAAGAATTATGTTTCGATTCAAAGTGACAGTACATCACTAATTGGAAACGTAATTAGTTCTATCTATCGGGATAAAAAAGGAGATATTTGGCTTGCTTCATATGGAACGGGATTCAATAAGCTAGTCATAAAAGAAGATTCAAGCTTTCAATTTATTCGATATGGTGAACAAAAAGGATTAACCGTTTTAGGTATTTTTGGAATATTAGGTGATGAAAAAGATCAATTATGGTTTAGTACAAACAAGGGCTTAATTAAAGCTGTACCAATGATTTCTAAGACATCTGAATTTAAGTTTGAACGTTATTTAAAAGAAGATGGCATTTTATCTACTCAATTTAACCAATGGTCTGCGCTAAAGTTGAGCAATTCTAAACTAGTTTTTGGAGGGTTAAAAGGAATAACTCTGTTTAATCCAGATTTAGTTACTACAAAGCCGTTTAATCAACCTGTTATTTTTAGTGAATTTATTGTAAATGGTAATCCTGTGAATGGTGACTCTAGCGTTACCTATAAAAAAAACTATGAACTTGATTATAGTCGGAATAGCTTAGGATTTGAGTACACGGCAATTAGTACTTTCGGAACAAAGAGAATTCATTATAAATACAAATTAGAAGGGTTCAATGATAATTGGATTGATGCTGGAACACGAACGTTCGCCACATTTACAAATATACCACATGGCGATTATATATTTAAGGTAAAAGCAATAGATGCAAATGAAAATGAATCTATCAAAATTGCTTCCATTTCTATTAAAATATTCCCCCCATTTTATTTAACAATTCCTTTTATTTTAAGCGCTCTCTTTCTCATAGGATTATCCATTTTCTCGATTATTCGTTATCGGGAGAATCATTTACTTAAAGCAAATAAAGAACTTGAACAAAAAATAACTGAAAGAACCGCAGTTTTATTAGAGCGAACAGCTGAACTAGAATTGAAAACCAAAGAAGCTGAAAAAGCCAATAGTGCTAAAACAGATTTTCTTGCTGGAATGTCGCATGAATTACGAACACCATTAAATGCGATTTTAGGATTTTCGCAATTATTATATAAATCAGAAGAATTACCTGCACGTTTTCGTTCGTATTCTGAAACCATGTTTAGAAGTGGAACTCATTTATTATCAATGATTAATGATGTGCTCGACTTATCAAAAATAGAAGCAGGTAAAATGGAAATAAAACCGTTAACGTGTAAACTCGATTCACTAATTCAAGATATTCGTTTTATGTTCGAAATGCAGTGCTCAAAGAAAAACATAACGTTTTCGATTACTTTGCATGATGATATTCCTGATTATTTGATTTTAGATAACTCCAAAATAAAGCAAGTATTTATCAATTTAATTGGAAATGCATTAAAGTTTACTTCAGAAGGTGGGATTACCGTAAGCTTAAGAAAGATCAATTTATCATCGATACCTAAAGCTGACTTTTCTACCTTTAAAAATGAAAATAACAATGAGATTATTGATTATATATTGGTCGAGGTAAAAGATTCGGGTAAGGGAATTGACCCCACTAAACTAGTTGATATTTTTGAACCCTTTAAACAACATGAATCTGTTGGTTATGCAGGAACTGGTTTGGGTTTATCTATTTCATCAAAATTGATTGAATTACACAATGGTTTTATGTGTGCTTCATCAAAACCAGGATTTGGATCAAGCTTTTCTTTTGGAATCCCCCTAATTACTAGTTCCAGTTCAGACCTAAATAAGATTGAAGAACTAGATGAGAATGTGCATTTACAGGAGGGTTTAACTGTAAAGGTACTCATAGTTGATGATATTGAATCGAATCTCGATGTACTTGATTCAATATTAAGTTTAGCGGGATTTACAGTTACAAGTTGTTCAACAGGGTTTGATGCACTTGATACATTTTCAAAGTATGAATTTGATATTATTTTACTTGATTTGCGTATGCCAGAAATAGATGGTATTGAAGTGATGCAAAAAATCCGGGAGTCAGAAGCTGGAAAATCGTTGCCAATTATAGCTGTTACTGCAAGTATATTTGATGAGAGTAAAGAAGATTTAATAAAACTTGGGTTTGATGAAGTTGTTCTTAAACCATTTAAAAACAGTGAATTATTTTCAGTAATGGATCGTTTTCTTGATGTGACTTTACTAAGAACTCCATTTGAAATTCAAAAAAAATCTTTAGATAATCTTGATTTATTAATTGAACAATTTTTTCGTATATTTTATTCCTTTGATGCAGAGAAAAAAGAGCAATTTCTTGATGCATTGATCATGACAGATTCAGATCAAATTTTACAATGGATAAAAGAAAATAAGGCTGATACAGTAATTTGGAATCGATTAGAAGAAGAAGTGCATAATAAAAACTATAAGTTTATTCTCCAATTATCAGAGAAATTGAATTGAGTAAAAATATGATAGCAAAGAGTGATAGTTTTATAATTTGAAATCTTATGAAGAATAAAAATATTTACTGAGTATTAATCTGTCTGTTTTTTTAACAAAAAAGACGATTTAATTATACCAAAGAAAAGATTAAATTATCAAAATGGTATTTTTAATCATTTATTAGATACTCAAATTCAGACTTCGTTTCTAAACAAACTTCACTAGTTTTTGCAAAAAAAGTCATCCCGTGTCTCAGCACGATTCGAAGAACCATATAGTGTAATCTCGGTCAAAATCTTTTTACGCAATTAGCAGTTCTTTTGTATAGGTTAAGTTCTTAGGCTGAGATGCTGGGTCGAAGCCCAGCATGACACGATTCGATTCGAAGAACCTTGAAGTGCTATCTCGATTTACTATCTTTTTACGCAATTAGCAGTTCTTTTGTACAGGTTAAGTTCTTAGGCTGAGATGCTGGGTCGAAGCCCAGCATGACACGATTCGATTCGAAGAACCTTGAAATGCTATCTCGATTTACTATCTTTTTACGCCGTAAACAGTTCTTTTGTATAGGTTAAGTTCTTAGGCTGAGATGCTGGGTCAGAGCCCAGCATGACGAAATGACGAACGTGAAATAATAATAATATTTGCTCATAAGCTATTGTTTTTATTTTTTTTGCAAAATTGAACCTTTTTTTAAAAAATCATAAACTATACAAAAGGTCTAAGGCCGAATTTAAGTTCACATAATAATAAAATGTTGTAAACCTAAATCAACTCTAAAAAGTCGATTCTTTCGAATTATACCCTTAAAAATCCTGCGAATTCGATGAATATTTTACTGAAAACTACTATTCGGAGTACACTCAAACCTAAAAATCGAATTTATGATTTTGCAAAAGGTAGTTCTCTAAACAAAAAAAGGTAGCCAAACGACTACCTTTTTAAGTTCAATAAAGTGATAAACGAATTACTTGTTCATCAATCTTTTTAATGTCTCGCCCATTACAGCAGGACTTTCGCAAACGGTAATTCCCGCAGCTTCTAATGCTTTCATTTTTTCTTCTGCTGTACCTTTACCGCCAGACACAATTGCGCCAGCGTGACCCATTCTGCGACCAGCAGGAGCCGTACGACCTGCAATAAACGCAATTGCTGGTTTTTTGCAGTTTTCTTTCATCCATGCAGCAGCTTCTTCTTCAGCAGTTCCACCGATTTCACCGATTAGAACAATTGCATCTGTATCAGGATCATCGTTTAATAATTTAACCGCATCTAGGTGAGTTGTTCCAATTACAGGATCACCGCCAATACCGATAGCTGTACTTTGCCCTAAACCTGCTTTAGTTAACTGATCAACTGCTTCATAGGTTAAGGTTCCAGAACGAGAGATAACACCGACACGACCTGGAGTAAAAATATTTCCTGGCATGATACCGATTTTTGCTTCACCTGGAGTGATTACCCCTGGACAGTTAGGCCCAATTAAGGTTGCACCATGACGATTTACAATTTCTTTTGCAACAATCATGTCTTTTACAGGAATGCCTTCAGTAATACAAATAATAACTTTAATTCCAGCTATAGCGGCTTCAATAATAGCATCACCAGCAAAAGCAGGAGGTACAAAAATTACAGATGTATTTGCTTGTGCTTTTTCAACAGCATCAGCTACGGTGTTAAAAACTGGACGATCTAAGTGTGTTTCTCCGCCTTTACCAGGCGTTACTCCACCGACTACATTAGTTCCATATTCAATCATTTGACCGGCATGAAACGTACCTTCGTTTCCGGTGAAACCCTGAACTACTAAGCGGGTATGTTTTCCGACTAATACACTCATTTAATCTGAATTGGTTTGGATGATTAAGGTTTAAAATTTCGCCTCAAATATACCCACATTGGCGCTTAACGACAAGCAAAGCGCTTACAAATCCCAATATTTTGTTATTCAATCACCTATTTAATAAAATATATATGAGTTTTATGTGGTTTGAATTCTTAACAAATGAACTTCATGTATTACAACATTTAATGCCAAGTATGCTTAATTTGGCTGATTATCTGTTAAAAAGCCGTGAAACAGAAAACAATCTCTTCATGAATTATCAATAAAAATTAAAGCAACATGAAATCTATTTTATTAGCATGGTCTTTATTATTCAGTTCGCAGCTTAATCAAGCGCAAAGCAACTTAGTTCTTGTGACTCCTGGAATAAGTCCAGACGGAAACACAATTGCTTTTTCTTTTCAAGGTGATATATGGACTGTTTCAGCAAATGGTGGAAAAGCAGTTCGTTTAACAATTCATCCAGCTTATGAGAGTATGCCACGATTTAGTCCAGATGGAAAAACTATTGCATTTACGTCTAATCGTTATGGCAATAATGATGTTTTTTTGATTCCTGTGGGAGGTGGAGTCCCTAATCAATTAACGTATCGTTCATCAGATGATGTTTTTTCATCATGGAAAGGAAATGATGAACTTGTTTTTAGTACTTCTCGTGATTTTAAACAAATTGAGAGAAATGCTGAAGTTTACACCGTTTCTGTAAAAGGAGGAACGCCACAAAGAACCTTAGATGCTTTTGGATATGATCCAATCTATTCACCAAATGGAAGATTTTTAGCTTTCGTAAAAGGAGACATTAATCCTTTAGTTCGTAAAGATTATTCAGGTTCATCAAATAGAGAAATTTGGACTTACGATACAAAAAATAAGAATTTCACAAAGTTGAACTTGTTTTCAACAAATGATGCTTATCCACATTGGGTAAACGATAACACCTTGTTTTTTATGAGTTCAGAAGCTGGTAATTACAATATTTATTCCGTTGGGATTGATGGAAATGGTAAACAAGCTGGTGATCCATCAAAAATCACAAGCCTAAAAGCTGAAGAACAAATCATGCGTTCTTTTTCCATGTCTTATGATGGGAAAGCGCTTGTTTTTGAACAAGGAGATGGACTCTTTTTGATGACAGAAAAGAATGGAACGTATTCTGCTCCCAAAAAAGTAACTATTAAAATCAGCGCTGATCAACGAAATGACGCAAGTGAATTAAAAACGGTAAAAACAGGTGCGAATGAATATGCGATTTCACCAAATGGCAAATTAACCGCTTTTGTTTATCGTGGTGAAGTCTTTATTAGGCAAGCCGATAAAGAAAAATCAAGAGCAGTAAATGTTTCAGATAGTCCGTATCGTGATATGAATCCTGCTTGGTTAAATGATTCTGTTTTAGTTTTTGTGAGCGATCGATTTGAATCAAACTTTGAATTAGTGGCAGTAAAATCAGATGATCCTAAAGAGTCAGATTTATTTAAAACCCTAAAGCGTACAATTGTTCGATTAACCGATTCAAAAGAAGACGAATCAAATCCTGTTGTTTCCAATAATGGCGAAAAAGTTGCTTACATGAATGGAAGAGGTCGTTTCTTGGTTTCTGAAATTTCTTCAGATTTAAAACTTAAAAAAACGATTAAATTTTATGATGGCTGGGCATCCGTAGATCAAGTAACTTGGAGTCTGGATGATAAATGGTTGGCTTTTTCAATGACCAATTTAGAATTTAACCGAGAAGTATTTATTCAAGCTACAGATAATTCATCAAAAGCGGTAAATATTTCAATGCATCCTAGAAGTGATTATTCTCCATTTTGGAGTGCAGATGGCTCAAAATTAGGTTTTGTCTCAGAAAGAAATAATTTGAGCGAAGATATTTGGTTTGTTTGGTTAAAAGCGGAAGATTTTGAACGTTCAAAAACAGATTGGGAAGAATATGAAAAACCAAAAGAAACACCTGCTAAAAAAGATGATAAAAAATCTAAATCAAGCAAAAAAGAAGAAGTAAAACCCATTCAAATTGACTTTGACGGCATTTATAAACGGGTTGTACAAGTCACTTCTTTCTCTGGAAGTGAACGTGATTTTGTGATCTCTAAAGATGGGGAAACATTTTATTATACAGCAGAAAATACATCAGAAAAAGGAAATGATTTATATAGTATAAAATGGGATGGTAAAAAGCTAACTGAACTAACTAAAGGTGGAAGTAATCCTAGAGGTTTACGTTTAGATAAAGAAGGTAAATATGTTTATTTCATGAAAGCAGGAGGTTCGATAAATCGATTAGATGTAAAATCTTCCAAAACGGAAATCTTACCATATTCAGGAAAAATGACTATTGATTTTGTAGCAGAAAAAGCTCAAGTTTTTGATGAAGCTTGGAGAACTTTACGCGATGGATTTTATGATCCTAATTTCCATGGAAACAATTGGGAAAAATTAAAAACTAAATATCGTGATTTAGCCATAAACACTTCTATAGATGTCGATTTTGCATTAGTCGTCAATTATATGCTTGGAGAGTTAAACGCTTCACACATGCGATTTACAACGCCAAGAAGAGATGAAACTCAAGAAGTGAGAACCGGTCTTTTAGGAACTGAACTTGAGCCAACTAAAGGCGGAGTAAAAGTAACTCATGTTGTTCCAAATACACCAGCCGATAAATCAGTATCAAAATTAATGGAAGGTGATATAATCACTTCTGTTGATGGCGTTGAAATAAAAGAAAACGTAAATGTTTATGCTCTATTGAATGGCAAAGTTGATGAACAAGTTGTTTTAACTGTAAAAGGAAAAGACAAAAAAGATCGGGAAGTTGTTATTCGACCTGTTTTGAGTATTAGACAAGAATTATATAATGAATGGGTAGAAAATCGCAGAAAACTTGTCGAAAAATGGTCAAATGGAAAATTAGGTTACATTCATGTTCAAGGGATGAATATGCCAAGTTTTGAGGTTTATGAGCGTGATTTCACTGCTGCAGGCTACGGAAAAGAAGGAATGTTAATCGATGTACGATATAATGGTGGTGGATTTACTACTGATTATTTAATGACAACATTAACGTATAGTCAACACTCCTATACTATTCCAAGAGGCGCAGCTAAAGATTTAGAAAAAGAAAAATCTAAGTTTAGAGGATATTATCCGATTGGAGAGCGTCTTGTTTTTGCAGCATGGACAAAACCATCGATAGCTTTGTGTAATGAAGGTTCTTACTCAAACGCAGAGATATTCTCTCATGCTTATAAATCTGCCGAAGTCGGAAAATTGGTTGGCTTACCTACAAACGGAAGTGTAATTTCTACAGGTGGACGTGGTCTGATTGATGGTTCTTTTGTTCGTTTACCATTTAGAGCTTGGTTTACCAAGAAAACGGACTTGAATCAGGAAGTAAAAGGGCCAGCTGTTCCAGATATTGAAGTAATGAATAGGCCAGATTGGCAATTAAATGATAATGATGCACAGTTAAAACGTGCTGTTGAAGAGTTACTCAAAGAAGTGAACTAAGTAATTAAATAAAAAAAAGACTCACAGTCCTTAAAGAACTGTGAGTCTTTTTTTTATTTAATTTACTTTTAGTTTTTCAATTGTTCTTCTAAGAACTCAAAATAAACTTTACCATAAAGTAATTGATAACTTGCACCATTATACGCAACTCCGTGATTACCTTTAGGATAAATTCTTAAATCAGCATCTATACCAGCACTTGTTAATGCCGTAACAAATTGGAAAGAATGCTGAACATGAACGTTTTCATCCATAGTTGAGTGAACTAGAAGAATTTTACCAGATACTTTCGCTGCATTTGTAGTTACGCAAGTATTGGTATAACCATCGTTATTATCAGCTAGAATATCCATATAGCGTTCAGAATAGATGGAATCATATAATCTCCAATCTGTAACAGGTGCAGCTACAATGGCGGCTTTAAAAGCATCAGGATGATTTGCCATGGTAAACGAGCTCATAAAACCACCATAACTATGACCACGAATAGCTCTGTTTTCAGAAGAAATCCAAGATTTAGTTCCTAAATAATTAGCAGTTTCAACGAAATCGAAGGCTTCGTATTTACCCAAGTGTTTGTAAACTACTTTTTCGAAAACGCCACCATAACCACCAGATCCACGATTATTCACAGAAGCGATAACGTAACCATGTTCTAATAAGAATTGTTGCCAAGCGCTAACACCAAATTCGTTGTAAACGCTTTGAGCCCCAGGTCCACCATAAATGTCTAGCATTAAAGGATATACCTTGGTAGAATCAAAATTGTGTGGTTTTAGAAGGTAGCCATCTAAGGATTGACCATCAGAAGTGGTGAAGGTAAAAAACTCACGAAGTGAAATTTTATCTGAAACTTCTGCAAATGAAGCTGAGTTATCTGCAAGATTGGTAATAATTTTTTGTTTTCTTGCATCCCAAAGTTCTACAGTTAATGGTTTTTTTGCTGAAGAATAAGAGTCAATGAAATAACGTCCGTTTGGTGATAAATCGATTCTGTGGCGACCTTCTTCTTGGGTTACTAATTTTTTCTTTTTGCCATCGTAACGAACTACATATAATTGTCTGTTTAATGGAGAAACCTCGGTAGAAGAATAATAAATCAAGTTTTTCTTTTCGTCGAAACCATGCACAAAAGTAACTTCGTACTTACCTGATGTAACTTGATTTAAGAGTTTTCCATTGTAATCGAAACGATATAAATGCTGGAATCCATCACGTTCTGAAATCCAGAAAAATTCTTTTCCATTACTTGGGAAGAAAATAAAATGAGAAATTCCTGCAAAGAAATCATACACATCAATCCAAGCTTTTGATTCTTCTTCAACAACTAATTTTCCACAACCGTCTCGAACATCAAAAAAGTGAATTTTCAAGTGATTTTGTTTACGGTTTAAAACCATAACAGATAAAAAGTGATCTTTTCCTGTCCAATTAATTCTTGGAATGTAATATTCACCCATTTCGTTCACATCAAGCCATCTTTGTGATTTATCAGCTATTGTGATAACTCCAATTTTTACTGTTGGATTGGGATCGCCAACTTTTGGGAATCTGATTTTTGTGTAATCAGGACGTTGCGATTCATAATCAGTCATTTGAAATTCTGGAACCTGATTTTCATCTTCTTGCCAGTATGCTATGTATTTTGAATCTGGTGACCATTCCCAAGCTTGGTACAATCCGAATTCTTCTTCATAAACCCAACCAAAATGGCCATTAAAAATATGATCGGTTGCATCATTAGTTAATTGAGTTTCAGAATTGTTAGACATTTCACGAATGAAGAGGTTACCACCACGTTCAAAGCCCATCATTTTACCGTTTGGTGAGAGTTGAGCTGTACGTGCATCTTTTGCTGCTAAAGTCAATTCTTTTGTGGCAACATTGTATAAATAGAAATCTGCAATACCGCTATTACGATAAATTGGGCGGAAATTTGATTTAAATAATAAGAATTTTGAATCCGCAGACCATTGGAAAGAAGAATAAGTGAAAGGTGTTTCTGTTCCAGGAATCATTAAGCCTTCACCATCAAAAATTAATTCATCTTTTTTCTTTGATGGCTGATAAGAGCGAATTTCGCGTTTTTTAGTTTCTGTATTTGTTTGGTAGTAGGAGTACTTCTCGCCACCATCAAACCAATTTACACTGGAAGGGCCTCTTTGAGTAGTAATTTTCCCAACTGTTGCTTGGGATTCTTTAAATGTTGAGAAGCTTTGAGCTTGAGCAATAATAGAAATACTGAAAAGTAAGATCAGTATTAAGGATATTTTTTTCATATCTACATTCATTTTATTTTTAAAAGTAACAGCCTTAAATTTAATGATAATACCCGAGTTTATCTGAATTCTTTGTTAATGCTTGGTTACGAAGTGTAACAAGTTGAAAATGAAAGAGAGTTAAAATTGTATGTAGAACTAAATAGGTTGCATTAAGTCGAAATATAAATCATGAAGTTTAGTTAAGGATAGAAAGGTTAACTTGTTATTTGCGAGGGGAAAAGAAATAGTTTAATTATGTGAATAATAAATGTGTTTCTACAGTTCGAAAGAGAACTGTAGTTTCAGTCCAATTCGATAGGCCAATTTTTTTACTTGAACAGGTCAAATTCTTCGAATTCGCCGAATATGTAATAGAAACTACTTCTTGGAGTATAGTAAAGTTTTTTAGGAATTTGAGTCCACTTAAAACATTCGATTTTTTTTAGGACAGCTTAAATTCTTCAAATATATAATTGAAAACTATTTTTCGGCGCAAGCTCAAGCTTTTTTTTAACTATGAAATGTAAAATTAAAGCATTGAATTCATTGTTTAGAAATAATAAAACTTGATGCATTCTATAAAACAATTTGCTTAATCAGCATTTTCTTCAAAACGATTTAACCATTCTGATGGACTTTTCCCCATTTGTGTTTTAAACGCTTGGCTGAAATAGGACAGAGAGTTATAACCACAAGCATAAGCAATTTCACTAATAGTAGCTTTGTCATTAATTAACATATCGATTGCTTTTTGAATTCGCATTTCTTGGATAATGTAGGAAGGTGATTTGCCTGTCGTCTTTTTAGTTTTTCTGAATAGAACAGATCTATCCATGTTTAACTGAATGGCAAGATCCGCAACATTAAAATTCGCATCAGATAAATTTTTTCCGATTACATTAATTAAGTCATCCGTCCATGTTGTAGGATTAGATGTGCTAGTGGTTAGTGTTGCCGTTTTTGAATCAAATTTATACAAAGTATTCCCATTTGAAAGTGTTTTTCTCAATCGTTTTTTCATTTCAAAAATCGATTTTACTTGGGCTAATAACAGTGCAGGAGGTAAGGGTTTATTTAAAAATAAATCAGCTCCTTTTTCTAAGGCTTCTTTTTTACTATTCTCTTGATCAACACCAGATAGAATAATTATTGGAATTCCAGCAAATAAAGGATCTTTTCGAACAACTTTTGTGAACTCAATTCCATCCATTCCGGGCATTTTATAATCCGTAATAATAATGTCGTGAGGTTCTTCTCGTAATTTTTCTAAAGCAATTAAAGCAGATTCACATTCTGTTACATCAAAATCATTTTTTAATGATTCTCTAATTAAAATTCTGAACGGTTTAAAATCATCGATACAGAGTACTCGTGGTTTTTTTGAATAGTGTTGTTCAAGTTCAAATTCTTCATCGTTAGAATAATCAGATTCAAAATCAGATTCAAAATCAGGATGATTTAATTTTGGTGTATCATTTTTTTCTTGGTTAGTAAATTCCGAAGCATTGAGTTCTGAACGGAATAGTGAACTTAAGCTTATTCCTTTTTGAACAGTAATTGGAATAGTAATTAAAATAGTAGAAGTTGTTGTTTGATTGCTTTCAATTTCATAGGAAAAAGAATTGGCCTTTAAAAGATTAAAAATATGTTCAAGTTTTAAATATTCAGCTGAAGCGGAAACGGTCTGATTGCTTAATGAAGCTAAAAAAGAATGAACTTTAGCGTGTTGAGAATTTTCTGAAATTTTAACCTGAATTGTAATTATAGCTTTCTGTTCATTTAAATTTGTTCTTAATGCTATATGAATTTTAAACTGATCATAGTTATCAATTTGATCCACGTCAGACAATAAAATCAGATAGTTAAGTAAATTTATTAAGGTGTATTGAAAATGAATTGCATCAAAAAAAGCGACAAGATTTAAGTTTTTATCTAGTTTAGATTCAAAATGAATAATCTGTTTATAGTTAGGAAATTCTTCGATATATCGAAGATAAAATTTTTCCAAAATATGATTAAGATTATTTTCACTTATTTTAATAGTGTAATTAGAATTTCGAATAGAATTGAGTTCAATAAAGGAGCTAAGTATATTTTCAATTAAAAATATTTTCCCCTGAGATTTATCTAGTTTTTGATTAATTAGATTATTAGTAGAAAATTCATCAGATGATGAAACTGATTTAATCGTTTCAGAAATGAAATTTACTGGCTCTTTCATTTCTTCTACAAGATTTGATATTAATATTTTATTTGATTCAATAAAGTGAAAAAGATCCACCGATTTTTGTTTTAATTCAGCTTTCTCAAATTCAATTTCAATTTCTTCGGTTTTGTGATCAATGAGTTGATGCAGAATATTTGATTTTTTTCTTAAATAGGTGTGGCGAATTCGTACTAATAAAACAATAATTGAAAGTAAAAAAAATATTAAAAAGCCAAAAAACCAGGTGCTTTTATACCAATCAGGTAAAATTCTAAGATTAAGATACGCCTTATAGACACTCCATTTTCCATTCAAATTCCGAGAAGTGACCTCAAACGTATATAAACCTGGCGATAAGTTCACAAAATCAACTCGTTCATTATTTTCTAAATAAGTCCATTCTTTTTGAACTGGAAGTAATCTGTACTTGTAGTATTTTTTATTCTGAGCAAAAGAAATTGAGCTGAAAATTATACTTAAACTTTTATAATCAGAGGGGATTTCGATTGATTGAGTGCCGTCGATAATAAAATTTTTTGAGTAAGAAAATACTTTTTGAATAGCTACATGAGGTTCAAAATCAGATAAAATGAAATTTTCTGGATTTATTTCTACGGCTCCTTTTTGATTAGCAAAAATCATATTTCCGTTTTTAAGCACAATTGCACTCGTCAAATTTCCTCCATTGAACTCATTATTTGGCAAACCATCATCTACAAAAAATGGAAAGCAGTTAATTGTAGAAATTGCGCCAGAAAAGAAATCACTTAATTCCTTTCTGTGTACATAAAATAAGCCTCTGTTTGTCGCCATCCAGAATCGACCAAATTGATCTGCTAAAATATTATGAATCGTATCATCAAATAAACCATTTGCTTTTTTAACGACATCAATCTTGAATTCATTAGAAGAGACTTTTATTCTGTGAAGACCATTTCCTTCAGTACCAACCCATAAAGTGTATTTTTCGGGCTTATTTTCAATAGGATCTAATAGAATGAATCGAAAAGAAGAATTTTCTAATTCTGTATTAGCATAAATTCGTTTAGTTCTTTTATAATCTGTTAATTGATAGAGTCCATCTTGTGTAACAGATACCCAAAGACTTGAATCTGGAGCTTCAAATACAAATTTATAATTGGTTTTCGAACTAATTGAGATAATTTCAGATTGATCAAAACTTGGTGTAAGGGAAGATTTTAAAAACAATCCATTTGAGGTTGAAAGCAAAATATTGTGATTATAATCTTCAAAAGCAGAATTAATGTTTAAGGTTTCTGAAACAGGAAGAGTTGATTTGATTACAGAATTATCTATGATTTGATAAATTCCATTAGAAACAGAAGCCACAAAAATGCCTTGAGTTTTAGACTGATACATAGAATGGTTGAATAAACCATGTTTTCCATCACCTAAACTAAAACGTTTTATTTCATCATTAGTTAAGGTATAGACACCATCACCATAACTGCCAAACCAAAGCTTTCCAGATTCATCTTCTAAAACGCTTAATATGTTATTACTCTTTGCATTAAGATCATGTTGAAGTTTATAGGTGAAAAATCGATTTTTACTTAAGCGAATTAACCCATTGCCATCAGTTGCTAACCAAATGCCACCTTCTAAATCGGGAAGGGCAGAAATAATATTTAAAAAGGGGTCATGATAAAGTAAATTTAAATTTGAATCATAGATGGAATTTGTTGTTACAAGTAATTCGCCAAATTCGGAGTGATTAAAGTGATTTTTTGGAAAAGCATTTCCAAGAATAGTATTTGGTTCAAACGATTTATTTTGTAAATCATACAAGTAGAACCCATTATTATAAGAACCCAAAAGAACTTTCTCCTCGTTTTTTGTTACAAATACTGAGGTTAACTGGGTCTTATTAAGTTCTTTATCAAAATGCAAGACTTTAAATTCAGCACTATCACTAATTGCAAGAAGTCTATTTGAGGCTACAAAGCTTTTAGTTTTCGAGTTATAAGCATCTAATACTTTTAGATTATGTTGTGGAACGGCCTGAATTACTTGAAAAGAATGGTCTGTTATTCTGAAAAGAGAACTGTAACCTTTTTGAACCCATAAAGTTGAAAACTGATCTTCAACAACGCCAAAAGTAGCTTCATTAATATTGGGTTCATTTACCTGAACCAAAGAATCTGAATTCGAAACGAGCCAAAGTCCTTTATTTGTTGATGCGTATATTCTTCCATTCGAGGTCTTAAAAATATTTTCAACGTGAAGTTGTTTTGACGATTTTGGAAAGGGAATTTGTTTAATTATATCGTTAATTGGGTTATAAAGGTATACATCACCATTTTGAGTAAGAGTTACAATATGACCATTTGCTTGTTGGTAAACGCGAATAAATCTGTTTGATTTCAAGTTGGGGTGAGATTCAATAGAAATGGTAGAAAAGGTACTTCCATTGTATTTAATAAGGCCATCAAAAGAAGCAATCCACAAGTACCCCTCATCAGATAACGTTATATGAGCCAAAGAGTTAACAGGTAATCCTGAATTATTATCCCACCTTTTTTCTACAAAATTTTGATGCGAAAACGAATGGTTTGATTTGTTAATAAAATCTAACGAAGAGTAGGCTTCAACAATTGATGCTGATAAAAAAAATATGAAGCAATAAAAACAATAGTTTAAGGCAAATTTGATTGTTCTCATAGTCACAATATATAAATAAATGCATCAAAATATAAATAGCCTACAAAATAGTATAAAACAATAGCAACGTATGTGATAACGAGCTGAAAATACAAGCATTTATCTTAAGAGAGCATTTAACTAGTCAGAATTGAATGATTTTGCTATCGAAATGTGCATAACAAAACTTTTATAGTTGTCCATTAATAAAATTCACTATGAAATACACCCAAACAAATAAAACTTTGAGATTAACTATAGCGTTAATTGTCATTCTAATAAGCTTTAATTCAGCTAGATCCCAAAATTCAAATCTAGTTTCTGAATTAAAAGCATTTAAGGCCGAAATGGTAAACGGCAAGGAAAAATTGACAGAGGCAGATAAAGTTTCTCCAGGAGATATAATTGAGTATCAGCTTACTTATCAAAATAAAACAGGTGATGAAATAAAGAACTTAAAGCCTGTATTACCCATTCCATTTGGAACAGAATTGGTCGAAAATACTACATCGCCCAAAATAGACGATGCTAGTATTTCAAATGAGACCTCTTTTAAGGGTTATCCGATTATGAAAGAAGTAACGTTGCCAAATGGTTCAAAAACCAAGATTAAGGCAGCCGCTAAAGAGTACCGCTACATTCGCTGGACAGTTGACTCAATGAAAAACAATGAAAGTAAACTTTTCAAAGTTAGAGTTAAAGTTATCGAAGTTAAGCAGTAACAAAGACTTAAAAAAAACCAATCATAAAAACAATCAATCAAACACTAAACAAAAATAAGTGCAATGATGAAAAACAGAAAGAACGCTGTATTGAACAGCATATCCCGTTTCGGTTTAGCATTAGTTTTAGGACTATTAGTCCTTACAGGTAATGTTTTTGCGCAGACTCCTGCGGCTGGAACATTAATTGGGAACCAAGCTACTGCAACGTTTAACGATGCTGGTGGAAACCCAAGAACCGTAACTTCTAACGTAGTAAACACAGAAGTTGATCAAATTGCGGCGCTTACCTTAACCGCAACGCAAACAAAAACCTCATCAGCTGGTGGCCAATTAACATTTCCACACACCATTAACAATAGTGGAAACGGTATCGATCAATTTACCCTAAGTGTATCACAATCAGGTGATTTTACATTTGGAACCGTAAATTTCTATGAAGATTTAGATGGAAATGGTGTTCCAGATAACTTTAATCCGATTACAACAACTCCTAACATTCCAGTAGGTTCGTCTTACAATTTTGTTGCTGTTGTAACTATACCATCAAATGCTCTAGATGCGGAGACAGCTGCAATTGTAGTTACAGCTACCTCTGTTTTTGATAATGCTGTATTAGATTCTAACACAGATACTGCTACAGTTACAGATAATGCTGTTATCAATGTAACTAAATCTATGAGTTCAAACTCTGGCGCTCCTGGTTCAGGTCCTTATACCGTAACATTGACTTATACCAACTCTGGTAACAATATTGCAACAGCTTTGGCTATTGACGATGCCCTACCAACTCACATGGATTATGTAGCTGGAACAGGTCGTTGGTCTGTAACTGGCTCAACAGCATTAACAGATGCTAATGATGTTGAGGGCGCAAGTCCAAACATTACATTTGAATATGTTGGTGGAACTAGAACAGTTAGTGCAGGAATTGCAGCAATTGCTCCTGGGCAGTCTGGAACTATTACATTCCAAGTTAATATAGCTGGTGCTGCAACACCTGGTCCATTGAACAATACAGCGGAGTATGATTATAATGATGGTGCAAGTGCAGTAGGTCCATTTAACTCAAATACATTCGTATTTACAGTTACATCAAGCCCTGGTGTTACAGGTACAGGTGATATTATTGCAGATGCTCCACAAGGTGCAAGTGTTGACTTTACAAACGTAATTACCAATACAGGAACAATTATCGATACATATAACATGACTGTAGTATCGAATTCTTTTCCAGCAGGTTCTAGTTACATCATGTACAAACCAGATGGAGTTAGCCCTTTATTGGACACAAACGGTGATGGAACTCCTGATACAGGACCAATGTCACCTGGTGCAACGTTCAATGTAATTTTAAAAGTTACCTTACCAAATGGTGTTAATGGCGGTGGTCCTTATATCATAACAAAACGTGCTACTTCAATTACATCTCCAGGTACATTTGATGAAATGGATGATGAGTTAACAACCATTACAACAAACACGGTTGATGTTACAGCTGATAATACAATTGCTGGTGGCGCTGATGCTGGTGATGGTCTAGGAATTGGTGAAGAAGTTGATCCAGTAAGAGAAGTTGCAGTTAATCCAGGTGGTATTGCCACTTATGTATTACAAGTAAATAACACGACATCTGTATCCGACAACTATGACATAGAAGTTTCTACAGACCCAACTTTTGCAACTAAAGTAGTACCTACTGGTGTTACAGTTACTTTCAAAGACGGTGTTGGTGGTGTAATTACTAATACTGGAACTGTAAATTCAAATGCAGCTCGTGAAGTAAATGTTGAGATAAGTATTCCTTTAGGTCGTGCAGCTACTTCATCACCTGAGAAATATTATGTTCGTGCTAAATCACCTGCAACAGGTGCTTCAGATAAAATTACTTTAGGAGTAAGCGTTAACTCCATTAGAAGTGTAGTATTAGCATCAAACAATTCAGGTCAAGTATTTCCTGGAGGAACAGTAACTTATGTTCATACGATTACAAATAATGGAAATACAATTGAAAATGCTACTGGTGCTGAACTTGTTATGGACATTACTGACTCAAACGTAAGTTTTAGTTCTGTTATTTTCCTTGATGTTAACAGTGATGGTTTAATTGATGGTGGTGACGAACTCGTAAATGCTACTACTGATTTAGGAGTATTTAACCCTGGAGATTCAAAACAATTCATCGTTAGAGTAAACGCTACTTTGGGTGTAACAGAAGGTTTGGTTAACACCTCAACCATTAGTGCAACTATTACAGGTGATATTAATAGTGTTGGACCTCCTACCATTACAAGTATCACAGATTTAACAACTGTTATAAATAGTAATGTTACACTTACCAAAAAACAAGCATTAGATGCAAATAATGATGGTGTACCTGATGCAGGTGCTGGCGTTTTTGTTTCAACACAAATTAATGCTAAACCAGGTGAAGGAATTTTATATCAAATTCTTGTTTCTAACCTTGGTACAACTACAGTTACTTCTGTAAATGTTAATGATGCTATTCCTGCTTATACAACATACAATGCTGCTCAAGGCGCTGTTGCTACTACAAAAGGAACTGCTTCTTACAGCGCTGGAACTACTAGCATAACCGCTGCAATCGGTTCATTAGCTGGTGGTGAAACTGCTACAATCACTTTCGGTGTATTAATAGACAACTAAACATCCTTGGAGTACTGGTCTGAAAGCCGTACTCCTTCTTTTTCTAGTCGCATGAATATCAGACAAATTTTAGCTTTAGCTTTTGTTTTTCTGTTGAGCCCTTTGGTTTCAATAAGGGCTCAGCATGCGCCTACTTATGGTACAGTTATACCTAATAAAGCCATATATTCTTACGTTGATGCCGCAGGTTTTGCGCAAAATGGGGAAAGTAATATAGTTGAAGCTAATGTTGGGGAATTAGTACTCTTTACTTTAGAGCCAAACAATTTTATAAAACAAAAAGATAATCGTAGAGTTCAGTTTACTCACACTTTAAATAATAGTGGAAATAGCAAACGTGCTGTTTTTGTTCAGGTTAATAATATCTTTGGGTCCAATTTTGATTTTGTAGATATTGGAATTAGTGTTGTTGATCCGAATGCTTCTGAGGAAAAAACACGATCTCCTTTTTTAACAATAGAGAGTAATACTATTGTTTCAAAAGTAGAAATAAATTCAAACGATACGCGAGAGATTACTGTTGACGCGTATATTCCTAACGAACTAAGAGTAGGTGATGTAGGTAAAATTAATGTATCGGTATTCACTGAATCAGGTTTCCTCTTAGTTCAAAACAGAGATTCTGTTGAAATTCTTGCAGGAACACAAATTCAATTGAATAAAGTAATTCAAGAAAATGAAATTAAACAGGGTGGAGACATTACCTTTAAAATTACAGGAACAAATACTGGAGATGTTAGAGCATTAGCAATTCCTATTAAAGTCGATAATTTAGAAGAGAAAAAAGTTTTAGTTCGCGATTATATTCCTGCAAATACTCAGTTTAAAGCATTTGGAACTGTTGAAAAAGGGCTTAAACTTTATCATAACATAAATTCATCATTGAATGAATTTACATCAGTATCGCCGTCCGACTTATCTGAAGTTGATATGATTGCAGTTGGTTACGATGCAATTGATGTTCTAGAAACTATTGAATTTGATTTTATTGCAACCATTAATGCTAATGCATCAGGGGAAATTCAAAATGTAGCAGAAGTCGTTTATGATGATGGACTTGGCGAGCAAATTTCTGAAAGTGCTTCAAACCAAGTTGTAGCACCTCTACCAACATTAAATGCCACTATATATTATTACACGAATGCCTTATTTGATACCGTAACAAATGTGACAGATATCGGTCAAGACTTGTTTGTTCAAGCTGATGCTTCTGGGTGTAATCTAAGTCCTTTAAAAATTGATAGCACGTTCATAACAATCATTTCGCAAAAAACGGGTGACGAAGAGACTTATTTAGCCGTTGAGACTAAAAGAAACTCTGGAATGTTCAGAATTGGAGAACCTGTTTCAACTAGAAATGGATTAGTCTTTCTAGCTGAAAAACAAAATAAATTCCTTGAGACTATAAATAATGATGTTCTTATTGCCACTTTAGATGGTTGTGGAATTGGTTCTGGAGTTGAAGTTACTGCAACAGTTTTTGTAACACCAAAAGGATATGTTTTTGACTCAGAAACCAATCAACCTATCTCAGGTGCTTCTGTTAAGATTTTAGATGTTACAAATTCAGTTGAAGGTGTTCCTGCAACTGTGTTTGACTCAAAAGGTGTAGAATTAATGCCTAGTGAAATTAGAACTGATGGTATTGGTGAATTTTCTTTCCCAAGACTTAATACTGGTAAATACAAAATTATAGTAACTCCTGAGACTGAACAATATATTTTCCCTTCATCGCTAACTCCTGATCAATTACCAACTGACAGAAATGTTGATATTGTTGCTTCTTATGGTAATGAATTTACCATTTCAGAACCTTATGGACCTGCTAGATATGATATACCAATTGATGTGAACGGAGCCCTAGCTATAGATTTATTAAAAGAAGCTGATCGTGAAACGGTAGATATTGGAGGTTTCGTTAATTATTCTATCACGATTACAAATAAATTGCAAAAAGCAATTACAGATATTAAAGTCACCGATGAACTTCCTTTTGGTTTTTTGTATGTAAAAGGTTCGGCAAGAGTAGATAGCCAAAAAATTGAAGATCCAATTGGTGGCAAAGGTCCAATGTTGGAATTTACCGTTGGTAATATTGATGTTGCAGAAAAAAAAGTCCTAAAGTATCGTTTAGAAGCTACCATTGCAGCTGTTGGTTCAGAAGGAAAAAATACAGCAATTGCTATAGCTGATGAGCCCATTTTAAAAGCTTCCAATGAATCTCAAGTAACAGTTAAAGCAATAAAAGGTCTGTTTTCTGATGAAGCATTTATTGTTGGTAAAGTTTATTATGACAAAAATAAAAATAAAATGCAGGATAAGGGTGAGCCTGGAATTCCGGGAATTCGAATTTATATGGAAAATGGGAACTATATCGAGACGGATGCACTCGGGAAATATAGCTTCTACGGCATTAAGCCAATCCGCCATGTATTAAAACTTGATGTTACCACAATCCCAACCGGTGGTGGTTTAATTGTTTTAGATAACCGTAATGCATTTGATGCTTCTTCAAGATTTGTTGATTTGCAAAATGGTGAATTACAAAAAGCTGATTTCGCCGTTTGTGATGAAACAGGTACCATTTTAGACGAAGTGCTAAACCGCTTTAATAAACTTACAGATCTTCCTGCTGAATTAGCTCAAGGTTTACAAGCAAGAATGGAAGCAAAACAAATTCGTTTCCAACGTGATCTAAAAGCTTTACCAAGTTCAGGCTTAGTTGGAGGAATGCTTCAAAATACAACAGATAAAAATAAAAATGTTTTCAAGCCAGTTTTAGGTGTTGATGCCGACGAAAGTTTTTGGATTACTGAATCTTTCACACCTACCGATGTTCAATTAGAGACATTTTTGGAAGTTTCTGATGCAAAATTAGCATTCTTGAATTTACAAGATGGAGATACCTTGAGATATGCTAAAACTTCTGTAATGTTTAAAGGGCCAATTAATGCAAAATATAAATTCACTTTAAATCAAGATACCGTAGCTTCTAACCGAATTGGGAAAAAAGCAAAAACTAATCTAATTGAAGGATTCGATTATATCGGTTTAGATTTAGTTGAAGGTAAAAACACTTTGAGTATTAGCATGATGGATCCGTTTGGAAACGAACGTGGTAAAGAGACCATTACCATTTATGCTCCAGGTCAAGTCGAAAAACTTCGAGTTACTGTTTTAGATGAGTTAATTCCTGCAGATGGAAAATCGTATGCAAAAATGAGAATTGAAGTATTAGATAAAAATGATTTCCCGGTAAAATCGAGAACACCCATAACCATTGATTATAGTATAGGTCAATTATTAACAAAAGATTTAAATCCAAAAGAGCCTGGAACACAACAGTTTATAGAAGGTGGCGATGGAATTGCTTTCCTTGAAGCTCCAACCGAAGCAGGAACAAGCAAGATTAAAGTAACAACAGGTATTATTTCTGCACATGAAAAAATTGAATTTATTCCTGATTTAAGACCATTAATAGCTGCTGGTATTATTGAAGGTAGTATTCGCCTTAAAAATGGTTTCCGAGTCGAACAAGTTAATGGAAGTGATGCTTTTGAAGAGGAATTGCGAAGCTTAAATCTTGGAAATGATAATCTTTCTGCTTCTGCTCGAACTTCATTTTTCATTAAAGGTAAAATTCTTGGTTCCTATTTATTAACCGCATCTTTTGATTCAGAAAAAGATCAAAACAGAACCATGTTTAGAGATATACAACCTGATGAATATTATCCAGTTTATGGTGATGCGTCTATTAAAGGTTTCGATGCACAATCTTCTGGTCGTTTGTATGTTCGTATTGACCATTATAAAAACTATGCTCTTTTTGGTGATTTTTCCACTATGGAACAAAATCCTCAACGGAATTTGGGTCAATACACAAGAAATGTAACGGGAGCTAAAGTTCACTACGAAACGGATATTCTTACCGCAAATGCTGCAGCTGTAATTAGTGATTCTCGCCAAATTATTGAAGAAATTCCTGCTTTGGGTGTTTCTGGGCCTTATCCTTTAAAAACCGATAAAATTAAAGAAAATAGCGAACGAGTTGAGATTATAACTAGAGACAGAAATCAACCTGATGTAATTATTGAGACATTACCAATGTCTCGTTTCCTTGATTATACGATTGAACCATTTACGGGTCATTTATTCTTTAAACGTCCTGTTTCATCAATGGATGAAAATTTGAATAATCGTTATATCCGTATTTCTTATGAAGCAGATGAAGTTGTAGATCAGTTCCTTGTTGCAAGTACAGATGCTCAAGTTAAACTAACTGAAAAAATTGAAGTTGGTGCCACTGCTTATTATGATGGAAATCCAGATGCTTCTTATCAATTATATAGTGTAAACTCTGCTTTTAAAATTGCTGAACAAAATACTATTATTGCTGAGGTTGCAGGTAGTAATCACGAAACTCAAGGCACTGGAATTGGTGGACGAGTTGAACTAAAACATCAAGGGAAAGTGTTTAACGGTCGTGTTTTTGCTGGTAAAACAGGTGAAGATTTTGTGAATCCATTTAGTAATTTAGGAAGTGCCCGAACTGAGGCTGGTTTACGTGGAACGTTCAAATTAGCAGACAAAACCATGTTACAATCTGAAGCTTTATTTTCAAAAAATGATACAACTGGAGCTTTAAGACAAGGTGCAATGGTAAATATACAACGTGGGTTTGGTAAAGGTTTTCAAGCTGAATTAGGTGTTCGATATTCTAAAGATGTTCAACAAGTTTCTAGCGATTCTATTAGCAGTATTGGTCAAGGTTCGGTTCGAGGAAAATTAACATCCGACATTCCATTTGTTAAAAGTGGCCAGGTCTATGGTGAATACGAACAAAGTATTGCCGCTATGGAAAGAAAAATTGCGGCTTTAGGTGGTGAATATCAATTAGGCTCAAGAGGAAGAGCTTATGCTCGTCACGAATTTATTTCTAGTTTACAAGGTCGTTACGCCTTAAATGATCAACAACAGCAAAATAATACTATTTTTGGTATCGATGCAGGGTATATGAAAAACGGTAGAGTTTTTTCAGAATACAGATCTAAAGATGCATTTGATGGAAGAACAACTCAAGCGGCAATTGGAGTTCGTAATCAATTTGTAATTCGTGAAGGATTTGGTGTAACTGCAGGTGTGGAACGCATATTTAGTATTGCAGGTGCTCCAGCGAATGAAGGAACAGCTATCACATTAGGAATAGATTACACAGCTCAACCAAATTGGAAAGCAAGTGCTCGTCTCGAAACTCGTTTTTCAAAATTGGAAGACATGTATTTATCAACTTTAGGTTATGCGCATAGAATTTCTAATCAGTGGAGTTTCTTAGGTAAAAACACCTTTGCATTAAATGTTGGTGAAACTCAAGATCGTATTTTACAACGTTTTAGAGCAGGTTTTGCTTATCGTGAATCTGCTCAAAGTCGTTGGAATTATATTAATAGATATGAATTTATTTACGAAGACAATAATTCTTTCAAGGAAGGTGTTCGTCGTTATGCTCATGTTATTTCAAATCATGTAAACTGGAATCCAGGCGATGATTTCTATTTGTCTGCACGTTACGCTGGAAAATATGCTTTCGAAAATTCTCTAGATTTTACAAGCAGTGGTTTTATGCAATTATTGGGTTTACGCGCTATTTATGATTTAACAAAACGTTTTGATATTGGAGCTTCTACAGGCTTATTATCAAATGCTTCATTCTCTTCAAAACAATTTGGCGCTGGTGCGGAAGTTGGTTTTATTGTTGCTAAAAATCTTCGTTTAGCTGTAGGTTATAATTTCTTGGGGTATCGTGATAAAGATTTAAATTCAGCGGAATTCACAGGTCATGGAGTTTATTTAACACTACATTACAAATTTGACGAACAAGAAATTTACAAAGTCACAGGTGGAAAACCTGCAGATTACCCAGATATCGAAGATTGTGGTTGTAATGAACAAAAAGTGGAATTCGTAATTCCAGAAACTAAAATTCCTGATTTAGTTGCTGCGCCTGTAAAAATGTTAGAAATTCCTCAACGTCTCATTTTACCAAGAGATATTCACTTTGCTTTAAATAAATCATACATCTCCTTGCATTCTGCTCAAATGTTAGATCAATTAGCAGCATTCATGAGAGATAATGGCGACTTAAACTTCGAATTAATTGGTCATACAGATTCTAGAAATACAGCTGCTTATAACTTAGCTCTTTCTAAACGTCGTGGCGAAGCCGTTAAATCGTACTTAATTGCTGCTGGTGTAGACTCAACTTTACTGCAAATTGTAGCAAAAGGAAAAACAGACAGAAGAGTAAAAAATGAGACAAATGCGGTTCACCAATCTGAAAACAGAATTGTTGAAATTTCAGTTGATTCCTTACCAAGAGATGTAGAACTCGTTTCTCAGTTTGTTGACTTACAAGTAGAACGAAACGATCTAAGAGCAAGCGTTAAAAATCTAGACTTCTTAATGAACTCAGAAGGAAACGTTGTTGCAGATCGTCTGTATTTCTCTTCAAACAGAACAAATTTAACAGACTTCAGCAGATTATCACTTGATCTAATTGCAACAGTACTAGAAAACAATGCTGATGTAACCGTTGAATTGTATGGTTTTGATTATACAAGTAGAAAAATGGCTCAGACTCGTGCGAAAAATATGATTGATTATTTTGTGTCTAAAGGTTTAGATGCAAACAGATTTAGCTTCGATTTCAAAATTGGAACATCTGAAGATGAAGTTAGATATGGTAATTATGATGTGAAAAACGCAATCTTCTTCACATACATTCCTCCAGATAACTTGAAAATCGTTTCAAAAACTGAAGATTATAGACATTTATTAAACACTGGTGAAATTCCATCAGAGTTAAAACGTATGGCTGAAATCCAAAAAAATAGAACTGATCAAGTTGTATTGAACAAGAAAATTGTTGAAAACAAAAACATTGCAAAAGCAGTTCACTTCGATGGAAATAGTGCAGATCTAGATCATAAAACAGAAGCTGTACTTGCAAGATTAATTGCTTACTTAGTATCTCATCCTGATGCTTTAGTTCAAGTAAATGCGATTTCTGGAAATGAAGTAACAAATTCAAGTAGTGTAATTAACAAACGTTTAGAATCTATTTCGGCTTATTTGGAAAAACACAAGATTTCAAAATCTCGAATTACTACACAAGTTGAAGTAAGAACAATGAACCCAATTGCAGGTGAATTTGAACGCGCAATGAACAGAAGAGTAGAGTTTGAAATAACCAATAAAGCTGATGTAAACTATATCGAGCAGTTTATGGATGTTAAATCAAAAGCTAAACCAGATAGAAATTTCTTAAATAAAATTATTTCTCAATTAATGCCAGATGCTGAAAGTGAAGACGGTGAATAATGAGTAGTATTTTTATGAAAATTATGATGTTTAGCTTTGTATTAAGTTTTCTTGTGACTCTTGAAACTCTTGAAATGAAGAATTCAAGTTTACTTGTTAACACTAATGAAAAAAAACTAGAGAACGCTTTATCGAAACCTCTAGTTAACTTATTAGTTTATTTAAAGTTAAAAGAACAAAATAGATATGTAGATTTTAATCATACTAAAATCAATAAGAAGGAAATTGAAAGTGTTAAAGTTGCTACTAATGAAATTGTAAAGCCGACAAATTCTGTAGAATTAGCCTCTATGAATCCGGCTCCAATGCCGACTTTAGTTTCATCAACTCCTGTTAATCTTTTAGGTAGCACTGCAGATTGGTTTCCGATTTTGAATGGTAATAATTTCGATCCATTTGATGACACACAAGCAAGTAGAACAGATGTGGATTTAGTTGGAGATATAAACAATCCTCTTATTTATTTGCATTATTATGATGGTACAACTCCTGGAAGTGCAAATGACGGTGATGACGTTATTTCGATTCGTTGGCGATTAGGTGCAGAAGGTACAGGTGGAGGCGCACCTCCAAGAATTACAATTTTTACCTTAGTGGGTATGGATGTGGATTATGATGGTGTGTTAGATGGCTTTATTATTTTTGATGGTGGCGCGGGAACAAAGCGTTCAGAAGTTGTAAACACTGGCCCAGGTGCAAATGATGGACCAAGTACATCAAGTTTTGATTACACACGAAATTCACCCACAGCTTATACTTCCTATGCCCCCGACTGGTCTGTAGTATTTGCATCTGCTGCTACTTATGCCGAAACAACTAATTATGACCTTGATGCTGATGGAGATACCGACGTTTTCGTGAGTATGTCGATGCCTTGGGTTCATATTAAGAATTTTATGTCAACTGTGAAGGGTAAAAATATTACAATAGACACTCAAGTTCGATTTATTGCACTTACTGCATCACAATCCAATTCAATTAATGGAGATTTTGGCGGAGTTAATGATAAAACCGGAGACTTAACGCAAACATGGTCTCAATTATTAGCTTATTCAGTTCCAATGTCATTCTCAGAACCTTTTTCGACCATTTTAGATTCAGATAATGATGGAGTTGCCGATTATTTAGATATCGACGATGATAACGATGGTATTTTAGATACAACTGAAGGCGAAGACGACGACGATGGTGATGGTATTATCAATCGTTTAGATACTGACTCAGATGGAGACGGAATCTTAGATAACATTGAAGGGCAAGGTAATACGTTTGTAGCTGCAACTGGTGTTGATACAGATGGTGATGGTTTAGACAATGCTTATGATCCCGATAATGGTGGAACTTCAGTAGCTGTTCCAAACACGGATGGAACAGGAAAAGCAGATTTTTTAGATATTGATGCCGACGGCGATGGTATTAGAGATTCTGTTGAATTAACTGCAGATTTCGACGGCGACGGAATCCCTGCATATAGAGATACAGATTCTGACGGAGATTCCATATTGGATAATATAGAAGCTCAAACAACGGCTGCTTTTGTGGCTGCTAGTGGTACAGATACTGACGGAGATGGTTTAGATAATGCGTATGATCCTGATAATGGAGGAGCATATATTACTCTTGCAGATACCGATTCTGATACACATTACGATTATTTAGATATCGATTCTGATAATGATGGAATTAGAGACTCTATTGAATTAAACATTGATCAAGATGGAGATTCAGCCCCAAATTTTAGAGATTTAGACTCAGATAGTGACGGAATTCCTGATAATACTGAAGGTCAAGGTAATACTTTAGTTGCAGCAAGTGGAAATGATACAGATAATGATGGATTAGACAATGCGTATGATCCGGATAATGGAGGAGCCTTTTTAGCCCCTCCAAATACCGATTCAGATGCTCTTTCCGATTATTTAGATATCGATTCTGATGGAGATGGACTTTTAGATTCTGTAGAATTACTTACTGATTTTGATGCGGATTCTATTCCAGAATTCCGAGATACGGATTCAGATGGTGATGGAATAACAGATAATGTGGAAGCTCAATCTACGGCACTTTTTGCTGCACCAAGTGGTAATGACACCGATAATGACGGTTTAGATGATACCTATGATACCGATAATTCTGGAACCGCAATTACAAGAGTGGACACAGATGGTGATGGAAAATTCGATTACAAAGATTTAGATTCCGACAACGATGGAATTCAAGATTCCATAGAATTAACTGCGGATACTGATTCCGATTCCATTCCAAATTTTAGAGATTTAGACTCCGACGGTGATGGAATTCCTGATTTAATTGAAGCTCAAACTACCGCAGCTTTTACTATTTTAAGCGGAAATGACACCGATAATGATGGGCTCGATAATACATTTGATGCAGATAACGGAGGCACATTATTAACACCAACAGATACCGACACCGATACCATTCCAGATTATTTAGACACAGATTCCGATAACGATTTATTAACAGATACTGCAGAATCTGGATTAACAGCTCTTAGCTCAACAGATGCCGACAATGATGGCTTAGATGATGCAATTGATACAAACGATAGTGTATTTGGTCCTTCAAATGCTGGTATAACCAATATTTTAAATGATTTAGCGGATAATATTAATGGAGGAGATGTAGATTTTAGAAGTGGCGGTTATACACTTTCAGGTTCCATTTATAATGATGCCAATCATTCGTTTACAATGGAAAATGACGAAACGGGGACATCAAATACGATTTATGTAAAATTAATAAAAGCTGGAGTTGTGGAAAAAACGACTCTTGCGAATAACTCAACCGGTTATTACGAATTTACAAATGTGATTGGCGGTGTTTATAATTTAATTATCGATACCAATAATTCTACAGGTGATATCATTGCAAATCCACCAGCAACTTGGATTGCAACAGAACGTCAATTGTTTACCATAGAAAGTTTAAATGTGAATAATTACGGGTTAAACGCACTTAACTTTGGGTTATATAGAGGAAGTACAGTTTCCCTAAATCTACTTATTGATAATGGAATTGGTTCAGGTATAGCATTTAATGCCATAAAAGATGGAACAGAATTACCATTAAATAATGTGACTGTAAGATTAAGAAACTCAGCAAATACCATTATTATTGACGAAAATAGTAGCTCATTAGATGGTGAAGTTCGTTTATGGATCCCTCATACATATAATAATCAGACAGTTAGATTACAATCTGATATTTTAGACGGATATTTACTCGTGTCAAATCTAATTGGAACACAAGCTGGTACAATAACTACCGCAACAGCGGAATTTAATTTTACGATGGTTTCTGGAAATAATTATACTGGAAGTGCCTTAGGATTTGTTCTAAAAAGCACTTTTGTTGCATCTATGGAGAAAATTGCAACACCTGGTTCTGAAATTCAATTTAGTCATACATTTAGGGCAAATGCGCCTGGTTCAATTTCATTATCCGCAACTCAAGTAAATTCTCCTGTTTTACAGGGTTGGTCGTATCAGTTTTTTAATGATACCAATAAGAATTTAAGTATAGATATTGGTGAATCTCAAATAACGACTCCTATAGTTGTAACGGCAAATCAAGAAATATTTATTATTGCAAAAATGGTAGTTCCATCTAATGCTCCTATTGGTGGTTCTTCATTAACAGAAATAACTTTGACCCATACTTATACTGGCTCTATACCTTTAGTTATATCCAATTTAATGTTAACTGACTTAGTTTCAATAAATGAAGATGGAAGTGCAGGTTTGGAACTTGTAAAATCAGCAGATAAACAAACAGCATCTCCAGGTGAGACCATAACCTATACGATTTTATATAAAAATTTATCAACCTCAGCCATTAATTCGATGGTAATTAATGATGCAACTCCAACATTTACAACGTTTAGTAGTGCAGCTTATGGCACTTTACCAAATAATCTAACTAATTGTGTAATTACAGCCCCAACTGTAGGGAATTCAGGCTTAATTAAATGGACATTTACAGGAACTTTGCAATCAGGAGCCGAAGGAAACGTAACGTTTCAGGTAGTTATTGATAATTGAGTTTAATAACTATAAATATTAAAAAATAGTATTAAAGAATTTTGAAATTCAGCATTCTAATCTTTATTTTACTGTACATTTTATTGAATATAGACAACTAAACATCCAAGAGTGACCGTTTGAACAGCGGCACTCTTTTTTTTTGAAAATTTTATTTCTGCTGAATAATAATTAAATTCTCAGACGATTTCTAATTTCGTAGAATTCTTATCAATTTATGAGGTGAGATATATAAATATGTTTTCAAACATTGAGATTGAATACGAGTATTCCAAATCTCCAAAAATAGATTAAACCATCTGTTATGTAAATGATAGATTGAAACGAAATGATTGTATCGTAAAAAAAAATAAGAGTTTAGCATTAGAGTAAATTTAACGGTGTAATATTAAATAAGTATCAACATTTGTATTAATTTCGAATATTCAGTTCTAGATTTAAATGTAATGACAATTTGCAAAATTATTAGTTGTAGTTGATCATTATAAATGAACTAATGCTGAAAATCCAAAATCGAACTCTTTAAATCAATAAATCAACAATAATAATATCGTGAGGTTATTATGGAGATGTCAGTAAATTGGTTAGCAGTTGTTGTAGCTGCTGTAAGTGCTTTTATAGTAGGAGGATTATGGTATTCACCACTACTATTTTCAAAACGTTGGCAAGTAGAAGTTAATTTAAATGATGAAATGGTTGCAAAGGCTAACATGCCTAAAATATTTGGAACTGCATTCGTATTTCAATTAATAATGTCTGTAAACTTGGCTTTTTTTCTTGCATCACCTGAAATCGATTGGTCAACAGGTTTATTATATGGCGCATTAACTGGTGTCTGGATTTTCTGCGGAATGGGAACTGCTTATATGTTCGCACAAAAAAGCTGGACTTTAATTCTTATTGATGGATTGTATCAACTTATTGCTCTTGCTTTAATGGGCTTCATTTTAGGAATTTGGCGATAATATTTTCTTAAATTCGATTAGAGAAAAATGTTGCTACTAACCTGAGTTCGGGATAAGAAATTAAAATAAAAACAGGTTAAAATAAATTTCGTCATTCTGGGCTTGACCCCAGAATCTCTGCCTAATTTGGAATTAAATTCGAGATTCCACTATGAAGCATAGTATCATGCTACATTGTTTATTCTAGGATTAGATTAAAATTATTCTACTAATTCTTAACCCGAACTCAGGTTAATACAAATCTAATTCTTAACACTGATTGTTTTATTTATCAAAATAAACTCAACTCATTTGATTCCAATTCAAGTAACCACTTTTTGCGTTCTAAGCCACCAGCATAACCGGTTAGTGAACCATTTTTCCCAATTACTCGATGACAGGGAATTATTATAGCTATTGGATTTTTCCCGTTTGCTGCAGCAATTGCACGAATTGCTAAAACTTCGCCATAAACTTCAGCGAGTTCTTGATAAGAAATTGTTTTCCCAAATGGAATATTTTGCAATAAATTCCAAATTTTTTTCTGAAACTCCGTTCCTTTAGGATTTAATTGTAGAGAAAACTGAGTAAGATCTTTTCTTAAATAAGCATTTATTTGATCATGAACTTCTTTTTCAAAAGGAGATAATTCAAATTCTGCCTTGGAAGAGAAAGAATCAGTAAATTTGAACTCAATAATCGATTGATCATCAACAGTTAATTGTAAATTTCCAACAGGTGTAGGAATAAAAGAAATAGACATGAGAGCAATACTTCAACATAATTTTGGGAGCGCAGAAACTCTGTATCTCGGAGAAACGCCAAATCCAATTCCTAAAGCTAATGAAATTGTAGTAGGTGTAAAAGCAAGTGCATTAAACAGAGCCGATATTTCTCAACGCGAAGGTAAATATCCACCACCAAAAGGTGAATCTGAGATTTTAGGCTTGGAGTGTGCCGGAATTGTACTGGAATCAAACTCAGAAAAATGGAATATTGGTGATGAGGTTTTTGGCTTACTTCCTGGTGGTGGATATGCAGAACAAGTTGTCATTCATGAAGATATGGCCATCAAAAAACCAGAGTATTTAAGTTATGATGAAGCAGCTGCTATTCCTGAAGCTTTTCTAACCGCGTATCAAGCGCTCGTTTTATTAGGAGATTTACAAGTGAAGCAAAGCGTGTTGATTCATGCAGGGGCGAGTGGAGTCGGTAATGCTGCCATTCAATTAGCTAAATCAATGAATGCTTTTGTTTTCACAACCTGTTCATCAGGTAAAATGGAATTCTGCAAACAAGCAGGGGCAGATGTGGTAATTGATTATAACTCAGAATCATACGATGATGTCATTTTAAATCATGAAACTCATAAAAGTGTAAACCTTATTATTGATTTTATTGGCGGAAATTATCTCATGAAAAATGTGAATTCTTTAGCAAAAGACGGAAGAATTATTCAATTAGCAACTTTAGGTGGTACTGTATCAGTAATCGATATTCGAAAGTTAATGGCAAAAAGAGTTTCTTTAATTACGTCAACTTTACGCTCAAGAACTAGAGAATATCAAATTCAACTAAGCAAAGCATTTTGGAGTTATGCAGAAGCAAAGTTTAAATCAAAAGAATTAAAACCTTGCATAGATTCCACTTGGGATTGGGAAGATATCGCTAGAGCTCATCTTTATATGGAAGTAAATCGAAATCAAGGGAAAATGATTTTAAGAATAAATTGAAAATAATCTAAAAAAGGACTCACAGACCATAAAGGTCTGTGAGTCCTAATCGAACTTCAATTTTACTTAATTTTCAATACTCGTATTAATTACCGGATATAAACCCATTAACATTTCATCCATCGTTCCGCTCCAATTTCCCCAAGAGTGCCCCTCATTTACTTTTTTGTAGCCATAATCCCAAAACTTAGAATTAAATACTTCACGCATTTCGTCTGCTTTTTCTTCAGTGTCATTAATTGTACCTGTGGTCATATAAATGGCTTTAGGCTTTTGGTCTAGATTTTTCACAAGATCAAATATTTGCTCACGATACCAAAAAGCAGGAGAGTGGATCCCGATTCGTTTAAATGAAGCTGATTGTGTTGCCATTAAGTAGGCTGAATGTATTCCTCCTAGAGAAGTCCCTAGAATTCCACGATCTTCAGCTTTACCACTAACATGGTAGGCAGATTCAACAAGCGGAATCAATTCATTAACCAAAAATTTTGAATAATTCTCATTTAGAACATATTCAGATTGTCGGCGATTGTCATTGGAATTGCTTGGATTAAGAGGAGAGACAAAAACAATTATAATTGGGGCTATTTTTTGTTCATAAAGCAAATTTGCAGCAACAATTGGTAATGCACCAAGTTTGCTGTCCGCATATTCATGTCCATCAGTCACATATAACATTTTATAAGGTTCTGCATTTGATGGATTATAATCTGAGGGTAGCCAAACTTTATAAGAAATAGAATACTTTAAAAAACTTGATGAAATTGATTTATTGGCAGAAAGAGAACCTGCTTTAACTCCTGATTGTAAAACTAGATAAGGGGAGTCTTCATAATCGGGCATTTTTAATGCAGAATTTGGCCCAAATCCACTCCATTGTTGATTCGGATTATTCGGATCTAGAATCCAATTGGAACCTATTACTATTTTATAATCAATTCGGGCATCACTAGGGAATACATGTTTTAAATAAAAAAGATCACTTGACCCAACTCGAGTTCCTTTGGTTGTTATACTAGAATTTTGTCCCCAACTTGAAAAATCACCTTGCCAAGAAACACTTGTTGCTGTTCCTTTATATAAAAATAGAACGGTGTCTTTATGCGTGAATGGAATTCGTTTTTCGTCTTTTAATTCCTGCCAATACTGATTTAATTTTGCTGAGTCACTAGCATTACTTTCAAAATAACGCATTACTTCGCCGACTGTAATCTCAGAATCAGTACTAATTACT